>Ga0070730_10000987_pt1 | contig 28819 bp, 24 predicted proteins | sample Coa_R1_3_FD_66447 | JGI IMG/M metagenome (GOLD analysis project Ga0070730, IMG submission 66447) | Surface soil microbial communities from Centralia Pennsylvania, which are recovering from an underground coalmine fire - Coalmine... | ecosystem: Environmental > Terrestrial > Soil > Unclassified ... | reverse complement strand
CGTCGCCGGGGCGAGTGCCGCCGGTGAAATCCGGCGCCGGATTGCCGGTAGTCCAGTAGATCGTGTTCAGTTCGGGGTCATACGTGCCCGGCATCCAGGCCGTACCACCGCCATACAGGTATGCATCGCCGGGCCAACTGTCTGCGCCGGGCTCACCGGCTGCGGGAATCGTCCAGAAGCGCCATCTTTCTTTTCCGGTTTGGGCATCGAAGGCGGCTAGAAATCCGCGGACGCCGGAGTCGCCGCCGGAGGTACCAACGATGACTTCGTCCTTAACCACAAGGGGTACGCTGGTCCCGCCGTACTGTTTTACTTTGTCCGCGATTTGAACGTCCCAACGCAAGCTGCCTGAGCGAGCATCAAGACAGAGCAAGTGAGCATCGTCCGTTTGCGAGTACACAAAATTCCGCCATACGGCGACGCCACGACTTTTGTGAGCGGCGGCGTCGTCGAGCAGGCCGCTGCTTATGGGGCGTTGATAATGCCACACGCTGCGTCCGGTGCGCGCGTCGACCGCGAAGACGTCGTTGGCCGCTGTGAGATACATCATGCCGCGTACGACGACGGGTGTGACTTCCAACCGCCGCGAATTGCCAGGATGAAACACCCAGGCGGCGCGCAACTGCGTAACATTTTGGGTGTTAATCTCTCGCAGGCTGCTATAGCGGCGCCCGGTGTAATCGCCGTTATAGGAAGTCCAGTTTGCGCCGACGGGATTGGCGAGTAAGTCTTTCGCGGTTATGTCGGACGTGTTCGCCTTGGGTTGTTCGGATACCTGAGGTGCTGCCCCGAGGGCGCATGCCAGCACGGAAATAAGCACAACGCCGCAGGGTCTCATCTCAGTGGACATCCTCATCGGCGATGTGGATTTCTTGCAGCGAACCGCGATCAAGGCCGTTCTCGTCTTCCAAATGAAGGGAAATGCGGGCCGGTTTCTGTGGAGGCGATAGTTCTTTGTCGAGGGTGACGAGTTCCGTTGGATCTACGTCGGCGACCGGCATCGTTCCCATAAATCCGCCATGCTGGTTGTACAAGCGCGCGACGAGATGTCCCGGAAATAACACCCCGAAGGAACCGGAAAGCTTGAGCTTGCCACCTTTCAGGATCGACGCGCCGAGAGGATGGATCACGATGGCGGCATCCGTCACACCGTGAAAGTCAGAGCCGGCTCGAGTGGGAAACCATTCTGTTTCCAAAGTGCAGCTTTCGCCGGGGCGAAGTTGGCACATCGGGCTGTTAAGTTCCGCCTCGGTATAGTAAGCGCTGGAATCAGGATCGGAGCCGAGCGTGGGATTGCCATCGTTGTTCAGGTGGAGCTCGGGCCCGTTGGTCCAAAAAATCACAGACGCTTTGCCGGGGTAGGGCCGGTTCGCGTCGTACTGAAATCGCTCGACCATGGCGTAACGGCTGTTGGCATCCACCACGGCCAGCCATCCGGCGATCGAGTCGATCCATAATTCAGCAGCCATGTGCACGTAGTGAACGGTGAACAGGCCGTCGTCTCGCACAGAGGCCGCGGAGTTTTCTGCCGGCCCGAAGCGGACGTGATAGCGGTTGAGATAGCTGCTGGACGGATTTGCCGGGGTGAACGTCCGGAAATCATGGTTGTAGTTCGCGGGAGGGTTTGCGGCTGGCCCGTTTAAGCCGGACGTATCGTATTGCGAGACCGACTGCATCGACCATTCCAAGGAATGCCCGCTGATGTTCTTCATGTTCGCGCGAAACCGAATGCGGGGCGAGTCGGCGTCGAGGCGGATCGTGCGGGAGATCTGAACTCCTGTCAGGGGATCAGGCTGGCCGATTAGTTCAATCTCACATTGTTGTCCTTCAGAGATTTTGCGGAAAGAAAACTCGCCATCATCCAGAATGTCGGAGTTGCCCACCCAATGCTGCTCGTCATTGTTGCCTTCGGGCAGAAGCCAAATCTTGTCGCCGCCGTAATTGAACCACTGGCCCTGCGTGGGCGGGAAGTACTTGCCGAGCAGCTTCGAATTGTTGAATAAGTAAGGGTGACCGCCGAAAGATACCTGAATGACGCGGCCACCATTCTGGGGCAAGATCACCAACTGCACCCAGCGGTTCGACAACTGCTGAGCCTGCCAGCCTTTGTAGTCCACGGATTCGACGCGGCACTGAGAGTTGGCGGCAGTGCCATTGCGAGCGGGCGCCTGAGCAGCAAGCAAGCTGCTGGCAAGGGGAAGCAGAAACGTGAATAAGACAGCCGGCAATCGGTTCGCCGGAGGAAGACAACATTTCATCGCAAGCCTGTTCGAACAGCGAGGGTAGCACGAGCGCGGAGCTTTACTACGCTTCTCGCCGCTTCATTTTCACCAAACGGAATGAAACCCAATAAAACGAAAGAATCCGATTTGCGTCAAGCAAATTCTGTGCTATACCCAATTTCACGACTCCTGTCACACGCGTCGCCACATAAAGTGCGGATTCTTCTACTACTCACCATTACGTCTTGCCTGCTGGCTCAGGACCGGCAAGTCGATGCTACGTGGCTGCATCGGTATGTTCCGGGACTGAGCGAGAAGGCAATCGGATTTGCCTCGGCAAGTTGCCGCTACAAGCCAATCTTCGGCGAAGGCGACTCGGAGAATCGAATCCTGCGAAGTGTTTCCCGGTTCGGAGAAGTATCGCTGGACGCGCACGGGAGCTGTCAGAACACGTCGTATGACCGCGAGGAAGAGATTCTTGTCGTCATGGAAGGAAGGGTTGCGCTCCAATATGGAGATCAGAAGTTTGAGATGCGGGCCAATGATTTTACTTACGTGGCTCCAGGCGTGAAGCACGCCATCGCGGAGAGTTCTGGACAACATGCACGAGTCCTTGTGATGGGCTTCAAAATCCCGGCGAGAGTTACGATTGGCGCAGCCCCGCCGAAGCCGACAATTGTCAATCTCGATGATGTGAAAGAAGAGACTGTTTCGGGCCATCCGACGTCGGTTTTGTACAACCTCATGATCGGATCACGAACCGGCAAGCGGGATGCCATCGATCAAGCTTATGTGGTCACCAGCCTTTTTCGGATGGACTTTGCCCCGGGTGGCACAAACTTTCCGCATCACCATGAGACTGCCGAGGAGATCTATCTGGTGGTTCAGGGAGAAGGCGATATGGTCGCGGGCGGTGGAATGGACGGCGTCGAAGGCCGTCATCCGGCTCATGCGGGAGACGCCTACTACTTCCGGCAAAACTGCACCGTCGGCTTTTACAACACCAACAAACCTGGGGCCAAGGCTTATATTTTGGCCGTGCGATCGAAAGTTCCGTTGCCGAACGAGGAAGATTAGCTGCGCTCGACGTTATGCCAGAAGCGTGAAGAGTTCGAATTCTGTTTTGATAGACCGCTGAGTGAAGGGGGCTCTTTGCCATGCGAATTACAGGTTACGACCGGCGATCATTCGTAAAATTGGCGGCTGCTGCGCCGCTATTAGGGCAGATTGCAGCGCGCGAGCTTTATGCGCAAGCCGCATCCGCAGTGGGCAAGAATGTGCGGCAAAATGTGTACTCGCGCCTGGGAGTAAAGACAGTCATCAATTGCCGCGGGACATGGACGTATCTGAGCGGCTCGCTGGAGTTTCCTGAAGTTCGGCAGGCGCAGGTGGAGGCGTCGCAGCATTTTGTGAACATGCTGGACTTGCAGCGTGCGGTCGGGCGTCGCTTGGCAGAGTTGACAGGGGCAGAGTCGGGCATCGTTACGTCAGGCGCGGCGGGAGCGATGGCAGCAGCAACCGCCGGATGCATGGCCGGATCGGACGATCGACTGATCTGGCAGCTTCCAGATACGACCGGCCTGAAACATGAAGTGATCATGGTTGGCGGCCGCAGCGCGTTCGACAGCGCAATTCGGCTTACGGGCGCCAAGCTCGTCCTGGTGTACTCCGATGAGGAGCTTGCCAACGCTGTAAACGAGAATACGGCGATGATCTATACCACGGATCTCGGCGAGAAATTGCAACGAGAGTTGGTGATCGCCAAGGACAAAAAAGTTCCGATGCTGCTGGATGACGCCGCCGGGATTCCTCCAGCCGACAATGCAAAGCTCTACGCGAAGATGGGCATTGATATGTACTGCTTCTCCGGTGGCAAAGGATTGTGCGGGCCACAATGCAGCGGCCTGCTCCTAGGCCGCAAGGATTTGATCGAATCGGCGCTTCTGAACTGTGCTCCGCGAGAAGGAGCGGTGTGCCGTCCGATGAAAGTTGGGAAAGAAGAGATTATTGGATGTCTCACAGCGCTGGAGACGTGGCTAAAGCTGGACGAGAAAACGCTGTACGCGGAATGGAACGGCCGCGTGGATCGCATTCGAAAGCTGGTGGACACGGTGCCGGGCGTGAAGACCGATGTTTACGTGCCGGATGACGGGAATCGTTATCCCACGCTGAAGGTGTCATGGGATCAGGAAAAGTGGGGATTCACGATTTCCGATTGCGTAGGAGAGTTGAGGGCGGGCGATCCGGTGATCGAAGTGCTAGGCAAGGATAACCCGAGCCTTGTGAAAGCGGTTCGCGAGGGAAATCCTAATCCGAACCGTAAAGAACCCAAGGGACCCAACCACATTGAATTGGTGTCGATGACAATCAAGCCTGGGGAGGAAATCATCGTTGGGCAAAGGCTGCGCGCGATTCTGGGGGCAGCACAGAAGAAAGCGGCCGCCTAAGGATCTTGTGCTGACAAGAATTCAAAACCTGCGAATCGCACGCGTTCACAGTGCAGCCTTGTTTGCGGTTCTGTTGGCCGCGTCAACTGGTGTCGCACAACAGCAAGCGGCAACTCCTTCACAGAATTCTTCAGCAACGCGTGCCAATTCGCCCGCCGTGGATGCAGGGGATTACATCTATATCTCAGCGCAGGGGCCGCGCCGTGCCGACGGAAGCCTGCCAGAATCTTTTTCTTCGCAGGTGCGGCAGGCGCTCGCGAACCTGAAGGGTGTCGTCGAATCTTCAGGTTTGAAGATGGAAAACGTTGTTTACACCCAGGTCTATCTGGAAAAAATCAGCGACTACAGTGAGATGAACACGGCCTTTGCCGAGTACTTTCACAAAGATCCTCCCGCTCGCGCGGTGCTCGGTGTGGCGCGGAACCCCGACGGTCCGGTTCAGATCAATGCTATTGCGGCGCACGACCTCACAAGCCGGCGCGCCGTTTCTCCCTCAAACTTCAAATGGGAGGAGCCTGCTTCCCCGGGGATTCTCACGCACGATCGTCTTTTCATTTCTGGCATGCAGGGGAGCGATCCAGTAAGTGGGAAGGTTCCCGAGGATCCCGCTTCACAGGTAGATCTCGCTCTTGATCGGTTGCAATCTGTTGCAAAGGCCGCGGGCCTTGAGCTGGCGAATATGGTTTTCATCAATCCTTATTTGACGGCTGAAATCCCGATGCGCGTAATGAACCAGCATTACGCCCAGCGGTTCGAGTTCGGTAATACGCCTGGCAGGGCTACGATTGAGGTTTCAAGTCTACCGGGAGGCGCGCACATTGAGTACACAGGCATAGCCGTGCGCGACCTCGCGCAACGAAAAGCAATCCGCCCGAAGAATATGCCGCCGAGCCCAACCGCGAGTCCATGCGTGTTTGCAGGAGATACCCTGTTTTGTTCGGCGAAGGACGGCTTCATTCCTGGTCCGCACGGCGGAGTCTACGCCACGACCACACCACACCAACTTCGGCAATCGATGCGCAATCAACTCGATAACCTGGAAGAAGCGGAAATGAAATTCGACCAGGTCGTATCGACGAACGTCTATTTGGACGATCTATCGGACCTGAAAAGCTTTGACGAGGTGTACGCGCAGTATTTTGGTGGTGTAATGCCAGCGAGAACCACGGTTCAGCAGATCGCGCCTACGGAGCGAAAGGCTGACAAAGACGATCACTATCCGGGTCTGGAACAGTTTTCGTTCATTGCAGTGCGGAAGCTGGCCAGTCACTGAAGAACGTCGGGAAGTTCCCGAAATCTGAGGATTCTTTTCCCGCAGAGTGTAGCGTGTGCGGTACTCACTGATGGGGCCGCACGCAATTTTGCTTTGTTATAATAGAGACTCGTCTCGGGGCGCTATCGTCTAGGGGTTAGGACGGAAGATTCTCAATCTTCAAACCCGGGTTCGATTCCCGGTAGCGCTACCATCCCTCGGCAATCAATTCATTCCCGCAAAACCAGTATTCCCCATGGTCCGTCGCCAACTTTGATCTTCCTGGTGACGGTGTGGTTCAAGAGATTCACCACAGAGATGTCATTGGACGGGCCGTTGGCGCTAAACAGCGTCTTGGCGTCGGGAGAGAGGGCGATACCCCAAGGGCGCTCTCCGATGTCAAACGACGCGTTAACCCGATTGCTGGCGGTGTCGATGATGAAGAGCTTGTGTCCGCGACCGGTACTTACATAGAGAGTGGAAGCATCCGGAGAAAGCAGGACGGTCATGGGTTTGATAACTCCTCGCTCGCCCAACGAGATGGTCTGTGTTGGTTCGTATTTGGCTGTATCGACCACCGTGACGGTGCCGTCATTTTCGGCCGGAATGTATGCACGCGAGCCATCGGGCATGAAGGCGACTGAGCGCGGGCGGCGCCCGACTTTGAAGGTTTTGATCAGCGTGGCGCTCGCCACGTCGATGGCTGAGATTGTGCCCTTGTCTTCTGAGGTGACATAGACGACCTTGCCATCCGGACTGACCTTCACGCCTTCAGGCTCTTCCCCGACCGGAACGGCCTTGATGACTTTGCCTTTTGAGATGTCGCAGAAGCTGGCTTTGGCATCGTCCTCATTGGACACGATGATCGTTCGACCATCTTTGGTGATGTCGAAATTTTCGGGGTCGGAGCCGCACTGTAGGACGCGTACCAGTTTGTTCTGCTTCACGTCAAAAACGCCGATACCATCAGCGGTTTTATCGGGGGGCGGCAGCTTGCTTTCGTCTACACCAGGTCCGGCGAGAGGAGAACCACTCAGGGTCATGTAGATGAAGCGACTATCGGGACTGGCGTGGATGCCTCGAGGACGTTTGCCCAAGGGTATCGTCGCCATGACGCGAAAAGAGGAATCAATCTCAGTGAGATCGCCGGACCGTTCGTTGGTAACGTAGATTCGAAAGTGCGACAGATTCGCGGAGTCTTGACAAAAGGCAGAAGCCGCGATGAAAAGAATGAACAGAGAGATATACGGCCATGCGGATCTCGATCGAGGCATATCCTATTTGAACATACCCGGACTGGGTGGTTGAATACGGTTCCTGGTCGCCAAACCGGCCATAGAGCGGAGCGACAGGCTTACTTTGCCTGTAATAGTTCGAAACCTGGTGCCACCTGTCCGGCTATGCAAACCGTTCGCATCCATTCTGCAGAAGCGTTAATCTAAGGGGAAACCTATGTCGTGAGGCAATCTATGCATTTAGCTGCCAATAGAATTGGTACAGCTGTTCTGTTGTCTCTTCTTTCAGGTGTGGCATTGCAAGCCGCCGATCAACCCTTCCATGACGCCCCAGCCTCGGCGAAGGCGATGAAGAATCCCTACGAAGGCCAGGAGGATGCGATTACGGAAGGAAAAACTCTGTATGCGCGGAACTGCCTGGCTTGTCACGGAAAAGGTGGAAAAGGTACTGGGAACGTTCCTTCGCTTGTTGATGGCAAGTTAAAAGGTGTTACAGCGGGAGAGATTTTCTGGTTTATCACCAAAGGCAGTACGGACAATGGAATGCCGGCATGGGGTTTCCTGGCGGAACAGAAGCGCTGGCAGATTGTGACGTACGTGGAGGCACTTGAATCGGGCAAAGCTTCGGGCGCTGGTTCCAGCGCGCCAGCCGCCGCATCGGATGGCAACACGGCCAAATACGATGCTCCACCTCCGAAAGCGCCGTTTACAGACTTTCGCTTTGAAAAGCCCGGGACGATCCGGAAGATCACAGTGAAAGACTTACCGGAGCCCTATTCCACGAAGTCGGCGAACAATGGACCAGAATTGGCTCCTCGGCCGGAGAACGTTTGGCCAGTAGCACCTGCGGGATTCAAGGTAGAACTTTACGCGACCGGTCTGGACAACCCGCGGCTCTTGCGAACCGCGCCGAACGGAGACATTTTCCTGGCCGAGATGGAGCCGGGACGCATTCGCGTTTTTCGCGGGATGACCAGCGACAGCAAACCGGAGCAGGTAGCCGTATTCGCCGAGGGGCTGAAGCATCCCTATGGGATCGCGTTTTATCCGCCGGGACCGGATCCGCAATGGATTTATATCGGAGCGGAAACGGAATTGGTTCGAATCCCCTATCACAACGGCGATTTGAAGGCGAGTGGCCCTCCGCAGCACTTGGCAGACTTTCCTCCTGGAGGACACGACACCCGCGCGATTACGTTTTCGGCTGATGGAAAGAAATTGTTTCTGGCAGTGGGCTCGGAATCGAATGTGAACGACCCGGACACGCATCCGGAGGAGAAGAATCGCGCCGACATTCTGGTGTGCGACCCTGCGAACTGCCAGCCAACAGTCTATGCTTACGGAATTCGCAATGCCGGAGGCGGCATCGGAATCAATCCAAAAACCGGTGAACTGTGGTGCTCGGTGAATGAGCGCGACGCCTTGGGCGACAACTTGGTGCCAGACTACATCACGCATGTGCAAGAGGGCGGGTTCTATGGCTGGCCTTGGTGGTATATGGGAGCGCATCAGGATCCGCGCCATGCGGGAAAGCATCCGGAACTGAAGGATAAAGCGATTGTGCCGGATGTGTTGCTGCAGCCACACAACGCGTCGCTTGAGTTCACGTTTTACCAGGGAGACAAGTTCCCGGCGGAGTATAAAGGAGACCTGTTTGCTTCCGAGCATGGTTCATGGAATAAAGCAGCACGCGCCGGATATGAAGTAATTCGCGTACCGCTGCATCAGACAGGGCATGCAACCGGTGAGTACGAAGATTTCGTGACTGGATTCGTGCTACCGGATGGAAAAGTTTGGGGACGTCCAGTTGGCATGACCGAGGCGAACGATGGATCATTGCTGGTCAGCGATGATGGGTCGAACTCGATCTGGAGAGTGAGTTATACGGGGAAGTAGAAAAAGGGGCTAGGGATCAGGGGCTAGGGGGCAGTGACCTCTAACCTGACCTCTGGTTCTGATCCCTGATCTCTAGTGAAAATCATGGGAGAGGGTTTCGGCTTTGGTGACGAATAATGGCTGCACGCGTTCGGCGCGGACCGAAATCACATTGTCCTGATTTTGAAGGATACCTTCGACCGCCAGGAAGCGCTCGCTGGTGAGCAGCAGGCGATTTTCGTGGAACAGATCGGGGCGCACGATCGCGTTCGCCACCCCGGTTTCATCTTCCAAACTCAAAAATACAAATCCTTTCGCCGTGCCGGGGCGTTGGCGGGTGATGACACAGCCTCCGATGCGGAGGCGCTTGCCGGTTGGCAGGTCGCGCAGTTCGTCGGCGCGGCGAATGCCCATGGCATTGAGCCATGCGCGGCGGTAGGCCATGGGATGTGGGCCCACGGTTAGCCCGGTGCCGTGGAAATCGGCAACCAGGCGCTCTTCATGGTTCATGGGAGCGAGCGGTGAGCGTTCGTCGGGCTCCGCGGTTTGTTCCAAAAGCGAGCCCGCGGGACGGATGGCGCGTTCGACCTGCCAGAGAGCGTCGCGGCGGTGGAGTTTCGAGTCCCGAGTCCTGAGTCCTGAGTCCCGAGCAAAATCATTTTCACCACGGAGGCACAGAGGCACAGAGGAATTATGGATTTTTGATTTCTGATTCTGGTTTGAATCGGTGAAAATCCGCGGAAATCCGTGGCCAAGGGTTTTGCTCGGGACTCCGGACTCGGGACTCGCAACTGAATTCAGCGCGCCAATTTCGGCGAGTGTGGTGAGTTCGTCCTTGCGCAGCTCGCGGATGCGGCGGGTTAGATCGTGGATGGATGCGAACGGAACTTTCGCGCGTTCGTGGAGCAGTGCCTTGCCTGCATCTTCCCGAAGGCCGCGAACGTAGCGCAGTCCCATGCGTAAGGCAATTTCTTCACCGGCAATATTCTTTCGCCCCTCCGGGGCTGGTTCGTGCTCTTCACCAAACCCACGGCTTGCGCCGTGGGCTGCATTCTGCCGCCGCTCCGCGGCTGCCTTTGCACTGGGTACTGAGTACTGGCTACTGAGTACTGCACTCGGGTCTCGGGACTCGCGACTCGCGACTCGCTCCAGAGTGCAATTCCACTCTGACTTCGTGACATCCACCGGAAGAAGCCGTAAGCCGTGGCGTTGGGCATCCTTGACAATGGTCGCCGGCGAATAGAAGCCCATCGGCTGATTGTTGAGCAGCGCCGCCGTGAACGCGGCGAGGTAGTGGCATTTGAGATAGGCGCTGGCGTAGGCGATCAGGGCAAAGCTGGCGGCGTGGGATTCGGGGAATCCGTAGAGCGCGAAGGAGGTGATCGAGAGGATGATTTCTTCCTGTGCTTTGGGTGAGATTCCGTTCGCAGTCATCCCGGCGCGGAGTCTGGCTTCGATTTCTTTCATACGCGCTTGCGAGCGTTTGAATCCCATGGCACGGCGGAGTTCCTCGGCTTCGCCTCCGCTGAAGTTGGCCGCGATCATGGCAATGCGTAGGAGTTGCTCTTGAAACAGCGGGACACCGAGCGTGCGGCTAAGTACCGGTTCGAGCGAGGGATGGGCATAGGTGACTTCTTCGCGGCCCTGGCGGCGCTGTAAGAAAGGATTCACCATCTGTCCGACAATCGGTCCCGGGCGGATGATGGCGACCTGCACGACAATGTCGTAGAAGCGCACGGGCCGCAGGCGCGGCAGGCACGACATTTGCGCCCGGCTTTCGACTTGGAAGAGACCGATCGTATCGGCTTGCTGCAGTGCGGAGTAGACCTGCGAATCGTCTTGCGGCAGGTGCGCGAGATCGACTTCATTGTCGTAGTGGTCGCGGATGAGTTCGATGGAATCTTTCAGCACAGCCATCATGCCGAGGCCGAGCAGATCGACCTTGATGATGCCCATGTCGGCGCAATCTTCTTTGTCCCACTGCACAACGACGCGGCCGGGCATGGAAGCGGGTTCGAGCGGGACGACGGAGTCGAGTTGTCCTTGGCAGATGACCATGCCGCCAGAATGCTGGCCGAGATGGCGCGGGAGATCCTGCACGGCGAGGCAGAGTTCGTAATATTTGCGCAGGCGGGGATGGGAGAGATCGAGTCCGGCATCGCGGAAGCGGCGGTCGAGCGCGTCGTTTTCGTCGCGGAATTCCCAGGTGGCGACGGCCGCGGAAATTTTGGCTAGCGTTTCGGGATCGAATCCGAGCGCCTTGCCCATTTCGCGGGCGGCCATGCGGTTGCGATACGTAATGACGTTGGCGGTCATGGCGGCGCCACGCTCGCCGTACCGCTGGTAAACGTATTGAATGACTTTTTCGCGCTCGTCGCCGCTGGGAAGATCGAGATCGATGTCAGGCCATTCGCCGCGCTCTTCGGAAAGGAAACGCTCGAAGAGAAGCTCCATGCCGACCGCGTCAACTGCAGTGATGCCGAGCGAATAGCAGACCGCGCTGTTGGCGGCCGAGCCGCGGCCCTGGACGAGAATGTTTTGCTCGCGGCAGTAGCGGACGAGGTCCCAGACAATCAGGAAGTATCCGGCGAGTTTGAGTTTCTCGATGAGCGCGAGTTCTTTTTCGATCTGGCGGCGGGCCTTTTCCTGCATGTCATGCGAGGAGCGGCCATAGCGATTGCCGAAACCAATCCAAGCCTGCTGGCGGAGAAAAGAGTCCATCGTCTCTTCTTCGGGCACTGGATAGCGTGGAAATTCGTAGCCGAGATCGTTCAACGTGAATTCCAGACGAGAAGAAAGTTTGAGCGTGTTGCTGATGGCTTCGGGCAGGTCGGCGAACAGTTGTTGCATTTCCAGAGGAGATTTCAGGTGGCGCTCGGAGTTGCGAGAGAGCAGACGCCCAGCAGTAGAAAGAGTTCTGTGATTGCGGATGGCGGTGAATGCGTCACAGAGTTCGCGGGCTTTAGAAATCGCGTAATTTACGCCGTTGGTGGCGAGCAGAGGAAGATTCCACGAGCGGGCGAGGTCGACGGCAATGCGGTTGCGGGATTCTTCTTCTCGGTGGAAGTGGCGCTGAAGTTCGACGTAGACATTGCATGGGCCAAAGATGCCGATGAGTTGGCCGATTTGTTTGCGGGCTTCTTCGACTCCGCCTTGCTTTAAGGCTGCAGCGAGCGAGCCTTCGTCCCCGCCAGTGAGGCAGATGAGACCTTCGGCGTGCTCTTGAAGTTCCTGCTCGGTGACTGCACCTTCTCCCTTCTTCGCGCGCAGCTTCATCTTGGTGATCAGACGGCAGAGATTCTGATAGCCCGTGCGGGAGCTAACGAGCAACGGAAGACGATATTCACCACAGAGGCACCGAGACACAGAGGAATGCATTTCTTGATTATTGATTGTTGATTTTTGATTTGTTTCCTCCGTGCCTTTGTGCCTCTGTGGTGAAAATAAATTTGCAGTGACTTCTGCCCCGATGTGCGCTTTGAGTCCGATTTTGTTGGCCGCGAGATGAAACCGTGGCGCCCCGTAGACGCCGTCAGTATCGAGAAGCGCCATAGCGGGCATCTGGTAGTGAGAGCACACGCCAATCAGTTCCTCGGGAAGGGAAGAGCCTTCGAGGAAGCTGAAAGCGGAACGGGCGTGAAGTTCGACGTACATCAGTAGCCAGTAAGCCAGTGGTCAGTAGCCAGTAAATCCACCACAGAGACACAGAGGCACAGAGGAAAAAACGGAAAAAGAAATTGGTTCGAATTTCTCTGTGACTCTGTGACTCTGTGGTGAAAAAAATTGTCAGTCATAAGTGCCCTCCACAAACCATGTTCCAGCCAGCAGGTCGTGCACGAGGCGGCAGAGCACGATAGTTTCGCCGTTCTGCAAGGCCAGATCCCATTCGTCGCGAGACCAGGCTTCGCGCTCCCACCAGTCTCCAGAAAAGCGCCATGGGCCTGCCTTCCAGAGCACTTCGCCCTGTACTTCTTTATTCTTCAAGCAGATCACGCGCCTGGGCCGACCATTTTCCGAGTTCACTTGCACGCGCAATGGCGGGCGGAGTCGGCGCAGGGCGGTAACTGCGGATTTCGCCATCGCTGAACTGAGAGGTGCGGAATCGGACTTTTCTTTTTGTGGAGTTTTACGCGCGACCTCGGCGACAAAACGGCGCATGCGGAATCCTTCGGGGTGGTGGGTGTCGAGCAATTCGAGCGCTCCGACTTTGTCTTCGCCAACCATGCCGGCGATGCGGGCGAGGGTTAGCTCTAACTTCTCCGGTTCGGGCGATGGAGGCAGGAATAGGCCTCCTTGCGCCGAGCGTGGACGCGCCGGTTCTGCCGCCAGATGGATCTTCACGATCGGTGCCCCCGGGGGATGCGCGTTGAGATCCAGTTGCAGGAGCTTCAAAAAAACTTTGGCGTCGAGCATGGGGAGAGGAAGAGAAAGTTTTCGGATAAATTGTGGGTAGCGAAGATTGTGTAGGGACAACCGCCCTCGGCTGTCCGTCGGAACGAAGCTCCGCTGCTCTTCGGCAATAGTGCCATCGCTCTCGCTGGGAATGCCGAGGTTTTCAAATTCATCCTCAATGCCTGTTAAGTTTGAGAGCTCCAGCGTGAGGCGCAATTCTTGAGTGGCTAGCGCGCGAGAGCCCAAGCGCGTGCAGAGTTGTTCGAGGAGACGATTGAGCAGGAAGGCTAAAGGTTCGAGCAGGACGATGGGGTGCTCTAACTCGACCGCTTCTTCAAAAATCAGCGGAGCTTCAATTGGAACTAAGGTGCGAGTGACAGTGCCACGCGCGAGTTGTTGCAGGCGGAGACCTTCTTGTCCGAGACGCTCGCTCAACGCCACTTCGGGGAGCGCGGCCAGAGCGCGCAAGTTGCGGATACCCCAGCGAGCGAGAGTTTCGAGGAGATTTTCAAAAGAATCTTTTTCTGTGCCTTCGTTGTGGCCGTTCCATAAAACATCCAACGGGAGAGGGCCCAATTGCTCTGCTTCTTTTCCCAGAGGAATTAAGCTGATCCCGCAGAAGCCACGAGCGGCAAGCAGGGCGGCATCGGAGTTCGAGGCGATAGCGACATTTGTTGCGAGACCGAGCGCAGTGGCTCGGCTCGAAATGTCACGGGCAATCTTTGCCAGCGGTCCGAGGAGAGATTCCATGCCGGAGAGGTCGAGGAGGGACGTATCGCTGGCGGCGTCTTCAACGCATGGCGAGAACGATTGCGCGCAGTCCAGCAGCGCGGCATGTGCAGAGGACTCTTGCAACGAAGAGCGGCAGCGCAGCGCTAGTTCCGGGCAGAGTTCGGCTTGAGCCTTCGTCATGCCGGGTGCGATACCTGAAGTCTTTGCGAATTCATTCACCGCGATTATTTTTTCGAGCGGAGGCTTGCCTTCGTAAATCGCGACGGAATGGGCCTGCAGGTCCGGTTCGGCGCGGAGAGCAGCCGCTATGGGAAAGTTCGGAATGTAGATGCAGGCAAACATGGAATCAGTACTCAGTACTCAGTTGTCAGAACTCAGTTCATCCTGCCCAGGCCGTTGTTGTTTCGAAGGCGACGGAGCGGGCGGGTTTGCGTTCTAGACGAGAACGAACTAATTCCACTTTGATCTCAACACTAGTGAGTAATTGCGCATGCGCAGGTTGATGATCGGAACTCCCGCATGAACTGAGTACCGAGTACTGAGTACTGAGTACTCCGAGTTGCAGCAGGAGCGAGGAGCAGCTTCCGGCGATCGGCTGTTGCTCGATGGCGAGCAGGGTTGTGGGTTTGTGCTCGATGGCACGGCGGAATCGGAACCAGGTCGTCAGCGAGATGCGGCGCGCGGCTTGCGGCGGCAGATCGGCGAGGTCGAGGACGATCAGGCCGAAGCCTCCACTCTCGAGCAGCAGGTCGGTAGCGCGAAGGACTTGCTCCAGACGGTGCTCGGAACAATATTGAAGCTGTTTGCCCTCAGCGGCTAAAGCCGAATCTCGGGTCGATTTAGACGGCACGGCTGAAGCCATGCCCTTCCCAGAATTGTTTCTCTCTGTGCCTCTGTGTCTCTGTGGTGAATTCTTTTTCTGTAGTGAATTTTCGTTGCACCGCACCCATAGCAGATGGTCCAGTTCCACGCCGGCAGCGGCTGCCGAGTTGGGATCAAGAGCATCACTGGCGTCGATGAGGGCGCAGTATTCGCCGCGCCGGGTGGCGGCAGCAAGGGCGGCCAGCAGTACCGTGGTGCGGCCGGAGGCGGTAGGGCCGCAGAGTTCGGTGATGCATCCACGGGGTAAGCCGCCGGTCAGGGCGTCGAGGGCTGGAATGCCGCTGGAGGCCATCTCAGGAGTGGGACGGATTTCGAGGCGGGAAGCGGGGACAATTACATTTGCGATTGCCGATTGCCGAATGCCGATTGTTAAGTTTTGATTTTTGATTGTTGAATGAACAACTTGGACGATCTTGGATTCCGTCCTGGAGGGCTTTTTTGCATCGCTAACGGAGCACACCTCAGGCTCGGATTCGGCATCAAAAAGAAAAGAGCGGCCTTGGGCCGCCGAAGTGGGGACCACTGCGGAAGACATAGAATCCTCTAAAGTTTCAGGGAACGCCGGGCGGAGATCCGGAGGCGGAAGCTAGTACTTTCGCTTTTTATTCGCCTATGGAAATTCTCCTCTTTGCAAGTCTTATTGTCAACCCCTCTTTACCCGTGACCGTGTTCACAGGCGAATGTGATCCATGTCCTTGAGAATTCGACAGTTCCCCATCTATATGGGAAATACCCGGCTTAGGTTCCAAGGGCTGGGGACCTGTTAGGGGGACTTATGACCGCTGTTGGTTCACGCCGCCTTCGATGGTTCGCTTTGCTCCTTGCGATCCTTCTCGTTTCTGTTACTTACCTTCTCTCAGCACCCGGGAAAGTACAGGTGAACGCCGACGCCTTACAGATGTTCGCGCCGCTACCAGCGGTGATGACCTCTCCCGATAATCCCGTGACCGATGCGAAAGTGGCGCTCGGGCGCATCCTCTATTACGACCCGCGCCTTTCCGCCAACCAAAAAATTTCCTGCAATACCTGCCATCCACTGGACGCTTATGGCGCGCAAACGACCAGCGTCTCCACCGGCTTCAAGGACCAGAAGGGGAAGCGCAACGCTCCCACCGTCTACAACGCGGCTGGACATTTTGTGCAGTTCTGGGACGGCCGGGCTCCCACCGTGGAAGAGCAGGCCAAAGGCCCCGTGACCAATCCGGTTGAGATGGCAATGCCCTCGCACGGCGCGACCGTCGAGGTAATTAAATCCATGCCGGAATACATGGACCTTTTCCAGAAGGCATTTCCGAAAGATAGCGATCCGGTCACCTACGACAACATGGCGTTGGCGATTGGAGCGTTTGAGCGCGGGTTGGTGACTCCATCGGCATGGGATGCATTCCTGAATGGAGATCAGTCTGCCCTGACGGACAAACAAAAAGCCGGCTTTAACACGTTTGCCGCCACCGGCTGCCAATGGTGTCACGCTGGCGCCTATGTAGGTGGAGCGAGCTATCAAAAACTTGGGGTAGTGAAACCGTGGCTGAACCAGGAAGATCAGGGGGTTTACCAGGTCAGCAAAGCCGATGCAGACAAGATGGTCTTCAAAGTTCCGTCGCTGCGGAATATCAAGAAGACTGGGCCATATTTCCATGACGGTTCGGTAGCAACTCTGGACACAGCGATTCGCAATATGGCGGTTCACCAGCGTGGAGTGGCTCTCAGCAATACGCAGGTGAAATCGATTGAAGCTTGGATGGATTCGCTGACTGGAGAGATCCCGGTGAATTACATCAAGGCTCCGGAATTGCCGAAGAGCACTGCGCAAACACCGGCGCCTGCGGGCGAGTAGGAATTCCCCTGAACCTTGGGTCAGGGGAGGAACGTTGACTCCCCTGACCACCTGTGTCCGATGTGATGACGGTCTCTCTTCGCGGGTAATTCTCTGCTTACCTGCGCCACGGCTGCGCGTCTAAGAGCAACAGCGTCGCGATCGATTTGTGCTCAATCCAAGAATTCCAGTCCAGGTTCTGCGTCGTGTGCTGCCAGTTCTGCGCAACGAGAAGGAGCGTTTCCATGTACAAAATTCGTCTGCTTAGTCTGTTCTCCGCTGTTTTGTTAGCCACAAGTTTTGCTGATGCCCAGACGGCCACGGGCGAGACTGTGATGCTCAACCTGCCGCGCGCGAGCCAGCATGCCACGGTTATGCAGCGCATCGGCATCACTGACATCACGATTAACTATCATCGTCCGATGGCCAATGGGCGCGAGGTTTGGGGCAAGCTCGTGCCTTACGGCCAACTGTGGCGGGCGGGAGCGAACGAGAATACGACGATTACGTTCACCGATCCGGTCACGATTGAAGGACAGCCGCTCGAGAGGGGGACCTACGGCCTGCACATGATTCCGGGGCAGGACCAGTGGACCGTGATCTTTTCGAAAGATGCGGCGGCTTGGGGAAGTTTCAGTTACAAGCAGGAGAATGACGCGTTGCGCGTGAATGTGAAGCCGCAGGCGACTGATCTGCATGACGCGCTAGCCTATGACTTCGACAATGTGAAGCCAGATTCGACGGTCGTCACGATGAGCTGGGACAAGGTTGCCGTGCCGTTCAAAGTGCAGGTCAACGTGAACGAGTTGGTCACGGCAAGCATCCACCGCCAGCTGTATGGCCTAAACCAATACTACTGGGAGGGGTGGGACGATGCCGCCGGATACTTCCTGGCCAACAAGATCAATCTCGACGAGGCCCTGAAGTATGAGGATCGGTCAATCCAGAACGAAGAGCGCTACGAGAACCTGATGAGCAAGTCGAAAATATTGGCGGCAATGGGCCGGAGGCAAGATGCAGAGGCCGTTCGCTCCAAGGCTCTCGACCGCGCAAGCGCGCTGCAGCTGTATTTCTATGCGCGGCAACTGCAGGGAGACAAGAAGCAGGACGAGGCGATGGCAATCTTCAGGTCCAATGCTAAGAAGTTCCCAGATTATTGGACTTCGCACGTCGGACTTGCCCGCGTGTATAGCGCGCAGGGAGATTTCGACAATGCTGTGAAGGAAATGAAGCTGTCTCTTACCACTGCGCCGGATTCAAACAAATCGAATCTGGAGAATTATGTGAAGCGGCTGCAGGCGAAGGAGGACATTAACCGGTAGGCTTCGGGCCATCGTGGCTAAAGCCGCCCTTCCACCATCAAGCAAAATTCCCAGGTCTCGCAAAAGCGGCGGGACCTGGGGCACTCCTTCTAGTCGAGAGTTCATCCCGTGTTGTGAAGGCCTGCGGCGATGCCGTTGATGGTTGCTCCCAAGGGATATTCGAGTTCCGAACTCTGTCCACCTTTTTGCTTGCGGCGAAGCAGTTCGACCTGGATCAGGCTCATGGGGTCGACGTAGGGATTACGCAGGCGGATCGATCGCGCTAGCACTCGATTTCGCGAAAGCAGCTCACGCTGGCCGGTCGCGCGAAGGATCATACGACGCGAGCGGAGGAACTCGTTTTCCAACATTCCGAAGACTCTCTGCCTGAGCCCCGCATCCCTGACAAGGCTGGAGTATTCGCGGGCGATGCCCAGGTCGGCTTTCGCCATGCCGAGTTCCACGTTGCGGAGCAGATCGGAAAATATGGGAAATCCGCGCGCGATCTGGCGCAGCAATTGATCATGGCCGGGGCCGTTCTTTGAAAAATGCTCCAGGGCGTGGCCGATACCGAACCAGGCGGGAACGGCGTGGCGGCTCTGCATCCAGCCGAAGACCCAAGGTATGGCGCGGAGATCTTCGAGGCGGCGTCCCTTGGCGCGGCGGGAGGGACGCGATCCGATGCGGGCCGTATCAAGTTCGTTGACCGGGGTTGCCTGTTCGAAGTATTCGAGCACGTCGGGATTGTCGGCAATGTCACGGCGATAGATACGATATGCCTCCTGCGACATGGCTTCGATTGCCGCTTCCCAATCCCGTGGAAAATCTATAGTTGCCGGACGGGTCAAAGCTTCCATGCTGGCTGCAATCATCAACTCCAGGTTCCATTCCGCTAGAACGGGATCGGCATACTTCCAGTTCATGACTTCGCCCTGCTCGGTCACCCGGATTTGACCAGAGAAACAGCCAGGGGGCTGAGCGAGAATGGCGGAGTGAGTTGGGCCGCCGCCTCGACCGACGGTGCCGCCGCGGCCGTGAAAGAGACGAAGCTTCACCTCATGCTCGCGGGCTGCCCTATGGAGCTCCCGGTGAGCCTTGTAAAGCTCCCATGTACTGGTGAGCATGCCGCCATCTTTGTTGGAGTCGGAGTAGCCCAGCATCACCTCTTGCCAGCGTCCCCAGGATTCGAGAAGTGGCTGGTATTCGGGGTTGGTCCAGAGGCTCCGCATGACGGCGCCTGCGGCACGCAGCGAATCGATGGACTCGAACAATGGAACCGGCATCAGGCCTGGATCGTCGGGCGATCCGGCAACCTGCACTCCGGCTTTCTGCGCCAACCGGACTACGTTGAGCACGTCGGATCCGGTTTCGGCGCCGCTGACGACGTATTGGCGAATCGCCCGGGCGGGATAGCTGCGCTTGAGTTCGCCGATCATGCAAAACGTGTCAAACAATTCGCGGGCAGTTTCGGATTCTGGCGGGTGGTCGAGTGTCGGTCCAAGCTCCTTGACGACCTGCGCATGTACACGGGCATGTTGACGGACATCAAGGGTATGCAGGTGGAATCCGAATTTACCCACTTTTCGGAGCAGAGAACTGAGGTAGACGTGAGCTAGCCGTTCCCCGCGGTTTGTCTTCAGACTTTTCTGGACGAGCACGAGATCCTGTTCGAATTCCGTGACATCTTTATAGGCGGCCTTTTCCCCGCTGTTCTCACGCGTTTTCTGAAGGCGATGAAACATGTGAGATAGAAAACGGCGGTAGCTCTCCGCCTGGTTGTTTGGTCCCCAGGCAAGATGCACGCCGGGGATGCTGCGCTCGTAGTGTTGAAGGCGCGCAAGAAGTTCGTCGGAAATGCCCGTCTGACGTCGGGAGGAGCTAAGACGGTCGCTGAGCGCTTCAACGTCGTGCAGGTATTCACGAAGAATCAGCGCGCGCGCCATTTCCAGTGCGTCTTGGATGCAGTGCGGTTTGACCAGCGGATTGCCGTCGCGGTCGCCGCCGATCCATGATCCGAAATGGATCACATTGGGGACTGAAGATTCGTCGAGGGTCAGGTTATAGACGTCGCGGAAAGATTCAACGATTTCGCCATAGATCCTTGGCAGCGCGTCGAACAGAGATAGCCTGTAATAGCGCAGCCCCATGCGGATTTCATCGTCTACCGTAGGCTTGGCCAGGCGAACCTCATCGGTTTGCCACAAGGAGCTCACTTCAGCGCGGATATTGCTTTCACAGATCTCCGCTCGCTCGGTCGTCAGTGGAAGACGATCGAGGCGCTCGAGTTGCCGTGCAATGCGGCGACGTTTGAGCAGCACTGTCTGCCGCGCAACTTCTGTAGGATGCGCGGTGAACACGGGAGTGATCTGAATCTCACGAAGCGCCGAGAGCGCGTCCTCCGCCGAGATCCCCGCGGCTTTCATTCGGGTTAGCGTTCCGCGAAAGGAACCCGGCAGAGGACCGTGATCCCGATCCAATTTTCCAGCCCGGCGGCGGCGCTGGCGGTGGTTGGTCTCGGCAAGATTTGTGAGTTCGAAGTACGTTGCGAACGCTTTCGTGACCCAGTAAGCGCGGCGCAGATCCATCTTCGAAACAATTTTCCGAGCCTTGGGCATGAGTTCGGAAGAGGAAGCAGCCACCGGGTTCTTTCGAACGCTTTCCCGGTGCTCAATCAACAAGCGACGCAATTCTTCAACCGAATCAAATAATTCCTGCCCGACCTGTTCTACCAATACCTCTCCTAGGATGGCCCCAAGCGAGCGAACATCGCGCCGGAGGGGATTGTCTTTTGTCGAGTCGCCGGAATTCGCCGTGAGTTCGGCCAGCCGGGCCTGTTGATCGTCGGCATTCCACAGAGGTTTGGACTTGTTCGCCATTCAGAAAAGGATGGTAGACAGAATAAATGACGCGGGGATATGCCTCAAAGGCCGCAAATTCCCGGAGAGCCTGGAAAGTTTGGAATTACGCTCCCGAATCCGACGCCTTGTTATTTCGGAACTTCAAACCGGTACCCGATGCCCCGCAGAGTTTTGAGATATTGCGGGTGGTGGGGGTCGCGTTCGATCTTTTCGCGCAGGCGGCGGACGTAGACGTCGATCGAGCGAGGAGTGACAAAGGGAGTTTCCTTCCAGACGGCGTCGAGAAGTTGATCCCGCGTGAGAACACGGCCGCGGTGTGCGGCGAGGTATTCGAGCAAGCGAAACTCTCGAACGGTAGTCAGAACGTTGCGGCCGCCAATTTGGACGGTCATGGAAGAGGTATCGATTTCCAATTCACCGAGCCGTAAGACCTCGGCGCCGGAGACCGCGTGGCCTAATCCACGAAGAACACTACGGATGCGAGCTACCAGTTCGCGCGGGCTGAACGGCTTGGTGATGTAATCATCGCCCCCCAGTTCCAGTCCCTTGACGCGATCGGCTTCCGATGTTTTGGCAGTGAGAAAAATGATTGGGGTTCCGGAAATAGACGGTGTCTGGCGGATATGTCGGCAGAGCGCAAAGCCGTCGGTCCCGGGCAACATGACATCCAGCAGGAACAATGCCGGCATTTCTCGGACCGCTTCCGTGAGAACCGAAGCACCGCTCATAAAACTCTGAACGTCAAATCCAGCGGCTTGCAGCTTGTGAGAGATCAGGCGGGCGATGTCCTCTTCGTCCTCCACGGCAAAAATAAGGGGTCGGAGCGCGGTGGTGGCGCCGGGGTTACTTCGTTCCGAATGTTCACCCGATAATTGCATTCTTGGTTCAGGAGCCGTGGTCGCGTCCACCAAACCATGTTCTTAGAATGGGTTGAGACATCAAGACTGTATGCGGAGAATGTTGCGCGAATGTTTCCCCACTGTTAATGAATGGTTAATTTGTGCAGAGAAGTACTCAGTACCCAGTACTCAGTTCAAGCCAGTACTCGGTTCAAGCCGTAAACCTCCAGCAAGTGAGTATTGAATTCTTGGGAGGCATCGACAGATTCGACGAGCTACTGGCGATCACGACTGTTCACTGACCACTAACCACTGAGTACTGAGTACTGAGTACTGGGTCTAGTTTGCCGCTTTCTTCTTCGGCATGTGGCGCAAGCTGCGTCCCTCGATCAGGCTATAAAGGTCTTCCGCGAGATTGGTCGCGTGATCTCCTGCACGTTCTAGAGCCTGCGCCATGAGCAGGATCTCGAAATGGGAGGTATCATCCTGCGAAACTGTTTCGGCCAAGTGCTTCTGAAACAAGCTGTGGCAAATGCGGTCAATTTCTTTGTCCATTTGCAGGACCTTGCGCGCGCAATCCAGGTCGAGCTTGGAAAAGCCTGTGTGAACGAGGTCCAGCATATCGCGCAGCACGCCCGACATTTCGACCAATTGGCGCACGTCGGATTGTGGGATTCTTGCTGTGCGCGCCTGAACTCGAAGAGCCACGCTCATCACTAGATCCCCAATTCGCTCAAGGTCTGTTGTGGACTTCAGGCTTGAGAGCAGTTGGCGCGCCCTTGCCTCGTTCACGCGAGTGATAGCGGCAGGCAGGCGCTCGTCGATCTGCCGCTCAATTAAGTCGAGTTCTTTTTCGCAATCCTTGATGGCGAGAAATGCCATGCGGGAGGAATTAGTCAGCAGATCGCGAACGTTGAAAGCGGCATCGCGCGCGATGAGGCAAGCTGTCAGGGCAAGCTGTGAAAGATCGCTGCCGGAAGAGGATCTGCTTGTCGTGGCTCTTGCAGTCCGCGGGCGGGTTTCCTGTTCTTCCTGAACTTCTGGCCTAGCGATCGATTGAACTTTGCGTGGCATCTAAGAGGCGCTAATCGATTGAGCTTACCTAAGATGCAGTTTATCGTCGAATTGTGAAAGGATCGTTACAACGCGATCCGGAGGTTTTGTGAATCTGGCGGATTATTTGCGGCGCCAATTTGCCTATAACGCCTGGGCCAATCAGGAAGTGATAGCGGCAATACGGGCCGGCGGATACGACACCAGTCGCTCGCTCCAGTTGTTGAGCCATGTCCTGGCGGCGGAACAACTGTGGCTGGAACGATTGAAGCAGGTGCAGCAAACCATCCCCGTGTGGCCGGAACCTGACCTGGCGTGGTGCGATGGGAAAGTGGCCGAACTCAAGCGCCGCTGGTCCGAATACCTCGAATTGGCTACATCTGCCGACCTTTCCCAGACGATTTCTTACAAGAACAGCAAAGGTGAGTCATGGACCAGCACGATTCTGGACGTCCTGACCCATGTCATCCTGCACTCTGCGTACCATCGCGGCCAGATTGCCAGTCACATGCGGGAGATGGGCGGGACGCCTGCTTACACGGACTTCATTCACGCGGTGCGGCAGGGATTCTTCAAGTAGGAGCGGAGGCTAGACGGCAGTAGCCCGGTTTCTACCCCATTTCCAGCCCCCTGATTTTTGCCCTGAGCTACTCAAAGACGTAATATCACAGCAATGACCAAACAGTTCGTCGTGCTGCTCCCGGTACTTTTCGCAATTCTTCTGTTTGCCGCCGATCAACCCAGGATTCCTCCGATGCCGGAGGCTTTCACCGAGAATGCTGTCGCTACCCTGAAGAACGGAATTGAAGTCTACTCCATGATGGGATTGGGGACGAAGAAGACCTGGGACTCGGTGTCCAACAAGCTCTATGTTTTGCGGCTGAGTTCCGGAAAGTGGGCCGAGGGGCGCGAAGTCCCCGGTGTTGCGGGCCGCCTTGGTTCTTCTGCAATCGGGGTCAGAGGACGGATCGCGGTTTTTGGCGGGTATGTTGTCGATGGTCAAGGAAATGAATTCACCGTGGCGGATGTGAACTCCTACAATCCCGAGGAACGGCGCTGGTACCGTGCGGCGGATATCCCGGTTCCGGTGGATCGAGCAGTGATAGGGGTGACTCACGATCGCTATATTTACCTGGTTGGCGGACGGTCAAAAAACGGCCCGGTCAATAACGTCCAGTTGTATGACGCCGAGAGGAACACCTGGAGCCAGGCTACGCCATTTCCGGGTGCTCCTGTGTTTGGTCACGCGGGCGGAGTGGCCGACGAGACGATCGTGTATGTGGACGGCGCCAGGAAAAATACTACCGGTCCGGTCGCGTCCGATGAGTGCTGGATGGGAAAGATCGATCACAAAGATCCAAACAAGATCGAGTGGACAAAATTGCCTGCACATCCCGGCCCCGGTCGCTTCGGAATCATAGCCGGCGCGGGGGAACACGATCACCGCATTCTGTTTTCCGGAGGATCCACGACTCCGCACAATTTCAAGGGAGTCGACGAGCAAGGGAAATCCTTTGAGATGTCTCCGGTGACCTTTGCCTTCGAACTGCATGGCAATCGTTGGGAGACGATCAGTGAAGATACCTACGATGTTCGTGCCGATAGCCGGGGAATTGCGTTTACGCCGATAGGCCCGCTGATCGTAGGGGGCACTCTGAAGAACACAGCGATATCCGCGCGCGTGCTGGCTCTGCCGAAGAAGTAAATGGGTTCCTATTCACTCCGGACTTGAGAGGTTTCCGCGATTTCAATCGAGGTATGGGACGCTTGCCTTTCCGGCTAAGCTCCTGCATAATAATAGTTTGTCTCGATCTCGCCGGACTCTTCCGGAACAAGGATACACGTCTCGTGTTAATGATTCGTCTGGCGCGCGTAGGTGCGCGCAAACAACCGCATTATCGAATTGTGGTCATTGAGAAGGCGCGTGCGCGCAACGGCCGTCCGGTGGAAGTAGTCGGGACGTATAATCCCCGCACCAATCCGGCCAGCATCGAATTGAAGCGCGATCGCGTGGAGTATTGGGTTTCCAAGGGCGCGCAAATGTCGGAGCGAGTAAACAAGCTGTTCTCGAAATCTCCCGCCCCGGCTACCGCCGGTTCCGCGGCCTAAGCAGCGGCTGCGGTTCCTCAATTACATTGGTTTCCACAGTGACCTTTATGACCGAGCCTACTGGAGATGTGCGCGCGCTCCTAGAATTGATTGCGAAAAATCTGGTCGACGCGCCGGATGAGGTATTCGTCGAGCAGTTCGATGATGGAGTCATCGAACTGGAAGTCGCCGAGAGCGACGTTGGGAAGGTTATCGGGCGACAAGGGCGCACGGCGCGGGCGCTGCGGGCCCTTTTGAACGCGGCCGGACATCGGGCAAGGAAGCGGTATCAACTGGAGATCATTGAATAGTCCGTGGTTTCCAAGTCTCCCAAATCCGGCGGGACTTGGAATACGCCATTACGGGACTCCAGTCACGTGAATCCTGATCCAAGCGGCGAATTCATTACGCTGGCTCGCGTGGTGAAGACCCAGGGCCGCCACGGCGAGGTTGCGGTCGAGGTACACAGCGATGTCCCCGACCGGTTCGCAGAAGGTATGAAGCTATTCGCCTTGGGCAAGTCAGGCGAGGAGCGGCGCGAAGTGGAAATTGAGAGCTTGTGGCCGCACAAAGACTTGCTGGTTCTGAAATTCCACGGCGTAGAGTCGATGACAGACGCCGAGGCGCTGATCGGTGCTGAACTCCAGGTCCCGCGCGCGGATCGCGCGAAACTGGAACAGGGCTGGAATTATGTCAGCGATCTGGTCGGCTGCTCTGTTTTTGATCATGGGGCAGAGATCGGACGCATCGAAGACATTCAGTTTGGGACGGGCGAGGCCCCGCTGCTGGTCGTAGAAGCGGGGGCAAAAAAGTTTGATGTACCATTCGCCGAAGAGTATCTGGAACAGGTTGACATGGCGCACAGGGAAGTGCGCATGAGGCTTCCGGACGGAATGTTGGAAATTAATGCCCCGATGACCGGGGAGGAGAAGGAACAGCAGAGAAAACGGTCTTAGCTCGCAGGTTTTAGGAATTAGCTTCCTCTGCGTCTTCTGAGTCTTGTTCGTAAGTTAGGTTTGGGTTCCGCAAATGAAGGCCGACATTGTCACGATCTTCCCGGACTTCTTTCGCGGACCTCTGGATCACGGCATTACTCGCCGGGCCTCGGAAATGGGCCTGGTGAATATCGAAGTCCACGATTTGCGGAAGTTCACGCATGATCGGCACCGCACCGTGGATGACCGCCCATTTGGCGGCGGCGAAGGCATGGTCCTGAAGCCGGAACCGATCTTTGACTGTTTAGAACCGCTAGGACTTGCGTCCAGAGAGCGGCGCTTATCCGGCAATGTGAAGGAAAGCGTGATTGTGCTGTCGGCGCAGGGCGAGCGCTTCACGCAGAACGTTGCTGCGGAGTTGTCAGCGCTGGATCGGCTGGTGTTGATCTGCGGCCGTTATGAAGGCGTGGACGAGCGCGTATCGGACCATCTCGCAGATCGCGAGCTGTCGATCGGGGATTACGTACTCAGCGGCGGAGAACTGGCTGCGGCGGTGGTCATCGAAGCGGTGACAAGGTTGCTGCCGGGCGCGGTGGGTAATGAGGCTTCGACGCGGCAAGAGTCTTTTACGAAGCATCAGAGTCAGAGCGTGGACGGCCCTGATTCCACCTGCGGATCCGGCGGATTGCTGGATTATCCGCATTACACACGTCCTGCGGATTTTCGCGGGTTGCCGGTTCCGGAGGTTCTGCTGAACGGCAATCACGACGAGATTCGCAGGTGGCGTCGCGAGCAAGCATTGAGAAAGACCTTGCGGAACCGGCCGGACTTGTTGGAACGCGCAGAACTCAGTGCGGACGATAGAAGGATTTTGGCCAGACTTGAGCACCAGGTTACAGGTCTTGGGTCTTAGGTAGTGGGTCTTGGGTCATGAATGTTGGGTCATCGTGTTTCCTAAGACCTAACACCTAACACCCAAAACCTTTAAGATTCACAAACGAAGGGTAAAGATTATGTCAAACCTCATCATTGAGAAACTGCTGGCGAAGACCCAGCGCACCGATATCCCGTCGTTCGGTCCCGGCGACACGGTCCGTGTTCACGTGAAGATCAAGGAAGGCGACAAAGAGCGCCTTCAGGCTTTTGAAGGCGTCGTGATCAAGCGCGACAATGGCCCGCAGGCCAGCTTTACTGTCCGGAAGATGAGTTTCGGACACGGCGTGGAGCGCATTTTCCCGCTCCATTCCAAGGTGATCGACAAGGTCGATCTGGTCCGTTCCTCGAAGGTACGCCGCGCCCGTTTGTTTTATCTCCGCGGACTCCGCGGCAAGGCGGCACGCTTGCGTGACGTGGAGAAGACTGCTCAATAGTAGAGACTGGATGAGCACGCTCGTGCTCATCCGGACTATTTATTTGGCGAGTTTTCGGCTGAACCGGGCCTTAGCTACACATTCTTCCTGATTCCCAACCTGCTGTATTACATGCCACGCTTTTAACGTTAGGCGCTGGCAATGTTCACAGAACGTTCCTACACTGCTTTTCGGCACGTCCCCATCGTACTGCGCATTGGACTTGTAGCTTTCGTTGTGTTCCTGGGCATTGTGTTCACGAGTGCACAAGCTCCGCCCAGGCCACAGAAACAAGGGGATAAGACCAAAGCCCCAGCAATTCCAGCCACCCAAGCCGAGATCGGCCGTGGCAAATACATTGTCGAAAACGTCGCAATGTGCCCGCAATGTCATACCCCGCGATATGATGATGGCTCCCTTGACCATACCCACGAACTCGAAGGCACCTCAGAGTTTTTTCAACCACCGCACCCTGATGCCAACTGGCCCCTGAAGGCACCGAGGATTGGTGGAAACCCTCCTGCGAGCGATGAGGATATGGTGAAGCTTCTTACGACAGGAATTTGGACGGATGGCAAACCGCTTCGACTACCGATGATGCCCTTCCGTATGAGCGAAGCCGACGCCAAAGCGGTTTTGGCTTACCTGAAGTCTGTGAAGCAGGAACATCCGTAGGCCTCAGAGCACCTTTAAAATCTCACGTGCTGCGCGATATCCGCTGGCAATCGCTCCATGAACAGTTCCGTTATGCCCGGTTGTATCGGTAGCTTCTCCAGCGAAAAACAACGTGTTCTGGAGCGGCGCGGCCAAAGCCTGCTGGGCCCCGTCCGCCCCAACCTTTCCATAACTGTAGGCACCCCGTGAAAACGGGTCGCCTTGCCAATCGTGGAAGTAGGCATTCTCGAGTTCATTGTGAAGATCTTGAACTTTCACCCCGAGAAGGCTGCTGAGGCTCCTCAGGCCTTGATCCACAACGACGTCATGACTGCGTCCGGACAAACGCTCGCCCGCCTGAAACGGCGCCCATCCAGTGATAAGCGGACGCTCCTCCGGCGCCGTGGTCCACCACGTGGGAAACCACTTGTCGTCAGAGAGAAGAAAACTCATGTTCGCGAGCCTTCTGTTGGACGCGGCGATCGTTTCCCAGAAGCGTCGACGAAAGCGGAGAACGATGCGAATCACCTTTCCCATTTCCAGGTCCTGCATGGCGGCTTTTTTCACCGGCGGGAGTTCCGGGTCAAACCGCACTACTCCCTTTTCAGTACGTTCTGCGTTTAGCAGCGAGATTGGCAATGTAACCAGAGCACGAGGGGCTTCCAGAATCCCCGCGCGTTCACTCTCATGAATGTGTACTTTTACGTCGCCTCGTTTCCATTTGACGGAATCGACCACGGCACCGGTGCGCAAGGTAATTCCATACTCCCCGATTTGTTCGCGGAAGATATCCATCAGATCCAGATATCCGTTGCGCGCGCGGAACTCGCGGTCGCCTTCAATCTTTTCCTCAGCTTTCATTCCCTGGACCAGCCAGTGAACTCCCACC
>Ga0070730_10000986_pt1 | contig 28884 bp, 23 predicted proteins | sample Coa_R1_3_FD_66447 | JGI IMG/M metagenome (GOLD analysis project Ga0070730, IMG submission 66447) | Surface soil microbial communities from Centralia Pennsylvania, which are recovering from an underground coalmine fire - Coalmine... | ecosystem: Environmental > Terrestrial > Soil > Unclassified ... | reverse complement strand
TACACACTGACCCACGACGGGCTCCTCGTGGCAGGGTCCGAGGTTGGGATTATCGACCTTGAGGAATCGCGCATCGCGGAGCGACAGCGGCTGGGCCCGGGCGAAATGCTTTTGGCCAACCCGGAAACTGGTGCAGTTTTTCGCTATCGCGACATTCTCAAGCGCCTGGCCACGCAGCAATCGCGCAATTCGCTGCCCATAGTGCTCCCTGTCACTTTACAATCTCTCGCAGCGGCACCCCCGGCGGTGGATCGTCCGGAACGCATGGCCGCGGCGGCAGGCTGGACGGAAGACCAGTTCAAAATTTTGTTTTCGGCGCTGGTCCACGGAAAAGAAGCGGACTGGAGCATGGGGGATGATGCGCCGCCGGCTTTTCTTTCTAGTCTGCCGCGCACGCTCTGGGATTATTGTAAACAGCGTTTCGCGCAAGTCACCAATCCCCCGATCGATCCACTGCGCGAAGCGCACGTAATGTCCCTTGCGGTGCACCTCAAGAACGGGGTCGTGTTGCCGAGCCCGCTGATCGGCGCGGCTCAACTTGCAGAACTCTCAGCCACCTTTGGTCCGGTCCAAAGCATCGATTTTACTTTTTCCGCCCCCAACGAAGTCCCGGGCGCTCGCCGCAGTCTGGCTCAGTTGACTACCCCTCTGAGTGGCGGCACGCGTCCGGGGCTTCTCCTCCTTTCCGACCGCGCACTCAGCAGCCAACGCGCGGCGCTTCCGGTATTGCTGGCGGTTGCGGCGGTCTGGAAGGCTATGGTCCGCGAAGGGCTGTGGGACGTGCCGCTGATAGTGGAATCGGCACAGGTATTCGACACCCATCACGTAGCGCTGCTGATGGCTGCGGGCGCCAGTGCGGTAGTGCCCTATCTTGCCGAGCAATTTGCCGAATCGCTGGAAGCCGGCGGCGGGAAGCGCATGCATGCGGCGATTAATGCCGGATTGCGCAAGGTTTTAGCCCGAATGGGCGTTTCCACCATGGCTAGCTATCGCAATAGCCATCTCTTCGAAATTGTCGGACTGTCGGAAGAACTATGTGCCGAATTCTTCGAGGACGCTGCCGATTTTCCAGGGCCTAAGCATTTGGACGATTTGTTCGGAGACTATCTTCAAATGCACCGCGCCGCATTTTCCGGATGCGCCATTGAGCTGGCGGATGCGGGATTGTATCGCTTCCGGAAAGGCGCCGAGTTGCACGCCAATTCTCCGGAAATCGTCCGCCGCATGCACGCGCACGTACGCGCGCCGGAGGCCGGCAAGTTTTCAGCGTTCGAGGAATTGGCCGAGAGTCAGGGGACTGTTTTCCTGCGCGACCTGCTGGAGACCGTGCCCGCACCACCCGTTGCGATTGAACAGGTGGAGCCCGTGGAAGCCATCGTTCGGCGATTCAGCACCCAGGCCATGTCGTTGGGCTCCCTGAGCCTTGAGGCCCACCGAACGCTGGCGCTGGCCATGAATTCGCTCGGCGCCCGCAGCAATACCGGAGAAGGTGGCGAGGACCCGGCGGTCTATCGGAACGAGCCGCACGCCGCAAACAAGATTAAGCAAGTGGCTTCCGGGCGATTCGGCGTAACTGCGGATTATTTGGTGCACGCCCAGGAGCTCGAAATCAAGATGGCTCAAGGCTCGAAGCCTGGCGAAGGCGGCCAGCTCCCGGCCCGCAAAGTGACCGAGTACATCGCCCGCATCCGCCATGCCACGCCCGGGACGCCGCTGATTTCCCCGCCCCCGCACCACGACATCTACAGCATTGAGGATCTGGCGCAGCTTATTCATGATTTGCGTACGGTAAATCCCCGCGCCCGCATCGGCGTCAAGTTGGTTTCCGGTTCCGGTGTCGGCATTATCGCCGCGGGCGTTGCCAAAGCAGGCGCCGATGTCATCACCATCAGCGGCCACAATGGCGGAACGGGCTCTTCGCCGTTGACTTCGATCAAAAACACCGGCCTGCCCTGGGAAATTGGTTTGCGCGAAACACATGACACACTGGTTCGCGCGGGCCTCCGTTCACGTCTCTCTCTCCGCGTGGACGGAGGCCTGAAATTTTCACGAGATATTTTGATTGCCGCTATTCTTGGTGCGGATGAATTCGGTTTTGGAACCGCTTCGCTGCTGGCCATCGGCTGCGTCATGGCTCGCCAGTGCCATCTCAATACCTGTCCGGTGGGGATTGCCACCCAGGACGAAAAACTGCGTCTTCGCTTCAATGGCAAGCCTGAAATGGTCGTGGCCTACTTCCGTGCCCTGGCCGAAGAAGTACGCAAGAAAATGGCTGAACTCGGTGTTCGTTCGCTCGGTGAACTGCGTGGCTGGTACGACCGCTTAGGAACGCGCTCCGGCATGGACGCGTTCTTGGTGGTCCCAATTTCAGAACCCCGCCGCGTAGCGCCGCAGCAAGTACCCACCGATCATTCCGTGGCATTGGAGGACTCGCTGCATTTCAGCCATGCCCTCGTGCCTCAGACCGAGCCCCAACCCATTCACAATTCCGATCGCAGCGTTGGAACCGGACTCAGCGGGGAATTGATGCGCCGCCGCGCCCAACACCGCGACAACACCGAATTTACCCAGGCATTTGCCGGTTCAGCGGGTCAGAGTTTCGGAGCATTTCTGGCCGATGGTGTGACTTTGAGACTATCCGGTGAAGCCAATGATTACGTGGGCAAGGGCCTCTCCGGGGGAACCATTGCGATTTCCGCAGGTTCGGCAGCTTCCCGGCGCGGTGACGTCCTTGCCGGAAACACCGTGCTTTATGGAGCTACTTCCGGTCAGCTCTTTCTCGCCGGACGTGCCGGCGAGCGTTTTGCCGTGCGCAACAGCGGCGCGCTGGCAGTGGTTGAGGGCGTTGGTCAGCACGGTTGCGAATACATGACCGGCGGCGTGGTGTTGGTGCTGGGCCCGCTCGGACTAAACTTTGGTTCCGGCATGACCGGCGGCCTGGCATACGTCATGCGCGCGGAAGCCGAGGATCTTCTGCACCGCGAATTCGTGGCTCTCGCGGAAGTCGAAGCTAAGGAGCAATTGTGGTTGCGTTGCCTCCTGGAAGCGCATCTGTATTTCACCGGGAGTCCTCGGGCTGCGCGGCTGCTTTCCAAGAGAGGCGCTCTGCCCCTGGTCCGCGTGCAGCCGGTGCATTTTCAGGGCACCATTGCGGACACATGGAAACCCGCGCTGGAGCGCTTGCGACGAAGTGAGCCCTTGCTAGTTACGCCGGAGCTCCCGGTACTCTCACAGGCGTTGCACGCCTAGAAAGCGATTGCCATCTCGCCCGGTGCGTTTATTCGCTATAATCCCCGCCGAGCGATTTACTTATGGATTTTGACCAACTCGCTACATTTGTTTATGTCGCCAAACTGAAGAGTTTTTCGCGGGCCGGCCAAAAGGTGTTCCGCTCACAATCCGCGGTGAGTGCGCAGATCCGTCAATTGGAGCAGGCCTACCATGCACGCCTTCTGGACCGCTCCGCCAAATCGGTCGAGCTCACCCCTGCCGGTGAAGTCCTTTTTGAATATGCCGAAAAGCTATTGCGCTTGCGCGACGAGTCGGTTCAGTTTGTCGCCGACCGCGGAAATGTAGTGCAGGGTCCGGTGATGTTTGGGGCCAATGAGGCCACTTGCTTGTACCTGCTGCCCGACATCTTTGCCGAGTTTCAGCGGCGTTTCCCGCTGGTGCACATCAGCATCTACCGCAATTTTAGCCACAAGATTCTGCAACGGGTCGAAGATGGCTCCATTGACGTCGGCATCGTCTCCTTGCCCACCAAATCGCCCAATCTCAAGGTCCACCATATTCACCGCGACCGCTTGCGCTTCATGGTCAGCACCCGCAACCCCCTGGCCCAGCGTTCCAAGCTCACTCTGCAGGAAGTTGCTTCGCAACCGCTGATTCTCCCGCGCACCGGTTTTACCCGGCAGGTTTTGGATAAATTGTTCAGACCCTATCGGTCGCGCCTTCACGTCACCATGGAATTGCCCAGCATCGGAATGATCAAGCGCTTTGTCGCGGCGGACGCTGGCGTGTCCTTCATCAGCGAAAGTTTTGCGCGCGATCAGGTGAAAGCCGGCGAAGTGAAGTTGCTCAATGTGGAAGGGGTCGACCTCTTTCGTGAGCTCGGACTCGTATACCGGCGCGATCGCAGCCTTCCGCGGGCCGCCCAGGCTCTTATCGCTCTGATTCGTGAATATCGCAAGTCCCCCGACCACGGGTCAGCCGGCGGTTCGGACTAAATCCTGTACCCATCGGGAGGCCGGAGTCCGGCTACCGTAGCGCTCTAACGTCAAACTTCACTCTCGATCTTATTTTTTAGCTTCCCGAAGGTCGAAGCTGAGGCTGCCGATGGCCTTGCTGATCACATTTTCCTGAATCTGGATTAAATCGCTGTCCGCGTAGGTCATGCCCAGAACGGTAAAAATATCGCCGTCGCGGCTGATGACCACCAGCGTACCGGACCAATCGTGCTCGTCAGCCTTGCCGCGGTAGTGAAACTCCACCGCTGGCGCTCCGCCGACCGTCGTGTTGCGCTGCGAAACTCGCTGATAATTTTCGTATACCTCGCGCAGCCGGCTTTCCACGCTACCCGCCGCCCTATCCAGAGGTTCCTTGATCTTCTCCCGGCCTATCACCAAAAGGGACGATTCATCGGATGTGCCCATGGCCACAATGGCGTTCGGCAAAGCGTTGCGCGCATCGTCGATCAGTTGCCAGCTGGGCGCCTTGAACATGCGAAACCCGTGCGTGTAGTTCGTGTACAGATTTCCCCGCACCTCCTCGCGAATAGCCGGGATTTCCGGTTCCTTCGGAGCAGCCGGCTGGGCCGCTGCTGGAAGGATGATATTGGCGCTCACCGGCGAACTCTTTAGCGTTGGCGCTGCCGCGTCCGCTGTCACGGTGCTTGCGGGAATCTCTGGCTTCACCGCCGCGCTCGTGATCTTGCCTGCGGTTCTGTCGGATTTGCTCTGTTTGCCCGCGTTGGGGATCACCGTCTTATTGTTGGCCTTGGTTGCCGATGCTGCCACATCCGTAGCCGAAGTCGGAGCGGTTTCCGTCTTAGATTGCGCGTTTGCGTCGGCTTTGGGAGATTCCGCAACATTCTTGGTGCCGGGCTGCCCCTCGGGACTTGCCGGAGCGCTGGGTATGATCGAAGCTATCTTGTCCTTCTCCACCAGCACATATCCAAAGTCGGTTTTGACTTTGAACATGTTCTCTTCGTAGGAGACAATCACTCCGTACAGTTTTTTTCCGTCTTTTAGGCGTATTTCATCGGCATGTACCGCCGTTGCCGCAAGCGACATCGCGCTAACTGCCCATGCCACCAGGCTGCGGTTGAACCGTACGCTCATAATCCGAGTATGAGCGTGCCCACCCGCCGCCGCAACCGCCCAGAAGCGCGTGTGTCCGGCCTATTACGTAGCGTTTTGGCTCCTTGGCAGGGGTTAACGAGCGTCACGATCGTCGGTAACGGAGTATATGACCAGCGGCGCCGGGAAGCCTGACGCCGTTTACGGCCGCTTTCTTAAATTGAATGATAGATTGACCCTGCTTTGTTTCCTATACCCTCCTACGGCATCCAATTTCAGTCTCGTATCCAGGAGCTTCTCCATGAATCCATCCGACCACTACCAGGCCATTGTCATCGGCTCCGGCCAGGGGGGCACGCCCCTCTGTGGCGCATTAGCACAAGCCGGGCTGCGCACGGCGCTGATCGAGCGAAACCATGTCGGCGGGACTTGCATCAACGAGGGCTGTACGCCCACAAAGACCATGATAGCCAGCGGGCGCGTAGCCTATCTTTGTCGCCGCGGCAAAGACTACGGCGTATATACCGACGGCCTTCACGTCGCCATGGAGCGAATACGCCAGCGTAAACGCGAGATTGTCGATAAGTTTCGCAACGGTAGCCAGAAGCGCCTGGAACAGACCGCCAATCTCGATCTTATCTTCGGGGAAGCCAGCTTCACCGGGCCCAAAAGCGTCGGCGTTCGCATGAAAGGCGGAACTCAGCGCACCTTTTCCGCCGATCGCATTTTTATCAATGCGGGAGCCCGTCCATCCATCCCCGACGTGGAAGGCATTAGCGGCGTTCCTTATCTGGACAGCACCTCCATTATGGAATTGGACAGCGTCCCCGAACATCTTCTCGTGCTCGGCGGCGGTTACATCGGACTCGAGTTCGCGCAGCTCTTTCGCCGCCTCGGCAGCCGCGTCACCATCGTGCAGTCCGCCTCGCAGTTGCTCGTCGGTGAAGACACAGACGTTGCCGGCGAAGTGCTCGCCATCCTAAAGCAAGATGGTGTCGAAGTGCTGCTCGACACCAGGTCCGAGCGGGTCGTTAACTCCGCTGGACAGATTCAGCTCCTCGTGCGTGAAGGTGAAGAACCGCGCACCCTCCACGGATCGCATCTGTTGGTCGCTACCGGGCGAATCCCCAACACCCATAGCCTGCAAGTCAGCGCTGCCGGAATCGCCACCGACGAGCGCGGCTTCATTAACGTAAACGCAAAGCTGGAGACCAACGTCGCCGGCGTCTACGCCCTGGGAGACATAAAAGGCGGTCCGGCCTTTACGCACATTTCCTACGATGACTTCCGCATTCTGCGCACCAATCTAATCGAGAAGGGAAATGCCACCACCGAAAATCGCTTCGTGCCGTACACCGTGTTTATCGATCCTCAGCTCGGCCGTGTCGGGATCACGGAAAAGGAAGCTCGCGCACAAAATAAGAAAGTTCGCATTGCAAAAATGCCCATGAGTTACGTGGCCCGCGCACTGGAGGTGGATGAACCGCGAGGCTTCATGAAGGCGATTGTCGAACCCGGGAGCGATCGAATTCTTGGCGCCGCCGTCTTGGGGATAGAGGGCGGTGAAATCATGTCCATGCTGCAACTGGCTATGATGGGTCGCTTACCGTTCACTGCGCTACGCGACGCCACTTTCGCTCACCCTACCCTAGCCGAGTCCTTGAACAACCTGTTCACACATTTCACTTAAGCAACTTCTTGGGCGTTGCGTTTTTCGTCTTCCTTGGCGTCTCTGTGCTAACGTTTCCTGCATGACCGTTCGCCTTCCCGTGCGCAAGGCCATTCTCGAACGCCATACTTATGAGGCTCCCGCAGAAGGCCGCGAATCCAAGGTGCGGCTCGACTTCAACGAGAATACCTCCGGCTGTTCCCTTGCCGTCCTTCGCGCCCTCGCAAAGATATCCCCCAAGCAGTTCGCTATGTATCCCGAATACCAGCGCAGTACCGCGCGGCTCGCGCGCTATTTTGGCGTTCGGCCCCGGCAACTCCTCCTCACCAATGGCGGCGATGACGCCCTGCGCGTGTTCTTCGATACCTTTGTGGAGTCGGGATCGAGTATCTTGATCTGCGAGCCTACTTTTCCCATGTATCGCTACTACGGCGAAATCGCCGGCGCCAATGTCCTGGCGCTGGGCTATGGCCAACATATGGAATTCCCGCTTACGGCCATTCTTGCCGCCCTTCGCAAGAAACCCAGCGTGCTTTTTATCGCCAATCCGAACAATCCGACGGGCACTCTCCTGCAGACTGCGGAAATTGAGAGGATCTTGCGGACCGCGACCAACACTGCCGTCGTGATTGACGAAGCCTACGCTGAATTTTCCGGAGTTACGCTGCTCCCCTTCATCGGGAAATATGCCAATCTTTTTATCACCCGCACGTTCTCCAAAGCTGCTGGGCTAGCGGCTCTCCGGCTTGGCGCGGTCATTGCCTGCGCCCCATCGCTCACCTATCTCCGCCGCGCTATGCCGCCCTTCCCCGTGAATCTGGCTGCGCTGGTAGCGGCCGAGGCCGCGGTTCGCGACCGCGTCGCCGTCCGTCGCTATGTTCGCGAAATTTGCCGCACCCGGGCGTGGTTTGCCCACCAACTTAGTGTTCTGGGTGTTAAAACCTTCCCCAGCGCCGGCAATTTCTTGCTGGCCAATTTTGGGCCCGCTGGCCCCCGCTTATTTCGACGATTGGAGCGCGAAGGGATTTTGCTTCGCGAACGCACCAAAGATCTCGGGCCGGGCTTCGTTCGCATTAGCATCGGCACCCGGCCGGAAATGAAGTTACTGCTGAAGAAAATCAATCTGCTGAGTTTTAGCGCAAATACGCGTCGGTGACGTACTGTTGCACCATCCGTTGGGTATTAAAGAACGATCCGTTAATCGCGATGGCGTGCTGCATCACCGTCAGATAGCGCGCCCGCTCCTTGTAGTACATCGGCAAAATTATGTTTTCCAGCTTGGCATATAGCGATTGCGCCTCGCTGGCGTTGTCCGTGGTGATGGGCGGCGAACCCGGAACCCGCGATTCGCTGATCGACCACCCGGTTATTCCTTCAATGTGTCCTTCCACCCACCAGCCGTCCAGAATGCTGAGGCTTGGCACACCGTTCAGCGCCGCTTTCATTCCGCTCGTTCCGGAAGCCTCCAGCGGGTATTGCGGCGTGTTCAGCCACAAATCAACCCCCGCCGTGATTTGCCCCCCGACCTCCATGTTGTAGTTGTCCAGAAACACAATCGGCACCGTTTTGCGCAGGGCTTTCTTGGCCAGGAATATTCTTCGGATAATATCCTTGCCGCCGCCATCGTGCGGGTGCGCCTTGCCCGCGTACACAATCTGAAATTTTCCCGCGCTCTTGGCAATCTGCCGCAGCCGGTCTAAATCGGACAGTATCAAGTCAGCGCGCTTATATCCGGTCGCTCGGCGAGCAAAGCCGATCGTGAACGCCTCGGGATCCAGAGCCAAACCCGTTTTCTTGCGTACCGTTTCAAAAAGCGCATGTTTCGCAAGCAAGTGCGAGGACCACACCTCTTCCGGCGGCAATCCCAGCGCGCTGCGCAAACTGTAGTTGTCTTCGCGCCACGAAGGGATGCACCGGTCGAACAACTCCTGGAATGCGGGGGAAGCCCACGTGGCCGCGTGCACTCCATTGGTGATCGCCTCGATCGGCACCTGCGGAAACATTTTGCGTGACGTTTCGCCGTGCAGTTTGGCCACCCCGTTGACGTAGGTGCTCAGCCCCAACGCCAGATACGTCATGTTCAAGGAAGCTCCGGCGCGCGCCGCTTCCTGCATATCCGGATAATCGCGTTCCGCCTGCAGCGCCCGCTTCACCAGGTCGGCCGAGGACGCATCCTTCAAGTCGAAGAATCCGTTCTGATCTGGAAACACTCGCGTAAGGTATTCCATCGGGAAGCGGTCATGCCCGGCCGGTACCGGCGTATGCGTGGTGAAAACGCATTTGCTCCGGACCTTTTCAATGTCCTCCCCGCGAATCGAAGTTCGCCCCGCCTTTTCCGCCTCTTCACCTAACAGCTCCAGCGATAGCAGCGCCGCGTGGCCCTCATTCATGTGATAGCGCGTCAGTTCGTTGTAGCCTAGCGCGCGCAACATCCGTACGCCGCCAATTCCCAGTAACACTTCCTGGCACAGCCGGTAGTACGCGTCCCCACCGTACAGGCTCCCCGTCAGATTACGGTCCGGCTCCGCATTACTCGGCAAATCAGCGTCCAGAAAATAGACCGGCACCTCAAAGCCGCGCACCCCTTTCACCGCATAACGCCACGCGCGCAACTCGATGCGACGATTTTCCAGCGGTACCGTTACATGCGCTTCTTCTTCGGTCAGAAAGTCCTCGACCTGCCAAATCGCAGGTTCCTCGGTTTGCGTGCCATCCTCCGCCAGATGCTGCGAAAAGTATCCCTTCCGATAAAGCAGCGACACCGCCACCATCGGCAGGCGGATGTCCGCCGCTGCCCGAATCGTATCGCCGGCTAGAACGCCCAACCCGCCGCTGTAACTGGGCATGGCATTCTCCAGCGCGATCTCCATGGAAAAATACGCAACAAACCGCTTGGGTGAGTTGAACTGCGCTCCCATCTTCCTCGACACCCCGTGGACGCCAACATCGCTCGCCGTAACCAAAAATCGCACCCGCAGAACTACATATTGTCGTGGAGAACCGCCGCACGCGCAAGCAGTCCCGCTTCGTCAAGTTGCTAGGGGAAACCCCTGTTAGCTGGCCTGGAGCTTCACCCGTTTCCTTTCCTACTCTCTTCCCTGTATACCGCGTCCCTTTCGTGGTCAGCTTGCGTCTAATTTCTGCCTACCTAGCCGCTCCGCCGCTGGCCACGCCGCCGGATGGTCGCAGCGCTACTCTCACTCCGAGGTCTTCATGATTGCGTCAACTCTGGTCTATCTCAACAAGAAGCAAGAAGAAGTGGCTCGCATCACCTTTGATGATCAGGATGTGCCCGGCTGGTGCATCAAATCGAAAGCCGAGCCTGGCTTTAAGCGTAAATTCGCCGCAAAGGGCGAAGCCTGTGCCGTATGGCTCCGCGAATTTGACCCAGAGACGGGCAAGCTTCGTCCCAAATCGCAAAGGAAAGAAATTTTGGAGCACCAGCTTTCCGCCTGACGCTTTGCGTGCGCAATGTCCCAAAGTCACGCAGCCATCCTGGAACACCATCTTGAAGGGCGGCCCGCTCATCGCCCCGCCCGAAAACGCTGGCTCATTGTTACCGCCGCCGCGTTACTCGCGTTCGCGATTGTCGGCCTGATCCTCTTGGCGCTCCATTGGCCCTTTACTCGCCAACGCGTCATTGACGGCCTGCAAGAGGACTTCCACGGCACGGTCACTTTCCGCGATTTTCACCTGACGTTCCTTCCGCATCCCGGTTGCGTCGCGGAAGGCGCTGCGTTGGTTCGGCCGGGATTTCCCAGCTCTCCTCCCTTTGTTTCCGCCCAGAAACTGATTATCCGCGCTCACTATTTGGATTTTTTACTCCGGCCCGGTTTCATATCCCGCATCGAACTCCAGGGACTGCAAATCCACGTTCCGCCCATTGGCACCATGCCACCCGAGCCTCCAGACCCAAACCCGTCCACCAACACCGTGGGCCAGGTAATCGCCAATACTTCCATTTTGGAGGTTGCCCGCAAAGCCGCGCCGCCTCTGCACTTCGACATTCATGCACTCACGCTCCATTCCGTAAGCCACAAGGCTGGGTTCAGTTACGACGTTGCTTTCCTGAACGCTCAACCCCCCGGCGAAATCCAGTCCCGAGGACATTTCGGTCCTTGGAATGCCTCTGACCCAGGTCAAACTCCTGTCTTCGGTACCTATAAATTCGAGCACGCCTACCTCGGAAATCTTGAGGGGATCGATGGCGTTTTGGCCGCTCACGACAGTTTTCAGGGAACGCTGAACCAAATTGAGACTCACGGTTCCGTAGAAATCCCAGATTTCCAGGTTCGCCGTGCCGCCCGTAGCTCCTCCATCGACAGCCGGTTCCACGCCTTTGTCGACGCTTTGCATGGCGATGTTCACCTGGAGCACGTGGAAACCACGATAGTAAACACCATCGTTTTGGCTCGCGGCGCTGTCGAAGAAAGTTCCGGCCACCCCGGCAAGGTCACTTCCCTGGATTTGAATGTAAGCAGGGGCCGCATACAAGATCTCCTGCGGCTTTTCATCAAGGAGCCTCGCTCCCCCATCGTCGGCGCCATAAGTTTCCGCGCCCATGTCACGGTGCCGCCACTGGGTCGCCCCTTCGAACAGGAAGTAATCTTGGTCGGTGACTTCGGGATTGACGATGGTCGCTTCACCAAGGCCGAGACCAACAAGAAAGTCGCCGGTCTCAGTCAGCGCGCTCAGGGCAAGAAAACCGACGACAAGGACAAGGGAACGGTCGATCCCGAGGAAGAGGATGCCGAGCGAATCGTGTCCGATCTAAAAGGGCATGTCGACTTGAAAAATGGCATTGCCACCCTAACCGATATCTCGTTCAGTATTCCCGGAGCGGTTGCCAATGTGCACGGTACCTTTAATCTGCTGAACGAAAAAATCGACTTTCACGGAACGCTTAAAACCGACGCGGAGTTTTCCAAAATGGGTGGGGGTGGACTGAAGTCCATATTCCTGAAACCTTTCGACGCCATGTTCAAGAAGAAACCGAAAGGAGCGGAAATCCCCATCAAAATGACGGGCACTTACTCTCACCCGCAGCCGGGATTGGAAATCTCGGGGGGCAAAAAGGACGACACTCAAAAAGACAGCGGCCAAAAGAAATGAGGAGGGATGCGGCCCCATCTGTGCCGTCCCTCCCCAACGCCCAATTTTCATCATTTTGCCGGCGCCCTAGCTTCGCGGCATGTAGTCCGTTTCGCCGCTCGTCGTTTTCCGTATGCCCGATTCCGGCCCGTTCGGCCGCGAGGTTGGGGAACCTCTAGTCTCCTCCCGTCTCTTGTATTGCTCCTGGAATCCCGGCAGCATTTGCTCGATGAGTGCTCCTATTCGGGTGCCGGCCACCGCCAACGCGGCGCCTCGAATATTTTGCCAAGTCGATGTGTCTCCCCAGCTCGGGGCCCCTCTCTCCCCTTCCCGCTGTTGACGGTTACTGCTGTAATCAATCTGAGATTTTAGCTGGTTGCGTTCTCTCGGCCAATCCCGCGGAGAGCGATGCCGTCTTCCTCCTCCCCCAAAGAGGAGCGATAACACCACGCCTCCGCCAAACGCCAACCCCATCATGGTCAGCGGGCGCTGATCAAATTGCGCCCGCCAATCCACGGCCGTCTTCACCTTTTGTTGCAATTCGTTGATGTTTTCCCCGAGCTCGGTGCGTTGCTCATAGATGTGGCGTTCTATCTGATCTGGTCTTTCGCCCATTGTAAATTCTCCTTCATCGTCCCCACTGTCTTCTCTGGTACCCGTACTTCTTTGGATCGTTTCCTGCCAATTCCCACCAGGATCATGGCCACCATCAAAACCGCCGCTCCCACGATCAGTGACGCCAGCCATGCTGCCACCAATAGCGAAAGTCCATGAACAACTGCCAGCAACAGGAAACCCACCGCGTATAGCGCCAGAAGCGCTCCGATTCCTAAGGGCACGCCTGACCTTACCGCTTTCGCTGTTTCCTGCTGGATTTCTACTTTCGCCAGTCGAAATTCAGCGCGAAAAATCTCTTGAATATTTCCCGCGATGTCTTGCAGAACGTCAGCCATTGATCTGCCGTTCTGCATATTTTGCGAGGGCATATTGAATCTCCTTGCGCTTCTCTCAGTCCCCGCCTCGCAGCGCTCGTCCCGCCAGGAAGCCCGCCACCGCGGCGGCAGCCAAAGCCTGTCCCGGGTAACGCCTGACCAGCCCGCCGAGATCTTCCGCCATCGCCTGCGCGTCATGCTCCCGCAGGTAATCGGCTGCTGCCTGAATCTTGTCCGCCGTGGCATGGGCCGCGTTCGACGCGCTTGAGGCAAAGCGCTCCCCGCGCTCGTGCAGCGCGCTAGCCGTGCTATCGAACGTGTCCGCCGTGCGCACTCGTCCTTCGTCGATCTTGTCCCCCGCTTTTCTTCCCAGGTCCGATACGGTCTCCTTCAGTTGTGCCGCCTTTTGGCTGGCCTGCTCTTTGATTCCCGCTGCGTCGCCCGCTGAAGATCGTCCTTGTGCGTCCATGTCGTTCTCCATTTCTTTTGCCTGCTTTCGATTTCTACTTCTTCGGTGCAATCTGCTACTGCCCCGTTTACCTTCACACTGCCTGTCCTCTGTTAGAAGACTATCGATTCCTCGGCGCAGCCATCCGGCGAATGCTCGACTTAACTCACCGCCTCACCCGAGCAAGTCTTAGGTTTCGCTTATCCCGTTTCCTCCTTGCCTCGCAACATCCTCTGAGAAATCTGCTAAACTGTGCCCGCTTTGCCCCTTACCTCACGAAGACGTTTCCTTGCGCAGTCCGCCTGGGCGGTCGGCGGCGCTTCGCTGTACCCCCGTTTAGCCTTACCTCGGATCAATGGCCCTTCTGTGCGATTCCCTACAGAGCCTCGCGAACGCATCGCTATTGCATCCTATCCCTTCCGTGAATTCATTGCCGGTCCGCGTGACCAGATTGCCGCGCAGAAAATGGATTTGAAGGATTTCGCCGCAAACTGTGACCAGAAACTGAATATCCGCAAGATTGAGCCTTGGAACAGGCATTTTCGCTCGACGGATCCTGCTTACCTGGACGAGTTTCGCGCCGCCGTTGAAAAGGTGCATGGCGCGGTGGTCAACATTGCCGTCGACGGCGATCACAGCCCCTATTCCGCCGACCCTGCGCAGCGCGATCAAGCCGTCCTCTTCAGCAAAAAATGGGTCGATGTTGCCGTGGCCATCGGTTCGCCGAGCATTCGAACCAATATTGCCGAGGCCAAAGACTCCAAGCCGGATCTGGACCGCGCCGCGGACGCTCTCAAGCGCGTCGCCGATTATGCCGCTTCCAAAAATATCGTGGTGCACCTGGAAAACGACAACCCTGTGGCCGAGGATCCCTTTTTCCTCGTGCACTTAATCGAAAAGGTGAACAGCCCTTGGCTTCATTCCAATCCTGACTTTTGCAACACCCTGGCCACCGGTCGCCAGGATTACGCCTACAAGGGTATCGCCGCCATGTTCCAGCACGCTTACGGCATCTGCCATGTCAAGGACATGGAAACCAACGAGAAGGGCCAGGTCTTCCGCGTCGATATGGCTCGCACCTTCGGCATCCTCAATCGCGCTCACTTCCGCGGCTATTGCTCCATGGAATTCGACACTCACGGAGACCCCTACCCCGGCACCGCCGCCCTGATTTCGCAGACTCTCCAGTATCTTGGCCCTCCTCGTTAACCCTTTCGGTTCCATCGGATCAGGGTGGGACTGTCAAGCTATAATCTGCCGCGTGAACAACATTCTTGACGGCATTCGCGTTGTCGAACTTACCGAGGCCCTCGCTGGCCCCTATTGCGCCATGCTCCTGGGCGATTTCGGCGCCGATGTCATTAAAGTCGAGCGCCCAGACACCGGCGACCAGTCCCGCAGTTGGGGACCTCCCTTCGTCGGCGGGGAATCCGCCTATTTCTTGGCTGCAAATCGCAACAAACGCTCCATCGCCTTGAATTATGATCTCACCGCCGATGCCGAAAGTTTGCAACGCCTGATCGCCACCACCGACGTATTCCTCACCAACCAGCCATCCTTCGCCTCTTTGCAGCGCCGCGGCCTCGACCCGCAATCCCTGCGCGCCAAACATCCCCGTCTCATTTATTGCAGCATCACCGGCTACGGCTTCACCGGGCCCAAAGCGGGCCGTCCCGGCTACGACATCCTCGCGCAAGCCGAATCCGGCTTGATGAGCTTCACCGGCGAGCCCGGCGGAGGCCCCATGCGCTATCCCATCGCCATCGCCGACATGACGTGCGGCATGTACGCCGCTATGGGCGTCTTGGCAGCTCTCTTTGCCCGGGAAAAGACCGGGCGTGGGCAGTTCCTGGATATGGCTCTGTTTGACTCTCAACTTACGTGGTTGGCCAATGCCGGCAGCAGCTACTTGAACGCCAACGCCGAGCCCCAGCGTTGGGGCAACGCCCATCCCAATATCGTCCCCTATCAGGTCTTTCGCGCTTCCGACGATAAGCACTTCGTCGTAGCCGTCGGCACCGAAACTTTGTGGAGGAAGTTCGTGCGCCTGTTGCAGGCGGACGCCACTCTGGGAAAGAACCAGCACTTCGCCAACAATTCGCTGCGCATCGAACATCGCATCGAACTCACTGCTTTGCTCCAGCAACACTTTGACGCCCAACCCCGCGACGCCTGGCTCGCCAGGTGCGCCAACGCCGGCATTCCTGCCGCGCCCATCAACTCCGCGCCGGAAGCGCTGTTAGACGCCCAGGCCCGGGCCCGCGGAATGATTGTGCAAATCGATCACCCCACGTTGCGCGCCGTACGCACCGTCGCCAATCCCATCAAGTTTTCCGATCTGCCGGTGAGCTATCGTTGGCCCCCTCCCCTGCTGGGCGAGCACACTGCCGAAATTCTGCGCGATATCAAGGCGCGTTCGGTGGGATAGCTTCCGGGTTGCCATCAGCGGTAGGTAGCCAGCAGTTCACCGTTCTCGATTCGCAGGTCGGTCATTTCCGCGGGCAGCTTCAATTTCTCCCGGTTTTCCGGTGAATCCATCATCTTTTGCACGGCGGTCTCCAGCGCCGACGTTGGAATGGGCATCGCGCCGATCTTACCGCTCACCGGTTCAAATCGAAGGTAGCCGTTCGTGCTCGCCAGCCGGCCTTCCAGCTGCAATGTCATGTCTTTGCCATGGAAATCGAACACTACGTAGGCCCGGACCCGATCTTCCACTAGCTCCACTTTCACATCGCGCACCGCGGAGCGCATTTGCTCCACCTGTTCCGCGCTGCTGCCAGACTCTTTAAGCCCTCCACCCTTGCCGTCCGGCCCCTCCCCCGTATTCGCTGTCCCCGGATAAATATCCAAATGCGATGCCAGATACGAATTCACTTCCGTCTGGTCCAGTTGCAGCGTCGCCCCGCGCCCGCTGGCCGCTGCCTGTTCCGCCGCTTCTACTTTCTGCTCCACGCGCGCCGCGGCTTGTGGGTTGGTGGTGATCACCGGAGCCGGCGCAGCGTGGAATACCATCAGTAGGGTCACAATCGCAACGGCATACGTCGCCCAGCGCACGATGCGCAGCCCTATGCGTAGGACGCTGGCCTTCGCTGGCTGCCCCTCATCCTGGTTGCCACTCTTCGGGAAAATAGCGGCATTCATTGTGTGCTCCCACCTGCCGAAGCAAAGCTTCGCATAACCAAGACCCTAAAGCGCAGTAGCGTCGCCCACAATAGAACGCCGGCTTCCAAGCGACCAATCGAACAAGACCGGAAACGCACCGTGGGGGCACGGGACACCCGTGCCCGTCTCAGTGCTTGAGGCGCCCAACTATAGCGTGGTACGACAAGTAGAAATGCGTAGAATCTCTCTCCGAGGGCAACCCATGAGAATTTTCCTGTCCCTGTTTTTCTTAGTCTTTGCCAGTGTCTCCTTGACTCCCTTCCCCAATCCAACGGAGCTGTCATCGAACCCAACCCCGCAATTTTCCGCAGGCAAATTGATCCGGCCGGAAGGCTACCGCAAATGGGTCTACGTTTCCTCCGGATTCGGCATGAGCTACAACCAGAGCGCTTCCGGCATGCCCATGTTCACCAATGTTTTCGTGATTCCCGCGGCTTATGACTATTTCGTTGCCAAGGGAAAATGGCCCGACAAGACCATGTTTGTGTTGGAGGAATACGCATCCACCTCGCATGGCTCCATCAACAAGCATGGCAGCTATCAAACCGAGTTCGCCGGCTTAGACGTCGAAGTGAAAGATCAAGCCCGTTTTGCCGACCAGTGGGCCTACTTCACTTTTGATGAAATGGCCAAGACCGCCAGCCCTATCGTACCCAGCAAAAATGACTGTTGGAACTGTCACGAGCAGAATGCCGCCGTCGAGCATTCCTTCGTGCAGTTTTATCCGGAGCTCCTCAAAATCGCTCGCGCTAAGGGCGCCATCAAACCGGGAGTGCGATTGGATGATTGATCCGGCCAGCGCAACAGATAAACAGTCAATGCACGGGCAAACCGCGATTGTTACGGGAGCCGGCAGTCCAGCCGGAATTGGCTTCGCTGTCGCCCGGGCCTTGCTGCGCGCCGGCGCTCAAGTCGCGATCACTTCCACCACCCAACGCATCCATGACCGCGCACATGAATTGGATGCCACCGGTCATCGTGTATTCGCCATCATCGCCGATCTCACCGAGGAAGCCGGGGCCCGCCGCATCCTCGAAACTGCACTGCAACGAAGTCCCCGCATCGACATCCTCATCAATAATGCGGGCATGGCTCAGATCGGTAACTCCCTTCAGGGTACGACCGTGCTTCACAGCTCCTTCTCCGATTGGCGCCGCCAAATCGAGATTACTCTTCACACCGCCTTCTTGATGACCCGCGCCGTGCTCCCCATCATGGTCCAGCACAAGTACGGCCGCATCGTTAATGTTTCCTCGGTTACTGGACCCCTGGTTAGCAACCCCGGCTCCGCCGCCTACGGCGCGGCCAAAGCTGCCATGGACGGCCTGATGCGCGCCGTAGCGCTGGAAAACGCTGTCGATGGAATTACCATCAATGCGGTAGCACCCGGGTGGATTGCCACCGCCTCTTCCACCGATGCCGAGCGCATCGCCGGCTTGCATACTCCCATCGGACGGCCCGGCACTCCCGCCGAAGTTGCCGCCGCCGTATGCTTCCTGGCCTCGCCCGCAGCTTCCTACATCACCGGTCAATCTTTGGTCGTCGATGGCGGCAACATTCTCCAGGAAAATAAATCGGTTTGATTGCAACACCCAGGCCGCCTCCCGCTTGCCGGAGTGCGCCCCTGCTACACTCTAATTCCAGCTCGGTTCGCTCTCTCTCGGAGGACCTCGATGCGCCGTGCCTTCTCGTTTCTTATCCTGCTTTTGCCTTCGGTTGCCGCCGCGCAGCAGCCACCCACTTTACCTGACGGTTCCCAGCCGGCCGCGAATCACCGCTTGAAGATTGGCCTGGCCCTCGAGGGTGGCGGCGCCCTCGGGTTGGCCCACATCGGCGTCTTGCAATGGCTCGAGGAGCAGCATGTTCCCGTCGACTTCATCGCCGGCACCAGCATGGGCGGCTTGGTGGGTGGTTTCTATGCCACCGGCATCACCCCCGCCGAGATGAAAACCTTGATCGAGCATTTGAATTGGGACGAGATTCTCCGCGATCGCACTCCCTACCAAGACTTGTCTTTCTTGCGGAAACAGGATCAGCGCGCCTATCCCAATTCGCTCATCCTTGGGCTGCGCAAAGGTGTGTACCTGCCTGCCGGACTCAATGCCGGTCACCAGATTGGCCTGCTGATTGATCGCGAGACCCTTCCTTATTTTGGTTTGTCCTCCTTTGACGCTCTGCCGGTGCCCTTCCGCGCTGTGGCCACCGACCTGGTCAGCGGCAAGCAATTTGTCTTCAAAGACGGCTCTCTCGCCAAAGCTTTGCGCGCAACCATGTCCATCCCCGGCGCCTTCACCCCCGTTCACGATGGCCAGCGTGTCTACGTCGATGGCGGACTGGTCAACAATCTGCCCACCGATGTAGTTCGCCAGATGGGCGCCGACATCGTAATCGCCGTCCACCTGCAAACTCAGCCCATCGCAGCCCAGAACATCCAATCCTTGGTCAGCGTCTTGGAGCAGTCCGTGCGCGCCGTCATTTCCGAAAGCGAAGTGCGGGGCCTAGCCAACGCCGATGCCGTCGTTTCCGTGCCCCTCGGTCAATTCCTGATGCGCGATTTCACCAAAAACGATCCCATCATGCAGGCTGGTTACACCGCCGCAAAGAGCAAATCCAAGCTCCTCGCCGCTTTCGCCCTCAGCGACTCCCAATGGAATGATTATCTTCGCGAGCGCGACACCCGCAAGCAATCCAGCACCGCCGTCCCGCAATTTATTGAAGTGCAAGGCACCAGCCCGCAGGCCCAGGAGGATATTCGCCGCTACCTAGAAAAATTTATTGGCAAGCCTCTCGACGCCAATTTACTGGACCCCGCCCTGACGCAACTTTCCGGCGGTGGCCGTTACGACACCCTGGACTATCGCCTCGTCGAACACGGCGGGAAAGACGGCCTGTTGATCGTCGTGAAGGAAAAAGATTTCGCGCCCCCAACTTTGCAGCCCTCTTTTGAAGTCGATGGCTCCGAAGCCGGCGACATTGAATTTACCCTGGCCACCCGCTTGACCCTCATGGATGTTGCCGGTTTCCGCTCCGAATGGCGCACCGATTTTCTTTTTGGCAATACCTATGGCGTTTCCAGCGAGCTCTATCGCCCGTTTCGCGCCGAGAGTAAATGGTTTTTTGCTCCCCACGCCACGGCTAGCGACACCGCCTTCCAGATTTACGCCAAGAACGATCCCTTGGCCGACTATCGCATCTACCGCGAAACCATTGGCGCCGATCTTGGCTATGGTTTCGGCCGCTTCAGCGAATTGCGCCTTGGCTACGACGTCGGCGATCTCAGCACCCAATTGCGTCTGGGCACCCCGCAAATTGCTTCCGTTGACGGCCGAGTAGGCGCCGCGCGTTTGCGGTACATCATGGACCATACGGATGATCCGGTGGTCCCCCGCCGCGGCTTTCGCATCGACGCCAATTTTCACTGGTTCGATGCTAGTCCCGGTGCCACCTCCGCGTTTCCCGCCTTGGAAGCGCGCACCGAGTTTTTTCAGCCGGTTTCTCCCGCTGCCTCATTCTTCCTCACCAGCGCCGGCGGCAGCACCTTCGGATTTCGGAACACCGGCCTCCCCCAATTTTTCCTGGGCGGAGCTTCAAATCTGGGTGCCTATGGCGTGAACGAGCTGTACGGCAACCGATACTTTCTATTTCGCGGCGGATACCTGCACGAGATCGTCTCCCTGCCGCCCTTCGTAGGCAAAAAGGTCTATGCCATCGGCACCTACGAGGCCGGCAAGATGTACAGCGCCGTCAACGAAAGCAGATTTCCTAACGATTTCGCCGCCGGCATTCTGGCCGAAACCGCCCTTGGTCCCTTTTTTGTCGGCGGGAGCGTGGGCGACACCAGCCACCACAAATGGTTCTTTCAGCTCGGCCACGTTTTCTAGCCACTTACTTCGGATTCTTGTATCCCCGCCCCTGCTCGCTGAATCTGATACCAATGAGATGGAGGAACCCATGGGTGACGCCGATAAGGTCCGCAAGAATGAATCCGAGTGGAAGAAGCAGCTGACCCCCAATCAGTATTACGTGACCAGGCAAAAGGGCACCGAGCCGCCCTTCACCGGCGAGTACGAAGACATGGATTCTCCCGGAACCTACAAATGTGTTTGCTGCGGTCAGCCGCTGTTCCGCTCCGAGACCAAGTACCATTCCGGTTCGGGCTGGCCCAGCTTCTACGCTCCTGCCGGCCAGCAATCCGTCGAGGTGGAAAGCGACGCCACACACGGCATGTCCCGCACGGAAGTGAAGTGCAGCCGCTGCGAAGCGCATCTCGGGCATGTGTTCGAAGATGGCCCGCGCCCCACCGGCTTGCGCTATTGCATCAATTCCGCCGCGCTGAAACTGGACCAGGATAAAAAATAAAGCGCGCCGGTCAGGCGCGCCCGCTTATGCCGCAATGCGATAAATTACGCTGCCGAAAAGCACGAGCACGCCGCCAGTTCAGCTACCCGGTCGCACTCTCGCTCCCATACTCCGACCAGCAAAACCTTCGTTCCCGTCGGATATTTGAATACGTAAAAAACGTTCTCCGTGCCATCCAGCTCAAAAAAGCCAGGCCGCCGCGGATCCGGACGCGTCGGCGCGCCGGAGGTCAGCAATACGCGCAACTCTGCAAGCTGTTCCGGAGAATGGCTCCGGAGATCTTCAACCAGAGGCGCCTGTTTGGTATTCATGTTGGTCATGCGTTTTCGCCACATATAGTCTAACTTCGGCCTCACCAGTTAAGACGAAAAAACTCCGGAAAAGTTTCATGCCCTGCAACTTTTAACACCCCGTTCATAACCGTCCTCTGGCTCGCTTTCCCATCACTCTTACGTTGCATATAGGCGCATACGTCACGCAAGTCCAGCTTCCGTTCCTGCCGTCCGGCTGCCTCCGGCGCTCAGGGACCGCCGCGCCATGGTTTCTTTCCTCGCCTCGTTATGATAGATTGCACGTTACTTTCTGGGCTGGTACTTGCGGCCAGAGCATTTAGCTGCGATAGTGCCGCGAACCCGCTCCACAGGAAAAGTGCATGAAAATAGCGCCAAAAAAGCCAAGGGCCAAGGCGGACTTTGAGAAGGACCGCCGCCGCAAGCACCATCACTTTCTGGTCACCGTGTACTACGAAGATGGGGAAAAATTCGGCCGCGTCTACACCGATAAGGACAAAGCCACCCGCTTTGCCGAGCGCCAGCGCCGCTCTCCGGTTGTCAAATCCGCCCGCATTAACCAGGTTTCCTGAAGCTTGCGGTTCGCGCCAACTCGTTGCATATTTGTGGCCATTGCACCGCGCGTGTTATAAAATGAAGTTGCTGAGCGGCCTTAGTATAGTGGTAGTACGGAACCTTGCCAAGGTTCAGGTGTCGGTTCGATTCCGATAGGCCGCTCCATAAATCAACTACTTACAGCGACTGCTTGTCCGGCGTGGGAACACAAAAGGAACAACTTCTGTTTCTGCTTCTGGCTGAATCAATCCAACCAACTTTAGATGGGCCGACCGCCTTGCTGGGGGCAGAGCCTGTGAGTAAACTTCCAGAGTCAATCTGCTGTTCGCATGCCGCCGCCGTCGTGTGAGGCCGAACTCCTTCGTCCCCCATCCCTTCTGTCGCTTCGTTCATCAGGTCGGTAAGTTGTGGGTTTCGCAACCTCCACGTCGTGCGCTCCGCGTGCGCTTGTCTCATGCTGGTAGCCCTGCTACGAATTCTCGGGATGACAAACTCTCTACAAGGTGCGAGGCATTCCGCCTTGGGGACGCTGTATTCTCTCGCGCGGCGAATTGGGATGGGCGGAGTTTCATGTCTGCTAAACGGCCTTCGCAAGAAATCTCCTTTGCCTTTTCCGTCGTTGCCCCTAATTTCATCTTGAATTTTCATGAAATCCTGACCTCTTCCTTATGACTTCCTTACGTCTTGCCCTTCATGCTTGGGCCTGGTTTGATGTGTTCTTTGGACGCTTAGGATCACGAGGTTTAGCGGTACATGGCAACGAGGATCTTCCAGGCAGTGGCGTGCTCTGGAATAGGATTTCTGGTGTACGTGCTGACCGAGTTTGTCCGCGAGTCGTCCGGGCGGGGAAAAGGCAATCACACCCGCCGCCCTAGTCCAGACGTGCGCCAAATGAGGGCGGGACGTTTGGTGCTCATGACTCCGCGGGATCTCCGCTCAAGAAGTTCTTTTGACCGCCCTAAATCGCGGGGCGGAACCACAGCTCTGCGCAGAATAGCGATGGTCGGATTGCTGGCGGGTATCAGCGTTTGGCCGAAGCTTGCGTTAGGACAATCGATAGATACTCCTCTTGCGTCGTGCGAAGGTCAGGAGCCGCCTATGTCGGCCGCAGGGCAGAAACCTGAGAACAGCGGTCCTGCTGGCGAAGATGGGGTCTCCACCCAGTCGGCGACGCTGCCACTTGCTCCTCAATGGTCCTACGGTGGATTCATCGATGCAGCCTATCTGCTGGATTTCAACCACCCTGCCAATGATCTGTTTCGCAGTCGGGGCACAGCTTACAAAGTGGATGAGCCGATCCTGAACATGGCCGCCGGATACCTTCGCAAGACCGCCTCGGAGTCGTCGCCCTGGGGCATGGAATTCACTCTCCAAGGTGGCCAGGATTCCAGGATTTTCGGGTTCTCTGCGACCGCGCCAAGTCTCCCAGGCTCCGAGTGGTTGCGTCACTTTGGACCAACGGATGTCTCGTACTTAGCGCCAGTGGGAAAGGGCCTAACGGTGCAAGCTGGAATCTTCCCCAGCTTCATCGGCTACGACTCGCTGTACGCGAAGGACAATTTCAACTACACACGCCCCTGGGGTGCAGATTTCACGCCCTATCTCATGATGGGCGTCAACGCGAGCTACCCTCTCAACAGCAAGCTGACCGTAACGGGTTTCCTAGTGAACGGGTACTGGCACCTCGCCGATGCCAATCACGTGCCCAGCTCGGGAGGCCAAGCCGCCTACAAAACTTCGGATCATACGACACTAAAAGAAACCGTTCTGTTCGGTCCGCACCAATCGGACACCGGCTTCGAATTCTGGCGGTTCTTGTGGGACAGCATTGCCGAGTGGAAAACTGATCGGATCACGACCGCATTCGAATATCACGTTGGGACTGAAAAAGTCGCGGCACCCGGGAATCCGCGTGCTCTGTGGATGTTCGCTCAGCTGCCAGTGCACTGGGTCTTCAGCAAGAACTGGAGCGCAACGGTGCGCCCCGAAGTTTACTGGGACCGGGATGGCCGCGTGACCGGAGTGTCCCAAACCGTTAAGGCAAACACGACAACGCTCGAATATCGCATTCCGTATCGGCAGGCTACCGCCATCCTAAGGCTAGAGCACCGAATCGATGATTCGCGCGGGCCCGGGGGTGGCTTCTTCCGTGGCGGTGAAGTGGCGCCCGGAATAGTTGGCCTGACGCCGACTCAAAATCTCGTGATCTTAGGAGTCATCCTGACATTTGATTCTCACTTTCAGCCTTAGAGGAGCAGAGATCATGCTGGACATTGTTTTCGTCGGTGCTACGGCCCTGTTCGTCATTGTAGCCATCCTTTACGTTCGAGCCTGCGAAAGGATGAGAGGGGCGAAGTCGTGAGCTTAGGGAATTCATTACTGCTGATTATCTGTGCCCTTCTTCTTGGGTATTTGCTTTACACGCTGCTGAAAGCGGAGAAGTTCTGACCATGACGGCCAATGGCTGGTTCCAGATTCTTTTTTTCCTTCTCGTGATCTTCCTCGTCACGAAACCGATAGGCATCTTCATGGCCAGAGTGTTCAACCGCGAGAAGACCTCCTTGGACCTGGTCCTCCGCCCCATTGAAAAGCTCCTGTACCGTCTGGCGGGCGTGGATGAAAATCACGAAATGCGGTGGACCGAATACACCGTCGCGATGCTCCTGTTTAGCGGGGTGTCCATGACTCTTTTGTATCTCATCGAGCGCACCCAGAAATGGCTGCCGTTCAATCCACAGAAACTGCCGAACGTCGAACCCGGTCTGGCCTTCGGTACAGCAGCTTCCTTTACCACGAATACAAACTGGCAGTCTTACGTGCCGGAAACCACGATGAGCTATTTCACGCAAATGGCCGGGCTAACCTATCACAACTTCGTTTCGGCGGCGGTAGGTATTGTGCTGGCGATCGTGGTCATTCGAGGCATCGCGCGCCGGGAAACCGACAAGCTCGGAAACTTCTGGGTGGACACGACTCGCTGCCTGCTCTGGGTTTTGCTCCCAGTTTGCTTGGCGGGGTCTCTCGTGCTGGTTTCGCAGGGAGTGATCCAGAACCTCAAACCGTATACAACTGTGGAACTCACCGAGCCTCAGACTGTGCAGGTATCCGGCGCCGACGGCAAGACCACGTCGCAGCGAGTCACACAGCAGGTAATCGCCCAGGGGCCTGCAGCGTCGCAGGAGGTGATCAAAGAATTCGGCACAAATGGGGGAGGATTCTTCAATGCGAACAGCGCACATCCCTTTGAAAATCCGACACCGCTGTCCAACTTTTTCGAGCTGGTGCTGATTTTCGCGATTCCTTCAGGTCTTACCTACACGCTGGGCCGCATGACTCGGTCGCAACGACACGGTTGGGCGGTCTGGGCCGCCATGGCCTTCTTATTTTTTGCGGGTGTCACCGTCACATACTGGGCGGAAGCCAAAGGCAATCGGCTTCTGGCCGGCGCCGATCAGCGGGCCAGCGCGCTGCACTCGGGCGGAAATATGGAGGGCAAGGAAGTGCGGTTTGGAATTGCGAACTCCGCTCTGTTCGCCACGGTGACCACAGATGCCAGTTGCGGAGCCGTGAACGGCATGCACGATTCCTTTACTCCGCTCGGCGGAATGGTGCCCCTGATCAACATCATGCTCGGTGAAGTTCTGTTCGGCGGAGTCGGCGCGGGGCTCTACGGGATCTTCGTCTTTGTGGCCTTGGCTGTATTCATCGCGGGACTGATGGTTGGCCGAACTCCGGAGTATTTGGGTAAAAAAATCGAGTCCTACGACGTCAAGATGGCCATGCTGGCAGTTCTCATTCTCACGTTTACGATTTTGGGCTTCTCAGCGTTCGCGGTGGCCGAACCATTCGGCACCGCGGGGATTTCAAATCCCGGGCCGCACGGACTCTCGCAAGTGCTTTACGCATATGTCTCATCGGCAGGGAACAATGGCTCCGCTTTCGCGGGCATCAATGCAAATACGATGTGGTACAACACCAGCACGGCGGTTGCTCAGTTGCTCGGTCGCTTCTTCATGATCATTCCGATCATGGCCATCGCGGGCAATCTAGCCAGAAAAAAGACTGTTCCCGAATCGACAGGGACGTTCCCGGTAACCGGTGCTCTGTTTACCACCCTGCTCGTCTCCACTATTTTGATTGTGGGCGCATTGACGTTCTTCCCTGCGTTGAGTCTCGGGCCAATCCTCGAGCACTTGCTCATGGCCGCAGGAAAGGCATTCTGAGGAACTTATGAACTTGTCGGCCCAACTGAAAGCCAAGCCGCTCGCGGACAAAAAGATAGTGATTCGCGCGATGGTGGACTCGTTCGCAAAGCTCCATCCACGCATCATGGTGAAGAACCCCGTCATGTTCGTTGTGGAAGTGGGCGCGGTCTTAACGACAATGGAATTGGTGCGAGACACGCTGCACCAGATTGGGGCGTTTGGTTTCGGCCTGCAGATTACTTTATGGCTGTGGTTCACGGTGCTGTTTGCGAATTTCGCAGAAGCCATGGCTGAGGGACGCGGGAAGGCTCAAGCAGAGACGCTCCGCAAAGCCCGCGCGGAGACGCAGGCGCACCGACGACGCGCTGATGGTTCGATTGAGTTAGTCGCCAGCTCGAAGCTGCGTTCTGGAGACGTGGTTGTGGTGAGCGCGGGAGAGTTCATTCCCGGTGACGGTGAAGTCATCGAAGGTGTCGCTTCGGTCGATGAGTCTGCAATTACCGGAGAGTCTGCTCCGGTCATTCGGGAATCTGGCGGGGATCGTTCGGCTGTGACCGGCGGCACCCGTGTACTTTCTGACGAGATCAAGGTGCGTATCACATCAAATCCTGGCGAAACCTTTCTGGACCGCATGATCAAATTGGTCGAAGGAGCCTCGCGGCAAAAGACTCCGAATGAGATTGCGCTGAATATCCTTTTAGCCGGGTTGACCATCATCTTTTTGCTCGCGGTAATAACCCTGCAGCCGTTCGCCATCTATTCCCGTGCTCCGCAAAGTATTTTTGTGCTCGTATCGCTTTTAGTGTGCCTGATCCCCACGACCATCGGCGGCCTCCTGTCCGCTATCGGAATCGCCGGAATGGATCGCATGATTCAAAGAAATGTAATCGCCATGTCGGGACGCGCGGTGGAAGTGTCAGGAGACGTGGACGTGCTGCTGCTCGACAAAACCGGCACGATCACCCTGGGCAATCGCGAAGCAACGATGTTCTATCCGTGCCCGGGGATTGCGGAGGCCGATCTTGCCAACGCGGCGCAGTTGGCATCGCTTGCGGACGAGACGCCGGAGGGACGTTCCATTGTTGTGCTGGCCAAAGAGAAATTTGGATTGCGTGGGCGCGACTTCAGCCATCGCAGCCCGGTCTTCATTCCTTTCTCCGCCCAGACCCGCATGTCCGGTGTGGACCTCGACGGCCTGCAAATTCGCAAAGGTGCTCCGGAAGCGATCGTGAAACATGTGGCCGAACGCGGCAACCAGCTCGCGAAAGAGATGCAACAGTGCGTAACGGATATTTCCAACGGGGGCGGCACACCTCTTCTGGTGGCGGAGAACGCGCGCATTCTCGGTGTAATCGCGCTGACAGACATTGTCAAAGGGGGAATGCGCGAACGGTTCGATCATCTCCGCGCCATGGGCATTCGCACCATGATGATTACTGGCGATAATCCGCTAACCGCCGCGGCCATTGCGCGGCAAGCCGGAGTGGATGACTTTCTGGCGGAGGCGCGGCCCGAAGACAAAATGGCGCTCATCAAACGCGAGCAGGCCAAAGGCAAGCTCGTGGCGATGACAGGCGATGGGACCAACGATGCACCAGCGCTCGCGCAAGCTGATGTCGGCGTGGCCATGAATACCGGCACGCAAGCTGCCAAGGAAGCCGGCAACATGGTGGATCTGGACTCGAATCCCACTAAGCTGATCGAAATCGTGGAAATCGGCAAACAGTTGCTCATTACGCGAGGCGCGCTTACGACATTTTCTGTGGCCAATGACGTTGCCAAGTATTTCGCCATCATCCCGGCCATGTTCGCGGGAGCCTTTCCACAATTGAATGTAATCAACATCATGCGATTGGCCACTCCGCAGTCAGCGATCCTGTCGGCTGTCATTTTCAACGCACTGGTTATCATTGCGTTGATTCCCTTGGCCCTTCGAGGCGTGCGGTATCGGCCTTTGGGTGCGGCTGCTCTGCTCCGGCGCAATTTGCTTGTGTACGGCCTCGGCGGTATTGTCGCGCCATTCATCGGCATAAAACTGATCGATTTGTTGATCGCTTATTTCCATTTTGCGTGAGAACTCTATATGAAGAACAATCTGCGGATCGCGATTCTTTTCACCTTAGTGACTACGATGGTGTTCGGCGTCGTTTATCCGCTGGGCGTCACGGGTTTGTCACAGCTTCTTTTCCCGTCGCAGGCTAACGGGAGCTTACTCGTCAAAGACGGTCATGTGATCGGCTCAAAGCTTCTCGGACAGCCATTTTCGTCGCCAGAATATTTTCATTCACGCCCTTCCTACGCAGGGACGGGCTATGACGCAGCGCAGTCCTCCGGTTCAAATTTGGGACCAACGAACCAACAGCTAATCGAGCGGGTGAAGGCTGACGTCGAAAAGCTGCGCTCGGAAAATCCTGGTGCTTCAGTTCCTATAGACTTGGTCACCTCTTCCGCTTCGGGCCTTGATCCAGAGATTTCGCCGGCCGCAGCCGAGTTCCAGATTCCTCGAGTCGCGCGCGAACGAAGAATGAGCGAATCAGACATTCGTGCGCAGGTCAGTAAACATACGCTAGGAAGACAGCTCGGTTTTTTGGGGGAGCCGCGCGTGCGCGTTCTTGAATTAAATCTGGACCTGGACGCTATTCATCCGAAACGCTAAGGGTCACGCCCTTGGAAAGGCAGACTTGGAGACACCCTCACGAGGAGGCTGAAAGCGGTAGCCCACCCACGGCTCGGTCAGGATGTATTTAGGGCGGCTCGGGTTGGCTTCGATTTTTTTCCGCAACTGATTGATTACCACGCGCAAGTTCTCTGTTTCTTCCCCGTAGTCCGGTCCCCAGACCGACTGCAAGAGGCGGCGATGCGTCAGTGGCTTTCCT
>Ga0070730_10000985_pt1 | contig 28896 bp, 23 predicted proteins | sample Coa_R1_3_FD_66447 | JGI IMG/M metagenome (GOLD analysis project Ga0070730, IMG submission 66447) | Surface soil microbial communities from Centralia Pennsylvania, which are recovering from an underground coalmine fire - Coalmine... | ecosystem: Environmental > Terrestrial > Soil > Unclassified ... | reverse complement strand
GCCGGTCAGGCTCGTTCTGCATGCACATTGGAATTGCTGGTCGTATCGCCTACCCGTTTACTGGCTCTGAGCTGGTAATGTTACGTTTGCTCCAGGAGCTGGTTTGCCAGGACCGGCAAAATCGCTATACGCTTTTCCTGAACGACTGCGCCGCCGACCCGGGTTTCTCGGCCAGCAATCTTCACATCGTCCGCTATGGCCGAGCCTGGCAGCCGCCTATACCCAACATTTTATGGCATCAATGCGTTCTGCCGTGGCTGATCGCGTCCCACAAAATTGACGTGCTTTTCGTGCCCCACAATCGGCTCCCGGTGATTCGAAACTGCCGGCAGGTTGTGCTCCTGCACGATCTGGCTGAGTTTCGGGTAAGCCACAAATACGATCGCGCCCGCTCCCTTTATCGGAAGTCACTGCTAAGGGTGGGGCTGAAGAAAGCCGACTGGGTGGTGACGGGCTCGGAAAGCTCGAAGGTCGATATTCAACATTACGGCGGCATTCCAGGCGCGCGCATCACGACGATTTATTACGCGGTGGATGCAGATTTCCATCCGCGGCCAGCCTCCGAGGCGGCCGCACAATTGCGGCGCAAGTTCGGCCTGACTGAGCCATTTATGCTCTACGTTGGAGCGCTTGATCATCCGAACAAGAACTTGCTGCCCGTCCTGGCCGCCTACCACGCCGCGCGAGCGCGACAGGGACTGCAACACCAATTGGTCCTGGTTGGCCCGCGGCGCCGGCAATCCGAGGTCATTTTTAAGGCGATCGAGCGCCTGGAGTTGTGTGGTGCGGTGGTCTGGCTGGGCTACGTTCCGCTGCCAGACTTGCACAACCTGTATGCGGCCGCAGATTTGTTCGTATTCATGTCGTTATGGGAAGGATTTGGGCTGCCAGTGCTCGAAGCACTGGCGAGCGGCACACCGGTGCTGGCCTCTTGCACCGGCGCGCTTCCCGAGGTGGTGGGCCAGGCCGGGGTGTTGGTCGATCCAACCAACGTGGAGGCTATAACCAATGCGATGTGCCAACTGCTGGGCGACCGGGCGGCCCGACAGCATTACTCCGAGCTAGGTCTCGTTCAGGCCCGCAGGTTTTCGTGGGAGGCATCGGCGCGGCGGTTGGGTATGGTCTTGCACCAGGCAGCTGCACCCTAAATGACTACCGTTAGCGTTGTTATTCCAGCCTACAACGCGGCCAAATGGATCGCCAGCACGCTCGACAGCGTGCTCGCCCAAGACTTCCAGGATTTTGAAGTTATTGTTGTCAATGACGGCTCAACGGACTTGACGGCTTCGATCTTAGCGAATTACACTCGCATCAACTGCCTTCACAAAACCAACGGCGGCCTTGGTTCGGCCCGCAACGCCGGCATTCGAGCCGCACAGGGCGAGTACATTGCTTTCGTGGACGCCGATGATCTCTGGTTGCCGAGCAAACTTACCTTGCAGGTCCAGCTATTAGAACAGACCCAATTAGCTTGGGCGTATTGCGATGGCTATATCTTTGACAGCGACACCGGCACAGTGAGTTCTGTTTTTGGCCGCACCCGTCGCTTCCACAGCGGCGACATATTGTGCCAGCTATTCATAGAGAACTTCATACCTTCACCAACGCCGCTCATTCGGCGCAATGTCTTTGATGAAGTTGGCCTATTCGACCAAACCGAGGTTGTCCACATGCGCGAAGACTGGGACCTTTGGTTGCGAATAGCGGCTCGCTATCCCGTCGCCCTCGTCAACCGACCATTGGTATGTTATCGCCGACACGCCGGAAGCAATACCGCGCGCGAGCATCCACTTGCCGTTCTTCGAAGCCAGGTAGCGGTGATTGAAAACGCGGCGGCCCGTGAGCCGAGGCGCCTCGGCCCGTTGAAAGATCGGGCGCTGGCCCGACACTATTTTGATACCGCGCGGACCCTGGCCAGTCAGGGCAATTGGGCGACCGCCCGTGGGATGTTCGCGCAGGCGATACGATTGCAGCCATTGCAGGTTGCGCCCTATGTCTATGCGCTGGGTTATCGGATCGGCGGACAGCCATTGAGGCTGGCGGCCCGGTTGCGCCGTTGGTGGAAACGCCGCGACCTTCCGCCCGGACCCAATCAACGCTAATGCGATGGCTGCCTGTCAATTATGCGCGCCTCGGCACACAAGTGCGCCGTCACGTGTTTGCGCCCTCGCCCTACCATCGCCTGTCCTGGGCATTGTCCAGGGGGCGCACGTGTGAGAGGTTGCCGTGAGGCGTATCGCCCGTGCCGCGAAGCTTCAATTTCAGGAAACAGCTGTTTTTGATATGTTTGTGGCCTTACAGCAGAGGCGAGAGTTGAACGATTGGCTCCGAGCGGGGCGCTCTGGTTTAACCCCACACTTGGCCAAGCGGATGACTGTGCAGGAATATGCTGATCGCTACCGATTGCAAACGTTTGTTGAAACAGGAACGTACCTGGGATACATGGTTAGGGGAGTCCGCAACCAGTTTCGGAGGATTTACTCAATCGAGCTGGATCCAGCGCTTTATGTCCGCGCAGCCCGCAAATTTGCGCGCCAGAAGAACGCTGTTATCATGCAAGGCGACAGCGCCAACGTCCTACCGCAAATCCTGACCAATTTGGCAGAGCCGTGCCTATTCTGGCTTGATGCTCATTATTCTGGAGGTAACACAGCCAGGGGAGAGGTGGATACGCCGATCGTTCAGGAATTGTCGGCCATTCTCACTCATCCGATTACCGAACACGTTATTCTTATCGATGATGCGCGAGAATTTGGCGTTCAAAGAGATTATCCGAGCCTGCTGCAGATCAGAGAATTGGTATCGCGCTTGCGGTCGGGCGCCTCAGTCGAAGTTCGGCACGATATCCTGCGTGTTCACTAATAAGGCAGCGCTGGAAGGTCGTTGTCATCATAGTACCGTTGCATGCGACCTTCACAACTACGGAGTCAAACCATTTTCAGAATGTCAGGTAACTTCTTAATCAGAACCGGCAGCTTGCTGGCTCGGGCTGGTTCTAGGCTAAATCAGCATCCACCCTCTCTACAGCGCGAGAGAGTTATTCCTTGGTTCAGAGACCAGGGCGACAAGACACTTCGGGTTGAATATGATCTAAATGAAAACTCGGTTGTATTCGATTTAGGTGGCTATGAAGGCCAATGGAGCAGCGATATTTTTGCCAGGTATTGCTGTTCGATTCACATTTTTGAGCCAGCGGAAGATTTCGCGCTAAGAATCCGGAGTCGATTTTCGAGAAATAGGGCCATAGTAGTTCATAGCTTTGGCTTGTCGAATGAGACGACCAGAACGCAAATCTATCTAAACAAAGACGCAACATCAATTTTCAAGGCTACCTCAGAGCCAGAAGATATATTGCTTGTCAAGGCTAGCGATTTTTTGGCCGAATCTAAAATTGTAAGCATTGATCTTATGAAAATAAATATTGAGGGCGGCGAATATGACCTGCTTGACCATTTAATAGATACGGGCCTTGTCACGAATATTGGGAACATCCAAGTTCAGTTTCATGACTTCGTTACTGACGCTGAGAGACGGATGACCGTTATTCAGGCCAAACTGAAACAGACCCACCGGTTGACGTATCAGTATCCGTTCGTTTGGGAAAACTGGAAAGTAAAATAGACCCTGTGGCCATCCCGGTGCTCCGCCAGTGCCTCACCTGATTCCTGGCTATCTAACCTGATGAATAAGATGAAGGTGCTGCTGGCATCGATGCGCCATAGTTATGGCGACCTGGGCCTGGGCCTGTCCTACGAATACTACAATCTGCTCTTGCCGATACAGAACCTGGTAGAGCGACCTCTCTTCTTTGACTACATGGAAGAAATACAGGCGGTGGGCCGAGAGGCTATGAACCGGCGATTGCTGGCCCTGGTTGAAAGTGAATGCCCGGACGTTGTGATCGTCACCCCATTTCAGAACGAGCTTGATCCGGAGGTCATGGATGCTATTCGGCAACGAGCCCTCACGGTCGCTTACTTCTTCGACGACAGTTGGCGCGTCGAGTTTTCGCAGTTCTGGGCGCGGCACTTTAGCTACGTCACGACCTCGGATATCAACGGTACGCGTACCTTCGCGGCGGCTGGCATTCACAACGTGATCTATTCCCCTTTTGCCAGCAACACACGCCTCTACGGCCGGCACGATCTGCCTAAGATTTACGCGGTTACATTTGTCGGCCAGTATCACCCGTATCGCGACTGGTGTCTGGCCTGCCTGCGGCGGGCCGGCTATGACGTTCGCGTGTGGGGTCCGGGTTGGAAAACTGGGATTCTGGATCATGAGTCGATGGTAGCGGTATTCAACCAAAGCCGAATCAACCTGAATCTATCGAACTGTGTTTCATGGGATCTGCGCTACTTGCTTTGGTCGCCTCGCGGCCAGCGGCCTTGGCGGGCGTTTCGGAATAACTGGGCGGCCCTGCGGACACGGGACGTCAAGACACGCGAGATGGTGAAAGGGCGCCATTTTGAGATCAACTCGTGCGGCGGGTTTCAACTTTCATTCTATGCCGAGGGCTTGGAGCGGCACTACCAGATTGGGGAAGAAATCGCGATATTCGCCTCGGTGGAGGATCTGGTCGACAAAGTGCGCTACTACCTGGCCAACCCTGACGATTGTGAGCGTATTGCCCACCTGGGTTACACACGCACCCTGCAAGACCACTCGATGGAAAAGCGCTTAACCGACTTGTTCTTAGCCTTGGGGTTGACCAAGTGACCGCCAGAATGATGGTCGTTGATCTATCCCATCCTACCGGGCGGGAAAATCGCTGTTTTGACCCCATTTATGAGAATTTCGGTTTTGGCCATACGCTTTACGTTCGACTGGCACGAGAATTACGGCGGCGTGGAATCGAATCTGCCACGGCCGACGTGTATTTGGGTTTGGCCACCGTCCCGGACCAGGCTGCCGTCCTCACCGGCGAGTTCACGCCGCAGACTGACACGTTGCTGCAGCGAGGGGTACAGCCGGCCTTTTGCCACTCGCTAGAGTCCCCCCTCGTCGCTAAGAAGTTCTATCATTTTATGGCTCGTTACGCGGGGCGTTTCCGGCACAACTTCCAGTTTCGCGGCAGTGCCGAACGACTCCGTGGGACATCGACGACCATACATACCCTCTACTTTCCGATGGAAACGCGGGTTCCGCTGCCGGTTTATCCTTGGCGTCAGCGCGAGCGTCTGGTCCTTGTGAACGGGAATAAGCGTGCGCTTTCCAATCCGGGCAATCCAAAAGCGGTTGTCCGAACGGTCGGGCGTCAAATACGCTTTCGGCTTTGGGCGTTATTTGACCCATGGCTACGCTCGCGCGAGCTATATGTTGATCGCATTTTTGCCATTCAGTACTTTTCGCAGCAGCCGGGTTTTGCATTGTACGGCCCAGGTTGGGATCAACGCATACCAGGTTTTGGCGTCGAAACAAAGACGGCCGCCCGATCGGCTTACCGAGGCCTCATCCCCCCTGGCGCTCGACCCAAGCGCGAGGTAATCAGCCGCTTCAAGTTCGTATTATGTTTTGAAAATTGCGTTTTCCCTGGCTACGTGACGGAGAAAGTGTTTGATTGTTTCCTGGCCGGGTCGGTTCCAGTCTATTGGGGTGCGCCCGACATCACGGATTATATTCCTCGCGAAACGTTCATCGATTATCGGGAGTTGGGTTCCTTCGGCGAGTTAGATCGATTTCTGCGTAACCTCACGGAGCCCGAGGGTCTGCGATACGTGCAGGCGGCGCGCGAATTCCTGAGCAGCGCCGCATACGAAAAATTCTATGTCGATACCATCGTGCGAGAAATGTCCGACCTCGCCGAGATGATTCTGGCGCAATGACCCCTGTCAGCCGGCCTCCTTTCGTGCGCCGCACGCTGCTAGGAGCTTTACGTCGTAAGCTGAGGCTGCGTCGCTACATTGCCGAAGCTAAGGCCGATCGGTCTCCTTTCGTCGGTGATCGCATCTTAAGGCAGGCAGTAGATTTCATGCTGGCCGAGTGTCAGGTGACGCATTTTGTCGAAACCGGTACCTACCTGGGGCACACTTGCCGCTATATTGCCTCCACGTATACCGGCCTGCCAATCACGACCATCGAGCAGAATGAGGAATTCTATGCGGCCGCCCAGGTTACCTTGGGCCGCTGTCCAACGGTGACACGGCACTTGGGCGACTCGGCCGATGTGTTGCGCCGCATTCTGGCGGCGAACGCCATCCGTGGTTTGCCATTCTTCTTTCTAGATGCGCATTGGTATGACTATTTGCCGCTGCCGAGTGAGATCCACACGATTGGCGAATATATGTCGGATGCGATCATGCTCATACACGATTTTCAAGTGCCGGGTCGCTCTGCGTTTGGTTACGACACCTGCAACGGGGCAACCATCGGCCTGGCAATGCTGCGCGACAACTTGGTGCTGAGCAAGCCTTATCGAGTATTCCTGCCACTGTATAGCTACCAGGATGCCTACCCGAATATCGTTCCGCAGCCAATGCCGCTTCGAGGACACGCGCTTGTATTTCAAGGCGCCTCATTGGCCGTGTCCAAGTTCTGTCGGAGCGCGTCGGCTGTCTATTATGATGAGGTCTCGCTTTGAAACCCCCCACCCTGCAGCCCGCGCTCAATAAGAACCGGTAGAGGCTCGACAGTGAATCGCCTGACCCGCTCGGCAACCAATATTCTTGCCAGTACGCTCGGTTTTGCCGGACCGGTGTTGATCAACCTTGTGGCCACCCCATTGCTTCTGCGTGCTTTGGGGCAGGCCGCTTACGGCCTTTCGAGTCTCGTGGCCGTGTTGACCGGCTACTTGGCCATCATGGATTTGGGGCTCGACATTCCCATTGTCAAGTATTTGGCCGAGGATTACGCCCGCCATGATCTTGAGGCTGGCGCGCGCTTGCTCAATACCACCCTGAAACTCTATTTGGGCATCGGGATTGTGGGCATGGCCGGCATGGTGTTGCTCTCGGATTTTCTGGTTCGACACGTCTTCAGGATACCGCCTGAGCTTTCTGGACAGGCCACACTTGTCTTTATGTTTTCGGGCCTGGGCTTCTTGGGTAGTTTGCTTAATGCGTGGGGCCGAGCTGTCGCCAATGGCGTGCAGCGCTATGAAGTCTCCGGGATCGTTTCCACGGCCGGCTCTATTTTGGGTGTCGCCCTAGGCTTGGGCGTCGTTTACATTGGCTACGGTGTGGCCGGCTATGCGTTAACCCGGGCAGTCATCCTGATTCTTACTGGGTTAATCTATATAGCCGTGGCACGCCGCCTGGTTGCCGGCCTCCGGCTAAGCTTTGAGTTCGACTGGAATGTTGTGCGTCGCATTCGCAGCTACCTGGGCTCTGGGATCATCATGCGCTCCTTGAGCGCGGTCAGCAGTAACATGGACTACACGTTGATCAGTATTTGGCTGGGGGTGGCGGCTCTGGCCATCTATTCGTTGCCTTTCCTGCTATTCAATAATGCCAGCTATCTGATCTTCACTATGCTGAATTTTGCATTTCCGATGTCCAGCGAGTTGAGCAGCTCTGGACAAATCGAAAAACTGCGCGACTTTTATGCGCGCGCAGTTCGTTTTGTGGCGGCGCTGGCCACCATGGTATTCGTGCCTCTACTCTTGCTCGGTGACGCCTTCTTCACGATTTGGGTCGGGCGCAGCTTTGCCAACCAGGCCGGGACGACCCTCCACCTGCTGCTGTTGTCGGGTTATGTGTCAACGCTGGCGATCACCTTGGGTAGCGCGGTCGCCGTGGGGACGGGACATATTCGAGATTATACGCTCTACTCGCTGCTTCGCAGCGCCGTCATTGTTGTGCTGTGCGCCCTTCTCATCAGACCTTTAGGCATTGCGGGCGCTGGTGTGGCCTGGCTGGCCGCAGCCGGCGTGGATGTTATCTTTCAATTTATTGTTGTGCGCGAATACCTGCGCATGTCTGTATGGCCGCTCATGAGGTTTGCCTATTTCAAGCCGATCCTCCTCGGATGTGCCATGGCGCTCTTGAGTTGGTTCATTCGCCCATTCGCATATTCCTGGCCGGGCATGTTCGCAATTGTCGGCGCATTAGAAGCGGCATATATCGTGGCGGGGTACAGGATGGGCATTTTCGGGGAGACCGAGAAACGCGCCGTGTTGGGATTATGGCAAGTGACAGTCGGCAGGATCGCCGGTGTGATGGGTAAAGTCCCGTCACAACCTTAGTCGACTGCACCGGGTGCCAGGCGGCCCCTGATTGGAGCCAGGTTATGGGTCGCATGATCCGTGTAGCTGAGTTACGCTGGGCCGAGCCCATCGGGGGCGTGGAGCGTTTATTACTTAGCCTGGGGGCTTACAGCGATCACTCTGCGTTCGAGCAGGCCTTTATTTTTCTGGGCCAGGGCGGACCTTACGCTGAGGCGATGCGAGCCATGGGCTGCCAGGTGCAGGTCATCGACGCTCGCAGCGGCTGGGACCCGCAAATGCGAGTTAAGCTGGTGCGCTGTTTGCGCGAGTTCCGGCCAGATATCGTCGATGAGCATGGTGTGCCTCCGCTGGTGCGGCCGCTCGTGCGCGCCACCACCGGGGCGACACTGTTGAGCTTCGATCATGGCGAAGCCGATATCAATCGGAATAAGGGCAAGCCGTGGCTCAATTGGCTGATCGGCCTGGAGCGGCGCTGGTTTGCACGCTACGTGGTCGTGAACTCGCCGGCGAACCAACGCTTGGCGCAGCGCGTTTACCGGCTGCCGCCCGCCAAACTCAGGGTCGTTTGGTTAGGCGTAGATTTGCATCAATTCGGCGCCCAGCCGCTCGAAAGAACGCCGGGGAATCCGGACGAGCCGGTACTCGGCTATGTGGGCCGGATCCAAAACTACGACAAGGGCACTGATTACTTGCCGCTTATCGCGCGGCAATTGCGCGATAATGGGCTGCCGGCCTTTCGATTGCAGGTTGTTGGCGACGGACCTGACCTGGCCGCGCTGCGGGTCGAAGTAAGCCGGCTGCAGTTAGAGAAGCATTTTGAGTTTCTGGGCACACGTACGGACGTGGCTGCGCTAATGGGATGCATGGACATCCTCATTGTGCCTTCCCGGTCGGAGGCTTTCGGGCTGGTGGCGGCTGAAGCCTTAGCGGCCGGCGCGCGCGTGGTCGCGTTTGACGTAGGCGGTCTGGGCGAATGGCTGGCCGAATGCCCGGATGCGCGCTTGGTCCCCGCTGGCAGGGTGCCGGCGCTGGCAGACAGCATTTTGGAACTGTGGCGCCGATTTGGGAAGCAGCGCGCTCAGAGCGGGCGACAATTTGTCGCGCGACATTTCGACGTGCGGCGCACTGTGGCAGACCTGGAGCAGCTCTATCGTGAGGTCGCGGCTTGAAAATGAAATGGCGCCCGGCGAGCTGGCCGGTCCACGTGTTGGTGTTTGTGGCGATGGCTGCTCTTCTAACACCAGGATGGGTCGGCGTGGCCGGCCAGGATCTGGCGGCTGTGTTGCTACTACGGCAAATACTCGTGGGCCAACCCTTCTCAAGCGGCCGGCTGGATGTGGTGCTGCGCCTCCTCGGATCTGCTCCAGGCGAGCCAGGGGCCGCCTCCCCCGACAGCCAAATACTGAGAGCTGAGGCCTATGCCAGCGCCAGGCAGTGGCGGTTGGCCCGGGCGTCTTATAGCCGGCTGGGCCAGGATCCTGGTTATTCTGGCTGGGCGGCCAATCGACTTGAAGGATTAGCAGCTGCCTATCATTGGTGCCCGGCTGATTCAGAGGACGCGCGGTCTCTATTCGCCGCTCTGGTCGACGCGGCCAGCACCGCGGAGCGCTGGAGTGAAGTGTGTGCCATCGGCCAGAATTTGGATGCCAGCATTGCGGCCCAGGCAGAAGCCTTGAGTCTGTCTCCGACGTCAGCGCGAGCCGCCCAGTTGGCGTGGCTTTACTATGCACGCGCCAGCTCGGCCGGTGCGCGCCCGGCGGCGGATCGGCAAGCTGATTACCAGGCCGTCATTGGTGTGCTCGAACAATATCCGCCGGTTGATGCAGGCCGTTCGCAATACATTCTCGCCTGGAGCTACTGGCAAGTTGGCAAGTTTGAACGTGCTATCGCCCAGTATAAGAATTGCCTTACCGCCGCGGTTAATGACTTACAATATCGGCTTTATTGCACCCTGAACCTGGGTTACGTTTACGCCAGTTGGCTGCCGGTCAGTCAGCAAGACCCGGATCAGGCGCGAGCTTATTTCGAACAAGCGCTGGCGCTGGCCACCAGCGCGCCGGACCGGGCCCAGATAAAATTGGCGTTGGGACAATTGGCCCTCCAGCGCGCTGACGCGGCGGGCGCCGTTCAGGATTTCAGTCAGGCGCTAGGCGACCAGCCGAATTGCGTGGATTGCCACCTGGGTCTGGCTCAAGCCTACCTGGCGTTGGGCGAGCGCGATCAAGCTGGGGCTCAATATCGAGCCGTCCTGGCCTTGGCGCCTGGCGAGCCGCGAGCGACCGAAGGGCTGAAGGCCCTGGGCGCACCGTGAGCCGGCGGTGCTCAATACGATGGCTGCCACTGTAAAACCCCGCCGCTCCCAGCCTATCTTGCTGGCCCTGGTCGGCCTGGCTCTCGTGGCCGTTGTGGGCCTGAGCGTCTTCACGTTGCCGGTCAACTGGTCGCTGGTGGAGGTCGCGCTGCTGTTCGGGGTTGCCGCCTGGCTCGTACTGCTCCGGACCGGTCGCGATTTTGTGGGCATCCTCTTAGCTGCGCTCATCGTCGGATATTTCCAAGGGCTGCTCACGAAGCTGTTGGGCAATCGGTTGCCGGATTCGGTATGGGGCTTGCTCAAGTATGGCTTGCTTGGGCTGATGGCAATTGGGTTGTTGCTGCGAGCGGCGCAGGGCCAACGCGTCCGGCTGAACCGAACCCTGATGGCCTGGCTCGTGTGCTGGGGTCTGACGTGGCTGCTGCTGGTTTATTTGATGTTGGAAGCCAAGCGGGCCAATCCGGCTTACAGCCCGGTCGGAACGATTCAAATATTCGCCGTCGCCAACATGGCCTTGCTGCCTCTGACATACCTGCAGTTGCGTCGAAGTGATCTAGATGCCGGGCTCGCGCTTTTGATCGGCGCGGGAGTGTTGGCAGCGGTGTTTGGCATAGCCCAGCGGCTGGTCGGCCCTAACTGGCTCGCGGCGCATGGGTTGATTTCTCTTGACCCGGCTCAAATCATCGCTTCGCAAACCTTTCTACCCGGGGGCAACGATCCGCAATTGGCCTTTCTGGACGTTAAGAACGGTTTCCGGGCATTTTCCTTCTTTGATTCGCAGCATGGCTTCTCGGCCTTTCTGATCCTGCCTGTGCTGGCGCTGCAAATTCAAAGACTGCGCGGCCGGGTACGCGCGACGACGTACTGGCTGTGCCTGGCGCTGATGGCCGGCGGATTTCTGGTCACGTTCAATTTCACCAACGCCCTCACCTGCGGCTTCGCTCTGCTGGTGCTGGCGCTGCTTCAACGGCGCGACAACCGACGCTCGCTTGTCCGAGTCTTGCTCAGCCGGCGGCTATGGCAGCGAGGATTGGTGGTGCTGATTTTGGGCCTGCTGCTGACGATCACGGTCCCGTCCTTACGGGCGCGATTGCTGACCCTGCTGGTGGTGAGCACAAACGGCCAGGGCGCGGGCGCGTCGCTGGCTTATCGGCTTCAGGGCGTTCAGAACGGCCTGCAAGCCTTAACCGACTATCCGTTAGGCTTAGGTCTGTACCTGAATAGCTCGGCGGGCGCGGCCTTCATCCCGGCGCTCAACTTCTACGCCCGCATCCCGGACTACTTTGGCCAACGGACTCTGTTCTTCTCCGGCGACAACTGGTTTGAGTGGCTCACGGTGCAGATCGGTCTGCCGGGCTTTGCGCTGTACGCGGCTTTGTTTCTGATTCCGATCGTGTATGGCTGGTGGTGGCACAGGTCGGTTCGGGATCGTGATCTTCGGATCTTAGCGCGCGGCTGCCTGGCCTTGCTCATTGCCGTCTTTGTGGCCGGGCTGTCAAACTCGGCCCTGCTCGCCTTTCCGCCATCGAACTGGCTTGTTTGGATCGCCGGTGGGATCCTGCTGAAAGCGCCTGTTTGGGATCGTGAAAGCCAACGCACCGATGCGGATCGGCATTGATACGCACTTTGTCACCAGCGCCGCGGCCACCGGCAACCGCACTTACACCGTCGGTTTGGTGCAGGCCCTGTTGGGTGCGGATCGGCAGCACGAATATGTGCTGTACGCCATTGAAGACCATCCCTTCTACCGGCAATATGCCGGCAATCCTCGGGTGACGACGCGCGCGGTGCTGGCGCGCAATGGGCCTGTTCGCAATTTCGTCTCACTGCCTCGAGCGGCGGCGCGTGACCAGCTCGATGTGCTCCATCTTCAATTTGTCTGTCCATGGCTGCCGCGCGCTCGCACGGTCCTGGCTATTCACGACCTGTACTACTACCATATGCCGCGCCCCACGCTCTACGAACGGGCGCTGCGGCTGCTCACGCGCTGGAGCGCTCAGCGGGCCGATTACATTGTGACCTTGTCGCAATACTCCGCGCAAGACATCAGCCGGATCTGCCGCATCGGGCCAGAACGCATCGTCGTGATCCCTCTTGCGGCCGATACCCGGTTCAAGCCGGCGGCCGAGCCCCTGGCGGTCGGCCAGCTGCGCCAGCGTCTCGGCCTGGGGCCGGAATACTTCTTGTTCGTCGGCCGCACGGAGGACCCGCGCAAGAATTTGCCGGTTTTGCTCGAGGCATTCCTGGCGTTTCGACAGCGTACCGGATCGAACCAACAACTGGTGATTGTTGGCCGCCAGCAGGCCGGCACCGCCGGGCTGTTGGCGCGTATCGAGGCCGCGGGCCTCCAGGAGGCCGTGTGTCTGCCTGGGATCATATCCGCTGATGATTTGCCGTTATTGATGGCCGGTGCTACGTTGTTTGTCTATGTCTCATCCTTCGAGGGGTTTGGGCTGCCGGTGCTTGAAGCGATGGCTTGCGGCACGCCAGTCATCACCTCGAACACGACCTCCTTGCCCGAGGTTGCCGGCGATGCGGCCTTGTTGGTCAGTCCGGGCCAGGTGGAAGAATTGACCCAGGCCCTGGTGCGCCTGGCGCGGGATGCTGAGTTGCGCGAGGACTTGCGCGCCCGCGGCCTCCAGCGGGCCGGATTGTTCTCTTGGGACCGAACCGCCCGGGAGACCCTGGCATTGTATGCGCGGGCAGTCAATAGCCAGCCAGCGAGATCCAGGGCGTGAACGCTATCCCTGAAATGATCCGGCGCGCCGCGCAAAGACTATTTGACCGTCGAATTTGTACGGTATGGAATTAGATAGTATGCAAATCGCTATGCTTGGCATCCGCGGCGTCCCGGCCAATTTTGGCGGCTCAGAGACGGCGGTTGAAGAGATCGGCAGCCGCCTGGTGGAGCGGGGACATCAAGTAACCGTTTATTGCCGGCGCCACAAGGATACGCTCCTCGGCACGCGCAGCTACAAAGGCATGCGGCGGATTGTATTGCCGTCTATTAACACCCTCAACTTAGATTTGATGAGCCACAGCTTTCTGAGCCTGCTTCAAATGGCGCGCGAGCGTTTCGACGTGGTCCATATGCATGGCGTCGGGAACGCACTCTTGTTGCCGCTCTTTAAAGCGACCGGCCGAGGCGCCCGGTCGCTGGTTATCGTGGATGGCCCGGATTGGCAGCGGCCTAAGTGGGGCCGTATGGCGCGGCTGGCGTTCCGCGCCTCGTTTCCAATGGCGGTGCGCTGGGCGGACGGGGTGATTTCAGACAATGTTCAGGTGCAAGAGCTGTTCCGAACGCGCTACGGTCGGGAAACGCCTCTCGTCGGATATGGGGCGGACCTGGTCCGTCCGACGGAGCTCGCGACCATCAAGAAATACGGCCTCCAGCCGAATGGCTACGTTTTGCAAGTCGGGGCGCTGGTGCCGGACAAGGGTGTCCATGTTCTGGTGCAGGCCTATGAAAAGCTGGCCACCGAATTGCCGTTGGTAATTGTTGGCGACACGCCCTATCTGAGCGCCTACAAGGCTCAGGTGCGCAGCACACGCGATCCACGTATTCACTTTCTGGGGTACGTTTACGGTCAGGAATATCGCGAACTGCTGGCAAACTGCCGGCTCTACATTCACCCGCTCTTGGTAGACGGCACTTCGCCCGCACTGTTACAGGCCATGGCCTACGGCTGTTGCATTGTGGCCAGCGATCTGCCGGAGATCGAAGGCTCATTGGCCGACACCGGGTTGCGTTTTACGACTGGCAGCGCCGAGGCCTTGAGCCAGAAAATAACCGAAGCGTTGGCTTGTCCCGAGCAGATGGCTGACCTTGGCCAGAAAGCGCGCCAGCGCATCGTTGACTATTTCAACTGGGACCGCGTCACGGATGCGTACGAGGAGCTATCGCAGGGGTTGTTGAGCGCCAACTGAGTTCTCTCTTCATATTCAGGGAATAATCAGAGGGGGTACGGGAGGTCTCAAATGAAACGCGTGACCTGGTTCTTATTGACACTGTTACTGGCGCACTGGTACCCCGTTTTGCCGGGCCCAATGCCAGGAGTGGCCGTCTCCGCTGTTCTGCGCTACCTGTCTCCCTCCGATGGCGCCCGGTATGTCCCGCCTGCCTCGACCATCGCGCTGCGGCTCGATGGCGCCATCGCTCCAGAATCACTCTCCACTAGCTTTTTTCGTGTCACAGGCTCCGTGAGCGGATTGCACTCCGGCCGATTGTTTGTAGCCGATGATAACGCCACGGTCATATTTAGACCAGATTGGCCCTTCACGGCCGGCGAGCACGTCGTGTTTACGATCACGGACGGCCTGCGGACCCGCGCTGGGGCCGTCTTCCCAGGCCTGAGCGCAGGTTTTGCCGTCTCCGCGGGTGGGGTTGATCGAGCTGCGGCTATGGCGGTGATCGAAAAAGAGGATGAACAACAGCTGCCTTCTAGTTCGCCGGTAACACCGCAAGGAACGGCGGTTCACCCGCAAAACTATAAGACCTTCCCGAGTAACTTTCCTGTGTATACGGTTACCGTGCCCGCCAGCGCCACTGCGCCTGGTCTGCTGTTCATGGGGCCCCTCTCCATAGCCGGTGGTCCGAGCTTTTTGTCTGTCATGGATGATACGGGCGAACCGGTTTACTGGCAGGCCGCTGCGGCCGGGAAACAATTCTTCGACTTCAAGAAACAAGCGAATGGCCAACTGACGTATTTCAGTAACTCTGACTACGCCTTTCACGTTCTCGACAATACCTATACCCAGGTGCGCACTTTTGGAGCTGCCAACGGTTACATCGCCGATGCCCACGAGCTTCAGCTTTTGCCCAATGGTCATTCCTTGTTTATGATCTACGATCCTATAATCACGGACACTCGTTCATTCGGCGGCTCTATAACAGCCACGGTAATCGGGCTCGTTATTCAGGAGCTCGACACGAACAATCAAGCCGTGTTCCAGTGGTCAAGTTGGGACCATATTCCGATTACTGACACCTACGAGCCACTGAATACCCCGCAGATCGATTACATGCATGGCAACGCCCTCGAATTGGATAATGACGGCAACATACTGTTGTCGAGCCGGCACCTAAGCGAGATTACCAAGATTAATCGTACCGGTATCAACGGCAACATCGGCGACATCATCTGGCGGCTGGGAGGGAAAGCCAATCAGTTCACCGTCACAGATATGGACGGCCCGTTTAGCTACCAGCACGACATCCGGCGCCTTCCTAATGGGGATATCACCCTATTTGATAACCACAATTTGGGCCCCGATGCATACTCGCGGGCCGTGGAATACCAAATTGATGAGAACGCAAAGGTTGTCACAGAAACCTGGGAGTACCGCAATTCACCCGACATCGTCGTTCCGTTCACGGGCAACAACCAGCGGCTGCCAGATGGGCACCGGCTGATTGATTGGGGATTCGGTCACCCCAATGTTACCGAAGTACTGACGGACGGGACTAAGTTGTTCGAGATGACTTTCTCTCCGGCTTACTTCAGTTACCGCGCCTTCCGCTTTCCCTGGGCGGCCACGCCGGCCTGGGACCCAACCCTGGTTGTGATAACCGGCACGGTCCCGCCCACGCTGTACTACAGTTGGAATGGTGCGACCGACGTGGCTTCTTACGAGATCTATGGGGGAGTCGGCCCAACACCAACAACCCTGCTGGGCACTCAGACCCGGACTGGGTTTGAAGACCATACCCCACTCACCGGCGTGCCAGGCGCCTTCTGCTCATTCCGTATCCGGCCGATTGATCACGAGGCCCAGCCTCAGCGCTTCTCGAACGTGGTCTATACGAGTCAACCCTGCTTTTTCAATTGGCTTCCGGTGTTTCACCGCTGACCCAAACCTGGCTCTAAGCCGCACGGGTCTGCTGGAAAATGCTCAAGCGGAGCCTGGCCTGCACGCTATGGCTCCGCTTGGCTGTTCCTGAGCTGGCGAGATGTGCCGCCACTTCTTCCAGTGGCGCCGCCACTTCTCCGTGCGTTTTTACCGGGTTCCGCCACTACCGCCGCTCGCGAAGCGGTCACTTCAGATCTGACACCCCCTATGGCACCGGGCACAAATAGACGCGATCGCCTTGCTGCCAACTTCCACGCCGTCCAGCACCCCTGCAACTCGATGTAAAATGACGATAGGTGTCACATCGCAATCCGAATCTAAGCGGGGGCAACTTTTTGCCTAAGATCCGCCGCGCCGCCGCCGTGCTCGCCCGTTGGCAGGGGCCCATCCTGCTGCTGGCCGCGCCATTCTTCCTGTTCCCTTCCCCCGCGCGCGCGCCGTTCCTGCTGGTGCTGCCGGGTTTGTGGCTGGCCGCCTGGCTGGCGGGCGACGACCCCCTACCGCGCACCCCGCTCAACGCCAGCCTGCTGCTGTTCAGCCTCATGCTGCTCGTCAGTCTGTGGACCACCTTCGACCTGACCCTTAGCCTGCCCAAGATCGCCGGGGTGCTGCTGGGCCTCGGCGCGTATTTTGCCATCGTGCGCCTGGTGCGGGGGCCCGCCGCGCTGTGGTGGGCGCTGGCCCTGTTCATTCTCAGCGGGGCCGGGCTGGTGGCCTTGGGCCTGATCGGCATCGACTGGCTCAATAAGTTGCCGGTCCTGTCCGCCATCACCCAGCGGCTGCCGGCCGTCATCCGCGGCCTGCCGGGCGCCGAGGAAGGCTTCTCCGCCAACGGCGTGGCCGGCGCGCTCATCTTCATTCTTCCCCTGCAGGTGGTGCTCATCGTCACTGCGCTGCGCCGTTGGCCGCATTTGCCCGCCCACGATCCCCTGGCGGCCCGGCCGCGGCTGTGGCTGGCCGCGCAAGTCGCGCTGGCCCTGTTCGCGGGCAGCCTGGTCTTGCTCTCGCAATCGCGCGGCGCCTGGCTGGGGTTTGGCGCCGCGCTGGCGCTGATTCTGGCCGGCAGCGGCCGGCGCGCACGCTGGCTGCGGGCGGGCGGGGCCGTCCTCGTGATCCTGGCCTTATTACTGGCAGTCGGCCCGCTGCAAAAGCTCGATTTGGTCGGCCGTATCTTGGGCGCTGACGTGGGCTCAAAGCTGGCGGATCGCCAGACACTCTGGTACTACGGGCTGCTGGTCGTCCGCGACCTCCCGTTTACCGGCATGGGGCTCAACGTTTTTCGCAAGGCGCTGCCGGTGCTTTACCCCACTGTCCCGCTGCCAACCGGCTTCGACATCACCCACGCGCACAACCACCTGCTGCAGGCGGCCGTCAATTTTGGCCTGCCCGGCCTGGTGGCCTATCTGGGCCTGTGGTTTGGCGCGGCCTATGCCCTGTGGTCGGCCCATCGCGCCAGCGTCGACCCCTGGCTGCGGGCCGTGGCGCTCGGCCTGGCCGCCGGGCTGCTGGCCGAGTTCGTCTATGGTACCTCCGACGTCATCGACTTCGGCGCCAAGCTGGGCATATTCTTCTGGGTCACCCTGGCGCTGAGCATGGCGGTGTACCACGCGACGCATGAGGCGTGATGTGGCCCCACCCGCACTCATTGACACTCATCTATCGAGGCTGTATAATTTCTTTATGGGTTTTAGCACTCTCAGGCCGAGAGTGCTAACGCCAAAAACCATGGAAAAACTGCCCGAACGCCAAGAAAACATTCTCGGTCTGATTATCCGAGAATATATCGACACGGTTACCCCCGTTAGCTCGAAGGCCCTGGTCGACAAATACAACCTGGGCGTCAGCTCGGCCACCGTGCGCAACGAGATGATGGCCCTCACCGACCAGGGCTATCTGCGCCAGCCGCACACCTCGGCCGGTCGCGAGCCCACCGAGGAAGGCTATCGTTATTTCGTGCAGCGCATCGTGGGCGAGAACGAGCTGCCCCTGGCCGAGCGCCGCACCATCAGCCACCAGTTCTATCAGGCGCGTAAAGACGTCGACGAGTGGATGCGGCTGGCGGCCTCGGTGCTGGCCCAGCACGGCCACGGCGCCAGCCTGGTCACCCCGGCGCGCCAGGTGAAGGCCCGCTTCAAGCACCTGGAATTGATCGCCACGCAAGGCCGGCTGGTGCTGCTGGTATTGGTGCTGCAGGGCGGCGAAGTGCGCCAGCAGATGCTCACTCTGGCCGAGCAGCCCTCGCAAGACAGCCTGAGCGAGGCCGCCAAACTTTTGAACGCCAGTTGCCATGGCCTCGACGCCGAAGCCGTGTCGGCCCAGGCGCTGCAGTTGCCTACGCTCGAGCAGGAAGTGGCCCGCCTGATCGCCGAGATGATTCGCAAGGCCGAAGCCTTCTCGGCCGGCGAAATTTTCCGCGATGGCGTGACCACCGTGCTGGCCGAGCCCGAATTCGCTACCTCCGACTCGGCCCGCCAGGCGCTGCGCGTGCTCGAAGAGCGCACCTATCTGGAAGAGTTCCTGGCTAAAGCCATGTCGCCGCACGTGGGCGGGGTGCAGGTGGTCATCGGCGGCGAGAATGCCTGGCAAGAGCTCAAGGATTGCTCGATGGTGCTGGCGCGCTACGGCGTGGCCGGCTACTCCACCGGCGCCATGGGCGTGCTCGGGCCGCAGCGCATGGCCTATGGCCGCGCCATCTCCACCGTGCGTTTTGTGGCCGGACTGATGAGCGACCTGATGTACGAAGTGTATTCGGAATGACCGGTCCCGCCCGGCGCTGGCCGGGGGACCGTTGGAGAAAACGCCGGACCATGTCTGAAGAACAAGAGATCGAAAAAGAAAGCGCAGGCGACAATTTGGAGAACGAGGGCAACGACGGTGCGCGGGCCGCGGCTGCTACCCAAGCCGCGGCTGCCTCGCCAGCCGCGGCTGGCGTCGATCAGCCCGAGTTGACCAAGGAGCTGGAGGCCGCGAAGGCCCAGGCCGCCGAATATCTGGAGGGCTGGCAGCGCGCCCGGGCCGAGTTCGCCAACTACAAGCGCCGGGTGGACAAGGAACAGAGCGAAGCCTATCAGAACGCCACCGGCCGCGTCATCGGCCGGTTCGTGGACGTGCTCGACGATTTCAACCGCGCCGTGCAAGATATGCCCAGCGACACGAGCGATGCCACGGCGCTGGCCCAATGGGCGGCCGGCGTCGGCCTCATCCAGCGCAAGCTGCAATCCATTCTGGATGCCGAGGGCGTCGAGCGCATCCCGGCCGAGGGTAAAGCCTTCGACCCAGCCGTGCACGAAGCTGTGACGCACGAAGACAGCGATCAGCACGAGCCCGGCCAGGTCATCGCCGTGCTGCGCCAGGGCTATCGCATTGGCGACAAAATAATCCGGCCCGCTTTGGTTCGAGTGGCCAAATAGTCATCAGTAATTGGTAATTGGCAATTCGTAATTGAAGCCAATTGCCAGTTACTAATTACCAGTTACCAATTACTGTTTTTTAGAGAGGCACTCATGTCAAAAATCATCGGCATTGACTTAGGCACGACCAACTCCGTGGTGGCCGTGATGGAGGGCGGTGAGCCCGTCGTCATCCCCTCGTCCGAGGGCTCGCGGCTCATCCCGTCCGTGGTGGCCGTCAACCCCAAGACCGGCGAGCGCACGGTCGGGCAGGTGGCCCGGCGGCAGGCGGTGCTCAACTCGGAGAACACCATTTTCTCCATCAAGCGCTTCATGGGCCGCAAATATGCCGACGCCGAGGTGCAGAAGGCGCTCAAGTTCGTGCCCTACAAGGTCAGCGCGGCGCCCAACGGCGACGTGCGCGTGCACATGGGCGGCAAGGAGTATTCCCCGCCCGAAGTCAGCGCCATGATCCTGGCCAAGATCAAGGCCGATGCCGAGGCCTACCTGGGCGAGGCCGTCACCCAGGCTGTCATCACCGTGCCGGCTTACTTTAACGACAGCCAGCGCCAGGCCACCAAGGACGCCGGCCGCATCGCCGGCCTCGAAGTCCTGCGCATCATCAACGAGCCCACCGCCTCGTCGCTGGCCTATGGGCTGGATAAGAAGAAGGACGAGACCATCTGCGTCTACGACCTGGGCGGCGGCACCTTCGATATCTCGGTGCTCGACGTGGGCGACGGCGTCTTCGAGGTCAAATCGACCAACGGCGACACCTTCCTGGGCGGCGACGACTTCGACCAGCGCATCATCGACTTCGTGGCCGACGAGTTCAAGCGCGACCAGGGCATCGACCTGCGCGCCGACCGCCAGGCGCTCCAGCGCCTGAAAGAGGCCGCCGAGAAGGCCAAGATCGAGCTCTCGACCGTGGCCCAGACGGAGATCAACCTGCCCTTCATCACCGCCGATGCCTCCGGCCCCAAGCACCTCAACATGAACCTCACCCGCTCCAAGCTGGAGCAGCTCACCGACGACCTGATCCAGCGCTCGGTGCGCCCGGTGAACCAGGCGCTGGACGATGCCAAGGTGAAGCCCAGCGAGGTGAACGAGGTGGTGCTGGTCGGCGGCATGACGCGCATGCCGGCCGTGCAGGAAGCCGTGCGCCGCATCTTCAACAAGGAGCCGCACAAGGGCGTCAATCCGGATGAAGTGGTGGCCGTCGGCGCCGCCATCCAGGCCGGGGTGCTGGGCGGCGAAGTCAAAGACATTCTGCTGCTCGACGTGACCCCGCTCAGCCTGTCGATTGAGACCCTGGGTGGCGTGGCCACGGCGCTCATCGAGCGCAACACCACCATCCCCACCCGCAAGAGTCAGATCTTCTCCACCGCTTCCGATATGCAGACCTCGGTGGAGATCAAGGTCGTCCAGGGCGAGCGGCCCATGGCCTCCGACAACAAGTCGCTGGGCAATTTCATCCTGGACGGCATCCCGCCGGCCCCGCGCGGCGTGCCGCAGGTGGAAGTCACCTTCGATATCGACGCCGACGGCATCCTGAAGGTGTCGGCGGCTGATAAGGCCACCGGCCGCTCGCAGCACATCACCATCACCGCCTCGTCCGGCCTGGCCAAGGACGAGGTCGACAAGATGGTCAAGGAGGCGGCCGCGCACGCCAGCGAAGACAAACAGCGCCGCGATGAGGTGGAAGCGCGCAACACCGCCGATGCCGCCATCTTCACCGCCGAGAAGGCCCTGCGGGAGGGCGGCGACAAGGTGCCGGCGGATGTGAAAAGCTCGGTCGAAACCAAGGTGACGGCCGTGCGCAAGGCGCTGGAAGGCACCAATCCCGAAGCCATCACCCGCGCCACCAATGAGCTCTACCAGGCCGTGCAGGCCATTGGCTCGGCCATGTATGGCCAGGGCGGCCCCACCGGCCCCACCGGCGGCCCTGGCGCTGGCCCGGATATGGGCGGCGCGCCGGGTGGCGGCCCCACCGGCGGGCCCGGCGCCGGCCCAGCCAATGGGCAGGGCGGCGATGATGTGGTCGAAGGCGAATTCAAGGAAGCCTAAAGTAATTGGTAATTTGTAACTGGTAAGTGGTCGATTAGTCCATTGGTCGATGAGTCGATTGGTCAACTCGTTCACCATTGACTGATCGACCGATTCACCAATTGACTTGTTGACCGATTGACCTGCTGTCTAATTGACTGATTGAGTAGGCTGTGTCCAGCAAACGCGATTACTACGAAATTCTCGGTGTGGGGCGGCAGGCCGCGCAGGACGAAATCCGCTCGGCCTACCGCCGTCTCGCTAAGCAGCTCCATCCGGATGTCAACAAAGAAGATGGGGCCGAGGATAAGTTCAAAGAGGTCAGCGAGGCCTATGCCATCCTGTCGGACGAGCAGAAGCGCGCGGCCTATGACCGCTACGGCCATGCCGGGGTCAGCGGCGCCAACGCGCCCGACTTCTCCGGCTTCGGGGTCGAAGATATCTTTGAGAGCATTTTCGGCGGCTTTGGCACGCGCACTAGCAACCGGCGCAGCCCGCGCCGCGGCGCCGACCTGCGCTACGATCTGACCATCAGCTTCGAAGAGAGCATCAACGGGGCCGATAAGGAAGTTCAGATCACCCGTCACGAGCCCTGCCCCACCTGCCGCGGCAGCGGCGCCGAGCCCGGCACCACGCCGGTGCGCTGCGCCACCTGCAACGGCAGCGGCGAAGTGCGCCAGGTGCGCCAGACCTTCCTGGGCTCCATGGTCAACGTGACCACCTGCCCCACCTGCCAGGGCAAGGGCGAAACCATCGCCACCCCGTGCCACACCTGCCATGGCCGCACCCAGGTGCGCCAGACCCGCAAGCTCTCGGTCAACATCCCGCCCGGCGTCGACAGCGGCACTCAGGTGCGGCTGTCGGGCGAAGGCGAGCCCGGCCAGAACGGCGGACCGAACGGCAACCTGTATGTCGCTCTGGCTGTCGCGCCGCACAAGTTCTTCCGGCGCCAGGGCGATGACATCGTGCTGGAGGTGGCCGTCAACCTGGCCCAGGCCGCGCTGGGCACCGACGTCACCGTCCCCACCGTCAACGGCACTGAGAAGATCAAGATACCGGCCGGCACCCAGCCCGGCACCACCTTCCACCTGCGCGGCAAGGGCGCCCCGCACCTGCAGCGCAACGGGCGCGGCGATATGTTCGTGCTGGTGACGGTGGCTACCCCCACCAACCTCACCAACGAGCAGAAAAAACTGCTCAAGGACCTGGCTAAGAGCCTGCCCGCCGACGCCATCCCCCAGGAGCGCGGCCTCATCGACCGCATCCGCGAAGTTCTGGTCGGCAACTAAGCCCGCATGGCCTGGCTGGAAGTTTCGCTCACCGTCAACGGCGAGGCCGCCGAGGCCGTGGCCGACCTGCTCACGCGCTTCGCCCCCGACGGCGTGGCGGTGCGCCCGGTCAGCGTGCAGCATATTATCGAGAACGACATCGACGAGGTGCAGGTCAGCGGCGACGTCGTGGTCAGCGCTTATCTACCCGCCGACACGGCCCTGGACAGCACGCGCGCCCAACTGGAAGAGGGCCTGTGGCACCTGGGCCAGCTCTTGCCCCTGCCCACCCCCACCTACCGCTCGGTGGCCGAGACCGACTGGTCCGAATCCTGGAAGGCCAACTTTCACCCGCTGCGCGTCGGCCGCCATTTCATGATCGTACCCGCCTGGCTCAATCCGCCTCTGGCGCCTGATGACGTCGAGATCCGGCTGGACCCTGGCATGGCCTTCGGCACCGGCACGCATCCGTCCACGATCCTTTGCCTCCAGGCCATCGAGCGCCACTTGCGCCCCGGCGCCCCGATGATCGACCTGGGCACCGGCTCCGGTATCCTGGCCATCGCCGCCGCCAAGCTCGGGGCCGGCCCGGTGCTGGCGCTCGACATCTCCTCCGAGGCGGTGCGCGTGGCCGGCGAGAACGTGCTGGCTAACGGGGTGGCCGCCGCTGGCTCTGCCATCGGTGATGGCTCCGCTATCGTTGGCAGAGCCGGCGATGGCGTAGCCGCCGCTGGGGTAGCCGCCGGTGGCGTCATCGTGGCCAAAGCCTCGCTGGCCGAAGTGCTGGCCGGCCAGTTTGGCCCCAGCTGGCTCAGCACCCCGCTCGTCATCGCCAACATCCTGGCCAGCGTTATCGTCCCGCTTCTCGAGCAAGGCCTGGCCGGCCTCCTGGCGCCCGATGGCCTGCTGGTCGTCTCCGGCATACTCGACAAGCAGGTCTATCGCGTCATCGCCGCCCTCGAAACCGCCGGCCTGGCCATCGCCGCCCAGGAACACATGGAAGACTGGGTGGCCATCATTGCCCGCAAGCCCGCCGATGACCTACCCCCTCATTAACCGCGACGACTTGCCGCGCGACGCCAGCCAGATTCTCATCGTCCCCGCCAATACCGCTCACAAATTCGTCAACACCGGCGACAGCCCGCTGCAGCAAGTCGATATCCACCTCAGCCCACGCTTCATCACCGACTGGCTTGAGGCCTGATGTCGGCCGGCGCCGTTGGTGGTGGCTAATCTACTGGCCCAGATCATCATCCAGGCCTGTTCCACGCCTGATTGGCCGACACGGTGGCCCCTGGCAGCTTGGCGGTGGCCGGGCAGGAGCACATTGAGGATTGGATGGCAATCATCGCGCGCCGCTAGAGCGGCACCGCAAATTTTCGAGCTTACCCACATCACTGTGTCAACCTACACTTTGATAGCATCTACTTCACCCCAAAGTGAATTGCCCTCCGACATGAGCCAGATCACGCACCCGAGTTTCTGCTTGCATATCAGCAACACCAGCCTACAATTCCTCGATCGCTACAACACCTGGAATTTTGATGAGGAATTGAGCGTGAAGGTTCGATGCCAATAAACCAGTCTGTTTGAACATGCATCCTACTGAGGGCGCGGCACCCTGCATCTACGCTGTTACCGGCGATAAATAATAGTGACAGACGGGACCGGCGAATGAAGCAATAATGCCCTGGTAGCAACGTGTTCAGCTTTACGGAGGCAATATGACACCAAAAAGAATCAGGCGCTCAGTCGAGTACAAGGAAACGGAAAAGCTGACGCGTGAGGGCGTACTATCCATTATTGAAAAAGCTAGGGAGGATGGCTGGACAGAGCTGGATCTGCGGCGTAAGAATTTAAGCGAATTGCCTTCCGAAGTCGGGCAACTTGCCGAATTACGGACACTTAGTCTCAACGGGAATAGCTTGTCGAGCCTGCCCGAATCAATTGGCAAACTTTCGAAATTGCAAACACTCGATGCTAGTGACAATCAGCTTGAGGCTCTTCCTGCTTCCATCGGAGAAATGTCGGGGCTGAACAAGTTATACCTGTGCGAAAACAAGATATCCGTTTTGCCGAATGAAATCGGAAATCTCACTAATCTCACTCATTTGGAGTTGGGCTACCTGACAATGCAGGATTCTAGCAAAGGAGAATCTGGCAAAGGCAACCAACTCCAGCAGCTACCAAAGGAGATTGGCAATCTAACCAGGCTCATTAAGTTGGGACTCAGCGACAACTTCATAACTGCGCTGCCACCGGAAATCGGGGCCCTAGAAAAACTCTCACAGCTTAATCTCGCCTCAAATCCGATCGTTACCCTTCCAAGCACAATCGGCCGACTAACGAACCTTACCGACCTAAACCTCACGAATTCGACTATTGAGCTGTTTCCTGACGAAATCAGCAAACTTGTGAAAATGAAGATATTGGCATTAGGTGGAACCAGAGTGGGCCAAAATTTTCTAGGCCAAATCGTTGCCTTACACGAACTGGAGGAATTATATTTATGGGATACTCAGATACGAGATTTCTCGGAAGAAATAACCCGATTTACGAAATTGCGCTGTCTATATCTATTTGGCGATCAACTGACATCCATTCCATCGTCACTTGGCGAACTCAAAAAGCTCCAAAAACTCCATCTCGGCGGCAATCAGTTAACATCAATTCCATCATTCCTAGATGAACTTAAGGAACTCCAAGAGTTCAATCTTAGCAACAATCAACTGGCATCTATTCCTTCGTCCCTGGGTGACCTTAAGGAGCTCCGAGAGTTCAATCTTAGTAACAATCAACTGGCATCTATTCCTTCGTCCCTGGGTGGCCTTAAGGAGCTCCGAGAGTTCAATCTTAGTAACAATCAACTGGCATCTATTCCTTCGTCCCTGGGTGACCTTAAGGAACTCCAAGGGCTCAATCTCAGCAAAAATCAATTGACCGCCTTGCCCTATACCTTGATGGGATTAGAAAAGCTCGACACATTAAGATTAGAAGATAATCCGCTAGATCCTGCGCTATTGAGCGCATACACCCAAGGCCTAGACGCACTCAGAGCATTTCTGCGTAGCCTGGAGAATTCCGAGCCGCTGTACGAAGCGAAGCTAATACTTGTGGGCGAGGGAGGGGTCGGCAAGACAACGCTCCTCAAAGCACTTACTGGCCATGAACCACGAAATAACGAACCGACGACCCACGGTGTGAGTATTGAAATCCACTCGATGCACTTGCCGCACCCTACGAAAATGGGCGTAAATATTCAATTCAACGCATGGGACTTCGGCGGTCAAGAAGTCTATCGAGTTACCCATCAATTCTTCTTAAGTCATCGATCCATATACCTATTGGTCTGGGAACCCCGTATGGGTGTCCAGCTGAGTCAAGTCGAAGACTGGCTCAAACTGATCCACCTACGAGTGGGCACGGATGCCAAAGTAATTATCGTATCGACTCATGCTAGAACCGGCCAGCACATTGCGCGTATAGATAAGCCTGTCTTTCTGCGCGACTACGGTTCCATGATTGTAGATTTTATCGAGGTGGACAGCCTAGTTGATGAAACTATATCGAATGAGAAGTTCGGCATGGGCCAACTTAAAGCACTCATAGCAAATGCTGCCGAAGACTTGGGCCAAATGGGTATGCCATTTAACGTCAACTGGCGATCGGCTCGAGACGAAGCGCTCGAATTGGGCAAGGCCCAGCCCCGCACTGCCTATGTTGATTTCGCCACCGTGTGCGATCGTCATGGTCTCGACGCTATCGACACGCGTACACTAGCCGGACTGATGCATGACCTTGGGTACATTGTTTACTACGGTGATGACGATCGTCTAAAAGGCGATGTAGTACTCCAACCAGAATGGCTTACAAAAGCGATTGGGTTTGTACTCGAAGATCACGCCACGCATGCACGAGAAGGCATCCTGCCCGATGCTCATTTGAGTGATGTTTGGTTGCACCACTCGTTTTCAGATGAACCCAGGTATGAAGCGGAGTTGTACCCCTTCTTCTTACGCTTAATGGAAAAGTATGACGTCTCCTTTCGTCTTGAAGATGGCAGAACAAGCCTAGTTGCCCAGCATGTGCCGCAGGTGCGTCCCAACTTGCCTTGGCTGCCGGAGGAAGAGCCATCATCTAATACCCGCCGTCTAGCCATGGTGTGTGTAATGGACGATGCTCCGCCAGGCTTGATTCCGTGGATGATTGTCCGCACGCACGAATATGGGTTCGAACAACAGGGGCATTACCTGCATTGGCAAAAGGGGCATGTTCTTGAGAAAAAAGCGGCACGGCGAGGCTTTGCTCGAATTGAGGGGGGCGCGAATTCCATTTTTATGTTGAAGCTGTCTGGCCAGAGTATTTCATGAATCTGTTACGCCAGACCCTAAGTAATTTGATTGCTAATAACTGGCCAGGGATGGAAGGTCGATACCAATTCACTGTACCATGCCAGCAAAAATCCAATGGCGCCACGTGTCAGGGGCGATTTGATATCAACGCTTTGCGCCAGTTCCTTGAAGAAGGTGACGATAATATTCGTTGTCAGGTTTGCCGCAGTAGGCAAAACATAGTGGCCTTGCTGTTCGGCTTTGAGGAAGAAGAGCCGAGAGAACAATTAGCTCGCATAGAGGGCAAACTAGAGGTTGGATTCGATACACTTCAGCGAGAAATCAGCGGGTTAGAGAGCCGTGTCGCTAACTCCGTAATGTCAATTATGCGCGCCATGGCGAATGAAGCCAAGGACGGTCCCCGTTTATTCGACATTCAACCAGTCAATGGCAATTTGCGGCGGTTGTTCGAGGCACGCTTACGACTTCGTCTATGGTGCGAGGCCGAGGGGTGTCAACACCCCATTTTTGAAGATCATAATGGCGTTTATGAGTTTCCAGTGACGCGGGAATGGGTTAGGCAATTGGCTCCCTACACAAAACTGGTAGCTTCCATTCTGAAGACGCTTGTTCCAATGGTGACACCGGCGGTGGATGTGCTCTTTGGCGCGAAAACAATCGAAAACTTGGGGATCGGCGCCCATCTAGATTTAATGAAAGATCTTGTCAGTGAATTACCGGAAGAGCTTAAAATCGCCGATGAAGGCCGATTGCAACAAGGAATTATGAGTGACGGTGAGCGCTCAGGCCTTCTAGCACTTCATGCACTCTTGCGGGAACTGGATCCCCTACAGGCACATCTGGGTTTGCGTCGGGTGCCTACTTATACTGGCGACTACCTCTGGCTTTGCCAAAAGCATTATGAATTGAGCCAGCCTAGAATACCAGATCAAATCCGATGAATCGAATCTTAGGCAATTCCTGAAACACAAACCGCCTCTCACGAGGCGGTTTTTCGTTCCGAATCGCCCGGCCTACGCCGGCGGAGCGGCGGGCAGTTGGCCGCCGCCGGTGTTGAACCGGTACACGATGCGGCCGCGCGTCAGGTCGTAAGGGGATAGCTCCACCTTCACCCGGTCGCCGAGCAGGATGCGAATGTAATACTTGCGCAGCCGGCCCGAAAGATACGCCAACACCGTGTGCCCATTGTCCAGTTGGACGCGGAAGTTGGTGCTGGGCATCGCCTCCACGACCGTTCCCTCGACGACAATCTTCTCTTCAGTCTTCGTCATACGTGCTACGCCTCTCCCTCTCCATCCGGCGCCGCGGTCCCCTGTGGGGCCGGAGCATCGTAATCATCCTCTTCATCGACTGCCGGCAATTCCGGCGCGGCCGGCTCGGTGTTGGCCGCGTCTGCGCCGGCCGGCGCCTCGGCCGGATTGGGCCCGATCACGGCTTGCAGCGCCAGCCCAATCCGCTGTCGATCCGGCTCGACATTTAATATTTTCACCCGCACCGTGGCGCCCTCGGCAATGCC
>Ga0070730_10000984_pt1 | contig 28897 bp, 22 predicted proteins | sample Coa_R1_3_FD_66447 | JGI IMG/M metagenome (GOLD analysis project Ga0070730, IMG submission 66447) | Surface soil microbial communities from Centralia Pennsylvania, which are recovering from an underground coalmine fire - Coalmine... | ecosystem: Environmental > Terrestrial > Soil > Unclassified ... | reverse complement strand
CATCGCAAATCCGTAGAATAGCAGAAGCAGAAGCTGAAGCCGAGAAAATCCGAGCCGTTGCGCAGATAGACATCACGACGCTTCAGCGGCGCGCGATGGAACGGTTTTTCGCCGAAGAAGCGAACAAGCAAGTCAACATCGAGGCAATTACCAGCAAAGCCTTGCCAGCGATTGAGGAGACGGCGCGCCCGCAGGACGTCGAGGACGACTGGATTACAAACTTTTTCGACAAATGTCGCTTGATTTCAGACGACGAGATGCAAGTTCTGTGGTCCAAGGTTCTCTCTGGGGAAGCAAATTCCCCTGGTAGCTATTCGAAGCGGACCGTGAACTTTCTTGCCTCGCTCGACAAGTCCGACGCTGAGTTATTTAGAAACCTCTGCTCGTTTGGGTGGGCGATAGGCGACGTTGTTCCACTGATCTACAATCACGCAGACTCGATTTATGTTGATGCCGCCATCACGTTCAACAATCTCAAGCACCTGGACCAGATCGGCCTCATTTCCTTCGAGGCTCTTGCAGGCTACAGGAGGCTGGGATTGCAAAAGAAGCTGATGGTCGCCTATTACGGTGATCCAATTGAAATTGAGTTCGCGCAGTCGACTAACAACGAGCTGGCGACAGGGCAAGCTCTCCTTTCAAAGGTCGGCCAGGAACTGGCACCGATCTGCGGATCAGAACCTCGCATTGGCTTCAAAGACTACGTACTGGCTAAGTGGCGAAGCGCCGGCTACAAGGTGAGGGAAATCGAAAGCCAAGAGAGCATCGACCCTCATTCCGCATCAGCCCACGATGGGTCCGGGGCTGACAAAAAAGCGTAACTTCATTGCCGCAGTACCACGCTTATTGGCCACTCTTTGCGACGGCTTGCGCGGGAATAGCACTCATGGCTCCGTGCTGAGGAATGCAACGTCAATGGACAGGCAAACGCGCCTGTCCTACCCTGAAGAGTCAATGCCTGTTGACGCCTCCGCTCAGATTGCCGCCTCGGCGCGTGTGCATCCCGATGCGTCCGTCGGTCCCGGCTGCCGCATCGGCGAGTTCTGCGTTATCGAATCTGACGTTGTGATCGGGCGAGATTGCGTGCTCGAACCTTACGTTTACGTGAAGCGTTGGACCACGATGGGCGAGCGGAACGCCGTTTCCGCCGGAACCGTGCTGGGAACCGATCCGCTTGACAAGAACTTCTCGGGTAAGCGCAGCTACTTGCGCATCGGCAGCGGCAACATTATCCGCGAGCACTACACGATTTCGCGAGGCACCGAGCCGGAATCGGTTACTGAGATCGGCGACGGCAACTACATCATGACGTCCGGGCATATTGCGCATAACTGCAAAATCGGCAACAGCACCGTCATCTGCAGCTGCGCTCTGGTGGCCGGCTATGTCGAGGTGGAAGACCAGGCGTTCATTTCGGGCGGGGTGGTAGTGCATCAGTTCTCGAAGATCGGCAAGCTCGCCATGATTGGCGGCAACACGCGCGTCAATAAAGACGTGCCGCCGTTTTTTCTCTATTCGGGTTTTGATGTGGAGGCCAAGGGAGTGAACCTGGTGGGCCTGAAGCGCGCGGGCTTCACCGCGAAGCAAATCAGCGCGCTGAAGCAAGTGTACCGTCTCTTATACCGCTCGGGCCTCAAGCTGGAAGACGCCCTTTGCCAGATCGAGACCGAGATTCGGACGCCGGAAGCGGCGCACCTTGTGGCTTTTATTCGCGCCAGCAGGCGCGGAATTTGCCGCGAATAGTATTGCAAAATACATTGCAAAAGTGCAACATATCCCGAGGAGGAAAAGCGCATGAAAACGCTAGCGTTACTCGTATTGGGGATCCCACTGATTGCGCAGGACGTGCCGTGGCAGGCACGGCTGCAGTACATTGAGGCCTGCTCTTGCGACTTGTTCTGCCCGTGCTATTTCAACGACCACGCCTCGCACCAGGGCTCGGGCGAGCACAAGTGCACATTTAACAATGTCGCCAAAGTTGTGATCGGCAAACACGGGGATACCGATCTCACGGGCGTGAAGGTCTGGTTATCGGGCGATCTCGGGGCCGACTGGGGCACCAAGGGCGAGGCCGACTGGCTGATCGCCACGTTCGAGCCTAAGGCCAGCAAAGAACAGAAGGACGGTGTAATGGCCATCCTCACCAAGATTTATCCGGTGAAATGGAAAGACGTCCAGATGGACACTTCGGACATTACCTGGAAGGTCTCGCCGGACGGGAAGACCGCCTACGCCAAGCTAGCTAATGGCAAGGGCGAAGTGAAGCTGACGCGTTTCGGCGGAGCGGATGCGGACAAGGCCGCGCAGATTTCGAATGTGCGCTACTTCGCCGCCACCTGGAACAGCCCGTTTTCGCTTTACCATTCGGACCACTATTACAAGGGTGGTGGAAAAGCGTACCAACTGCACCACGCCAATGGCTTCACAATCACGGTGGAATCCAGTTCCGATGGAAAGCGCGTAACAACCAAGAAGGCCGACTGAACCGCAATCGACTCGTGGCCCGGCCGTTGAGGCCGGGCTGCGGGCAAAATCTACCCGCCCCGGCCTTCGCGACATAACACCTTTTCGTCTATATAGTTCAAAGCAAAGAAGCGGCAGAGGACGTGCTCCTTCATGGAAAGGAGGCTTTATGCGAACCGTCGCTGTAAGTTTTTACACAGTTTTTCTCGCTTGTTATGCTGCGGCGCAGGTTCCGCCGCCTCTGCCACCGCCCACGGAAGGCTCGGCCAATCGTGTTTCGGAGCCGCTATATCGAGTGACAGTCGTCTCCCGTACAACCAAGGCCATCAATTACGGGCATCTCGCCGAGCCCACCAAGGTCGGTTTGAAAGGAACCGTGTTGATGACGGAAGGGCAGGGAGAAGCGCGCGTCGAGAGCAAGCGTGGCGCCGTCGAGATCGAGGCCAAGGTGAATCACCTGGAATCTCCGACGCGGTTCGGGCCCCAATATCTGACTTATGTACTGTGGGCCATCAGTCCCGAAGGACGGCCGGTGAACCTGGGTGAACTGGTGGCCGATCCGTCGAACAAAGCCAAAATCAAGGTTTCGACCGACCTACAGGCGTTCGCACTGATCGTCACGGCAGAACCTTATTTCTCCGTGATGCAGCCGAGCGACGCAGTGGTGATGGAGAATGTCGTGCAGCCAGGCACGCTGGGAAGGATTGAGGAGGTGGACGCGAAGTACGAACTGCTGCCGCGCGGCCATTTCACCTACGATCCAGGAAGTCCGGCGACTGCGCAACCGGGAACCAAGGTCTCGATGAGCGAGTATGAGGCCCTGGTGGCGACTTACCAGGCACAGAATGCGATTCAGATCGCTAAGGCGGCGGGAGCCGATAAGTATGCTGCTGACACGCTTCAAAAAGCCGAGCAGTTGTACCGGCAGGCGGTTGACATGCAGGCAAAAAAGCCATCGAGCCGCCAGATCGTAACTGTGGCGCGCGAGGCCGCACAAGCGGCGGAAGACGCACGCGCGATCAGCGTGAAACGGCAGGAGAGCGACATCAGCGCGGCGCCGCTGCCGCACTCTTAGAGGTGTGCCGCAACTGGAACGTTAGTCCCGCTTCCTGTGGTCGCGGCTCAGCAAAGCCGGTTCGCTACCGCCCTGCGGTTCTAACCAATAGTCGTTATTCTGCATGCTGCAATTCGCTAGGGAGTGAGCGTGAGGGGGTCGGGTAAGCTGCAAACAAGTCGGATCTTTTCCGACCCCCAAGCGCTGTTCCTACGCCACCATCTTGTGCGGATCGATAACGAACTTCTTGGCCGCGCCTTTGTCGAAGTCTTTGTAGCCTTGCGGCGCATTGTCGAGTGAAATCATCGTCACATTAACCGCTTTCGCCGGTTGGAACTTCCCGTAGAGAATGGCGTGCATCAACTGGCGGTGGTAGCGCATGACCGGGCACTGGCCGGTGGTGAACACATGCGATTTCGCCCAGCCCAGGCCGATGCGAATGCTCAGATTGCCGGTTTTGGCGGCATCGTCCACGCCGCCGGGATCGTCGGTCACGTACAGACCCGGAATGCCGATTCTGCCGCCCGCGGTCGTCACCGTCATCAATGAGTTCAGCACGGTCGCCGGCCTTTCGACCACCGTATCTTTGCCGTGACCTCGCGCTTCAAAACCGACGCAGTCGACGGCGCATTCGACCTCCGGTATGCCGACGATCTGCTCGATCTGCTGCCCGAGCGTGGCGTCTTTTCGCAGGTCGATGGTTTCGCACCCGAAGCTTTTGGCCTGCGCGAGGCGCTCGGGAATCATGTCGCCTACGATGACCACGGCTGCACCCAGCAACTGGCAGCTCACCGCGCATGCCAGACCTACAGGGCCGCCGCCCGCGACGTATACGATTGAGCCCGGGCCAACGCCGGCCGACACGGCGCCATGGAAGCCGGTGGGCACGATGTCGGAGAGCAGCGTCAGGTCCTTGATTTTCGCCATGGCGCGGGCTTTGTCGGGCAGGCGGAGCAGGTTGAAATCGGCGTACGGCACCATGACGTACTCGGCCTGTCCGCCCACCCAGCCGCCCATGTCAACGTATCCATAAGCAGCCCCGGGCCGGGCCGGGTTGACGTGCAGACAGATGCCCGTCTTGCCCTCTTTGCAATTGCGGCAGCGCCCACAGGCGATGTTGAACGGAACCGAAACCAGGTCACCGACTTTGACGAACTCCACGTCGCGGCCGGCCTCGATCACTTCGCCGGTAATCTCGTGCCCCAGAATCAGACCTTTAGGGGCGGTAGTGCGACCGCGCACCATGTGCTGGTCGCTGCCGCAAATGTTTGTGCAAACGATCTTGAGAATGACGCCGTGCTCGCATTTGCGCGACCCTAGCGCGAGCTTGGGAAAGTCGATCGACTGCACTTCCACCTTCCCAGGTCCCATATAAGCCAAACCGCGATTCGAAGCCATAGTCCTTCTCCTTAATGTTGGATTCCGATCGAGAGGGACCATGGAATCAAAAAAGAGGCGTCAGGTCAAGTGCGTGGGAGATTGATTCGCCGATAAATTCTTCTACGCCGAGCCGAGACGCGGAGAAGGGCGAAGAAGAAGAGACGCCCGGGGCATGCCGGATCAGGTTCACAGACGCCTTCCCGCCTGCTGCGATAGAATCGCCCTTGAGGAAATGCGGAGCGGCATGAGACGACTAGCACCGATTATTCTTTCAATTGCGGGCGCGCTCTTTTTTTGCGCCTGTTCACGCCCGATGTCAGAAACAAACTCCGCCGAGGGGCCAAACCCTGGCGCGCGCGACGAGCGAGGACCCGATACCTATAAGGTCCGTTTCGGCACCACCCAGGGACCATTCGTAGTGACGGTTACGCGGGCGTGGGCTCCGCTTGGCGCGGATCGGTTCTACACGCTGGTGAAGAGCGGATTCTACGACGGCGCGCGATTCTTCCGCGTGCTCCCTGGATTTGTGGTGCAGTTCGGCATCGCGGGCGATCCGGCGGTGAACGCCAAATGGCACAATGCCAACTTGGTGGACGATCCGGTGACGCAAACCAACCGCCGGGGCACGATCACTTACGGCACGGCCGGACCGAACACGCGCACGACCCAGGTCTTCATCAATCTGGCCGACAATGCGCGGCTGGACAGCAAAGGCTTCGCGCCATTTGGCGAAGTGACCGAGGGGATGGAAGCCGTCGACAAATTTTATAGCGAGTATGGCGAAGGGGCTCCCATGGGTGCCGGGCCCATGCAAACACGCGCCGAAGCTGAAGGGACCGCGTACTTCGAGCGCGACTTCCCCAAACTGGATTACGTGAAGAAAGCGAGTATCGAAAAATGAAGTGTGGGTGGTGGTTACTAATTGGCGCGATCGTGTCATGCGCGGTGACACTGGCCGCGAGTGTTCCGGGCGCCGCGTTGAAGCTGAACTTGCGCACGCGCGTGGAGGCATTTAAGGGCAGCAGCGACTGGCAGGAAGTACACTTTGAAAAGACTCTGCCCATTGCGCGCACGGCCATCGTGATCTGCGACATGTGGGACAAGCACTGGTGTTCGGGCGCAAGCCGCCGCGTGGATGCGCTGGCGGCGCGCATGGCTCCGGTGGTGGATGCGGCCCGCGCCAGCGGCATTCTGATCATCCATGCGCCGTCTGAAACGATGGAGTTCTACAAAGACTCGCCGCAACGCCAGCGAATGCTCTCCGTCGCGAGAATCGCGGTTCCCCAGCCATTGCCGCTCACCGATCCGCCGCTGCCCATCGACGATGCGGACGGCGGCTGCGACACGCCGGACAAGTTCTACAAAGCCTGGACGCGCGAGAACGCTACGCTACACGTCGAACCCGAAGACGCCATTTCCGATAGCGGCGCCGAGATCTACAGCCTTCTGCGGGCGCGCGGCATCGAAAATCTGCTAGTGATGGGCGTGCACACCAACATGTGTATCCTGAACCGGACATTCGCGATCAAGCAGATGACGAAGTGGGGCGTGCGCTGCGTGCTGGTCCGCGATCTAACTGACTCGATGTACAACCCCAAGGACCGGCCCTTCGTCGCTCATGACCGGGGCACGGCGCTGGTGATCGAGCACATAGAGAAGTACTGGGCGCCAACCGTTTTGAGCGCCGATCTGATCGCCGCGCTGCCACGCGGTAAGTGACGTTACAGAGGGACTCTTTCCCGAGTAAGTGTGTCATCGCTTACATTTGCCGTGATGATCCAACTATTTCGCGACTTATCCAAGCGTGTGTCAGATCTCTAACTCGGAAAGATCGGGTCAGGCACGGTAGCCTCCTGGTGAACCTGCCTTGCAGTCGATATAGAATCAGGCTACGCTGCGCCAACTACAAGGATGCAAGTACGGATGTGGCTATCGCCTTACAGTTTCGATTCAAGAGGTGCTGGATAACCGGTTACTCTTCCAGCCTGCGCCGTAGTGATAGGATCTTCGACGCCACGAGTCGCTTTTTTGGGGAGTGGAAGTGTCTATTGGGAAGGGCGGCATTACTCGGTTTACTTGAGAGACCTGCTTAACACAACCGAGCTGGTTTCAACGGCGCTACCTTCCTTGGATTGACGGCACTCCGCCTTGCGCCAGACGGCCCAGATTGACCCTGTCAATCATCGTCGAATCGTTTCAGCGAGCTTATCGTCCCAGGCGGCGAGAGTAATGTCGTGCCGGGTTCCCAATGCCGTTTTGCCATCGGTTGCAAGCTGGTAAAGTTTGGGCGTGCGAATCCCATGAGAAAATGGCTGATTGGGTACCTCTTGCAGGCTCCCGGACTGGAACACGCCGGCTTCTTTGATGCGCTGACGAAGGCTGGCGCCACGAGGATTATGTCTTCGCATTGGGTGCTCGAGAGCGAAAAGAGCGCCATTGAGTTGCGCGATCACTTCGTGGCGCTTTTGGCCTCTAGGGACCAGCTATTGGTGGCCGAGCTTGGGCAGGACGTCGTTTGGGGGACGAAAGACTGATAAGCCGGCTTGGCCGCGACATGTTGCCCTTGACTGCCTAGTTCAGGATCGCAAGTTTCCGAAGAAGGCTGAAGTCCTGTAACATTTTGGCGGTCCCCATAACGACGGAAGTCAGAGGGTCTTCAGCCAGGGAAACCGGGAGATTGGTTTCCGATTGAATCCGTTTGTCGAGATTTTTCAACAAGGAACCGCCGCCGGTCAGCACGATTCCACGATCACTAATATCGGCGCTCAGCTCCGGTGGTATGCGTTCGAGTGCCACGCGAATCGCCTGGACAATGGACGATACGCATCCAGATAGCGCCTGCCGGATTTCTTCCTCACGAACGGAAACGGTTCTCGGAATGCCTTTGAGGACGTCGCGCCCTTTGACTTCCATGCTGCCGGGCCGCTCCGTCGGATAAGCCGAGCCCACCTCGGTCTTGATGGTTTCGGCAGTGCGCTCGCCGATCACCAGGTTGTGCTCGTGCTTTAGGTGCTCGATGATTTTCTCATCCATCAAGTTGCCGGCGACGCGCACGGAGCGCGAGTAGACGATACCCGAAAGAGAGATCACCGCGATATCCGTAGTGCCGCCGCCGATATCGACGACCATGTTCCCGGTGGCTTCGGTCACTGGAAGCCCGGCGCCGATGGCTGCGACCATGGCCTGGTCCACGAGGTGCACTTCGCTGGCTTTAGCGCGATAGGCGGCATCGAGCACGGCGCGCCGCTCCACATCAGTAGTTTCGCTCGGGATGCCCATGACGATGCGCGGGTGTACAAGGCGCTTTCTCTGGTGGGCCTTTTGGATGAAGCTTTGCAGCATTTCTTCCGCCGCATCGAAATCGGCGATGACGCCGTCGCGCATCGGCTGGATAGCCACCATGTATCCGGGTGTGCGACCCAGCATCTTTTTCGCCTCGTTGCCGACGCTTTCGACCTTGCCGGTCTTTTTGTTCAGAGCAACGATGGAAGGTTCGTCGACCACGATGCCTTTGCCGGTGGCGTACACCAGGGTGTTCGCGGTACCGAGGTCGATCGCAAGATCGGAGGAAAACATGCGGAAGAGAGAGCGGCTGGTCATTGGACTTCTAAGAAAAGTATCTGGTTTTAGTACGAATGGCAATGTTGGATATGGTTAATCGCCGCGCACTAACAAACGTGTGTGACAGCTTCGCAAGGCCCGGTATTGCCAGTCGCGGACAGATAGATTTAATGAATCGCAGCTTGCCCGCGTGCCCTGCGGATGAATGAATAGCGCGGAAGCCACGGCTCTCGGGCTCAATTGTCAATCGAGTGAGCAGGTCGTGCGTGCATATCCTCCAGACTGGCGCGCCGCTGCACTTCATTTCTGGCGACGGTAACTCCAGAGCGCGGAAAAGTGACAAGAATGAACCGCCTTCCACAGATCCATTAGCCGAAGTTAATTCATGGAAGATAACCTTCGACGACTAATGTTGAAGATTCAATTTTGATTTACGGTTAAATAATCATCAGGTTTACTTGTTACCCGTGTTATTACCTATTTACAATTAAGAAGACGCCAAGTAGGGAAAAAGGGCGAGAGTAAGGTGCCGTAATGTTTACGGAAACCGATCTTAACCTTCCGCCCAATAACCGGAAGTCGAATTAGCCACCTTCTGAACGGCGTGCTAACCCATTCCCTACTTTACAGCGCCTGAGTCGTGAGGCTCGCAGGAGCGATTCGAATGGCGAATAATTCCGTGCTGATCGTGGAGGACACTCCCGTCAACCTGAAAGTCATGCGGGTGCTGCTCACGCGTCAAGGGTTCGACGTGCGCACGGCCACGACGGCAGAAGAAGCTCTTCAGGTTCTCAGAGAGTTCACGCCGCGTATTGTGCTTACGGACATTCAACTTCCAGGGATGGACGGACTGGACCTGATCCGGAGATTGAAGTCCGACCCGTCGACACACGACACAATCGTTCTCGCGGTTACGGCGTTCGCCATGAAGGGCGACGAGATGAGGGCGTTCGAAGCCGGTTGCGACGGCTATGTCACCAAGCCGATTGACACGCGAACCTTTCCCGTGCTGATCCGCCAGTATTTAAACAAGAACCGCGAGATCCCGCAGAAGGCCGAGCCGGCGCCTTCTCCGGAACCTTACCTGGCGGAGCTACGACAAGAGTTTGTGGCTGAAGGGATGCAGCGTTGCAAACAGCTGATTGGGAAGCTCGCTGCGGATTTCGACAAGAAGGATGCGTTGGTCGCGGCGCATCAGTGGGCCGGCGCCGCGGGCTCCATCGGATATCCGAATATCACGCGAACCGCCCGCGAGCTGGAAGGCGTGCTGCAGCAGAATGGTTTTGGCTCGACGCAAAGCATCAGCGAACTTCTCCTGAATCTGGCGCAGTTGTTTGCGGAGGCGCAACAGAGTGACGGGCAGAAACCGGCGTCACCATTCAACGAAGCGCCGTTCTCGCAGGAATCGGCTCCCTTCGGTGCGGCGCTGGGGCTTTTATCGGAGCGTCAAGAGGCTGCATCCTCTCCCGTACCGACGATGCTCGCCGGCAAGAGGTTTGCATTAGCCGGATTCCCGCCGGATGAAGCGGCGCGGGTGGCGAAGGTGCTCGATGGCTGCCATGCATTTTCCCGAGATCTGGGTGCTGGCACCTTGCCGGATGCGGAAATGGTGCGGCCCTTCGACGCGGTTATTCTGTATGTCGCTTCGAGAGTCGATATTCCACAGTGGAACAAGCCGGTCCTCATCATCGGACTGCGCGAAGTCCTGCGCCAGCAGTCGGTCCACGGTAGTGGCCAAGATTTTCTGTTTTCGCCATGGATTGCAGAAGATCTCATCCTACGAGCGTACTTTGCGGTCTTACAAATGGTGGGGGAGCGACAGGCTCAAACTGTTGGAGCGATAGGACGCAAGCGGCGCGTGGTGGTGGCGGACGATGATTCGACGATCCGCGCATTAGTGGAAGCGGCGGTCGAGAACGCAGGACTGGAATGCCGTGTGGCGAGCGATGGCAGTGCTGCGCTCGAACTGATCCGAAGCTGGCCGCCCGACCTGGCGGTTCTGGATGTCAACATGCCCAGCCGGAGCGGTTACGAAGTACTTTCCAGCCTGCGTAACGATCCGCTGACGCGCGATATCCGGGTGATTCTTCTGACGGCGCGCCAGCAGGAAACCGACGTGATCCGGGGCTTTGGGCTGGGTGCGGACGATTACGTCATCAAGCCGTTCAGCCCCATGGAACTCATTGCCCGGTTGAAGCGGCTGTTGGGGAAGAGCGTGTGATGCGCCAGTTCTGCACGCTAATGGTTTGCTGCGCAGTAATCGGTACGGCAGTGCGGGCGCAGGACGAAGAGATGTCGGCCCGCAGTCTGATCGCCCATCAGGAATTCGCCGCCGCACGCTCACTTTATGAACAGCTGCTGAAGCGCGATCCCAAGAATCTCGAATACCAGATATGGATTGCGCGGCTCTCTGGCTGGCTGAAAGAGTACGCCGTCTCGATGGAGACGTATGACCGGGTGCTCGACCGGGAGCCGCGGAACACAGAGGCGCTGGTCGGGAAGGCCTACGTGGAGATGTGGCAGCACCACTATGCCGAAGCAGGCGAGCTGCTCGCACGAGCCGAAAAGCAATCGCCCGAAGATCCCGACGTACAGGTGGCATTGGCGCGGATGGGCCACTACCAGGGGCAGGAGCGCGCCGCTCAAGAGCATGTTTCGCGCGCGCTGCAGCTGGATCCCGATAATGTGGAGGCCAAGCGGTTGGGGAAAGAAGTGGAGGTGCCGCGTCCCATTGAGGTGCGCGTTGGTTTCGCCCAGGACCGTTTCTCATTCACGAACGCGGGCAATATGGGGTTTGTCAGCGCCGGATACCTTGGAGAGCTCAACCGGATCACGCTGCAGTACGAGGACTGGAGCCGGTTTGAAGAGCGCGCGCGCCGCGCCGAGCTTAATTTCACCAGAAAGTTGCGCGGCGGGTGGTGGCTGCGCGCCGGCGCCACGGCCGGCCCGGGCGCTGTAGCCATCCCGCGCTTTGAATATACGGGTGGGTTTTCGCGCGCGTTACCGCGTCGATTCGTGTTCGACACCGATTACCGGCTGCTTCGATTCCGTGCGGCGGACGTGCACCTGTTAAGCCCTGCTCTCACCTACTACTTCGCAAAACCGGCCTGGGTGACGGCGACGTTTTACCAGGCCTGGACCGAATGGCGCACGGGCTCGTCGGACCGATTAGGGAGCCATTCCTGGGTCGGGCAGTACTACAGGCAGGTTGCGAAGCCGGTTGTGCTGCATGCCGGCTATGCGCGCGGCAGCGAGAATTTCCAGGTGCTCTCCATCGATCGCCTGGGCCTGTTTCAAGCAAACACGTATCTTGTGGGCACGGAGTTGCAGCTCTCCCGCGCCTATTCCGCTGAAGTGTTCACCTCCTATCAGGGCCGTTCCAATCATCAGCACCAGACCAGCTTCGGTGTGAACTTCACAGTAAGACAGTGACACCGGAACGAAAATCCCGGATCTCCGTTTTATCCAAAACGTTGGCTGTTGGCATGGCTTACGTACTGGTCATCGTGGTGTTTCATCGATGGTACCTGGCCCCTCGAATGACGTCGCTCGCGCTCTCGGTTGCGGTAGCGGTCGCTCTTGTGCAATGCGCAACTATTGTCGCGATGTTGGGAATTTCCTTGCTATTGAAACTTACAGCGCAGTTTCAGGAAGCGCGCTCTGCACGCATATCGCCGCGCATTCTGGAGCTGTTGGCTCTGCATGCCGCGGAAAACGGCCGCGCGGCTGAAATTGAGCGGTTGCGACGCATTTACCCGCGGTTGGTGGAGCAATGCCTGGTGGAATTTCTGCGCATGGTCCGCGGAGGTGGACGCGAAGCGCTCTCGGAATTGGCCGCTGATCTGGGCTTTGTCCAACAGTGGCGTCGTGATTCCCGTGGCCGCGGCATCTCGACGCGCAAAACGGCGGTGGCGCACCTCGCGCTGGTTTCACGGAGGTTCGCCGGGCCGGCGCTGCTGGGGGCGTTGCAGGATGATGACGAAACCATCCGCCTGCATGCGGCGCGCAACATGATAAGGAATGCGGACCCGGCGGAGCTGGCCCAGATATTCGGGCTGGCCCTAAACGGTTCCCGCGTGACGCGCATGGTACTGGCCGAGGATCTGCGTCCCCATGCGCTCGAGCTGGCAAGCGAGGCGATCCCGGCCGCACTCACTTCGGGCGTGCCGTCGCGAATGCTTGCCGCGCTCGACGTCTTGCGCGCGTGGAGTAAATTTCTCCCGGTACCGCAGGTGTATGGGCTGCTTCGACATAGCGATCCGGCAATCCATGCCGCCGCCTTGGACATCCTGCCATTTGTACCCAGGTTGTCGCCGCTCGAAGCTGAGGTCCTTTCGGCGTTGAATGACCCGGCCGAGGAAGTCCGCGCGGCGGCCGCGCGGGCCGCTGCCAGCATCGGCATTACCAGCGCAGTGCCGTTGCTGTCGCACCGGTTGCACGACCAGGACCCAAGCACCGCGGCCGCGGCGGCTCACGCCTTGGCCCACTTAGGATCGGAAGGGTGCCGCATCCTCGAACAGGAGATGCTGACCGGGTCGTTGCTTGCTGCATCGGCGGCGCTCGAAGCGCTTGAGCGCACCCACTTTTCTCCCGCGGAAACGGTAGCCGTATGACACACCTGCCGACGCTCGTGCGGGCTGTGTACACGGGTTTCGAATGGGGCATCATTTTCTACGTGAGCGGCATCAATGCGATTTACTTCTTCCTTATGGTTCTTGGCTTCTTCGCGCTGCGGAGCTACCGCGCGCGCCAAACTCCGGAAACCCGCGAGGCGCTGCTCAATTCTCCTATGCTGCCTGAAGTCAGCATCATCGTACCAGCCCACAATGAAGCCGTTACGATTTCGCAGAGCGTGCGGTCAATGCTGAATCTAAACTATCCGAAGTTTGAAGTTGTGGTAGTTAATGACGGCTCAAAAGACGACACGCTCGACGTATTGATCAAAGAGTTTCATCTTTGCAAATCCACGTTCCGCAGTGGGACCGCAATTACCCGTCCGGTCAGGGCCGTCTACCGGTCGCGCGACCCCATACGCCTGACGGTAGTGGACAAGGAGAACGGCGGAAAGGCGGATGCACTCAACGCGGGGTTAAATGTTGTGCGGTCACCTTTGATCGCCGCAGTGGATTCCGATTCTCTGCTTGAAGATAACGCACTGCTTCACGTGGTGGAGCCGTTTATCGACAGTCCGGGCAAAGTCGTAGCCACCGGAGGAATCATACGTGTTGTAAATGGATGCCGCGTCGAGCGTGGTAGGGTTACGCGCATTTCGAGCCCGCGGCAAGTTCTGGCGCTGTTTCAAACCATCGAGTACCTGCGCGCCTTCCTGGGTGGGAGGGTGGCGTTCAGCTTTCTGAATTCGCTGTTGCTTATCTCAGGGGCATTCAGCGTTTTCGACCGTGAGGCGCTGATGGAGGCGGGTGGCTTCGCGACCACGACCGTAGGCGAGGATATGGAGGTTATTGTCCGGCTGCACAAGCGTGGGCATCAGAAGAAGGAAAACTACCGCATCGTCTTCGTGCCAGAACCTGTGTGCTGGACTGAGGTGCCGGAACGGTGGGCAACCCTGCACCGGCAGCGCAATCGCTGGCAGCGGGGCACGGTTGAGAGCCTGATTGCCCACCGCTGCATGTTGTTCAACCCGCGATTCGGTGGCGCCGGCCTCTTTGCCATGCCGTATTTCGTCGTCTTTGAAATGCTGGGACCGGTGGTGGAACTGCTGGGTTATGCGATGACGGGACTGGGCGTACTTTTGCACCTGGTTTCGCTACAAGTTGCCGCGCTGTTCTTCGTGGCCTCTATTTTGTTCGGAGTATTGCTGTCCATGAGCGCAGTGGTGCTAGAGGAGTACACCATGCGCCGATATCCCTCGGTCTCCGACCTTGGGCGGTTGTTGGGAGCAGCCGTGCTCGAAAACCTCGGCTACCGCCAGCTCCTGACTGTCTGGAGAAGCGAGGGCGTTTGGGATGCGCTGCGAGGCAAGAGGGGCTGGGGCGCGATGGAACGCCGTGGCTTTCAACGGGATGCAGCGCGTGCGTAAGATCGCCGGGACCGCGTTCGCCGCCTGCTGTTTAACAACGTGCGCGGCGCAGCCGCTGGATGACTGGGCGAAGGCCAATCACACGTGGCTGCAAACCCAAGTTACTCCTAATGCCATGGTCCCCGATCCGGACCCATCGCGGCGGCGGCTGCTCATCAGCTATGACGTACCGCCAGGGAAGTCTCCGTCCGGCTTTCACCGCTCCTTTACTTATGACGACGCCCTGGCAGCCATCGCGTTCGTCATCAGCGGAGACATGAACAGCGCCGCCCTAACGCTGGACGCGCTGGCGAGGCTGGTGCGGACTGACGGCAGTCTCTGGTTCAGCTACAGCACAGCGAACAGTTGGCCCGACGAGAACGATCACGATAGCGCCATGGTCCGTGCAGGCAGCATTGGATGGGTAGGCTATGCGCTCGCATTCTACCTGGCACACGCGCCGCCCTGCGCGGCGGGCGACGCCGGTTGCGTGCGCGAACGAACTTCTCTGCTGGCGGCTGCGGCTCGGATGGGCAACTATCTGCTGTCGCTCGAAGCCACGGAGCCCGATCATCCTGCGCGCGGCCTGCTGCGACAGGGTTACGGAACCATACGGCTGTCGTACCGGCCTGAAGCGCATGACGTCATCGAAGAATATCAGGATGTCCCAGCGCTCGGTTTTAGCACCGAGAACAACATCAGCTCCTGGTTTTTTCTCCGCGCGCTTGGCCGGCTTACTGGGGAAGCGCGCTGGGTTGAGGCTGAAGGCAGGATCCGAAGCGCGCTCATGCGCGTCGGGTGGGACTCGCATATCAGCCAGTTTGATGAGGGTTTCTCCCCTGGCGGCCAGCGCGATGCCGCCAAAGCACTCGATTGTGCTTCGTGGGGCGCGTTATTTCTGCTGGCAGCCGGAGAGGCGGACAAGGCCCGCCAGGCTCTGAGCAACATTGAGAACTATTACGGGTCTCGCGACGGCGATGCCATCGGGTACCGGCCATATTTTGACGAGCGCATTTATCCCGGTTTTGAGGTTGGCAAATTTTACTTTCCCGGCGATCCGCGAAAACAATGGCGCGCGCTGCCGCTGGTATGGTCTGAGGGCTCGCTCGGCGTGGCGCTCGCTTACCTGCGCACAGGACAAGCGGAACGGGCGCGGCAAGTCATCGAAGGGCTGCGTACGCTTCAGGTTGCAGGCAGTGGCTTGCGCTATGCATCGCGGTCCGTGCCGCACCAGATGAGCGATGCACCGAGCGTGGCGGCGTCCACCTGGTTGGTCTTCCTGTCCGAAGCGCTGGCGGGCAATCCCAGGGCGGAGCAGTTTTGGAAATAAAATCGAGTGCGGCCGTGGTTGCGCTCTACGTCGCTTTTGCTTATGGCTCGTCGGCCCCGGCGAAACGCGACTCGTTTCTTGCCGTGCTGGCTTTGTCGGAGAAGGACGGAAGCGAAGTCACGGCGCTTGAAAGCGATCTGGAAATGCTCGGCGTTCCGTACGAGACCACGCACGCCGTGAATACAGCGATACGCGCGCCCATGGTAGTGCTGGCCGGTACGCTGACAAATACCGGGCTTTCTCCTGCAGCCCGGGAACGGCTGTATGCTTACGTCGAATCCGGGGGCGTGCTGTTCGCCACGCACGTTCAGGGAAGCCAGTTCTTTCCGCTGTTTGGTGTAGCAGGATTCTCCACGAGTCGCGAAAACCATGCTGTGCATTTCGTGGATTCAACCGCAGACGTATCTCTTCGATATATCAACCGGCCCGAAGAGCGTGACATCGTGCTGGGAGATTCGCGGCGCTACCGGGAATTTAACTGGACCACGGACTACAGGCTGGCCAGCGCAGTTGCGCTCGGGAAGTATCCTAAAGGCACAGCAGCCTTTATCCGCAACCATTACGGGCGCGGCATCGCATATTCGCTCGGGCTGTCGTTCAGCGATTCAACACTGCGCATGGCGCTCGGCCAGAACTATGAGGCGGAGCCGAAATGGGCCAATGTTTTCGCGCCCGCGGGGGATGTTCTGCGTTCGCTCCTGCGCGCGATTTACGAATCCAATGTCCACCCGTTCGTCCTCATCCACACCATCCCGGACGGTTTTGAGAGCGCTTTGTTGTTGAGTCATGATATCGATGCCCGCGAATCGTTCCGAAATTCGGTCGCGTTTGCGGACCTGGAGCAGCGGTACGGCGCCACGAGCACGTTCTTCGTGACTACGAAGTACTTTGACGACGCCACCGACTCCGGTTATTATACGGCCGAAAATTACGCCTACCTGCGCCAGGTCTTCGGACGTGGCTTTGACTTGGGCTCTCACACGGTTTCGCACCTGAAGGCCTTCAACCGTTTTCCGGTGGGCGATACAGCTACCCGGTTTGCGACGTACCAGCCCGCGCGGGCGCCCACTGTATTCGGAGAGATAGAGGTAAGCAAAGAACTGCTGGATCGTGACATACCAGGCCAGCACACGATTGCCTTTCGCGCCGGCGAACTGAGCCACCCGTCGCAACTGATCGAATCGCTTGAAACCGCGGGTTACCTGGTGGATTCAACGCGTGCCGCTGGAAGCACGCTGACTAATTATGCGTATCGTCCTTTACGCGAGGCGCATCTCGGATCTACGGTCAGCACCATGATCGAGGTCCCGGTGACGCTGGATGACTCCATGGGCTATCTGACGTCCGCAACCCTTGAACGCACTGTTGCGCAGTGGCTGCAAATCGTCGCGGCCAACGCCGAAAACAATAACATCACCTGCTTACTGATCCATCCTACGGATACAAGTTACAAGTTGACCGCGGAAGAGCGTCTGTTGCAGGCGTGCCGGCAAGAACCGATATGGATCGGTAGCGTGACGCAGTTCGGCCTCTTCGCGCGCGCCCGTGCATCAATTCACGCTACTGTCGTGGCGACTCGCGACCATTTGGTGATTCAATTGAATCAATCGCGTTCAAAATTGCCCCGCGGGTTGACTCTGGCAATCGGGCCCAACGGACTTCGCATCCCTGTCGCGGTCCGGGATCGCGACGGAGCCGAGGTTCCATTCACTACAACCATTAAGCCCGACAGAATGCTGCTCATCCTCGGTCCGTAAGCGGACTTTGCGGCTGCCTGGCCTCTGGTTCCCGTGAATTCAACTGCAAGGCCGCTGCTGGCGATTGAGCCGTGCGACGGTTCCTTGCGATAGACAGCTCGTCATCCGCCGCTGACAGCCGGGATGATTGTAATCTCCACGCCGTCTCGTATGGGCGTCTGAAGACCGCCCGTATAACGGACATCCTCATTGTCGACAAATACGTTGATGTGCTCCCGGATCTCACCTTGCTCGGTTGCCAGCCGGTCACGGATACCAGGGTACAGTTTCCATAGCGCTTCCAGGGCTTCGGCAAGGGTCATTGAAGACTGTTCAATGACGATCTGGCTTTTCCCGGCGGCGAAAGAACGCAAGAGACCAGGTAGAACAAAGGTCACCGGCATCTTACCGTTTCCTCCGGATTCTGCTCTTTTCACGCGGCGGCCGCCGCTTGCTGGAGACGGTCTTCTTAGCGTTCCGCGGCGCGCGACCGATCCGGTCTCCCCCAACAACGGCGCTCTTCACGCAAACCACGGGCGGCAAGCCATCCAGAATCTTCTTCCAGGTCTTTCCTTCGTCGGCCGAACCGTACAACTGTCCGCTGCGCGTGCCGAAGTAGATGCCAGCCGGGTCGAGCGAGTCGGTCGTCATGGCATCGCGCAGGACGGTTTCAAAAGCTCCTTTTTGCGGCAGGCCGCGCGTCAGCGGTTCCCAGGATTCGCCTGCGTTGCGCGTGCGATAGACGCGCAGGCAGCCTTCGGGAGTGCAGCGGAACTCGTCGGACTCTATCGGCACGATGTAGACGCAGTCGGGATTGCACGGGTGAGTGACCATCGAAAAACCAAAGTCCGACGGCACATTATTCGCAATATCCTGCCAGGTATCGCCGTGGTTGTCGGTGCGGTACAAGCCCCAGTGGTTTTGCAGGAAGAGCCTTTCCGGGCGCGCGGGGTGCATAGCGATCTTATGCACGCACTGGCCGAACTCAGGATATTTCTCCGGAAGGTGTACAACGCGAATACCCCGATTGCGTGCCTGCCATTTACGCCCCCCGTCTTCGGTGGCGTAGACGCCACCAGCCGAAATCGCCGCATACATCCGCTGCGGATTCTCGGGGTCAAGCAGGATGGTGTGCAGGGCCAGGCCGCCAAATCCTGGCATCCAGCGGGGGCGGTGCGGATGGTCGAACAATCCGCGCACTAGAGACCAGGTTTCACCATCATCATGCGATTCGAAAAGCGCTGCCGGCTCAACCCCGCAATACATCACGTTTGGATCGGTCGGACGGCCCAGGCAAATGTGCCAGATGTTCTTGAGCACGGCGCCCGAGCCGGCCGGAAATCGAATGGGCGCTTCTTGTGGATTGGTCCAAGTCCGTCCGAAATCGTCGCTGGAACGCAGGAACGCACCCCACATGCCCACAGTCGAAGCCCACATGCGGTGCCGTCCGGCTCGGTCATCGTAGACCAGCGCATAGGTAGCCTGCCCATGAAAATACGGCCCGGCGACATCCCAGCGCCCCCGCTGTGCCGACGAGCGCAACAGAAAGACTCCTTTCATTGTGCCGACGAGCAGCACGACGTCGCCGCTGTTGACCTTGAGATGCTTGATGCCGCGATGCACAGTGGTAGTGCGGCCTCGCTGATCGCTGGGCTCAGACACTGCGCTGGCCGATTGAACAGCCTCTAGCGCCGCTTGCACTTCGCTCGCACGCTGGTAGCGCAGTGCCGGTTCTTTCGCCAGGCAGCGTTGAATGACGGCCGCGAGGCCTGGCGGGATCCGGACTGGCAAGGGCGGCGGCGGCTCACGCAGAATGGCGGCGGTGACCTCAAAAGTTGTCCGCCCATGAAACGGCACCTGGCCCGTCAAGGCTTCGTAGAGAACCACGCCGAGCGCCCACAAGTCGCTGCGAAGATCCCCTGGCTCACCGCGCAAGACCTCCGGCGACATGTAAGACAGCGTGCCTCCGGTGGTGACCGCGGATTCCAATGTGTCCATGGTCCGCGTCCCTGCGTCCTGTGCTTCCGCCACCAAACGCCGCGCTAGACCGAAATCCAGCACTTTGACAAGGCCTTCGGGGGTCACGATGACATTGGAGCTCTTCAGATCGCGATGAATGATGTTGCGCCCATGGGCATGCGCCAGGGCGCCCGCGATCTGCACACCGTAGCGCATCACCGACTCGTATGGCAGGCCTCCATCGCCGACGGAAGTGTTTAACGGCTTGCCCTCGATCAGTTCCATCACGATGTAGAACTCGCCGCCCGCTTCACCGACTTCGTGCACGGTGCAGATATTCGGGTGGGAGAGGGCGGATGCCGCGCGCGCCTCCCTAAGTAACAATTGGCGCGCCTCTCCGGCCAGCGCTGCTCCGAGAAATTTTAATGCCACATCGCGCTGCAACACCTGGTCGCGCGCGCGGTAGACCACTCCCATGCCTCCTTCACCGAGCTTGGAAACAATCCGGTAGTGCCCCAGCACGCTGTCGATCATGAAGTCTGGGTCACAGTCTACCAAGGCGGTGGGCGACCCCGTTTGGTCTCGCCAGGAGAGCGCGGCATTCACCGAGAATCAAGCCTTGGCTGAGAATGGCGCTGAGCACCGCCATGTACATCGGATTCAGCACATAACGATACAATCCGGTAATGACCAGGTCGGTCGGGCGTCTGCAATGGAATCGGACCGCACAAAGCAACACGCCGGCCGGGTGTAAATTTTCCAGCCTGGACGGGAACAATAACTGCAGGTGGAGTAGGATGGCGGTTGTGAACCTCCGTAAGGCAACCCCAGGTTCAAGCCGTTGCGCTTGGCTGGGTGTGATGCAAAAATCCACCTGATGATACGCGAAGTGAAACGCGAACTGCTTGATGAATTGCCGGCCGGCGATCGTCGTGCGGTCCGGTCGCGCCGGGATCTGCAAAGAGTAAATTCTTGGATGGGACACGCCCAAATCATGGTTCGCGCGCTGGCTGGCGCCTTTAGTGAACGATCTCCCCGGTCCCTCGTCGAGCTGGGCGCAGGCGATGGAACCCTTCTGCTGCGGCTCGCGAAACGCATGGCTCCGCGCTGGAAGCCGCTGCGCGTTGTGCTGGTGGACCGCCAGCGGTTGCTGAGTACCCGGACTAAGGCGGAGTTCGAGGCGCTCTCCTGGCAGGTCGAGACTCTGGAGATGGATGTATTCGATTGGCTGCGGCGGCCTGATCCAGAACCCAACGACGTAACCATTGCCAACTTGTTCCTGCACCATTTCTCGGAGGACGATCTCCAAAGGCTCCTATGGCATGCAGCCCAACAAACAGGATTTTTTCTGGCGTGTGAACCGCACCGTGTTAACGTCTCGCTTTGTGCCGCGGCGTTGCTACGATTCATCGGCTGTAACGACGTCAGCCGGCACGATGCCAAACTCAGCGTGCGTGCGGGCTTTGCCAAAAATGAACTGTCCGCGCTGTGGCCGGCTAGCGGGGATTGGCGATTGATGGAACGACAAGCTGGGCTGTTCAGCCATTGCTTTATGGCGCAGCGGATCAACGGGCGCGTTTTGTGACTCCGTCGACGTTCGACGCCTTGATTATTGGCGGCGGACCGGGCGGAGCTACGTCCGCTCTGCTGTTGGCGAAAGCCGGCTGGTCGGTTGCGCTGGTGGAGAAGGCGACTTTCCCCCGCGGAAAAGTCTGCGGAGAATTTCTTTCGGCTGCGAACTTCCCCCTTCTGACGCATCTGGGCGTGTTCGAATCTTTCCTGGAATTGGCTGGCCCCGACGTGCGCCAGGTCGGCCTGTTTTCGAGCCGTCATGCCGTAACTGCGGACATGCCTCGTCCTCGAACTGGCGTTGGGATGAACGAGGGTTGGGGCCGGGCGTTAGGGCGGGATCACCTGGATACGCTGTTACTCCGTCGGGCGGCGGAAGCAGGAGCTTGCATCTGGCAGCCATGGTCCGTGGTACAGGTCGTCAACAATAAGTGCGAGTACACTTGTCGAGCGGTCAGCCGCCAGACTGGTGAGTCCAGCGATCTCCGGGCGCGAATCCTAATTGCCGCTCACGGCTCTTGGGAACTCGGCCACTTACCCACTCAGCCGGCACGGCGTGCGGCGCGGCCATCCGACCTGTTTGGTTTCAAGGCTCATTTTCTGGACAGTCAATTGCCGGCCGGCCTGATGCCGCTCATTGCATTTCCGGGCGGATATGGCGGCATGGTTCAGAGCGATCATGGGCGGGTCAGTCTGTCCTGCTGCATCCGGCGCGACCAGTTGAAGAGCGCTCGGCGCGCCGCAGGACCGATAAAGGCCGGCGATGCCGTGCTTGCGCATATTAAACAATCGTGCCGTGCCGCCCGCGAGGCGCTTGCCGGTGCCATATTGGAGGACGACTGGCTGTCTGCCGGGCCGATTCGGCCAGGTATACGGCGGTGTGGATTCGACAGCATTTTTCTTGTTGGCAATGCGGCTGGCGAAGCCCATCCCGTGGTTGCCGAGGGGATCGGTATGGCGATGCAGTCGGCATGGCTGTTGTCCGAATGTCTCACGTCCCGCTCGTTCGGCGTCCTGTCGGGCCAGGTGCTAGATGACGTGAGGAGTGACTACGCGGCTGTGTGGCGCCGAACTCTCTCGCCGCGTATTCATGCCGCGGCGGCCATCGCTCAATGGGCGATGCGGCCCATGGCGGTAGCGTGTGTCCTGCCGTTGCTTCGCCTGTTTCCTGCTGTTTTGACAGTAGGCGCCCGGTTCAGCGGCAAAGCCACCTCGGCAGACCGCCTGCTGGCAGCGCAGTCCGTGCAGTTCGCAAGGACCGGCCGAGGCGAATAACAACAAAGATAACGCAACCCGAATCATCGCCACGGAGCGTTCCAGGGCCTAACGACAGGCTGCGGCCGGGCGGCGGCGCAATTGATCGAGCCATTCGCCGTTAGACAGCCTCTTCATTGAAAGTGACGCTTCTTGAACGCGCGCACGTCATCTGCGCTGAGCGCGAACCACTCGCCACCCTGGCGCCTATCTGCAAAGCGACGGTGCCAGTACTGTTCGATACCCTCGGGGTCGCCCGTCTCAATGACGTGAACAGTGTCTGGCTTCTGAGGTAACTGAATGGCCAGTTCCCGAAGGCGTCGACCCGCCGCATTTGTGCGTCCGAGTTTGTAGTGTTTGACTGAGCGAAGAAGGTATACAAACCCGCTGACGTGACGAGAACCGAGGCGATGCTCGAGACGGATCGAGTTCATTCATGGCCGTCCGGCCTCCCATGAACTTCGGATGTGAAGACGACAGTACTTCAACCCCGGAGCGAGTGCAACCCGCGGATTAACGGCTTGCGATGCGAATCAACGACCCCGGACCTCGCTCAGCTAATCATCTGACTGTCGCGCGCTGATCCTACAGTTAGGTGTGCCCAATCAAGTTTGAGTTAACACTGCCAGCGTGCTACTGTTTCACCCCAAACGCATATACATTCGACGCAAATGTGCTCACGAAAACGCGGCCATTCGAAACTCCCAGCCCGCTGAAGTGCGTGAATTCCGGAATTGTATTTCCGCTGTTGTAGAGTTCCTTGCCCGTCGCCGCGTCGAACGCATACAGCACCGCATTTCCTGACGGTTTCGACGCCCGGTCGTGGCTGTTCAGAATCTTTCCGGAATTATCGAGTTGCTGCGTATTTTCCCCGTTCGAGAGCGCGAACACCATCCCATTCACCACTACTGGCGGCTCGGGCACGTCCATATCGCGCGAGATCCACGCCGGCGTGAGCACTGGCTTGCCGTCCTTCTCCTCCACTTTGAATGCCATGATGCTGCCGTGGGCCGCGTCGCCGTTCGTGATGGCAAAGGCGGGCGCTTTGCTGTGCGGCGGTCCCAGAGCAGGCGCGTACAGCCAGCGAATGCCTTGCGGATCTTCCCACGTCGCGAACGCTCCCCAGAACCCGCGCCCCGCCAGATTGACGTCTTCATTCGCCAGCAGCGCGCTGCGATAAAGCGGCGTCCGGTGATCCGCGCCGCCCATCGACTTAGCGTCAAGCAGATAAATCACGCCTTCTTTGCCGGCCGCCGCCACCAGTTCCCATTGCTTAAACGGAAACACCACCGGGCTCATGTTCCCCATGTCGAGATCCTTCTTAGTGATCCACGGGTGATTCGCGGGCGTGTAATAATCCGCAAGTTTCGCTTCGCGTGGCGCGAGTTCCAACACCGTGTCGGAGTATTGCCCTTTTGCCGGATCCCAATCGCCATCGCCGGTCTCCGCGAAGACATTTCCCTTCGCGTTGATCGCCACGCCCGCACGCCCCCAGATACCGCCGTCCTTCGACGGAAACATGGTCACCGGATGCTTCGGGTCTTTCAGATCCATGGCCCACACGCCCGACCGCGTGCCATTGCATTCCTGCGAGGTCGAAGTGTAGAGCGTGTTCTCGTGAATATTCAAGCTCCAGTTCTTCGAGAACGGCGGCACAAATTGCACCGGCGCAAAGCGGTCTTCTCCATCGATGACGTTCAGCGCGTGCAATTTTCCGTCGCTCGCGATCACATAGACGTTCATGGTGCCCAAGCCGCCCTCTTCCTTCTGCAGCAGCGGCGTGTCGTTCAAGCCGTTCGGACACAGCCAGTGAGGTTCCTGCTTTGGTTTCGATGCGGCGGTAAACTTTTTGCTCCACAGCAGCCTTCCCAGGTCCGCGTCGATCGCGTAAAGGTTGTCCGAGCTGCCCGCCACCACCACGATGTCCTTCACGCCCTTCGACGTGTACACATCCTCCACGATCACTGGCGCGGTCAGCGAGCTCAGCTCCTTCGGCTCGTTATCCAGATGGAGCTTCCATTGCAAGCCGAAAGTCTTCAGGTTGTTTTTGGTGAGGATTTTCTCCTCCTTGGCCCACCCTGTGCGCTGCGCGTCGCCGCCGAACGTCAACCATTCCGACGCCCGCGCCGCAACGGCCACTGCCAGCAGCCCGCCAAGCACCAGGTAACGCCGCGCGGCTGCGTTCGACCTGCGCCTCTTCGCCGAATTCTTCATATGGTTCATTGAATGATCACCAGCTCCTGCTGCGCTTCTCCGGTCACGCGCGCTTCGCCGTCCCCCACAAACACGTTCACTTCGGATCGCACGCCAAAGTCTTTCAAATAGATTCCCGGCTCAACCGAAAAACATGTCCACGGCACAATCCGCCGCTCATCGTGCGTTTCCAGATTGTCCATATTCGCGCCGTTCCCATGCACCTCTTGTCCAATCGAGTGCCCGGTACGGTGCGTGAAATACTCGCCGTATCCCTGGCTCGTGATATAGGTTCGCGCCGCGTCATCCACCTCGAAACCGCGCACCGTTTCACCGGCCCGCGCGGCTTTCTGCACGCGCTCGACGGCCCGGTCCCGCGCGTCGCGGACGATGCTGAACACCTTCTGCATCTGGGCGGGCGGAGCTTTCCCGCAAAAACCCGTCCAGGTAATGTCGTAGTAAACCGCGCGCTGTTGGTCGAGCTTCGCCCACATATCGATCAGCACGAAATCGCCGGCGCGAATCGGCTGCGTTGCGCCTTCCATAGGCTCGTAGTGCGGATTCGACGCGTTGGCATTCACGCCCACAATCGGTCCGTGATCGGTAAACAGCTTTTCCGCTGCGAAGCCATCGAGTACGAATCGCTTGACCTCCAGTTCTTCGACCGTTCCGCCATTCCGCGTGCGCTCGCCGATCATGCGAAACGCCGCCGCGCGCACCCGGTCAACCCGCCGGCCCGCTTCCAAATGCGAATCGAGCGCCGCTTGATTCCATCGCGCCTCGAAGTGCTGCACCAACTCCGCCGAGCTCAGTACGTCCACTCCAAGCGTACGCACCAGTTCCACTGTTCCTGCATCCACCATCGCCACATACGGAATCGCGCAGAGCGGCGAATACTGCATGGCGATGCGCCGTGCCTTTCCCAAAATTCGCCGCACTCCGTCCACCTGCTCGGTCCAGCTTGAATACGGAATCTTCTTGCCCGGTAAGCCATCGAGCATGGTAGATTCCACCCGGTGCGCCAGTCCCAGCGGCTCGCCTGCGGTTGGAATGAAGTAGTACCAGCGCCTCGTCACGTGGCTCGCCGGCGAAAATCCCAGCACCCGGTACGCCAGCGGATCGCGCTGGTGATGATCGAAGAACAACCAGCCGTCCAGCCCCTCGCGCCGAAGGGCCTCCTGAATCTCGGCGACATTCACTCTCTCCGCCTCCCTTTCACTTCACCCCCGACATCAGACGCACTGTCGGCTTGATCAATATCACGAGCACCACCGCCGCACCGATCCCCAAAGCCGCAACCGTTCCAAATAGCGTCGGCAGCGGTACCGATTCATATACCGATGCCGCTTTCCCAGCCAGATAATCGCCGATGCTGATCGAAACAAACCACAGCCCCATCATGAATCCGGCCACGCGCGCCGGCGCCAGCTTGGTCATGGCGCTCAACCCCACCGGATACAGGCATAACTCGCCGAGGGTGTGCGATAGATAAGTTGCGATCAACCACCAGATCGAAACCAGCGCGCCTCCCGATACCCGCGACGCCGCCGCCATCAACACCACGAACCCGAGGCCGGCAAAAAACAGTCCCATGGAAAACTTGGCCGGACTCGACGGCTCCCGGCGCCCCAGCTTCAACCACAGCCATACGAATGCAGGCGCCAGCAGCACTACGAAGAACGCCGGGACGAATTGAAACCAGCTCGCCGGAAAGTCAAACCCCATCACGCTGCGGTTTGTGCTGCGTTCCGCGAAAAGGCTCAACGAAGAACCCGCCTGCTCGTACATCGACCAGAAGAGCGACGCCGCTACAAACAGCACCAGGATCGCCGCCGAGCGCTTCCGCTCTTCCGCCGACCATCCGCGCCCGAACAGCATCCACGTAAAGACGGCGCCCGAGATCACGACCAACGACACCCCCAACGCATTCGAAATCACCTGCGCCGTAAACTCCACCGTACCTGTCGCCGCCAGCGCGCCCAGTATCGCGCATACGGCCAAAACTCCCGCCGCGCCTATCCACGCCGTGCGCTTCTGCTGCCTGGCTTGGTCGGGACTCCCGGAACGCGCGGGATAGAGTCCCGCCGACCCCAGATACTTGCCGCCCATCGCGTATTGAATCAACCCCGCGATCATCCCCACGCCCGCCAGTCCGAATCCCAGCCGCCAGCCGATTCTTTCTCCCACCCAGCCGCATGCAATCGGCGCAATCAGCGCGCCCACATTGATCCCCATATAGAAAATCGAGAACCCGGCGTCGCGCCGCTGGTCGCCCGGAGCATAAATCTGGCCAACGATGGTGCTCACATTCGGCTTCAGCAAACCCGTGCCCAGCATTAACAGCACCAGGCCAACGTAAAACGCATTGACGCTGGGCGCCACCAGGCAAAACTGCCCGGCCGAGATCAGAATGCCGCCGTAGAGCACCGCCCGCCGCTGTCCTACGATGCGGTCCGCCACCCATCCGCCCGGCAGGCTCAGCAGATAAACCATGGCTGTGTACAGTCCATAGACCGCGCCTGCTTTTGTGACCGGAAAACCCAGTCCGCCCCTCTCGACCGAAGCCGTCATGAAGAGAATGAGCAGCGCGCGCATCCCGTAATAGCTGAACCGCTCCCACATCTCCGTGAAAAAGAGCGTGGCGAGCCCGCGCGGATGCCCAAAAAAACTCCTGTCGGCGCGCGTGGCATCGAGCGATGGCACGACGTCTGAGCGAATGGCCATAGTGAACTGCACCGCCAGTTTATCCTACTTGTGAAAGTCCGGTTACCAGTTCCTGTTCCTCCCGCGTGTTGTGAGCAGCTAGGCCGATGTGATATGTTCCTTTTCAATACGTTGTTGTTAGTTTCAGAGAAGGGTCTTGAAGCCGTGGGCCAAAGCCGCGCCGTGTGGCGAAGCGCCCGAGGGAGAGGTTTTAAAGCATGTTTGAACGACGATATCTTGCTACCGCGACGCTCATGGTTTGCCTCTGCGCACAGGCGTCATTTGCCGCCGTTACCGGCCGCATCTCGGGTACCGTGAAAGATCCTACGGGCGCCGTGGTTCCGAACGTACAAGTCCTTGCCATTGAAACACAAACCGGTGTCACTACCGAGACGAAGAGCGACTCGGCTGGCTTTTACTCATTTCCATCCTTGCCGGTTGGCCACTACGAACTGACGGTCCACGCCGGCGGTTTCAAGGACTACAAGCAGACCGGCATCGTTCTGGATGTGAACACGGCGGTGACCGTAGACGTCCCGCTGCAAATCGGTGAGGCCAGCCAGGAAGTGACGGTTAATGCCGCGGCCGTGCAGGTGGAGACGACCAATACCCAGATGGGTGAGGTCATCAGCGACACCAAGATGACGACGGTACCGCTGAACGGACGCAGCTACACGGATCTGTTGGCGTTACAGCCGGGCGTGACGCCGGTTTCTTCTGGACAATATGGCGCCTTAAGCGTATCGGGCAATCTGAACCCGGGCAGTCTTTCCGTTAACGGCGGCAGGGAATCGGCGAATGGTTTCATGGTCAACGGCGGCAACGTTGAGGAAGGCGCCTTCAATGGCACCTCTATTATTCCCAACCTGGACTCCATTGCCGAATTTCGCATCATCACGAACAACTTCGACGCCGAATACGGCAACTACAGCGGAGCGCAGATCAACGCCATCACCAAGTCCGGCGCGAACGCGTTTCACGGCGACGTCTTCGAGTTTCTGCGCAACACCGACCTGGATGCACGCAACTTCTACAGTCCCGATAAAGGCAAGTTCATCCAGAACCAGTTCGGTGCCACAGGCGGCGGCAGGATCATCCGCGACAAGCTGTTCTTCTTCTTGGATTACCAGGGCACGAAGCAGATCGTAGGCCAGAGCACTGGCCTTGTCTCGGTGCCTTCAGCCGCCGACCGCCAGGGAAATCTAACCGACGTCGCCAGCCAGCTTACGGGAGTCGTAACGGGTGGATATTGGGCCAACCAGCTATCGCAGAAGCTCGGCTATACGGTCACGCCAGGCGAGGCGTACTACACGCCCGGCTGCACACTCAGCACGAATTGCGTTTTCCCTAACGCCACAATCCCCCAGGCGGCAATAACGACGCCTTCGCAAAACCTGTTGAAATATATTCCGCTGGCGAATTCCGGGGCGTACTACTCGACGTCCTCGGCGAATCAGACCTTGCAGGATAACAAAGGCGGCGCCCGGCTGGACTACAACAGCCGTTTCGGCATGATCTCCGGATATTATTTCCTGGACGATTTCAATCAGATTCAACCTTACGTCTCGGCCAGCTTCCCCGGCTTTAGCGCAACGACGCTGGGCCGGGCTCAGATGGCCAATATCGCCGACACCAAGACCTTCGGCCCAACCGCGGTGAACGAACTGCGCGTGCAT
>Ga0070730_10000983_pt1 | contig 28909 bp, 23 predicted proteins | sample Coa_R1_3_FD_66447 | JGI IMG/M metagenome (GOLD analysis project Ga0070730, IMG submission 66447) | Surface soil microbial communities from Centralia Pennsylvania, which are recovering from an underground coalmine fire - Coalmine... | ecosystem: Environmental > Terrestrial > Soil > Unclassified ... | reverse complement strand
TTTCGGCATTCCGCCTGCACCCTGGCTTCGATTCGCCCGGCATCCAAGCCTGAAACCTGAAATGCCTTGCTCTGCAGCCAATCCCGCATCATGCGGGTCCTGTTCCCGGCCGAGCTCAAAGGACCATAAATCGGATCGAGAACGTCGTACGCGTTCATCTGCGTATGAAATTCAGCGAAACCGCCAGCCGAAAGCAGCAGATGGTATAAGAGGCTCGTCCCCGATCGCGGACAGCCCACAATGAAAACGGGCGGCTTCATGGTTACCAGCAGATCCCCATGTAGGAACCGTCTCCCGTCGGGCGATTTGCAGGCTCAAGATTCACCAGGTCAAAGACGACCTGTCGAGGAGACAGGCAACGCGTTAACCGCCGAGGATCTCTCAGCTTCATGCCAATGACCACAATCTCTCCCGCTCGCACTACCTCCTCGAAATTGGTCGACAGTAGCGAGCCTATATGTGGGATGACTTCCTCGATGTACTTACGATTCGACCCTGCCAGCCTGCCAAGAGAAACATCTTCATCCCAGATCCGGACCTCGCATCCCTCGCCTAGCAGCCGCTTGACGAGCTGCACCTGCGGGCTTTCGCGCAGGTCGTCCGTCCCCGCTTTGAAGCTCAAGCCAAGAAGACTTACTTTCTTTTTACCGGTTTGTAGGATGGCGTCTGCCGCCCGTGCAAGATGCTCGGAATTACTTGGAATGATGGAATCGATCAGCGGAAGCTTCAGATCCAGTTCTTTCGCGCGATGCGTCACCGCCCGCAGATCCTTCGGCAGGCACGAACCTCCGAAAGCGAACCCTGGCTTCAAATACGCCGGGGAGATATTCAGCTTCGTGTCTGAAGTGAAGATCTCGGTCACCACTGCGGCATCAATTCCAAGCCCCTGGCACAGCGCGCCAACTTCATTCGCAAACCCCACCTTCACCGCATGAAAGACATTCGACACGTACTTCACCATCTCGGCGACGGCGAGTTCGACTGCAAACACCCGCCCCGGAATGCTGCTGTAGAGATCCCTCAGGCCAATCAGGCCGTCCAGCTTTTTCGCACCGAATACGGTGTAGGGAGGATTCAGGAAATCCTCTACGGAACTGCCTTCGCGCATGAATTCGGGGTTATAGCAAACCGTGAAGTCGTCGTCCGCTCGCTTTTTGCTTTTGCTCTCCAGAAGCGGAATCACCACGGATTCGGTCGTGCCCGGCAGCACCGTGCTGCGCAGAACAACCGTGTGACAGCTTTTCTTCCCATGAAGCGCGGTGCCGATCTCCCCCATGACGTGCTCGACGTGGCGCAGATCGAGCTTCCCGCTCCGCAGGCTCGGCGTCCCAACACAGACGAACGACACTTCCGATTCGTGCACGGCATCAGCCGCATTGCTGGTTGCTCTCAGCCGGCCTGCTCGGCTCTGCTCCGCGACCATCTCACTCATGCGCGCTTCCAGGATCGGGCTGAGTCCGGAATTCACCATTTCCACTTTGGCGGCGTTCACGTCGACGCCAATCACCGTGTGTCCCATCGACGCGAAGCACGCCGCGGAGACTGAGCCTACATAACCCAGGCCGAAAATACTGATCGCTGATTTGCCCAAGAATCCCTCGATTTAGCTGAACTCTAGAAGTGTGGCTTAGCGCACAAGGGAACGGCTAGTGATTATCTGGTCTCTACGGTCCGGTCGGTTTCCTGGTTGCTCAACTTCAACTGGTGCTCCAATTCCTGGAATCTTCTGGTAATTGTGTGCAGCACCAGTCCCACCACCAGCAACAACATGCCTGACAGGACCAACCCCACGGCCAGCACTGCCGACGGCAGCCGCGGCACCAGCCCAGTCTTGACGAACTCCACTATCACGATCGTCCCGGGGACAAATCCGAGAACCATCAGGAACAGCCCCATCCCCCCAAAAAAAGTCAGGGGCTTGTAGTCGCGGAACAGCGTCAAAATTGTGTTCAGGATGACGAATCCATCCTGCACAATCCGGATCTTCGAGAAACTGCCCTCTGGCCTCCGTGTCAGCCGTACCGGAACCTCGGTGATGCGATAGCCCCGCGCCAGCGCTTTGATGGTCAGCTCGACTTCGGTTTCAAAGCCGCCGCCGAAGACTGGAATATTTTTCACAAACTCGCGATTGAAAGCGCGGTAGCCAGTCAGAACGTCGGTGAGCTTCACCTTGAAAATGAAATTGATCGCTTTCAAGAAGAATCCGTTGCCTACTTTATTGAGCAGACGGAATTCGCTTCCGGAGTCCTCCATCAATCGTGACCCCACAACCATGTCCGCCTGGCCATCGACGATGGGCCGAACGAGGTTGTGGACATCGGCCGCAGGATACGTCGCGTCCCCATCGACCATCACGTAAACATCGGCATCCACCTGGTAGAACATCGCCTGCACCACAAATCCCTTGCCCTGTCGTCGTTCATAGGCAATGTGCGCCCCCGCCTCGCGAGCCTCTTCGACTGTCCGGTCCGTTGAATTGTTGTCGAAGACGTAGATCTCCGCCTCGGGCAACTCCGCGCGAAAATCCCGTACCACCCGGGCGATGGTAAGTTCCTCGTTGTAACAAGGAATCAGGATTGCGATTCTCGGACGCGGCATAGTCACTTGGGGATGGATCCGTTCCGGTCAGAATATATCAAACGCGCAGACCGCAATGTTTGGCGTTGATCTGCCACCCGGTTTCACGCCATCCGCGCCGCGTTTCATTTCGGGAATCTTACGCTGCACACTTCCAACAATGACGAGGCCCTTCGAAAATCGCGTGATATTCTGAAAAGCCCCATGCCCAGGCTGCAACACTCGCGTGTACTCGTTACGGGTGCTGACGGATTCATCGGCTCCCATCTCGTCGAGCAGTTGGTCGCGGCCGGAGCCAGGGTTCGCGCGCTCAGCCTTTACAACTCCTTCAACAGCTGGGGATGGCTCGAAGAAATCCACTGCCTGAAGCAGATTGAGGTTGTCACCGGCGACATCCGCGATGCTCACCTCTGCGAGGAGATCACGCGCGGCATCGATGTGGTTTTCCATCTGGCAGCGTTAATCCCGATTCCATACTCCTACCGTGCGCCGGAGAGTTTTGTCGACACCAATGTGAAGGGCACGCTGCACATGTGCCAGGCTGCGCAGCACAATCAGGTCAAGCGCTTCCTTCAAACTTCGACCAGTGAAGTGTACGGGACGGCGCGCTACGTTCCCATCGACGAACAACATCCCTTGCAGCCACAATCTCCGTATAGCGCCACGAAAATCGGCGCCGACTCGATCGCTCTCAGCTTTCACAACTCGTTTGCCTTTCCGGTGGTCGTAGCCCGGCCCTTCAACACTTACGGACAACGGCAATCCGCGCGCGCCGTCATTCCCAGCATCATTACGCAAATTGCCAACAAGAAGACCGAGATCGCCCTGGGGGATCTGACCACCACTCGCGACTTTACCTACGTTGAAGACACCTGCCGCGGCTTCCTGGCGATCGCTGAAATGGATGAAGGCGGCGGCGAAGTCTTCCACATCGGTTCCAATCACGAGATATCCATCGGCGATCTGGTGAAGGTGATCTCGGAGATCATGGGAGCGAAAGTCACGGTCGTTTGCGATCAGGAGCGCTTGCGTCCGGAGAAAAGCGAGGTGCAGCGTCTACGCTGTGAAAACTCCAAACTAAAGCAGGCCTCCGGCTTCCTCCCGTCGATTCCGTTGCGGGAGGGCCTGGAGCGAACGATCCGCTGGTTCTCCGATCCGTCGAATCTGCGCCGCTACAAGAGCGATCTCTACAATGTCTAGGCGCGCAGTGGTGCTCGCAGGAGGCAAGGGCAGCCGGTTGCGGCCTTACACCGTTGTCCTGCCGAAGCCACTGATGCCCATCGGCGAGTATCCCATCCTGGAAGTGATTCTGCGCCAGCTTGCAGCACAGGGATTCGATCACGTCACACTCGCCGTCAATCATCAGGCCGAGATCATCCGCGCGTTTTGCGGGGATGGCTCCCGCTGGAAGATACACATCGATTACTCCCAGGAAACAGCGCCTCTCAGCACCATCGCCCCATTGCGGCTCATCGCCGATCTCCCGCAGAACTTTCTCTTGATGAATGGCGATATCCTGACCGACCTGCCCATGGCACGCCTCTATGACGAACATGTCGCGCAGAAACGCAGCTTCACCATTGCCGCTGCGCAACGCACGCACGTGGTCGATTACGGCGTCCTGCATACCAACGGCTCTCAACTCTCCGGATTTGAGGAAAAACCAAAATTCCAATACCTGGTCAGCATGGGGATTTACGTTGTGAACCGCTCGGTTCTTGATTCCGTGCCCGAAGGACGCGCCTATGGCTTCGACCACCTCATGCTTGACATGCTGAGCCGCACCAGTCGGTTTACGTCGAGCGCTACTCGGGATATTGGTTAGACATCGGGCGCGTCGAAGATTACATGCTGGCAGTGGAAGAGTTTGACCAGAAGCGGTGGCATCTTCTCCCCAATGAAAAATGAAATCCTCGTCACCGGCGCCAGCGGGTTCCTCGGACGCCACCTGGTAAAAGCCCTCGAGGCCCGAGGCCATCGCGTGCGCCCGCACTCCAGCGCACAAGGCGATATCGCGAATTGCCCGTTGCCCATCGAGGGCGTGGATCACGTTTTTCACCTTGCGGCCAAAAGCTTCGTCCCCGACAGCTGGACCCACAGTCAGGACTTCTACCGCACAAATGTAGTGGGCACAGTGAACGTGCTCGACCACTGCCGCCGCCATCGAACCCCGGTCACTTTGATCAGTTCCTACGTTTACGGCCAGCCGCAACGCTTGCCCATCTCTGAAGATCATCCCTTGTCCGCCCTCAATCCTTACGGCCACACGAAGATCCTGGCCGAAGAGGTGGCACGTTTCTACGAGCAGCTTTTTGGCATTCGACTTGTGATCGTCCGCGCGTTCAATATGTATGGCCCCGGACAGAATCCACCGTACTTGATCCCAAAGATCGTGCAGCAGGCCCTCGATCCTGGTGTTGCGGAAATCCGGCTAAAGGACCTGCGCCCCAAACGCGATTATCTATTTGTCACGGACGCGGTCGAGATGTTACTGGCGACACTGGGCGATAAGGTAAGAGGTATCTACAATCTTGGCAGCGGAGAATCAGCCAGCGTCGCCGAGGTGGCAGAATTGATTTGTAAGGCCGCCGGAACCAGGAAGCCGATCATCAGTGAAGAGCAGCCGCGCCCGCAAGAGGTGATGGATGTGCGTGCCGACATTTCCCGCGCATATTCCGATCTAGCATGGCGCCCTACCACCTCGCTGGCCGACGGCATCCGCAAGACCGTGGCCGCGGAACGGGCAAAACGTGGCTAAGCCGCGATTGGTTTATCTCATTGGCCAGTTCCCCGCCATCAATCATGGATACCTTCTGGCCGAAGTTCGCGAATTGCGTCGTCTGGGATTTGATGTGCCCGTCATTTCCGTAAGCCCCCCTGACCGCCCAAGCGCACAGCTGTCCAGCATCGAGCGCGAAGAAGCGGCTCAAACCTACTACGTCAAATCGCTTCCTCCCGGACATAGCGCACTTCTGAATCTCGTCGAGTTCCTCCGCAGTCCACTTCGGTATCTGAATGGACTGGCCTTCGCTCTTCATCTCGCAGGCTTTCATCCCGAAAAACGTTCCTACTACCTCGCGTACTTTGCCGAAGCGGTCCTGGTGGGCCGGAGAATGCGGAAACTCGGTATCTCCCATGTTCATGCCAGCTTCTCGGCTACGGTTGCCTTAATCGCGGCCAAGGTCTTCCTCATCAGCTGGTCGTTCGGCGTCTACGGCTATGGAGAACTGCACAATCCGACCGCGTCTCATTTACGGGGACGGATTGCCAGCGCGAAATTTGTGCGCTCGATCAGCCGCTTCGGCCGCGACCAGCTTATGTTCGCTTGTGGCGGCGATGACGTTCCGAAGCTGTTTTATTCTCCGCTTGGAATCGATGTTGCGGAATTCGCGCCGCGGGCGATTCAGACCGCCAATGCGGTGCCACGACTGCTCTGTGTGGGGCGGCTTTCGCCGGAGAAAAATCAGGCTCTGCTGCTGGAATCACTCGCGCAGCTGAAATCCCAGGGACGCGCCGTTCAACTCCACCTGATCGGCGACGGCCCGGATCGGCAGCGGCTCGAGAACTACGCCAATGAGCTTGGAATCTCGTCCAGCGTCGTCTTTGAAGGCTGGCTTCAGCAAGAACAGCTCATGACGCGGTATCACAGCGCCGACATCTTCGTGCTGTCGAGCCTGGCCGAAGGCATCCCCATGGTCCTCATGGAAGCCATGGCTCTCGAAAAGCCCTGTGTAGCGCCCCGCATCGCGGGAATTCCCGAGCTCATTGAGCACGGCATCGACGGCTTGCTGTTCGCCGCGGCTGATCGTGACGACCTGACTCAGTGTCTGAGCAATCTCTTGCAGTCTCCCGATGCCAGGCGGCAGATGGGCAAGCGCGCCAGGGAAAAAGTCCTGCGCGACTACGACGTGACTCGCAATACTGCCCGATTCGCAGGCTTGCTCGAGCAGCAACTTCCACCGCCACGAGCCTGAATTTCGCGCTCCACGGCATTATCCCAGGCTCTTAATTTCCAGTCCTTTGCGCGCCAGCAATTCTGCGTAGAGATATTCGTAGCTCGTGCGTATTCTTTCGATCGTGAAGTTTTCTTCTGCGAAGAATCGGCAGTGTTGTGCCATCTGCCGTCTCAGGTCCCTGTCTCGCAAGAGCCGCAGCAGAGACTCAGCCAGGCGCTTGTCGTCCCCCACGGGCGACAATATTCCTCGGCGGTCGCCGAGCAACTCCGGATTTCCTCCAACGTCCGATGCCACGACCGGCACCCCTGCCGCCATCGACTCGAGGATCGCATTGGACAAGCTCTCCGAAGCCGAAGGCAGCACCGTGACGTCCAGCGATGCCAGAAGCGCCGATACGTCGCGGCGATCGCCCAGAAACTGAACTCGATCTTCGAGTCCCAGGCTGGCCGCTTCTTCCTGCAGAGCCGCGCGTAGTGGACCATCGCCGATGAGCACAAATTCAACCTGCGCAACGCCACTTTGAACGCGTGCTGCCGCTCGCAGAAACGCAGAGTGATTTTTTGCCGCACTATTCATGCGCGCGATCATGCCAACCCGCAGCCATCCTTCGCGCTTCGGCAATGCCGGAGTTGCCGCAGCAAATGCTTCGGCAGGAAGTCCATTCCGAATCACCCGAATCCTCTTCTCCCCGATTCCGTCCTCGATTAGCCTCTTGGCCGCCGCGTTCGAATTGCAAACGATTGCATCACACCCGTGAAACATCAGGAGCTGTGCGCGTGCCTGCAGGGGAGTAAGGAGATCTCCGAGTTGCCGCTGACTGCCAATCACGACCGGAATGCCCGCCAACTTTGCCGCAGGCAGCAGTGTCAGATTCGAATAGAAATCAAAAGCGTGGGCAATCGAGATCCCGCGCGCACGCAGATGCCGGCCGAGTTGCAGCCTCGTCTTCCACGAATGAAAGCCGTACAAACTGCCGCCCAGTGGAAACGCGCTGACTGTGAGGCCATCCAGAAATATGCCTTTCGCCTGAATACAACCGAGCTCCACGCGGAACCGCTCGCCATCCAGGGAACGGCTCACTGCCGCAAATTGGCGCTCGCTGCCGCCCGTTTGCAGGCTGTCGATCATGAGAAAGATGCCGGGAGGTCCTAGTTCACGCGTCGCCAAATACGGCTCGCGCGTCGCGGCCGAAAAAACGTCGAACACGGCCGGATTTGCCTCGGTGCCGGTCAGACGATTCCTCCGGCCGAGGAGTGCACGATTGGCTCCGCTCTCAGAGGCATGGCTTCCACGAAGTTTCGCTGCCACAGCTCCAGCATCATCAGGCGCCAGATGCGGGCCGAATGATCGCGCCGCCCTCGAAAATGCTCGTCCAGCATGCGCCGCACGCCTTTCGGATTGAGATATCCGCGTTGCAGGGTTCGCGGCTCCGTCAACGTGCCGACAATCAAGTCCTTCAGCTCATGCCGCATCCAATGAACCAGCGGCAGCGAGAACCCGCGCTTTGGACGATCCAGCACTTCTTTCGGAACTCCAACCCGCTCGGCCAGCTTGCGCAGAATGTATTTCTGCATGCGGCCGCGCAACTTCCATTGGGACGGCAAGGCAGTGACCCACTCCACGAACACGTGATCCAGAAGCGGAACGCGCGCTTCCAGGGAATTGGCCATGCTCATCCGATCGACCTTCGTAAGAATGTCTCCAGGGAGGTAGGTCTTGCTATCGAGATAAAGTACGCGGTCCAACTCTCCAACTCCCGGCGCAGCCTGCAAAAGATCGCGCATGCTCTGGAGAGGATCCATGCCCGCTTTCGCGAAATCCTGGGACAGCAGCCGCATCTCGCGATCGTAGGGTTTCAGCGATATCCCCTCGATGTACCGCTCGTGCCATGGCAGCGACATGCTGTAGGCCAATGCGTGCCCGGGCAGCCCGTTCGGCAGCGCGTCGTGCACGTATTGCTGATAGAACGTGCGAGCTGCATTCGGCAGCCACGGATAAGAGCGATCGCGCAGCAGTATTCGGTAGCGATCGTATCCCGCGAACAACTCGTCTCCACCATCGCCTGACAGGGCAACCGTTACGTGCTGCCGTGCCAGCTTGCACACGTAGTACGTCGGCAGCATTGATGAATCGCCGAACGGCTCCTCCAAAGCTGCGCTCAGCGCACTTACCGTTTGGACGACGTCAGGCTCAAGCACCATCTCATGATGGTCCGTTCCGAAGCGCTCGGCGACCTTTCTCGCATAAAGCGCCTCGTCGAAATCGGCCTGCCGGAATCCGATCGAGAAAGTCTTCACCGGGCTCGCCCCGGCCTTCGCCATCATCGCCACAACCAGCGAAGAGTCCGTCCCTCCGCTCAGCAGAGCGCCCAATGGCACATCGGAGACCAGGCGCAATCTCACAGCCTGCGCGAGCAGATGCTCCATTTGCTCGAGGCACTCCTCCTCGTTCTGCGGCGGATGAGTGCCATAGCGTGGAAACTCCCAATACTGGCCGATCGCGATCTTGCCCTGCTCGAATTCCAGGACATAGCCTGGAGGCAACTTCTTGATTTGAGAAAATGCGGTCAGCGGATCCGGCACGTAGCCAAAGTAGCAATACTGCAGGAGCGCTTCAGAATGAACTTCATTCAACTCGGGAGCCACAGCAAGGATTGCTTTGATCTCCGAACCGAACAGCAGGCGCCCGTTCGCAAGCGCGTAGTGCAGCGGTTTTTTTCCCAGGCGGTCGCGGGCCAGCAGCACACTCCGGCGCCGCTCGTCATAGAGCGCGAAGGCAAACATCCCTCGCAGCTTCTGAATGCACTCCGCGCCGTGCTCCTCATAGAGGTGAACGATCACTTCCGTGTCGCTGTGCGTAGAAAAGTGGTGGCCGGCACGTTCGAGTTCGCCGCGAAGTTCGCGGAAATTGTAAATTTCCCCGTTGCAGACGACCGCAATACTGCGGTCCTCGCTGAACACAGGTTGATGCCCGCCGGTGACATCAATGACACTGAGGCGCCGCATACCCAGCCCAACGCCATCTTTAACGAAGATTCCCTCGTCATCGGGACCGCGGTGCACCAGCGTCTTGCACATCAACTGGATGGTCTGCGCATCCACTCCTGCACGGCTCGTGTTCGCGATTCCGGCAATTCCGCACATTTGGCTATCGCTTCTCCACGGTCTGCGAAAAATCAGCCTCCGGGCGCCCCGGGTCTCGTCGGTTTTGCGAGACGCGGGAAGCCGTCGCGTCGGTGTGTTGAAAGTCGTTCCATTTCCTCAAGCGATAATCCCGGTAATCGCCGGGGCTCCCTTCCTTCCCGTCGCACGCAGCCAGGATGATGTTGACCATTTCACGAGTGGAAACAAAATGAAGAATCTCGTCGCGTTCTGTCGCGCCCTCCACCATCGACTGCAGGAAATTCTTGAATGCTGCACCGAGCACCGCCTCTTCCTGTTCCGGATCCATACCGTGGCAATGCAGCTTGATAAACAACCAGTCTGGCCTATCTTCCACCGCAATCATGGCCCGTTTCCAAAGTTGCAGCCGCTGCAGGCTTGGAGGGTTGTTTGCCGTGAACGAACCATTTTCTATGCGAATCCCACGTCCCCCGCCCGAAGAAAATGCCAGAGGGCCCTGCACCATGAACGGAAATTTCCGAACGCTGCGACCACGTGCGAGCGCAGTTCCTGAGCGAAATGCGGCTCGCTCGCTAAGCTCCGGCTCGCATTCGTATAACGAGTTGATCAGCGCCCGCTGGGCTGGATTGAAGGGATTTGCCGGAAAGGTGAAATCGGCCACGCATCCCTCCTCCGCCAATATCTGCAACTCTTCCTCCACCCCGCATCCAAATCCTTCCGCAGAGTTCGCCAGCGCGAAGTTTCCATGCACGAAGCAAAAGCGGGGCGACAGGCCGCTCTCTTCGCGGCTTAGGCAGCCGTGCTCCAACACAAGCTTGTCGCGGAAGCTTACCAGCGTCTGCCGTAGATTCTCAGGCGTATCGGGCACCGGAATTCCGTGATGAAGATGAATCTCAATCTCGCCCCATCCGGCACGGCAATGCTCCGCCAATCGGCTCACGTGCCCTCGATCATATTGCTCGGCGGGATAGAAGTACGTGTGCGCGAAGGGCTGCCCATCGGCGTCTCGCCATCGTTCCACAGCCTTCGGATACTCGCGACACCAGCGTTCGACGCGCGCTTCCTGCTCCACATATGGCGCGCGCGCCATCCCATCGTGCGGCACAATCGCCGGCTCAAAATGATCTGCCATCGCGATGACAAGATGAATCTTCCCTTTCGGCACCCGGCGCGTCGCCCTCTGCCAGACGAAGCTCGGAACGACCCGCAAACCATACGCCAGCTTCTGAGGCAGTCCCGCTCTGCCGCCAACCCGCTTGGGTTGTCGTGAGCCTGCGTCATTAGGAGTGGCTTCTTTCAATCAGTGCATCCCAAATTCTTTCAACTGAGGGTGCCCCACTTCTCGCGGATTTTGCGAGAAGTGGGAATTCGCGCTGTCGGTACTGACTCAATCCTGCGAAACTTCCACGGCACGCGACTTCCTTTCCACATCTACCCGCCGCTCCGCTTTGCGACCTCTCACCGCGATTGGAGCATCCCCCGGCCGCAGGTTCTCCATCCCACAATCTCGCATCCATTCAAACACCTGCTCGTAGGTATGCTTCGACTGATACTTGGGCGAGTACCAGTCGAATGTATCCAGAACCCTCCACTCGCGCCGCGGATGCCGGCTGACCGGAAACACATGATGCACCGCCCCCGCCAGTGGCTTGCCAATCACGGGGACGAAGCGCAGTGCGTGATCCACAGCATTGAGCACCGGCACGACGACGCTCAACAAACCGTGCAGAACTCGCGGCGGCATCCTCCGGGTCACCCGCCGATACAGATCGCTGAACCGGTACCATTTGTTGTATCCGCTGTACAGCCAAACAGCCACCGAACCGCCGGGTTTCAAATATTGCGGCAGAGTCTTCACCGCCTTTTCGCAATCCGGCGTGTGATGCAGCACCCCCATGCTGTAGATGCAATCGAAACTCTCGATCGCAAACGGCAAATGAAACACGTCTGCCTGCAGCGCGATGAACTCGCGATCCGCCAGGTTCCGGGCTGCCACCTGCGCCGCCGCGCTCAGGTCGACCCCGACGACTCGTGCTCCCCATCGCGTCGCAACCTCTGCAAAGCGCCCCATCCCGCATCCCACATCCAGCACCAGCTTGCCATTCAACTCTTCAGGCGAAAGACCCGTCCGTTTTCGAAAGTCCGTCTCGGACTCCTGGAACTCCTCTGTATCGAGCTGCGTGCGGCTGTAAAGCTGCCATTGAAATCCGAAACTCTCGGCATAGTCGCCGGAATCCACGAAACAAGCCGCTCCTTCGCGCAGCGGATACTTTTTGTCGCAGGCGGTGCAGTCATATCCTCCGTTGCCGTCGCTCTTGAGCGCGCGACCGCACCCAATACAGCGCAGCAGTGCCTCGAGCTCACCGTGGAACGCTGACTTGCGATTGCCGTTTTCCATCTGCTCTATAAGTCCGGACGCCTGAACTCCGCGATCCCGCTTCGACCGGCTCAGTTGCGGCCCGCTCATCCATCTGCTTCACAATTGCGACCAATGCGGACGTATACGCCACTGCGAAGTAGGGAAAAAAATGATAGGCCTCGGGTCCGAAAACTGCTCCAACCACGAAGCCAACCAGCGAGGCGTGCATCGCTCCCGCGAAGACCTCATAGTCCTGGGGTAAATCCTTCCGCTTGCGCAACCCGCGCAGGTTGCGAAAACCCCGTCCAAAAAACAGCAGGTACAGAACCAGCGCCGGAATCCCGCCTTCCACCGCAATTTCCAAATACGTCATGTGCACTTCATGCCACGTACCCGAATAGTTCGTGAAATTGTTCACCCCAATCCCCAGGATCGGGTAGTGTGCAATGCCGTCGAGTGCCCGGATCATCAACAGTTTTCGCTGTTCGTACGACCCGTAGGCACTGTCCCCTTGCGCCTGCTCCGAAATCGCTTCGAACCGCTGGATCAACTTCTTGCCGGCAGTGACCATTAGAACTGTCCCCAGCAAAGCCGTAACCAGAATGAGATACAGTCTTCGGCCGCGAATTCCAAAGTGCCACAGGCAGACTGCTCCGGATATCACTAGATCAATGAAGCCCGCGCGCGATGCGGTTAAGAAAAGCGCCGCAAGCATTACCAGCAGAGCGCCCGCCCAGATCAACTTCGCGAACAGATTCTTGTTCGTGATCAGAAACGCCAACGCGAACGGAATGCACAGCACGATCGCAAACGCCAGGTCATTGGGATTGGAGTAAATGCCTCCAATCACGCCTTCGAGCCGCGGACGGTTATGTCCCTTGACAATCGAAATTACTGTCAACACCGCTACCGAGGCGGTTTGCACGAAGATGATCCGCCGCAGCCTCTTGATATTCGTAACCAGGACAAAAATGAGGGCGAAGATGATCAGCACCTTCGCAAAATCGATGGTGTGCGATACCGCGCCGCCCTTCCACACCGGCGAGAGAACGGCCGAGAGGAAAAGAACAGCGATCAGGGCCAGAAGATAACCAGCTTCCCGCGGCAGATCCTTCAGCTTTCGTTCTGCCCGGCTTGCGCTCACCAGAAAGGCAATGAATGCACCGCCCGCCGTAATCTTTGCCACGGGCACATAACGCAGCGGCAAAACCCACTCTTCCGGGCGGCAGCAGTAAACAACGAAAAACGCGCTCAAGAAAAAGAACGCTCCGGCCAGGGCTTCCCGTTTACGCGGAGCCACAAAGCTACGTTGAATCCGAGCCGAGAAACCTGCGAGCGACCGTCTTTGCGCCAGATCAGACATCACGTTCACCACTCCGAACCCACCGTTTGCGCCTCCCGCAGACCGTTTCCCAGTTGCCGCGCTAGAATTTCCTCGAATCTAGCTCCGATACTTGACCAATCGAACCGTCCAGCCGACGCCGCCGCTGCACATTCGTATTGCTTCCTCAATGCGACATTCTGCAGCAGGCTGACGACGGATTCCGAAAATTTGACCGGATCATCCGCCAGCACGATATCTTCCCCATCCCGCACATCCAACCCCTCGGCTCCAATCGAGGTAGCTACGACTGCCCGCCCCATCGCCATGGCCTCGTAGATCTTCAGTCGCGTTCCTCCTCCCACCCGCAGGGGCACGATCACAACCGCCGCTTCCCGCAAATGCTCGGTCACCGATGGAACAACTCCTGTCACCTCGACGTTATCGGAAGCAAGATTCTGGACCTGCGCGACCGGATTTCGCCCGACAATCCGAAACCGCGCATCCGGCATGCTTTTCAGGATGCGCGGCCACATCTCGCGGCAGAAAAATTCCACCCCATCCACATTGGGCATCCAGTCCATTGCCCCGACGAATACCACCAACGGCTGTTCCGCACTCCGCGACAGCCCCGGACGGAAACTCTTGAGGTCCACTCCAGTCGGCACCACGCTGATCCGGCTCGCATCCGTCCACGCACTGATAAGTCTGCGGTCATTCTCCGATACCGCAATGACATGATGAAAACGCCGCACCATGCTCCGTTCATAATTCTGCATTTTGGAGAACTCAAAACGGTAAACCGCTTTCTTTGCCCACCCTGAGCTGTTCTCCGCATGACGTCTCCAGATCTCGCTCTCCACGTTGTGCTGAAAAAGCAGTGACGGAATCGTTAATTCCTTAGGAAAATTAATCGCTGCATCCAGAAAATCGCAGATCACAACGTCGAACGCTCGTCGCTCAAACCACTCGCTCAGCTGCTGCTGCACCGCAGGACACGCAAACCGGCGAATCGCATACGGCTCCGGCTGCGCGACATGGCGCATGTAATCGACAGCCCTCCGCCATGAGGTCAATTCCGGCTTGCCCGTGTTCAAGGCAACGGCACCGGCAAAATGTGCCTGGAGTTCCCGTTCGTATACGGCGTCCTTCGGCCCATCGTAATAGGATAAGAAGGTCAGCTTGTGCCGCTCCGCTAAATGCCGCGCCGTGTGGTACGACCGGATGTTTCCCCCGTTCTGCACAGGGAGCAATCGCCCTGCCTTCACCCACAGAATCCTCATCGCGGCATTCCTCCGGTCGCCGGATTCGGAGAATCTCCCACCACAAACCGGTCCATCGGCACCACGATGTCGTGGTCGAGCGTCAGCATCTTGACTCGAAGGTACTTCTCGGTCGGCGGAGTCCACGCCGCGTTCTCGTACAGCGCGAGATTGAGATGCGGCGACAAGCCCGACCCAACGATCGGGTAACTTCCAATCTTGTGAAACGATGCCGTCTGCAGCACATTGCGCAGAATCTTCTGCGAGTCGAACTGGAGCGGCACGCCTTCCGACACTACAAAAAAGCGGATCCCGTAGGCGTGAATCAAGCGATCGATTTCATCCGCGTTATGGACCAGCTCGACTGCTCCACCACTCGGCTTGAGCCGCGTGGCATAGAGCGCCTTGCGCAGCACCACAAAATGCCGCTCCGGATCGTTCGCGCGAAGGAAGAATATGAAATTCCCCGGCAAAGGCCCGTCGAAAAGGACGATCCCAGACTTGCTGGCTTGCGCGACCCGCTCCGCCACCAGTTCGTAGCCTGAAACATATGGCCTCTGAAACGACCAGGCGTACGCCAGGCTCGCTGCCAGCAACAGGACCGACGCGCATACGCTGGCCATGCGCAACGCGGGTTTGCGGAAATATCCGACCAGCGGTCCCACGGCAAAGTAAGTCAACGGAGGAATCCAGTACAGCGCGTAACGGGCTTCTTTGTGGCCGATCAGAGTGAAGGTCAGATAGCAGGCTGCAATCCAGCTCAGCATGATTGCTGTTAATTTAGGCCGCGCCCACTTCCTGCACGTTACGATGCCCACTACCGCCAGCAGGAAGATCGTCCAGCCAACCTGTTCCGGAAGCGTGCTCCAATAGAATGCAACCGCCTCTGCTTTGGACCCGCTTCTTTCCATCAAATCGGCGGCGACCGTTTTCCAGTGCAGCAGATACACGACGCAGTAAAAAGGTGCACTCAGTGCAATTCCGGTGGCAGCGGCACGCAGGACCTCAGACCGCACAAAGATTCGCCAGCCTTCCAGGCCCAGTCCGGAAAAAACGCAAAACAAAATCAGATACACAGCATTCTGCTTGGTGAGCGCGGCTGCGCTGGCAAGGATGGCAAAACCGTAGACGTCTGCCGCCTTTCGCCGCAGCAGGTAACGAACCCAGAACAAGGTCGCTGCCAGGCAGAAGGCCAGGCATGGAATCTCCAGCATGACCGACTTCTCAAACAACAGAACACCCGGCGCGCAGGCCAGCAGCAAACTTGCCAAGGCCGCCGTCCAGTCGTCTTGCATCTCGCGCACGAGCACAAACCACACCGTGATCGCCCCCAAAGCGAACGCCAGAATGATCAACCGCGCTGAAACCACGCTCGGCCCCAGCAACAGGAAAGACACCGCTTCGAACAAATAAAACAGCGGAGGCCAATGAATCACTCCCGCTAGCGCCGGATACTGCGCGTAGTACTGGTAGGCGTATTCGACGGGATGCCGAACCGGGTGATCGCGGATCAGATCGGCCACGAAGAATCCCGTCATCGCATGCTGTGTTTCGTCCACGTTGTAGCTGAATTCGCCAACCCGGATTGCGCGGACGATCACAATCGCACTGAGGGCTAGCACTCCCAGCAGCAGCAACCCCGACCGTTTCGTCCAGCCTGCAGCCCCATCCTTGGAAGCTGTCGGCTCCTGCTCCGCTTCGACCACGGGGCTCATCGCGTCCACGCCACCTTCCTGCCGGTGACGAAGTTGGTGAACGCGACCAGTGCCGCGATGTTCAAAACGACGAACGTCCAGGCAGCGTCGGCAAGGCGAGTCAGTGGCCCAAGCGCGAGTGAACCAATGGCGGTCAAGCTGAGTCCATAGAGGAAAATTTGAAGTGTTAGCGCGAATCGATAAATCAGCTGGGGCAGGAGGCACGACGAGATCAAAACGGCCACCAAGGCGAAGGGCGAAATCAGCCGCATCAATTTGTGGCTGACAAATCGAAACAGCGCTGGATTCTCCGCAGTCACCAGCCACGGGGCGACCTGCACCAACTGATAATTCCCGCTCAGGGTTCGCACTTTGCGTGCGAACTCCCGGCCGGACCCCAGGTCGGGTACGTCCCATGCGCGCGCTCTCGCGTCGAAGACCACGCGCTTGCCCTGGCGTCGAACGCTGAGAGGAACGTAAACGTCATCGAGAATGATTTGCAGGGGCAGCACGCTCAGCAGTTCACGCCGCACCGCGTAAAAAGCCCCCGTCGCCCCGACTACCGACCCCGATGCCGACTCCATTTCGCGAATCTTCTTCTCGATCCGCCAGTACATCCCCATTCCCTGCTGACTTTCTCCCTGCTCCGGATCGCCAAGCATCAGTTCTCCGCTGGCGCACCCGACTTCTGGATCGGCGAAATTCTCGATAAGAAGACTCAGCGCGCCGGCCTCGATCTTCTGGCGCGCGTCGGTAAATACCACAATTTCGCCTTGAGCGGCCGCGATGGCATCGTTTAGGCCAGCAGCCTTTCCCCGTGTCTCCTGACTGGCGATCATCCGCACTCGCGGCTTGAACGCGGACAGAATCCCTTCCGTCCCGTCCGTCGATCCATCCGAAACCGCTACGATCTCCAACTTCTCGGCGGGATAGTCGAGCCCCCGCAGATTCTCCAGCTTCGCACCTATTACTGCCCCTTCGTTCCGCACAACCATCACCACGGAAACTGCAGGCGTAATCGCAGCCCGACGCACCGGCACGGCCGACCAGCGTCCGCGCAACCACAAGATCAGGGGATATCCGACATAGGTGTAGAAGACAATCAGCCCTCCGCCCCAGAAGAGCCATGTCATTGCGCGCCCCGTCCTAGCAGCACGATCTTGATGGTTTGGAACATGATCCAGAAGTCCAGCCCGATGGAAGCGTTCTTGATGTAGAACAGGTCGTATTGCAGCTTCTCCTGCGCGTCTTCCAACGTGTTGCCGTACTTGTACTGCACCTGCGCCCAGCCGGTAATTCCGGGCCGAACCGCGTGACGGTTGCGGTAGAAACGGATTCTCTCGCTCAAGAACTTCACAAACTCAGGACGCTCCGGACGAGGCCCCACAAAATTCATGTCGCCCTTGAGGACGCACCAAAGTTGCGGAATTTCATCCAGCCGCAACGTCCGCAAAACACGCCCCACTCGCGTGATCCGCGGGTCGTCATCCAAAGCCCAGGTCGCCCCGCTGTCGGCCTCTGCATCCACGCGCATCGTCCGGAACTTGTGGCAATAGAATTCTTTCTCCGCGAGTCCAATCCGCTTCTGGTGGTACAGCACTGCTCCTGGAGAGTCCAACTTGATCGCCAGCCAGATAAACGGCAGCAGCGGCAACGAGCAGATTCCGGCGATCAGCGCCACAGAAAAATTTAGTGCCCGGTTCATCAGCCGCGAAAAATTGCTGAACCGGAATCCTTCCGCGAAGATGAGCCAGCTCGGATTCAGGTTCTCAACTTCAATGCGTCCGTAAATCCTCTCCAGCCACGATGTAGCGTCTTCTACCTTCACTCCATCCAGGCGGAGCTTCAACAAATCCTCCATCGGCAGCTTCTCCCGCCTGTCCTGCATGGCGACAATCACTCTTCGTACTCCGCCTTCCCGGACCAGCTCCAGCAGATGATTCCCGGCCGCCTCGCGCGTCACCATCCCTTCGAGGTTGCCGGTCCAACCCACTACCTCAATCCCGAATTCCGATCTCTGCCGGAACCCCTTCAGCAGGCGTTCTGCGCGATCGCCCGTGCCCAGCACATAAACTCTCTCGCGGAAGAAAGGCTGCTGCACCAGCCACGAGTGCGCAACCCTCCAGCCGAGCAACATGAAGGTGAGCACGATCAGGCCCCACGCCGCGCCCGGGATGAACACGCGACCGGGCAGCCATCGGTTGTACAACAGGTCAATCGTGGCCAGGAAAAAGGCCAACAGGCCCAGGACAGCCAGCAAACGGAAAGCTTGGTCCCAGCTGTTGCTGAGCCTGCCCGAATCGTACAGATCGGCACCATGCGACAACAGCAACACGACGGCGGTGATTCCAATGATCTTCACCAGCCCGCCCTCAATAAAAAGTTCGTTGTTCAGGCGCAGCGGCAGGCTTGCATCGGAGTTGGGAATTAAAGTGCCTACGACAAATGATGCCGCGGCAATGAGAGCTTCTCCCCCCAACAGCAGGAGCGTCCGCATCGGGTAATAGACTTTGAAGAGCCGGACCACTGGTCCCCCTCAGGACTTTGCCGCCGCCTTCTTCTCATACGCCTCGTAGTAGTAGCGGGCGTACGGCACCGCGGCATCGCTGGTTCCGTTCAGCACAATTCCGATCAGCGCTTCTTCTGAAAATTCCTGCCGGGCCTTGCGGGCTAGATCTGCGGGCGTCGAATTCGAACGCACCACCATCAGCACACCATCGCATGCTTTGGCCAGAACGCCGGCATCCGACACAGGCACGGCCGGCGGAGAGTCAATGATGATCCAGTCAAACAGCGGTTCCAGCCGCTGTAACAGCACCTTCAGCCTGCCATTGCCCACCAGTTCCGCGGGATCTTCAATTCCTGTGCCGCTCGGAATGAAGAACAGGTTTTCCATCGCGCCGCGCTGCATGATGGCAAACTCGTCGCTCCGGCCTTGCAAGTAATCGGACAAGCCCGGCCCCGCCGTCGTGCCTAGCATCAAGTGCAGGCGCGGACCGCGCAGGTCGGCATCGATCAGCAATACGCGCCGTCCGTGCTGCCGCACCATGACTTGCGCCAGGTTGCACGACGTGAACGATTTCCCTTCTTTCGGCAGCGCGCTCGTCACCAGCACGCTCTTCAGCTTCATCTTCTCCCGCAGGTGATAGAGCCGGGATCGCAACGTACGGTATTCTTCCGTGCCTTTGACATGATCATCGGCATTCATGAAAAGCATGGCCGCGCGGTCTGGTTTCCACTCAATCTGCGGACAATTGGAAAGTGATTTCTCTGCGCTCACCGGGATGCTGGCGTCCGGCGAGGCATCGCTGCTTTCCTCCGCCGGCGCATCCGGAAAAACCAGGGGATCTGCGGGAATCGCCGCCCCAGCTTGCACGCTTCGGAGTCGGGCAGCGCGCTCCTGTTCGGCTCTCTTCAACGCCTCATGAATTCGACTCATAGCCTTCTTCCCCGAGCCTCACTCTTCCTCGCGTAAGCGGTCCGCCAAAGTTGCCAAAGAGCGCAATGTCTCGCCCAGGGTCTGTTTCTCTCCCTTGGGATCCGCTGGCGCCGCCGAGTCCTGGCTCGCTCGGCCCTCCGTGGACTCCTTGCTTTCGATATCCAGATCCTTGGCAACTGCGTCTACGACAGAAGCTGAAATCACTTTCTGCTGATCTACAAACGCGCTGACCAGGCAGTGCTCGCACAAGAGATTGATCACCCGCGGGATTCCCGCCGAATACTTGTGAATCGCCAACAATGCCTCAGGATCGAAGATCTGCTGTCCGCTCGAACCCGCGACATTCAATCTCTGCTGCACGTAGGCGATCGTTTCTTCCTGCGTCAGCGCATACGTCCTCGCCCTCAACGACAGCCGTTGCCGCAACTGCCGGAGCTGCGGCTTTCGAAGCTTTTCTTCCAGTTCCGGCTGGCCGACCAGTACGATCTGCAGCAGCTTTTCCGTGAACGTCTCCAGGTTCGTCAGCATCCGGATCTCTTCCAGCACCTCTTCTGACAGATTCTGGGCCTCATCTATGATCAGCACGGCGCTCTCGCCTGCCCGATAGCGCTCCAGCAGCCAGTTGTTCAACCGCAGCAGAATCTGGCTCTTCTCCGACGAATCGACGGAAATGCCGAAGTCCGCCATCATGTAATCGAGGAACTGCGGCACGTTCATCCGTGAATTGAACACGAAAGCGGTCGATACCTGCTGCCCCCTCAACCACTCAAGCAGCTTGTTGATCAGCGTAGTCTTTCCCGTTCCCACTTCGCCGGTGAGCAGCACGAAACCTTTACGCGTCTGGACTCCGTAGGTAAGGCAAGCCAGTGCCTCCTCCGTATGCCGCGTCAAGAACAAATAACGCGGGTCCGGATTCACGTTGAACGGATTCGCCTGAAGTCCGAAGAACTCTTTGTACATACGCGTTTCTACACTGCGACGGTGTCTTTCGCCGCCTCAGTACTCCTGTTCCTTTTCCAAAACCCACCGCTTTCGGTTTTCCCATCCGGGGATCCCACCCAGGGCACGGCCACGAGCACGGGCAACTCCAACACCGCCTCGACGTCCGCTTCGGTGCGAATCGACTTATCGCGAAACTCCATCCACATCGCCAAAGCAAGACCGAGCGCCAACCCCGCTCCCAGCCCGCCCCCCGCAAACAGCAGCCGGTTGGGAAAGCTCGGCGAATCCGGCAGATTCGCCGGGTTCAGCGGAAACATTCGCTCGCCCTGCGACTGGTTGTTCATTTTCACTGTCAAGTCTGCCGTGCTCTTTTTCGCCAGCAGATCCTGATAGGTTTTCTGCGCGTTGTCGTAATCGCGCGTCAATTGCTTGTATTGCTCTTCAATCGCCGGACTGAGCGTGATCTTGCCCTGATACACCCCGATCTCTTCCTGCAACCTCTTCTGGTCCCGCGTGGCCGCCGAAATCAAATCCGAGTATTGATGAATCTGCAGCCGCAATTGCCGGATCTCGGGCGGCTCGTTCGCCGAACCCTTGTCGTTGGCCGATACCGTGGTATCGTTCAAGGCCTTATTCACCTCGGCCAATTTCTTCTTCACCTCCGCGATGTCCGCCTTCGTCTTGATCACATCCGGATGATCGTCGGTATAAGTTGCCTGCAGCTTCAGCAATTGCGATTGCAGCTCCGAAAGCTCCTTCTCGAGGGTCTGCGGATTGGTCGACGCCTGCGATGATTTCCAAGCCGCCAATTGCTGTGCCAGCAGCGATTCCGTGTATGACTTATCCTGCTGCGCCCGGTTCAGCGTCTGCGTGTTCGCTTCCAGCTGTGAGTTCAATCCCATCAGGATTTTGAGATTGTTTTCCTCTTCGCCGGGAAGCTGCCCCACGTATTGCTTCTTGAACGACGCCAGCTTGCCGTCCAGATCGTCCAGGTGATTCTTTGCGTCTTCGATGCCGCGGTTCAGAACCTCGCTGGTCGCGCTCGCCGACGCCGCGACCTGCTTCATGTTCTCATCGACGATGAGCGTCGTCAGCTCGTTGCAGATCTGCTGCGCCTCGCGCGCGCTCGATGCCGTGTAGTTCACATAAAAGCCCGGCACAGGACTCGATCCCGGCTTCTTCTTCCCATTCGTAGTTCCGATCTGCGACAAATCCGTGATCACCGGCTGCACCGACATATTCGCCCGAATGTCGTCGATAATCTGTCCCTGATCCTGGCTGCTCTTGTTGGGATAAATCTTCTCCACCACCGGCTGCAGCTTGCTCTGGCTCAGCACCTGCTGCTGCAGGGTTGCGACCCGCGCCGTCAGGTCTTCCGACACGACCGGCTGCACCATGCTCTCAGGAACCTTTTGCCCTTCCACCAGAATCAGCGACTGCGAGGTATATTTCGCCGCGAACGCGAACGACAACAGGAGCCCCGCCAGCGGCGCCAGCATGGCCGGGGCAAGAATCACCTTCGCCCGGCGCCGCAGCATCGCCAGGTAATCGTCCATCGTTAGTTCGCGATACTCAATCATTCTCAAATCCATTCCGGCGCCGCATCCCGCGGTGCCAGCGAACTAATCCAGCCGGATCGGCCGGGGCGTCCAATCCAAGCCAATCGTAAGCACGTGCCGGTTCGAAATCCGGCTGCATAGCGTATTCGGCGTGCAGTACGAGTGATCGAAATACAGTTCGTTGAACTGGTAACTCGCAAACCCGTGAAAGTCGTGCCCAAACTGCCGATGCAGCCCCGCACCCAGAAATCCGTAGCTGTAGGTGTTCGCGTCCACCCCTGGACATGGCGGCAGTCCACTCGGATTCGCCTGCCCCGGATTGACGCAGGTCGCCAACTCCGCCGGGCTCAGGCTCTGAACACGGCTGTTGCGCGAGTACCCTAAATCCGCGAATGCGTTCCACACTCGACCCAAGGGTCGCTCCACCGTGAATCTCGCCAGATCCGTTTCCGCCCCGGCAAAGAAACCCGACCCGCTGGTTTCGTAGCGCTGATAGCTCAAGTCGAGCGACGTTTTGGGAAACTTGTATCGCAGCCGCGCCTGCCCAGCCACCCCAATTCTGGTATCTGGAGTCTCCCCGCCCAGGCACGAGCCGAAAATAAATAGCTGACAGAACTTCAGGTTCGTAATCTGCGGTCCCGCCCCCACCAGCAGGTCCATCCGTCCGGTGATGCGCTTTCCCACCATGGCCTGAATGACATGCGTATGAAACGCCATTCCGGACACCGAAAAATCGAACCCCTGATATCCGTACACCAGCGCAACCTGCGTGTGAGGAGTCAGCAGCCGGTTGTAACCGCCCTGCGCCGAGACCTGCGAAACACCAATGAACGATCCGCCGGTGGAAAAATCGGTCCCATAAAAATGCGTGAAGGCATAGCCTCCCGCGGCCGTCACTGCCGACTTGGGCGTTAGATTTTCGGTCACATCCGCGACGCTCACATTCGCAATGCGCGGCGTCAGCCCAAACGTTCCGAGAATACTTCCCCCCATGAACGATCCAAACGCCGTGTTGTTCAGCGACGTCACGCCCACCGAACTCAGCGATCCGTAAGACGCGCCAAAGTTTCCCTCCGGCAGATAGCTGAAGCTGTCGCGCAGTGAAAGCTGCCCGCGTTTCCAGGTGATCCGCTGGTCCAGATCCATCTGCTGCAGCATCTTCGCGCCCTGTCCCTGTAACGTGTAATAGCCCACGCCGCCCAGGTAATCGATCCCAAGATCGTAGTGACTCCACAGCCGCCTCAGTTGCAGGCTGCCCAGCGCGCGCGTAATCGACGTGAACGAAGTGCCCGTCCCGGGAGCAGTCTCGGCATTCGAGTCCGCCGATTCGCTCACGGTCGCTCCCGGCTGCAAGTAGCTCAACGGCGCAGCATGCGGCTCCAACGATGGCGTATCCAATCCTGACAGCGGCGGATTCTGGCTGATCGGAGGCGGCGCATTATCCTGCCCGTAAGCCGCGTCCTGCGCTGCCGGCTGTGTACCTGCGTTAGCGTCAGTGGTCGAACTGTCCTGCGCCCACGCAACCCCGAACGCGCAGGCCAGCAATCCGACCATCCAAATCTTGTTTCCCTTCTTCATGACTCACTCAGGGAACCACCAGCGTGTCCCCGGGTTTGAGGACAATGTTCTGCTCCGGATGATTCCCCTTCACCACATCCTTGTAATTGCACGACAGCTTCACCTGCTTGCCATTCTCCGATCGCAGCAGATAAATCGCTTTCAGATTTGCGAACTGCGTAAACCCCGCCTGGGATAACGCCTGCAGCATGGTCATACCCGGCAGCAGCGGCATCGGCCCGCTATGCACCACTTCGCCGGTCACGAACACTCGCCGGCTGTTCATGCCGGTCACGATCACAGTCACGCGCGGGTCGGCAATGAATTTCTTGAGCTTCTCGGTAATCGCATCCTTCAGTTGCAGCGGCGTAAGCCCCGCCGCTTGAACGTCATTCAACAGCGGCATCGAAATCTTTCCATCCGGACGCACCGGCAGTGTCTCGGTAAGATCTGGCTCTTTCCACACCGAAATGTGCAGCGTATCGTCAGCCCCAATCACGTAATCGGACGTGGCTCCTGCGTCCTGCGGCACCGCCGCAGTCGCAACTTTGTCGCTTGCAACCGCGTCCGCAACCTTCGGACCGCTCGACTGCGCCATGATTCCCGCGCACAAAATCGAAACCAATAGCGCCGCCATCCTCATCGCATTCTTCATACGGGTTTCAGGTCTCTACCGACAACGAGCGGTGCAATCTTTTGCACATTGGGTCCCTGCGGACCTCCGGACAAAAACGGGTTCTGACTCAGCACACGGCACCCTTAAGTGACTGCAAGGAACCTGCCGAATCCTTCCCCGGGCCGGCAGGCCAAGTATTGTCTTGCATGAATGTTTTCAGCAGCTTGCGACCGCTGCACGGTTGGAGAGATCACGCCCTAACCTCTCGGAGCGTACGGGCATACATACTATCAGGGAATGTGGGAAATGTTTTTCCTATCCACAAAAAGGGACAGCATGAGACCGGTTGCCCGAGGGACGCCCGTTTCCGCGCACTCAGCGGCCTTTCTCAGCGATCTCGGCGGTTAAAAGCTTTTACCCATACGTCACCAAGCGGTCGAGACGGCACCCGCCTCCACATTGCAGCCCAAGTGTGCTTCGCTTATCCTGAACCTTCTTCCCGCAGCTCTCTTACTCCGAAACCGTGAATCCTCTGGCGCAAACCGAGCCTGCGACCGTCACCAAACCCGCGCATTCCGTGCCCCCCATCTGGCAACTGGCCGTGCTCGGCCTGCTCACGCTCGGTCTCTACTCCTCGACGCTCTTTCACCTCGTCCTGCAATGGTGGCGCAATCCCAACTTCTCCCACGGATTCTTCGTACCCCTGTTCTCGGCATTCATCCTCTGGCAGCACCGAGAACTCTTCGTGCGCCTGCCGGCGCGCCCATCGTGGTCCGGCCTTGGTCTTCTCGCTGGTGCCATGTGCGTTCTTGTGGTCGGCCAGATGGGTGCCGAACTCTTCCTCTCTCGCTTCTCTCTCCTGCTTGCTCTGGCCGGCTTGATCGTTCTCTACTTCGGATGGGCCTTCTTCCGCGCCGCCCTGTTTCCCTGGGCCTTCCTGGTGCTGGCGATCCCCATCCCTGCCGTGATCTTTAATCAGATCACCTTTCCTCTGCAGATGCTTGCCTCGCGCTTCGCCGCAGCGGTTCTCCCTTTGCTCGGCGTGCCCATCCTTCGCGACGGCAACATCATCAACCTGCCTTCGATGGCGCTTGAGGTCGCCGAAGCCTGCAGCGGCATTCGTTCTCTCATGTCTCTGGTGACCCTGGCTGTTATCTACGGATACCTGATGGAAAAGCGAATCTGGGTTCGCTGCCTGCTCGTTCTAGCAGCAGTGCCGATCGCAGTCGTCGCCAACAGCGTACGCATCATCGGCACCGGGCTGCTGGTGCAATACTGGGACCCCGACAAGGCCGAGGGCTACTTCCACGCGTCCTGGGGATGGATCATCTTCGTTGTGTCCTTGATTCTCTTATTTGGCCTTCACAGCCTGGTCGGCCTGATATGGCGTGAGAAAGGCGTCGAGCCGTGAAAAACTCTGCTCTTCGCTTCTCAACGTCCGCGCTTTTGATTCTGATCACTGCCATCTTCCTGCGCACCCGCTCGCACGGCGAAATCTTCCCTCAGCGCCAGCCTCTGCAATCTTTTCCGGAGCGTCTGAGCGGATGGACGGGAACTGATCTGCCCATTGACGCTGACACGCTGCAGGTTCTCGGCCCCGGTGATTTCCTTCTGCGCACCTATACGAGTGACGACCAGCAACCCATCAATCTGTTCATCGCCTACTTCGCCAGCCAGCGTACCGGAGACACCATTCATTCGCCCAAAAACTGTCTTCCCGGATCAGGCTGGGCGCCGCTCCAATCCAGCCGCATCTCCATCGCGGCGCCGGGCCATAATCCTTTTCCCGCCAACCGGTTCGTAATTGCCAAAGGCGCATCCCGGCAACTGGTGCTGTATTGGTATTGGGCCCATGACCGCGGCGTCGCCAGCGAATATTGGGCCAAGTACTACCTGGTCGCCGATTCCATCACCATGAATCGCAGCGACGGCTCGCTGGTCCGCGTCACCACTCCGATCTTGGCGGGCGAAAGCTCCGACCAAGCTCAGCAACGCCTTCTCCCCTTCGTCTCCAGCATCGTGCCGCAGCTGCAAACCTACATCCCCCGCTGAACCATTCTTCCGTGCGGGGGACACTGTGCCTTCACAGCTGCGTCATCCCGAAGGCCCGCGCTTCCAGGTAGACCCGGCTTTTAGCGGGCGCGGCGAAGCCGCGGGCCGATGGGTTCCCAGCGCCACGGCCATCATCGATGGGTTTTGAGCGTAACGGCGATTTTTCGCCAACTACGGCCGGGAAACGCAATTTACTCTGACCCCGTTGGCTTTCTATTTGAAAAGCAATTTGTGCACAACCATCGTCGCGCCAAGAAGAAGGAGGAACACAGTCAAGAGCGCACAACGCGTCTTGAAAAGGCTTAGCTAGAGCTTATTCATTTGGGCTAATCATACGCCTTGCGGATGCAGGTCGCTCGACCTTAGGTAGATGAGTGAAATGATTCCATAAACAATGTCGGCTCCCAGGCCCGAGTAAACTTTGGAGGCGCAAACCCACCAAAGGGCTCGGAGGAAAGGAGCCGAACATGCTGATTATAGGATGTGATTATCATCCGGGCTTCCAACAAATTGCTTGCGTCGATACCGAGACCGGGGAACTGAGCGAACATCGGCTGGCGCACCGTGAGGAGGCCGAAGCGTTCTACCGGGTACTGAAGCAGCGAAATCTTTCTGCGCGAGTGGGGATGGAATCCAGCGGACACTCGCGCTGGTTCGAGCGTTTGCTGCACGAACTTGGGTTTGAGCTGTGGATCGGAGATCCCGCCGAGGTTCGGACCAAGCGAGTGCGCAAGCAGAAGACGGATCGGCAGGATGCGCAGCTGTTGATGCGATTGATGCTGGAGAATCGCTTCCCGCGCATCTGGGTGCCGGACGCCGAGAATCGCGATCTGCGGCAACTGTTGTGGCATCGGCACCGACTGGTGCAGATGCGCACGCGGGTGATGAATCAACTGCATGTCGTGCCACTGAATGAAGGGCTGCGGCGCAAGAAGGCGCTATGGCGGCCGGCCGGTCGCAAGGAACTGGAATCGATCGCGCTGGCCCCGTGGGCCAGCCGGCGGCGGCAGGACCTGCTCGACTACTCGACCAACTAACGCCGAAGATCCAGGAGCTGACGCGTGCGTTGGAAGACGCAGTAACCCGCCAAAAGCCGCGCCCAGCGCGGAAATTCATTAGACAAAGCAAGTAGCTGTTGCTACTATACGCGCGCGTTGTGTCGCGATTATGAGGCCCGAGTGGAACGTGGCAGACGTGTACCGACGGACACCACTGCCTTGCCCCTCTGATATCTATCCGTGCTCATCGGTTCTCCCTAAAGTGAGGGGAACACTTTAATTTGAGGATTCACCATGTCACTAGGTTTTCCCCCGACCTGGACTCACGACAGCTGTGTCTGTTTCATTCATCGAACGAGCAGCTCAGCTTTTCTCCTCATTACGTTATTGATGTTTGCTTTTGCCGCGCCATCGGCACAGGCCGCTCCACGCCATTCAGCCGGTCCAAGTGGAACGGTCACAATCACCATTAACCCAACCACGGTCAGTTTGCTTTCCGTGCAAACCTGCCAGTTCACTGCAAATGTTACGGGAACGACTGATACCGGCGTTACGTGGAAGGCTACTTCAGGCCCGATTACGACCACAGGTCTCTATACCGCGCCTTGGGTGGGCTCTAATACCACAGCTACTGTTACCGCAACCAGTAAAGCTGATACGACCAAGTCGATCACAGCCACTGTGAACATCGCACCGATTCCAGACCTGGTCATTACCACACCGGGGAACCTGCCGAACACGCTGACTAAAACCCCCTATTCCCAAACACTGGCCGCTACCGGCGGCACTCCTCCCTATAGCTGGGAAGTTACGGTCAATGCTCCGCCCAGCGGGATTACTCTGAACTCGAAGGGAACGATCTCGGGTTCGACGATCGAAACCGGAGCTTTCACGTTTTGGGTGCGCGTGAGCGACTCCAGCAAGTATCAGAAGAATGCGAAGCAGTCTTTCACGATCAACGTGAACCTGAATCTGAGCGGAAATCCGGTGCCATCCAACTTTTTTAACATGCACATCGACTCGGCACGCACGCCCTGGCCGAGTTCTCCAATGGTAGGCCAGAGGTTATGGGACTCTGGCGTAAAGTGGGCGCTGATTAATACAGCGCAAGGAGTTTACGACTGGACGAATCTGGATGCCAGGCTCTCCGAGGCACGGGCTCACAACGCCGATGTTCTCTACACTATGGGCATGACGCCTCCCTGGGCGCAGTGCAGCACGACCACAACGTCATCGTGCACGCAGACTCCGGGTTGCTCGGGAGAAGGATACTCGTGGGGCGGGGGCGCAGGCCAATGTTACTGGCCTGCCGATCTGAACGCGGACGGCACGGGCACCAACCAGCACTGGAAGGATTGGGTAACCGCCCTGGCCATGCACAGCGTGAACAGCACGACGGCGCATATCAAGTACTACGAGATCTGGAACGAGCCTAATGTCAACTCGTTCTGGCGG
>Ga0070730_10000982_pt1 | contig 28913 bp, 11 predicted proteins | sample Coa_R1_3_FD_66447 | JGI IMG/M metagenome (GOLD analysis project Ga0070730, IMG submission 66447) | Surface soil microbial communities from Centralia Pennsylvania, which are recovering from an underground coalmine fire - Coalmine... | ecosystem: Environmental > Terrestrial > Soil > Unclassified ... | reverse complement strand
CCAGCGAGTCACTGGTTGTCGATGTCCCGCCAACACCACTACGGCGGAAAGCGGCCGACTTGGCTTTGAGCTGAGTATGCCCGCTCTATTGCCACCGTTTTTGCCCAGCCCCGATATTTTACCGATGCCTGAGCATTTGGCGCAGGCCCTGGCGCCAGCCGCCTGCTGTGTCTACGAGTGGACCGACTATTGGGTCAAATATCCCGGTGCGACCCGTGTGCGAGTAGGAGCCACCTCGGTCGTCCCCCTCGACCTAGGATCAGGACTATTCCGGGTGCGGTTTGAGAATCAGCTCGGCCTGGCTGAAATCCAGCCCATGCAGGACAAGCATCCTCTGCAACCCGCCTGTGTGGTCGAAGTCATCTCACGCAAGTTCCCAACGCCGCAGCAACATATCGACTTCTATAGGGCCTTGCTGGATGACCTATTTGCCCGCGCGGCGCGCTTGCCATTTGCGTTCGGCTCCGAGACTGGCCGAAGGGTTGGCGAAACACTGCGGCCGCCAACCCCCTTGTTCGCCTTTCATTATTTGTGCAACAACGCCGAGACCCTGATGACCGCGCTCCGCGTCATCCAGTCGTCGCCGCACCAGCAGCTCGTGGACTTTCCCACATTTGTGCCCATTGCCCAGGCGTCAGAAATTGAAGCGGACGTATTGCTGGAGCTAGTCCAGGGTACAGAGAATTGGCAGAGGGCGCCTTTGGCCGGTACCGCCGCCCGATTGCTGGGGCACTTGCCCACCCACGTCTGGCAGCGCCAGGCGCTGGAGTCAACCGACACGCGTGAAAACCGATTTGTGCGCCACTTTGTTCGGTTATTGGTCGCAACCGCCGAGGCCCTGCAGGTCGCAGCCTGGTGGGATGGGGTTCCGCCCGAGCGGCAGGCATTAATCAAGAATCTGGTATGCCAGCTCGACGCGGCTCAGGCAGTGACGCCACTTGCCGCCGCAGGGGAGATGCGGGCCTTCCCGGCGAACTCGCACGTGCTCACGAGCCGGGACGGTTATCGTGAGCTGGCGAGCCTGTGGCATTCCTTCCATCTGGCGCGCAAACCCCTGTTTGGCCAACTGCAAGAGGCCCTGGATACCCGCGACACGGCCTTGCTTTACGAGATGTGGGCCTTCCTGGCGCTCGTGGAAACCATCGCGCGCGTCCTCGATCAACCGCCTACTGTTCGACTGACCGTGACCGATGAGCTGGGAATACCATGGGGGGCCGAGGCGTCCTTTGGGCTGGCCGGCAAGCTCTGTTACAACCGCACCTTCGCCCGCCCCAGGTCCTATTCGGTTCCCTTCCGGCCGGACTTCGCCTGGATTACCCCTCGTGGTCTGGAGATCGTTCTCGACGCCAAGTTTCGGCTGGAGCACTTTGGGAGCGATCTGGAATCGCTGGAATCGGCGGCCACGACGGCGAAGCGGGCCGACCTGTACAAGATGCACGCGTATCGCGATGCGTTGGGCGTACGGGCAGCCGCCGTCGTCTACCCGGGCGACACCACTGTCTTTTATGGCGCTGGAGCTGAGCGGCACGCTCAACTTGATCTGCGTGAACTCCTGACCGGTGACTTGTCAGGCGTCGGGGCCTTGCCTATGTCGCCAGCCCAGGCCAACCTGGAGGCCTAATGGATATCGAGAAATTGGCGCAATTGTCGGCCAGATTTGCTACTGAGCTCGGGCGATCCGCTGAGCTAAAAAGCCATTTGCAGGATCATCAACGGCGCAGCCAGAAGGCGCGGCAATATCTGGTGACTGATCGCATTCTGCAGCTGAGCGAGGCGGAGTTGCGCGAGCTGTACTTCGATACGGATGCCTTTGGCTTCTGGAAGAACAAGGATTGGGAATTCAACCATCGCGTGCTGAGCGTCAGCCTGGATGGCCTCCGTCAGGCCTTATACGAGCTGATCACTCGCGGCGAACAGGGCCTCACGGCCGCCAGCTTCAAAGAAGTCCTGGAAGTACGTGGGCTGGGCATCCTGCTGGCGACGGAGTTCCTGTGCTATCGCTTTCCTGACCGCTACTGGACATACAGCCCCAATGTCACCTTGCCGGTTTTCCAGGGCCTGGGCGAGGACATTAAAGGTGGCCAGCCGCGGGGTCAAAAGGCTCAACAATATCTGTACATGGCCTTGGAGGAACCGTTTGTTCAGGTGCGGCAGGCACTGTCGGCCGCAGGGCTGGCCGAGGTCGACAACCTGCTGGCCGACCTGTTCCTGTGGTGGGTGAAACAACAACTGGCCGCCGTGTCACTTCCGGAGCCGATACCCGACGTTGATACTGTCCAGATTGAGCAGGCCATGCGAGATTTTGACACTCGGGGGCGCAGCCAACCCGAGTGGGATGATTGGGAAAAGCGGCGCGGCGACGACCAGGCCATTCAATGGCAGGGCCGGCATTATCCGATCCGTGAGATTCTCAACTCCGCCACGGGGGTCGAGGGGTTTTCAGAAAGTCAGGCCATTGCATACCTGGCCGGTCATGGAATACAGGTCGTCTCATTGCGGGCCGCCCCCAGCAATACCTGGATCTTCCAGGCCAATCCCAAGGTTTACGACCTGGAGACAGGTTTGCACCGTCACCGGATCAATGACTGGCAGGTGACGCGCTATCGCGACGAAATCAAAGCGGGTGATCGAATACTGTTCTGGAAAGCGGGAGCCAACCGCGGTCTTTATGGCTTGGGCGTCGTCGAGTCCGACCTATATGAGAACCATAACGGCGACCAGGTAGTTGATGTCACCTACCGAGGCGCGCTGCGCCAGCCGGTCCTGTATTCGGCGCTCCTCAAGCAACGTTCGTTATCGCACCTGCTCATTCTACGCCAGTTTCAGGGGACGAATTTCCGCGTCACGCCCGACGAATGGAAAGATATCGAGCCCATGCTCGGCGAGGTCATCCCACCCGATACGGACGCGATTGACGCGCGCGAGGATGCCGGCCTGGATAATGGCAAGCCGATTGATCGTGCCGCGGAAGCTTCTGCCCGCCAGGTTTTGGAACGCCTGATACCGGATCGGGCCTTGCGCCGGATCTGCGCCGAGTTTCTGGCTTTCTATCTAGAGGCGGCCCACACCATCGAACCGAATGCTTGGGCCGTGACTCTTTTTCCCAACCGAGTGCGGCTCAATATCGGCAAGGTGCAGGCGTTCGTGATTGCAGCCGACAGCGTCTATCTGCTACTGGACAGGCAATCCCTCGACCAGACCGAACGTGGCCGGCTCAAAGAACTTGGGGAAACCGCACTCCAACGATATGACTCTCTGCGGGGTGTCTTTGACATCGAGCTCGTTCCCGCTCAACTGCGCGCCGCCGGACCAATCATCCAACATGCAGCCCCGCCCATCATCGAACGGGCGGCGCGTATCCGGCGCACTCCCTACTACCGCACTCATTCGCCCGGTGTCCTGGCATATTTGCGGTCTTTCCTGGGCCGCGAGGTACCCAATCCCGGTTATGCCAATGGAGGCACGCCGCCCCTGCCGCCAGAACCATTGAATATAGGTCGGCTTCTCTCGCGCGCCCTGGCAGCGCAAGGCCTTCACTATTCGGACTGGCAGACCGCGACGTTCTACACCGCGCTGCAAACCAAGCCGTTTGTCATCCTGAGCGGGATCAGCGGAACCGGCAAGACCAAGTTGGCCCAATGCTTCGCCGCCCTGCTACCGCAGCCGGTCATCGAATCCTCAGTCGAGACCGACCAGGCCTTCCCAATCACTGTCCAACCCTACATGCTGAAGTACGGCCGGCTGATTGTCCCGCAAAAAGCGCTGCAGCTGTTTGATCCGCCCCCGGCCGGTCAAACTCGCGAGTTGCCCGTACACTTTAGGGACCAGAGTCAGACCTGCCGGCTGGTCCATGCTGCCTACGACAATCATGAGTATGTCTCGCTGTTGTTGCGCGGAACGGCGCGGCAGTGGTTTGTTCAGAGCGCCGCGGCCGGCGACCGGCTGGAGCTGGAACCGGAGTTTGGCCCAGACGAGGCTCTGGCCAGCCTCCGTCTGTCGCTCCCGGACAAGTCATCCGGCAACGTCGTGAAAACACAATTGGGGAACAACCTGCTGTTTGTTCCCGTCCGGCCTGACTGGCGAGACAATAAAAGCCTGCTCGGCTATTACAACCCGATCCTGAGCACTTACGAATGGACCCCGTTCCTGCGCTTCTTGCTGAATGCGGCCAACAGCTATCGGGCCGGCGACGGCATGGCCTGGTTTGTCATTCTAGATGAAATGAATCTAGCCCATGTGGAATACTATTTCGCCGATCTGTTGAGCGTGGGCGAGTCAGGCCGCGACGACGACGGCTGGACCAGAGAACCCCTGCGTTTCATCTACCCAGACGAGGCCGAGGGTGATCTGCCGCCGCGCAAGTTGTGTCTGCCGCCCAACCTGTATGTGATCGGTACGGTAAATGTTGATGAGACGACCCAGGCGTTCAGTCCCAAGGTGTTGGATCGGGCCTTTACACTTGAGCTGACAGAAGCTGATTTTTCGGGCTATCTGACGAATCTGCCGAACGATTCATTTCTCGTCGAGACGGCCGAGCGCGCTGCACTCCTGGACGCCTTTACGCAGGACGGCGCCTTTCCGCACTATGGCTACGGTGATAAGCAGCCCCTGGTCGAGTATTTGAGCGAGCACGGCGACATCCGGCAATATCTGCAAAATCTCAACAATACCCTCCGCCCCTACAACCTGCATTTCGGCTATCGCGTGTTTGACGAGATCGTTGGTTTTGTTAACGCGGCTGACCGGAATCAATTGTTTGAAGGCCTCGGCGGAATGCCAGCCGCATTTGACACCGCGGTATTGATGAAGGTGTTGCCCAAGTTTCATGGGTCGCGGGCCAGGCTGGAGGAACCCCTCAAAGCCGTCCTGGGCTGGTGTCTGGATCCCGTTGCGCCGGCTGAGCAGGCCATCGACGACGCGCTGGCGCAAAATGAAGAGTTGGATGTTCGCGAGGTACTCAACAAGCTCAGCTACCAGTACGGCCGAACCGCAGAACGCGCGCGGCGCATGTTATGGGAGCTTTATACCAATGGCTTTGCAGCGTTTGGGTAAGGCATGGCCTCGGGCCTTAGCCAGGCTATATATGAGGTCAGTAGGGGTAGCATATGAGCCAGCCCTTGAAAGACCCAGGAGTATTTACAGGGTAAAAGCCAGGAAATGCAGGCTGGTCTAACGGCGCAGCCTGGTGGCGGTCTCCGAGTGACCTGATTGGGCCGGAAGTGTGGCAAGACTTAAAGCCAACTTGCGCCACAGAAACAGAATCCGTGGTAACGAGAGAGCCATCTCCAATGAAATGCTATAATCGCCGGTATCTGTTGTCTGGAGGTATGGCCATGAAGCCCGCACCAAAAACAAGGTTGATGGGACGTTACATTGTGACCAATCCGCGCATTTGCCACGGCCAGCCCACCTTTCGTGGCACACGGGTGCTGGTTTCGGACGTGCTCGAGCAAGTCGCCAACGGCGTGGCCTGGGAAACCATTGTTGAGGAGTGGAACCGCAGTGTCACCAAAGATGCCATCCGCGAGGCGGTCCAGATGGCGAGCCAGGCCTTGCTCCGGCATGCCGATGAATTCATCGTGGAGCCGCTCGCGGCGTGAATATCCTGGACGAAAACATACCGGCCAGCCAGCGTCAATTGCTGGATAACTGGCGCATTCGTCCACGACAGATCGGGTTCAACCTTGGGCGGCGCGGACTGCAAGACGATGAGATCATTGTCTTCCTGCAGCAACTGCGCCGCCCAACTTTTTTCACGCGTGACGACGACTTTTACGACAAACAGTTGGTTCACGCCAAGTATGCTTTGGTCTGTCTGGCGGTCGAAAAGCACGAAGTCGCGCATTTTGTGCGGCGCCTGCTTCGCCACCCGGCCCTGGACACGCAGGCCAAGCGAATGGGCGCCGTTATTCGTGCTTCCAGCGCCGGGTTATCCCTTTGGCGATTGCACGGACAGGTCGAGACCCGCCTGGATTGGCCGGCGAAGTAACGGTTAACCTGGCAGTAAGTAAGACTATCAAGACAGACGAAGGCTCTGACCAGACAGGGCCTTTTCATTCGTTCCACCCGTCAAGGCCGGCAATCCTTGAATTGGGCTTGTTTTTCAGGCCAATTTGCCTATAATTGGCCCTGAAACGTACTCGTTACGTCTATTGACTGGCACTGGAAAGACGGCAAAGGTTCCTTAGCCGAATTACCAGTTTTTACAACAGACCCTTAGCCGCGATTGCCGGAAAGCCGAATAAAGGTGCTCCAAAGACGGAGAAGGTGCTGCAAAACCCTCAACGTGGGTTCGAGCCCCACCGTCGCCTCTGAAACATTCAAGAAGCCCTGGAAAAGCCAGGGCTTTTTGTTTTTGCGGAGCACTCTTCTCCATCACCACGATCATGAATGAGCCGAGGAGACTTCAGCATTGAAGGCAAGGTTCCTTGCATAAAGGCGGCTAAGGGTCTACCGCCTTGGGGTGGAACCTTAGTTGCGCCAGGGCATCCCGACAAACGTGCTACGACAACAGCGCGCCCAAATCCGGGCAGCGACGACCTGCCATGTCAGTCAACGGTAGACAACAACAAGCAATAGACAGAAGATGGAAATGGCGCTGCCGGCCGCAGGAGTTGCCCAACCGGAGCACCAGATCCTCGGAACAATTCCACGATTTGCCCGCGAACAAACCTTTGGAATTTCGGTGACGGCCTCATTGAACTTGTGACCCTACTTTTGTTTCCAAAAGGGCCGAAGGAAAGACCCGCGTGGCCCGACGGGTTGGCTAGTGTTGGTTGGGGGTGTGATCTGGTTCCATGAAATCAAACGCCCACAGGACACAGTTGTGGTGACTATACGGATGTAACCGACCCATTTATGCCGAATTGACATTAATGTATTAGTAAAGTATTCTGCGCGGGATTTCGATCCTGACATGGTAGGGAAATGGGGCTAATGTCAGCAAAATCAACGAATAGCAGGGCAAGGGCAATATTAGCTAAGCCTCGCTTCTCCGCGTGTGCTCGGCGCCACTGTTGCACTGTCCAGCATTGCTTCGTCCAGTTTTTTCAACAATCTGCATCCCGTTATTCTCGGCAATGCCAGGCTTTGGGCAATTGCGCGTCAATCCTATCACGCACACAACAACAGCCGCCCACGTTCCATTGGAACCATTTTGATTCACCTCTTGGCCAAAGATTCAATTTGACAACTGATTGGTCCATGTACCTTAGCTTGAAATGCGGGGGGTTCGCCCTGCGCTACAAGGCTTCAGTAGGCACAACCATTGACCGTTTTCTGTAGCCTGCAACGCCAACGGCTGACTATGCATTTTGCACGGAGGTTGATATGACCCTTCAAGACCTTTCTCTGCCAGTCGATGTGCCTTGGAAGCTGGTCGCGACCAGCCAAGATATGTTGGCTACTCGCGCGAATCCCTTCCCCAACGCAACCTGGAAGCCATCGCTGGCGATCTTTGCCTACGATCCTGACCTGTCAGACCTGCCCGAGGAATTTCCTGATCGAGCTCTGACCTTTCTCAAAGTCTCCTGCTCGATCACCAGCTACACCCCGCCCTGTGCTCCAGCGTACTCTGTGCCCACACCCCCGCCTCCTCCGACTCAACCAAGCCAGGGCGATAACGCACCCAATGTTTACCTTGTGGTAAAGGATTTGGGTGCCTTGAATGACACGGGGGCAATATCGGATACTACAGCAGACCTGGCCAGTACCAGTTTTCCTTGCTCGGGCGCATTATTGCAAGTTGCTATCTACCCGCGACAAGACGGCGTAGACTTCACTGACCTTTCCAAACTTGCCGTATTTACGGCATTCCAGCCCCAGAAGCGTGAACTTGTCGAAGCTGCGACCGAGTCGGGTGAATCTCTCACTCAGTCCAAGTCTGATGTCAGTACCCGAAAAGGCCTGACTACAACCGACTCCACAGAGGATTTAGATATCTTCACGGGTGCCAATTTGAAGATAGGGGGTAGTTATGAAGGTGGAGTCACGGGTCAGTGGGGCACGATCAAGAAGTCAGGCACGGAAAACACTAACGCAACGACCACAGATTCCTCACGCGAGTCGCGCGAGACTTCTTCACATACGACGTCACTGTCGCAGTTGTATCATCTTCTTAATTCATATCACGTAGGCACCAATCGGGCAATCTTTTTCCTTCAACCGCGGCCGCACACACTCCAACAGAAGGATCAATTCACCTTCATTGACGGCCCACAAGAAATCGAGGGCGTACAGGAATTCTTTCTGGTGGTCAGTCGCCCAAAGACTCAGGCTGAGCAGGCGGCTGGCCAGAATCCCCCGGCCCAATTGTCCTGGCTTCAGGATTTTTGCGTTGACGCTCTCCTCTACACGGCGCACCTTGACAGCAATGCGATACGTAAGGCCATGTTGGAACCCAAAACGATGGAAACGCCATGGTACGAACTGTGGGCAGCCGCAAGTGAACCCAAGGCTCTTTCACAGGGCAGCTTGGGCAATTGGATCGCAACCCCTGGCGATCAATATTGGTTGGAAGGGGAGGCGTTCATGTCGTGGCACCAGGACAAGATGGCCTGGGGACTTGACCCGTACTTCAACCAAATTCAACTGACCGCTGAAGAAATTTTCAATCTCGAACGTTATTTGCCCAAGGCTAATAAGGCCTGGAACACACTACCCAATTGGCCAAAGTTGCTTAGCCACCGTTTTTGGCTGAACCCAGCCGCTGCTGATCAGCAAGCCATTAGCATCGGATCTATTCTCGGACCAGGTTGGCGCATTGACCGCACGCGTGGCCAAGGTGGCTACGATTTGTGGGAGGACCCCGACAACACTTCGCAAACCCCCTTTGGGGAGGATTCGCCATCCAAGAGTAAACCGCAGGCCTTTATTGATATCCTGGACACAGGGCCCCTCGATGACCCGGATTATATCTATCCAGACAGCCAGTTACATTTCCAAGTTCTGATTTGGCCAAAACCCCAGGAGGACAAAGGCGCATGGTACCACGGGCGAATAAAGCTCTACCTCGTGCGGGATGAGCAACCGTCTGACGCGCGGAACGTAACCATGTTCGTAATACCTCGCGCTGTAAGCACTTGTCCCGAAAGCATGTATTTCAATTTGGACCAGGATACAGCCGTAGCGGTCGCACCGGGCCAACAGCTCGATATCGTCAAGCAGGCTACCATCAAGCCCGTAAGTGTCGCTCTCCACTCTAGTATAGCGGCGGCAGCCTCGCCTGCAGCTTCCCCAGCTACTGTGTCTGCATTCGCCACAGCATCGACGGCCAGCGCGGCGACAGCCCCAGCACCCACTTCAACAGTGGGTCCAATCAGCCCCGCAAAGTCAACCAGTCCCGACACTTACGCCATAGGCACGGCCCGCGCGAAGATGGCGAATGAGATGATCCCGCAGGTACGCGATCAACTTCAGGCATCCCTCGCTGAGATAGCCTGCGAGCCTAAGCCTCTATCTCAGCGGATCAATTTCTGGCATACCGATTTCGTCTTCAACCGGTTGGCACCGATGATATTACAAGAAGAAGCTAAACGGCTCACTGACAACATAAGCCATCATACTGCGCTGGCTGCCCACCTTACAAACCATCCCGCCTGGAATGTTCTCCAGCTCTCAACCAAACCGTCAGCAGTTCAGGTGCGCCAAGTTGCGCCACTAAAGCGTCGGGCCAGTATCGCTGCGACACCACTTTTCCCAGTATTGACGCTTGCTCACAAGACGCTCAAACCCCAGAACCGTCGTCGGTTGGTGACTGCAGGTATCAAATCAGGGCTCGATTTTCTGAATCTCTCTGTCGATGAGTTGGCTATGCGACTGAAAACCACCGCCAGCGAGGCGGGTCAGATTCGGATGCAAGCTCTTGGGTTTAAGTAACGCTCGTGGCCAACGGCGATCAGCCCCCCCGCCAGGGCACGACGTTAGAAGCGGTAGCACCACAGGACCTCCCATCCCTGGCGGTCCAGGCCGGTGATACAGTCCAGACCGTCAAATATGTTGCACGCGATGCAGCTAACAACGTTGCACGTGCAGTTTTGCAGACATATGAGCAGGCAACTGATGTCCTGTCTAAATGGCTCTTCGGACCTCCAAACGGTGCAAGCAACCAAACAATCGAGGACGTAGCAAGGTCAATCCCACAACAAAAAGTCGTTGCTAACAACGATAATGCCACCCCGCGAGACAGCCAAGCACTAAACGCTGATCCAGTAGACCTGGCCACTGGACAGCTAGTCTATCGACACACAGACTTGCGGCTTGACGGGGCAGGCATTCCGTTCGAAATTGCTCGAACCTATCACAGCCAGGCTCGATACCCAAACGGTCCTCTAGGTGCGGCATGGGATTACAACTTGAACCTTTGGCTGAGGGAGGATCAGCGGAACCCAGGCGTGGTCGTTGTTAATACTGGCGAACTACGCGAGGACCGCTATCAGCTATTCCATCCGGGTGGATTGCAGGCCGACTACTACGCGTTGCCGGAAGGCTACCCGGCCGTTCTCCTACAAGATCAAATCACGGGGCAGTTCACGCTGCGCAGGCCTGACGGATTGACATACGAATACCGAGAGTTAATTGCCTTCGATTCCAACGGCAAGGGCCTGCACCGTATCGAACGGATCCGAGATCGATTCTACAAGTCTGAAAAGGCACCTGGGAATACGCTCCGGTTTCATTACGACAATTCCGATGTGCCAAACCAGGTAACCAGTATCGAAGTCAACGACCCGACCCGGTTGGTTACTTTCGACTATGACGACCTGGGGCGATTAGTCACGGTGGCAGACTATTCGGGGCGGGTCGTTCACTATGTGTACGACGAATATGACGACCTGGTGGCGGTAACACTTCCGGCGACCAAGGATCAACCCCTTGGGCGCACCACCTTCTACGAATACAGTTCGGATACTGGCCCAGTAGCTCACCAACTTTTGAGCGTCGTCGATGCCGCCGGGCGACGTTATCTCGACGTTGAATATGGCAATGACGACGGACTAGTGGACTACGCGCGCGTTGTTCGACAGCGCGACGATCAAGGGGAATGGCAATTTCAGTATGCCAACATCGTAGGAGAAGCGCCCATTGACGAAGCTGACCCCAATACCGTGACGCGCTATACGCTCACGCTGCAACCGAATGGCCACCAGATAGAGAATTGGTTCAATCAGGGTGGCAATCTCTTGTTCAAAGCGGATCAATTTTACGAGGAGAGCGGCGTCAGGCAGGATGTCCTCTGGAGATACAAATTCAATTCTGATGGTCAACTCTGCGCCAGTCTATCGCCCAGTGGCGTTTTGGAGCAGGACTACTACGGTCGAGATGACTATATGCTCGGAAACAGCCCGTATATAGACGCTCCACTTTCCGCCGCCAATACGCCACCCACATTCATGGAGCGTCTGTCCTTTGGCAACCATCTGGCCCACATCCGCCGCGGGGAGCAATGTCCACGAGCCTGGCCACCGGTCTACCCAATCAACGATCCTAATACCACGTTTGCTGACGACATCGTCCAGAAGTGGGCCTACGAACCTCAATTCCAACTCTTGGCCTCTGCATCAGACCCGCGAATGCCCCCTCCGCCTACGCCTGGCGCCCGCCAGACGTTTTACGCCTACATCAACGGAGCGCTTCGTACCATCACACATCCTGCAACCACATGGCCGGATGGCACAAGCCAGCCGCCCGCTGTCGAAACGTTTGTATACGACGTTCACGTCGGCACGGTTCCAGGCACAGCCGGTTTGGTCGGGGGCAACCATGGCCGCCTGCTGCAATTGATCGACCCGGTGGGCCATGTCACCCAGCATGACTACTTTCCGGCTGGCAAGAAGATTAGCAAGCCTGAGCCATCATACGGGCTCGAGCTCGTCTTGCAGCCCCCTTCAGTATCAATTGAGGGCTATTTGCACAAAACGATTGTCGGTTTGAAAGAACCAGATGCTGCCAAGACCACCTTCGTTGTCAACCGGCGCGGCGTACCCAGAGCAATCACCGATCCCCGCGGCGCCATCACCGAGCGAGTGCTCGACAGCACCGATGAGCCAGTCCAGACCAAACGCACACTCAAACCTGGCGTGGCCTACCACACCACATTCAAGTACACACCTCAGGTTAAGCTCAGACGCCAGCAGCGCGAACTGCTTGATGATACCGGCACACCGCTTCCCGATGGCAGCGAGATACGGGGCCAACTGTACAACGACAGCGAGCAGCTAGTCCGCGAGAGCCTGGGCAGCCCTGACCCAACGACTTGGTTGGCGACGCGACACATCTACAACGAGTACGGCTCGCCAACCCGCAGCATTTCGCCCGGGGGCTCGGTTACTCATCTTCGGTATGATCCCCGGCGGCTGGTCGTTGCGACCACACTCGGCTTTGGAATGCCCGAGGCCGTGACAGATCGAATTTTCTATGACATCGACGGCCGTAAACGTGCCATCGTCGATGGACGGGGGAATGTTACCCGCTTCGATTACGATGTGTACGGCCGCCAGATCGCCACGACCCAAATAGTGGATCTCCCGCCCGGATCCCCAGACAACCGTCCCTTGCCTTCCCGTCAAGGACATGTGCGTCTCCTAACCTATGACAACCTTGACAATGTAAACAGCGAACGTTTTTTTGAGTGGCGGGCACCCAATACATATGCACTTCTCTCGCGAACTTCCACGGAGTACGACGAACGCGGTCGTGCAGTCAAGACAATCCGCGACTTGTTTGACAATCCAATATTAGTGCCGGTTGGCAAAGGTTCATTAGGAATAGAGGGCCTAAAGACTATCCAGCCGGCTAATTCCATCCCGGTAGAAACCTGGCTATTCCTCGATGGAAATGGGCGCGTGGTAGAGCAGCGCTCAGGGTTCGTCGCCGGTGGACCTCAAGCTAGCCCTGGCAGTTCGTTAGCCTACACATACGACCACTCTGGCCGCCAGACATCTGCGGCGATACGACTGTTGCGTCAGAATAAGCCGCCCATCGAAATATCCAAAACTCTAACGAAATATGACCTGAATGGCAATCCCATCCGAGTGGATCAGTTCGACTACCAAATTGACACCACCGGCAAAGTCCAAAGCGTCGAGGTGATCTCGAGAGCAGCCGAGTTCGACGCGCTAAATCGTAAGGTAACGGAAATTGATGGCCTTGGTAATAGAACGTCATACCGCTACGACAGTCGCGACTTATTGATCGAGCGAATGACCCGCTTGGCAATAAGGTTTCCTTCGAATACGACCGTTATGGGCGAAAATATAAGACTACTGAGCGGGTTGATGTCCAGACGAGTATTTTCACTACACTAGTGCTGGACACCGATGGACAGGTCAGAACCATCATACGAGGCGACTCAGCAAACGCTAACATCATGTCAACAGCCTACGAGTACGATGCACTGCATCGTCGCATCGCCAGGGTTTTGGCATCAGGCACATCCTTGGAACGACGTTCGACGCTCAGCTACGATGCCGCAGGAAATATCATCCTGAAATCCCATGCGAACGGATTGCGCGAGTTGTTCCAATATGACGGCGTCAATCGGCTTGCGCGGATTGATTATGACCGCAACCATTTGGTGGATAAAAACGCGCTTGTTCCAGGTGCCACTTATGAGAGCTTCATGCACGATGGACTTGGCAGGCTGAGCCATGCAGAGAATGATACGTCCCAAGTGGATACCAAGTTTGATTCATTCGGTCGTTCGACCGAGGAGTCGCAATCGCTCAATGGTAGCAGTATCACCATCCGGCGCAGTTTTGACGTCCTTGGCAATCGCACTCAGCTTGAGTACCCGTCGGGTCGAAAAATCCGCTTCTCATATGATCTTGCGAGCAGGCTGAACGGAATTGATGACACTAAGCGAGGCAAGCCCAACGTTGGGGTCACCGGCGCCGGCGTCCGTCGGATCCTGGACCGCACTTTCGTTGGAATGCGTCGAGCCAGTGACACTTACAGCAATGGCCTGAGCACAACCTATAGCTATGACGCGAGTGCTCGATGCATCTCGATCAACCATCTTGGTTTAGCTGGAGCGCCCCTTCTAAATCTTGTATATCTATACGATGCGTCTGGAGACCGCCGCCACGATTGGCAGAGTGGGAGCGAGGCAACGACGCCATCCAGAGCTTACAGCTACGATGGGATGCACCGTTTGACACAGGTTGGCGATACAGCAGCGAAATTGCCAAACATCCAGACTTTTAAACCCCCGGCTATACCCCGTAATCCGTTGGTTGGCCAGGCAGGCGTTGACGCAGCCCTAAAGCCATCAGCGATTGCCACCGCTAAACGTGACTTTAACTATGTTTACGACGCAGGCAGTAATCGAACACGCGAGACAGTATCAGGATCGACTACTCCGATTGACTTGCTCGACGAGGTCGCTAGCAATCAAACCTACGATTATGATGGAAATCCGATTGCGATCGGAGCGCGCACGCTCAGCTATGATCAAGCCAGTCGCCTGGTTGATGTCCGGGGCGGTGCAACAGCCTTTTCCGCAACCTACGACGCTCTCGGTCGTCGCCTTGAAATACAGGAAGGCGCCACTACCACGCGTTTTGTGTACGATGGACCATCAGAGATCGCCGAGTATCAGGGTGGCCAGCTGTTCTCAGAGCATGTCGTTTCAGCGCCGCCCGATGACCGTGTGCAACTTACCACAGGGGGACATGAGTACATCGTTCACCGCGACCTTGTGGGCTCCTCCCGGCTGCTTACAGACGAATCCGGGCAACGTCGGGCCCTTTTTGATTTCAATCCATACGGCGAAGTCACACACCGCAAGATATCCCCGGCCTTACCACAAGCATTCTCGCGCCACCGTTTCATGGGCCGCGAATGGGACAGCAGTATCGGGCTTTATCACTTTCGAGCGCGCCATTATGATCCAACTTTGGGGCGCTTCCTTCAGCGAGACCCGGTAGACAACGTTCTGCAACGTTCAGCCTATCAAGCATTTGATTCGAACCCGCTCATGTTCATTGACCCATTTGGAACGAATCCGAAAGACGTTGGAGCAACTGGACCGTCCACATCTGGTGTTGCTGTTGATTTTGGGATATCAATAACCGACTACCGGCTGAAGCTGCAACCCTACAATTGGGTTCATCAAACCATTGACTTTGCGGCCGAATCTGCTCAAGGTATTGAAGAAAGTTCCAGCAATTTTGCCCTTTTTCGTTATCACAAAGAGCAGTTTGACAGGTTGAGTTCTGTATTGGGCCGGTCCGTTAGTTTCCTCAATATGGCAATGTCAGCAACCGCAGGCTATTTGGCCGAGGGAATTGACGATCTTTTGAACCCGATGGCGCGTGCCTCGAATTGGGTCGATCCAAATGGATATCTTAGTCTGGCTGCTCAAGAGTTAGCTCAGACAACCCCCTGGAAATTGGATGATGTCTTGGCATACGGCTTTCGAAGCCTGCAGCTGAGGTTTGCGAGCGAAGTACTTCTGGATACCAGCGCGGTCTACAAGTTCAATAGAGCTAGACTTGAGCTTAGGGAGATACCGGTGATTAGCCAAGCCGTTTTACGTGAATTGGAAAACAATGCAGCTCGCGGAGGAAGGGCAATGCCGAGCTATCTAAACTTGTTCAAAGTTGTACCCGATGAGGGAACAGTTGCAACGAGACTGGCCATTAGGCAGGGGATTATCGACCCATACTTGATCAAAGGCGCAGCACTTGAAGCAACTAAGAACAACCCAGGCATTAGGGGTTTCTGGGCGGATGGAATTATTGGGGCAACAGCACTTAAGAGCAATAGGCTGCTTATTACCGGGGACTCAGCATTCTATGAAGCATTTACCGCAATGGGGGGAGATGCGCGTTTTGTGAAATAGAGAGAATTGGACCAAGCACGTTTTTTGCTTACGACAACAAGTTCTTTCGTGCCTCGTGTCGACTGTATGAGCGCTGTGAAGAGCGTAATCAGTCTTTGAATAGTTATGTTGCTATAACCACTGCAGAAGGTAGTTTGACATACCCTGGCCTTCCTGCGACTTAGGCACTTGGCTGGAGAGAATTTGACGGGACCAAATAATCGCGCTGCGTGAAGAATGAATTGTCCGCTAAAGCTCCATGAGTGACAGCCGGTTGCTAGGGCGCGGCCTCCTGTGGCACAGCATACACCGCCTCGGACGCCGTCAAGGGTCGGCGCTGCGCGCCGACCCTTGACGGGCGTCCGAGGCGGTGTGCCGTCCTCAGAAGCAGCCGCGCCGGTGTTGATTTCAGGTAGGTGGGCCAGATAGTCTTGGAGACGATCATACGGCCGCTGTCCTTGGTTGCGGTAACCCAAGTGGGGCCGCTCATGGTTGTAGTGCTGGAGCCAGGCATCCAGGTCGGCCTGCAAGTCCTCTAGGTTAGTGTAGAAGGTCTCGCGAAACTTGATCGCGAAGAACTCATTTTGCACGGTGTGGTGGAAGCGCTCCACAAACCCGTTGGTTTGGGGCCGGCGCACGCGCGTGGTGCGATGGTGCACGTCGTTGAGCGCCAGATACAGTTCGAACGGATGCGACTCCGTCCCGCAGAACTCACGCCCATTGTCGCTGAGCACGTGTTGGAGTTGGAGCCCATGCTCCGCATAGAAGGGCAGCACATCATTGTGGACCAGCGCCACGGCGGCCTCAGGCTGTTTGCTGGTGTGCAAAAAGCCGAAGGCATAGCTGTTGTACGCATCAACCGCGCTGTGCAGGTAGACCTTGCCCACGCCCTTCACGTTGCCCACCAGATAAGTGTCTTGGCCGACCAACTCGCCCGGCTGGCTGGATTCGACGTGCCGTTCGCGGAAGGCCGGGTTCTGCTTTTCCAGATGGGCGACTTGCTCGGCATTCAGCTCCAGGCCGGTTTCGTCTTGCTGGCGTTCGAGCGCCAGCCAGCGATCATAATTGCTGCCCAGCTCGTGCTCGTTGAGGATTTTCTGGATGGTGACGGCGCTGAGGTTGATGCCGTCCAGCCCCACCAGGTGCTCCAGGTAATTGCAGCCCCGGCTGGGATGGGCCAGCGCCAGGTCGCACACCTTCTCGACGATCTCGTTCGGCGTGGTTTGGGCATGGCTCTTGGCGATGGGCGGCAGGTCCACCAGACCTTCCAGCCCGAAGGTTTCGAACCGCTTCTTGTACTCGTAAAACTGCGTGCGAGTAATGCCCCGCCCGCGGCAGGCTTCGCTGACATTGCCGAGCTTTTCGGCCAGGTCCAGTACGCTCAACCGCTGTCGGGCGACCTTCACGTCTGCGTTCATCGTTTGCCTCCTGGTTGACACCTATTCTATGTCACCCAGGGAGCTTTAGACAACATTTCACGCAAAGTGCGGAAGCTCCCTTATTGGAACATCAGAATAATCATTCCAACGACGAGATAAGTGCGATCAGGGCCGTTACTGAACTTTGCGGTATGGCCAAGAATCGCCAATAGGACGAGAAGAATCAATAGATTCTATCCAGAACAGGAATTGCGACGCGCAGATTGCTTGTAATTCATTCCAATTTCGGGCAGATGCCCGCTATTTTGAATAGAGTCTAGTGTAATAAACCCAATGGAGTCTGGACGGTTTGTATAAAATCGCCGCGGGCTGTAGTGGACTTATCGGGAGCGGTCATTAATTTTCCAAAAGAGAGCCAGATGCTCCGCTGGGTTTGTTGCGGCTGAACGGGTAAACTCGGACGCGCATGCCATGCTCAGGCAAGCGCCCAACGTACAAGCTGCGAGTCGCGAATTTACGATTCAACTTGTCCGTCTGGAGCCAGCGACCGCTGTGTTATCGACACTACAAACGCCCATTCTATCTGCGCCATGAACGGCTTAGACGGAATGACAGGGCCAACCACATAACCTTGAAACGCTCGCAAAGTTGGCTCCTTGAGTCGTGCCGGCTGTTCGCCCCAGTCACGTAGCGCGGTTACCTCCATTCGACAAAGTGACCAGCGATAATTTTAGTCCACGTCTTGCGCCAACCCAAATGGCTCGTTATGAAGCGAGCAGCCCCATCGGAATTCACCGAATAGAATCGACCTTCGCCTGCGTCGCGGTTGTAGCAGAGAAGTAGGCCAAAGCCGAGTGTGACGATGTCGGTGCATGGCGGGAAATCCGAATAAGTAGTCAAGGTGCGCCAGTTGCCATAGCCGTCGGTGGTTCGAAACTCCAGTTTATTAGTAAACGCGCTGTACAACAACAGATCCGACAGTTGTCCTCCTGTAAAATTACATGGCACTATCACTTGCCAGCTTGCGCCTGGCTGCTCGCTTTGGCCGCACAACCATCTAAACGTGCCATCTCCGTTGGAAGAATACATTTCGATGACTTCAGAATTCAGGTCATAAAACAGGAGGTCAGAAAGGGAGCTGCCCCGTGTAAAATTGCCCGCCGCAATCCGTTGCCAGGTACTTCGCCATCCTAAGTGATCGGGTCCGAATCCTCTGAAGTCGCCATTTCCTCTGGGCTGCAACAAATAACCGCGTTGGTGAGCTGGCTCATAGACTACTAGCCCACTATATGCGCCGTCGCGCGAGAATCTACCCGGGACTATACGGCTCCGATTGTCGTTGTAGGATGCGATGTCCACACCCAACGTGGTCGTATATAGCAAAGTGAAGGCGCCTGTACCATCTGCGGAACGGATCTCCGTCGTCCCAGTATGGCGATCGTAGAGCACCAGATCACTCAACACAGTATCAGTAAACGAGCCCGCCACAATGTCCGTCCACCAATGAGGGGTATGTCCTCCCGCTGGAAAAAGTGCTATCCGCTCGATATCATCGCCGGTCGCCGCGACCGATGTTAGCTCTATCTCGTCATTTTCCGGGTCGTAGAACAATATGTCGGGAGTTAAGGGGAAGGGGTTATCCATTCCAGCATCTTTATCGAAGCTCGCACTGGCTGTGTATGCCCGCCGAATCAGCCCTGCAAACGGCTCAAAAGCGTCCCCAGAGCGTGGAATCGGCTTAATGTTGGTGCCGACGTCAAAGTATACAGACGACAACGTTGTCGCGCGGGCCTGAGTGATCTGATCCCAACCGTATTGGCATTGATATCGGAGGTAACTAAGAAAAAGGGAGCCACACCCAATAGAAGTTTTATCTCCGTCGCTTGGAAAATTCCGGGTCACCCAGTCGTCCCGATTACTTGCCAACCACAGCTTTGCAGTGGCATCTCCATCGATATCGTGAGGATATAAGATGGCACCCAGAACTCGCGACAAAGCCTCCCCATGACTAGCACTGCAGTCCCAACCAGTTCCAGCGGCAGCCATCAAGACCTCAGCAACTTCCGATGCGACTGCTAAAAGAACCGATCTGTATGTGTCACCCAGCACGGCATCTACGATAATCGATGTGCTGCTGCACCCGCTGTGTGATGCACCTCCGATTGACCCCGCCGGAAAAACTCGAATCTGGAAGGGAATTCCGGGCGGCGTTAGGCCGCCAAAAACGCTCTGGAGAAAGGAGTAGTCTGTTTCGCATGCAGCTAGAATATGGTCCGCTACGTCTTGCCCCGGAGACCCAAGGTCATCGCGGAAGTAGACTTGGAAGTGGTCAGTGACGCCGCGAAGTACGAATGATGTCATTTTCCCCTCGTGAGTTAGGCCAACTGATTCCCGTCGACGTAAAACTTTGTCGATACTCTGATGCCACACGGTTCGCCGTCGCTACTGCCTTGCCTGGCGCCATGGTGCAGTAGCCGGGATCGGAGTTCGCGAAGAACTTGGCAAATAAGGGTTGCAATATTCCATACAGGCTGAAGCCAGTTGATTAGGGCAAGGGCGACGAACGCAAATACTTTGGCTACCAACTGCATAATCGTCAGCGAAGTCCAAGCGGCGCCAAGAAGTTCACCGCTTCGTTCACGGTAAGGCTGATACTCATGGCTAATAAATCGCTCCTGACTTGCCGAACGGGAACAATCTATCGGGATGACACACATTGTATGGCGGAACTGAGATTTGAGTATGGCCAGCTGGCACGGTGTCTAGCAAGCAGTCAACAGTTCACACGCTAAAAGCACGGCGACGAAAAACTATTTCGGCGAAAATCTTGGACTAGATTTCCAGGACCGTTGGCTAATTTATAAGGCGTACAATCATCATTTTGCGACTACAATTGGTGGCCGACAGAGCATTGCTGACCAATGAATGTCAAACGGAACCGACAAAGCATTGCTGACATGAAAGGATGTGGCAGCCGACATTCATGGGCCAGCAGTGTGGGTTAGGATTTCAAGAACGGATAGGGCCAGCGCTTGATGATCCGGCCTTGAGCATAAATCGTTAGGTGCGCTTGCTGTGTTTCCAACACGGTCTTGACGAACTGACCCTTGCGACGTTTGCCGACCTTGAACGTCTGGCTGAGTAGGTGAATGTTGCCATTCGGCGTAACCCGCCGAATGAAAGTCACATGCCCAGCAGCGACGGGCAAGGGGTCGTGTGAGATCACAAAGCGCGCTGGCAACTTCTGCAGTTTTTGCTTGCGCCGATACTGGTCGGGTGTTAAGCCACCCAGCCGGCGCTGGACGTGCTGAGCCTTGACCGTATCTTGCAACCGCCGTAGTTCGCGCTGGAGCGCATGCGCGTTGGAATAGCGCTGTTAGAGCAAGCGGGGTTGGAACCACCCGTTGAACCATTCGACCCCGCCATTGCGCTGCGGTCGGGCCGATGGGATGAATATGGGCTCGATGCCGAAACGCAGACACAGCCGAATGACGCGCGACAGGTACCGGGTTGCTGGTCCCCAGCCGACGAACTCGCAGCCGATGTCGAATTGAAGCTGCTCGGGTCGTCCCAAAGTTTTCCAGCACTCGCCCAGGAAGTCCAAGACGGCCTCCATTTGGCGCGAACGGCCCAATTTTAGGCAAACGGCGCCACACCTGACCCACCTGCGGAGCAGGTGCGGGTCGAAGGCGTCGCGGCAGACAAAGATTTAGTAGTGCTGCCGTTTGCTCTTGAGATAGATGGGCCCCACGAGGTCGAGCAGATGCAGTTGGTTGGACCGCCGTGCCTGCGGTGTGGGGTAGACCTGCTTGGGCAAGAACCGTGCGAGCCGCACGCGGGGCGTGGTGACACCGTTGCGTTCCAGGACGCGCTCGATCGTGCGCTCGCAGGGTAAGGGGTTCAAGTGCAAGGCCTTGAGCTCGCCTAGGATGGCACTGGCACCGATCAAGCTGTAACGAGATTGTGGGTGCTATTGTGATTCGAGCCGCCGGCGAATGCTTGGGATCGAGCGTTCCAAGTCTGGTGAGATACGGGGCGGCTGATGATTGGCCCGGGTCAGGTCGTAAAGGCCGGTCACGCCCATCGCCTGGTAACGACGACACCAGGTATGAAACCATTCGCGGGAGCGCCCCAATGCTTGGCTGATGGCCTCGACAGAGCGCCCCGCCAAACGCAGTTTGATTGCTTGATGGCGGTCGGTGAATTCGTCTTTCATAGTTGCCTCCGTGGATTAGCCCTGAAGGGCTGCCACACGGCGCAACTTTAGAAGAAGTCGAATGGCCGAACAAACTGGGTCCTCCCGCGAGGACGTCATGGACGACCGACACTTGTGTCAGCCATGCGCTGTCGGTCCGGAGCAACATTCGTGTCACGCATGCTCTGTCGCCAAAATGTCAGCTATGCATTGCCTATGCATTGTCGGCCAGCACCAAGAATGCTTTGGACTATCTGGCCGTCGAAAAGCACCAGGTAGTGCATTTTGTGCGGCCTGCTGCGCCACCCGGCCCTGGATACGCACGCCAAGCGAGTGGGGGCCGTTATTCGCGCCTCCAGCGCTGGGTTATCACTATGGCGATTGCACGGACAGGTCGAGACTCACCTGGATTGGACGGTAAGTCAAAGGTGACCATAGCGATGCAAGAGACACTCAAGGCATACGAAGGCCCCGATGACAAAGGGCCTTTTCATTTTGCCCTGGTCCTCAAGTCTGAGGAGCACCGTTGAAAGCAGGATGCCATTGTCTTGTGAAGCAAGTCGGCGTTCGATCCAGGCGCCCGTGGGACGACGGTCCAATTCATAACTAGCAAACCTCGAATTGGGTTTGTGATTAAGGCCAAATTGCCTATAATTAGTCCTGAAACGTACTCGTTACGTCTATTGACTGGCATTGGAAAGACGGCAAAGGTTCCTTAGCCGAATTACCAGTTTTTACAACAGACCCTTAGCCGCAATTGGCGAAAAGCCGAATAAGGGTGCGCTAAAAGCGCATAAGGTGCTGCAAAACCCTCACCGTGGGTTCGAGCCCCACCGTCGCCTCTGTAACACTCAAGAAGCCCTGGAAACCAGGGCTTTTTTCTTTACCCGAGCGCCCTTCCACTGAGCAAGCAGCCCGGTGTAGCTATCGCGATGTTAAGGCAGAAGACAAGGTTCCCGCCATCAATCCAGCCAAGGGTCTCGTGCAATGCGGTGGAACCTTGTGCGCGTTAGGGACAACCGTATAAGGTTCGCAGACGCGGATTCGAAGCGATTGCGATGCAGAATGAAATTGGCCCAGTCAACAACAGACAATACCAGACAATAGACAGAAGGTTGGCCACACTCGCTTAGCCTCGAGGACAAGGCCCCCGCGTAACCGCTCAGATGAGCCAGGATCCTTTGGCCTGATCTCAAATCCATGTCTTCGCCAACCCGTGTTGGCTGCCCTTTCGGCCACCCATCTTTTGACGACACTGCGCCCCCACCAAATCTGTTCGAATGCGATTCAAGCTACCCGGCAAGACCTCAACCTCTGGTCCTGTGCCAAACAGCGGCACCACACTAAACACAGCATCCAACCATCGAATGATGCGGCTACTCATCATGCCTCTGTATCAATAATGCCAGCCAAGCAGCTGAGCCTTGGTGATCTCAGCACCGCCAGCTGGCCGGGTGACAAGTGTCATCACCATCACGGATGAATGTCATCAACTTTGCCTGTCTAACCATTTCCTAATTGAGCTGTTGATCCCAATCTCCTAGTATGAAAATAGGCGTCTGAAATTCAAACGGTTCGGCTCCGGGCATAACCGGGTTGCAGGCTCTTGGCCAGGGATGGAAATCCTGCCCTGTGCGCAGCAAATGGTGCCTTGGTCATCATAGATAGTTTGCAATTATCCAAGTTTGCTCATTGCCAGAAGAGGACAAAAGTCCTAGTATTGTAAAGGCGTCTCAGCACAACCTGGGGGAAATGACTTATGGGTCATTCTTTAAAGCCGAATAGGCTGTATTTTGTCGCGGCTGTCGGCGCAATCATACTCGCCTGTCTCCTTCTAGTTGCAATTTCCCTTCCGAACCAAACAGCTAACGCAAGCGCCAAAGCAAATAGCGTCACCATCTATATCACCAATAGCGGGCCCAATCCCGCAGAGGTGACGATTCTGCCTGGCGATACCGTTACCTGGATCAACCAAACCAGCTCGGTTCAACAACTTCTGCCCCTATATCTGCTGTATCTGCCGCTCGTGCAGAACGGCAACGGCGCCGCCCAGTCCATGGCACCGGCGCCAGCCCCCGTTTCGGCGCCCGCCGGCGTGAGCAACTGGGGCGGGGCTATCTTGCCTGGCGGCTCTTACAGTTTTACGTTCACGATCACCGGCGACTTTCCTTTCCAATTCGCCGGCCAACCTGGCTGGGTTGGCCAGGTCATCGTCACCCTGTCTGCTCCCCCACTGACGCCAACCGCGACTGAGACGCCGACCGCCACTGCAACAGCTACTGACACACCGGCAGGCACGGATACCGCGACGCCCACCCCAATTCGCACCGCAACGGCCACGGCCACCAGAACCGCAACAACGACCGCGACGCCAACGGACACGGCCACCGTAACCGAGACGCCGACTATCACCCCGACACCCAGCGTCACAAAGACGCCAACGAATACACCAACAGCAACAGTGACGAGTAGCCCAACGAGCACGCGAACGGCGACTCCGACACCGACGGCCAGCTACACGCCAACTGACACGCAAACGCCAACTGTTACCAGCACCCCCAGCAACACGCCCACCAGTACGACCACCAATACACCGAACAGCACCGCCACCGCCACCGTCACGGCCACGCCGTCAAATACCCCGACGGTCACGCCGACTCCGAGCGTGACCAACACGGCCACGGACACGCCGACGGCGACCTCCACCGCTACGCCAAGTAACACCCCGACCGCCACGGCTACGGCGACGGCAACGAATACGGCCACGAACACGCCGACGGCGACCTCCACCAACACGGCCACCAACACGGCCACCAGCACGGCAACGGCGACATCTACCAATACCGCCACGAGCACGCCGACCGCGACTTCCACCAACACGCCGACCAGCACGCCTACCAATACAGCGACCCCCACTTCCACGAACACCGCCACAAACACGCCGACGAATACGCCCACCAACACGCCGACGTTCACGCCCACAGCGCTGATGAGCCCAACTTCAGAGAACGGCGCGACAGCCACCTCGACGACCGAGCCAGGCCTGCCGGTCGTGAATGTGCCGGCCACGATTGCAGGGAACACCACCTGGACCGCCGGCAGCGTTCACCTCGTCACAGGTGTGACTTCGGTCAACGCTGGCGTCACACTCTCGGTTCAGCCCGGCGTCATCGTGAAGTTCCAGAACAATGGCGGCACGCGGGGCAAGCTGACCATCAACGGCACGATTTCCGCGCTGGGCGCCGCCGGCAACCCCATCGTCTTCACCTCCATCCACGACGACTCCTTCGGCGGCGACACCAATCAGAATGGGGGTTCGACCTGGCCGACGGCCGGCGTGTGGGATGGGCTGGAGCTTTCCAATACCAGCAGCGGCAACACTATAGATCATGTCCTGATCTATTACGCGGGCGGTGGCGGCGGGGCTGCAGTTAAGGTAACCGGCGCCGCGATCACCCTGACGCACTCGACCATTCGCTACAGCGGCGGCGACGGCCTGCGCCTGCTCAACGGGGTCTCGGGTCTGATTGACAGCAACGAGATCGCGTACAGCCTGGCCAACGGCATTTCGCCCAGTGGGGCCAGCTCGCCTACCATCCAGAACAACACCATCGCCCACAACCGGCAATATGCCGTCTATCTGGAAGGCAGCTCCTTCCCGACCTTCGCCAACAACCTGGTCTATGGCAACGGCACAAACGGCATCGGCATCTATGGCAACATGGGGACTGGCACCTGGTACAAGAATCCTGGGTTGCCGTATGTCGCCACGCAAAATCTGACGGTGGTGGCGGGCAACATCCTGACGCTGCAGCCCGGCACAGTCGTCAAACTCTCTACCAACCAGAACATCATCATCCAGGGGGCGTTGGTCGCCTCGGGCACGGTCACGGACACTATCGTCTTCACTTCTCTGAAGGATGACAGCTACGGCGGCGACACCGCCCAGGACGGCGGCGCGACCAAGCCCAACCCCAATGATTGGGGCACGGTCTACTTCGCCAGCACGGCCGACAGCGCGACATCAGTTTTGAACAGTGTCGATATGCGCTACGGGGGCGCCAGCTACAACTACGGCAGCGGCACATCCACCGCCGACCTGACGCTGGACAGCGCCTCGCCACGGGTCACCAACAGCACCTTCGAGCGCAGCGGCGGGTTTGGCGCGCAGCTGGTTAACGCCACGTCGCCGGTTTTCCAGGGCAACACGGTGGTGGATAACCTGAGCCATGGCCTCTGGCTCAGCCCCTCGTCATCGCCGCAGATCCTCAATAACACCTTCGCCCGGAACGGCGGCTATGCGGTATACGTCACGGGGAGTTCGCGAGCTACTTTTGGCGGCAACACGGCTGCTGGCAACAAGGTCAACGGCATCGTGATGGCCGGGACGTTTAACGCCAACACGACCTGGCAGTACGATCTCCCTTATGTCATCGAGAGCAACCTGACGCTGGCGCTCAATACAAGCCTGACCATCCAACCCGGTGTGATCGTCAAGTTCATGACTGGCGGTTCGATGACCATCAATGGCCAGCTCATTGCCCAGGGCGATGCCGGCCATCGCATCTATTTCACGTCCGTGAAGGACGATAGCCTGGCTGGCGACACCAATGGGGATGGCATCGCCTCGGCCCCAGCCGCGGGGGACTGGAACGCGATCCAGTTTGCTTCAACGTCCGGCGCTTCGGCGCTGGACTACGTGACCGTGCGGTATGGCGGCAGCACATCCACGACCGGCGCCCTGTACCTGAACGGCGGCGCCCCCACCCTGGGCCACCTGGTGGTCATGGGCAGCAAATATCGGGGCCTGTACGCTCAGAATGCCAGCCCGTATATCGATGGGGCAGTGTTCACCGGCAACGACACCGGCGTCTACAACGACACGGCGGCCTATTCCATCGTCACCGACAGCGACGTCTACAGCAACACTACCTATGGGATCAACAACGCCAATACCGGCTACAACCTGACGGCGACCAACGACTGGTGGGGCAACGCGACTGGGCCCAAGATCGCCAGCAACCCGGGCGGCACCGGCGACAAGGTGAGCGCCAATGTCAACTATTCGCCATTCGCGACCACACCGCCGGTGCCGCTGCCCTCTGGCCTGCCGGCATTCCCATCCGCGCCGGTCTTCACCCAGGTAAGTGGCGCGATCGCCAGCAACACCACCTGGACCCTGGCCCAGAGCCCGTACGTGGTCATCAATGACGTGACCGTCAACGCCGGCGTGCAGCTGTCCATTCAGCCGGGGGTCGTGGTCAAATTCGCCACTGGCAAGAGCTTGAACGTCAACGGCATCCTGATGGCGAATGGGACGACCGACAGCCACATCATCTTTACGTCCATCAAAGATGACGGCGTGGGCGGAGACGCCAACGGCGACGGATCCGCCACCTGGCCGCGGCCCGGCGACTGGGGCCGGATCTACTTCGGCAATTCCAGCGTGGACGCCCTGACGCGGCTGACCTATGCCGAGGTGCGCTACGGCGGCAGCACCGGTAGCGCCATCTACTTCGACAGCGCAGCGCCGACCGTTTCCGACAACCTCGTCTTCCAAAACGCGGGCTATGGCCTGCAGGTGAGCAACACTTCGGCTCCAAACGTCCTGCGGAACTGGGTCCTGGATAATACGGGCGGCGGCATCAAGCTCGACACCACCTCGACCGGGACGCTGCAGAACAACCGGCTGTGGGGCAACACCGGGTATGCGATTTACATGGATGCCACCTGCTACCCGACACTGTCCGGTAACGAGGCCTTCTATAACTCCGTCAATGGGGTCCGCGACAGCGGGACGGTGACCTTCAACCAGACGTGGAACCCCAACCTGCCCTATGTGATCGAAGGGGCTCTGACCATCAACAGTGGGCCGGCACTCACCATTCAGCCGGGCACGGTGGTCAAGTTCAAGGACACGACCAGCTACCTGACCGTGAACGGGGCACTGATCGCGGATGCCAGCGGCGGCGCGCCGATCGTCTTCACCTCTTTCCGGGACGACGCCCACGGCGGCGACACGAACAACGACGATACCATCACCTGGCCGGCGCCGGGTGACTGGCAGCGGATTTACTTCGCCGCCAGTTCGGACGACAGCCAGACGATCCTGCGCAACACGCTCGTGCTTTATGGCGGCGCCACGAACAACAACAGCGTCGTAGTGGACAGCGCCGCCCCGCGCATTATTTCGAGCACCATCGCCTATGGCAGCGGCTACGGGCTGTACCTAATCAACCAGTCCAACCCGCTCATCCAGGGCAATACCGTTCTGCAAAACGGCCTGAGCGGTCTGTATATGACCAATGCCTCGGCGCCCACGATAAATAGCAACACTTTCCAGCGCAACGGGAACTACGCGGTGGAGATGACGGCCGACAGCAAGCCACACTTCAGCGGCAACACGGCCCTGGATAACACCTACAACGGGGTAAAGGTAAGCGGCACGACCGCCGGTGGGACCACCTGGGACGCGGACCTGACCTATGTAGCCGGCGCCGTGACCATTCCGGCGGGTGCCAGTTTGACACTCAGCCCGGGGGCGATCGTCAAGTTCCTCCCGGCGACGAACTGGACGGTAAACGGCCCGCTCGTGGCGGCCGGGAATTCTGGGGCGGCAATTGTGTTGACCTCGCTCAAGGACGACACTTACGGCGGTGATACGAACAACGACGGAACGGCGACGGCACCGGCGGCCGGCGATTGGGGCACTTTGACCATCGCGAGCACCGCCAGCGCCAGCCGTTTTGACTACGCCGTTGTCCGCTACGGCGGCGATCCGACCATCAAGGTCTCCGTCAGCAGCCTGTCCGTCACGAATTCGACGCTGGACACCAATGTACGGGCGCTGTGGTACGACCAGTCTACGGGCGTGGTCACCACTACGCAGTTCCTGAGCAACACACAGTATGGGCTGTACGAGACTGCTTCTGGCCTAACCGTTCAGGGGGACCAGTTCCGCTACAACCGGCAGGGCGCCTATGTCACAACAGCCACCCTCGCGCAGGCTGTGATTGACAACAATGTTTTCGTTGACAACTACGGGTACGCCATTTTCTTCGACTTTGGAAGCTACTCGTACTTTGGAGGCAATAATACGCTGCTTTATCCTGGGTTGATCGGCAACGCCATCCGGGTCCAGAGCGGAACAATAACCAAGACCACCAGTCTTATTGCGAATGCCGTGTATTGGCTGGACAACTGGACCGTGGGAACTGGTGTGACACTGACCATACCAGCCAACACGATTATTAAACTGTCATCTGCCTTTTTGACTGTGAATGGAACCTTGTCAGCAACGGGCACCTTGACCAACCCGGTTGCTATCACGTCATTGAAAGACGACAGCTTTGGTGGCGACACCAATGATGACGGCAGCGCCAGCACCCCGGCCAACGGCGATTGGATTGGCATCCTGGTGCATGGAGGCAACCTGACGCTTGACCATACCGTGGTTCAATACGGCGGCGGCGCCGGTTCGCTTGCCTGCAGTTACGCAGGCCTGAGCGGTATGATCAGC
>Ga0070730_10000981_pt1 | contig 28954 bp, 23 predicted proteins | sample Coa_R1_3_FD_66447 | JGI IMG/M metagenome (GOLD analysis project Ga0070730, IMG submission 66447) | Surface soil microbial communities from Centralia Pennsylvania, which are recovering from an underground coalmine fire - Coalmine... | ecosystem: Environmental > Terrestrial > Soil > Unclassified ... | reverse complement strand
GTCCCATGACCCAGAAATGAGAAAGCCCGCACGAAGCGGGCCTTCCCTACACTTAAGCCGGCGTGGCCGACCTCCGTGATCTGGACAATCCGAGGATAGGCTATTCGGAGCTACCGGGCAAGGCTTTGCTTGTTCCCGATAGCGAACGTGCGTCGGCGTTTCCAAAATTTCTGCCGACGGAGGTCCTATGACTTCGGTGAGGGTAAAGTCACGCCCAGATCGAGAACGAAGCCCGAATCCATCGTCCTGGCACGCCAGGTTCCCGATGGCCCTATTAACGAGCGGTCGGTTTTCCAGCAATCAGGTCGCGGTCCTGATCGCTATGTTCGGCCATGCGGATCGCCGAACTGGCACGCTTCGCGTGAGGCAGTCGACGCTCGCGACGTACTTCGGCAAAAGCCGCCCGTGGGTCAATGGGGTGATCTCGGAACTGATTGCGATGGAGGCGATTTCGAGCGACGCGCATTTCGGGCGCGGTCGCGCGGGTGCGTCGGAAAGAGGGCTGCAGGAAGCGAACGAATACAAAGTTTTGTTGCCGGAGTTCTTCCAAGCGACGAGAGAGCCTGATGAGATTGTTGGGGTTGGTCAGGGATCTGACACCCGTTGTCAGCGGGGTGACACCCACGTAGGGGCCCCCCAACAAATCCATGCTCAACAACAAGGGAATCTCTCCTCGCCGGCGCGACGTGATGTCGATCGGGTTGACGTGGCGGAGGACTGGTGCCCCACGGCCGAGACCGTCGAATGGATCCTCAGTCGACGGCCGGACCTCGACATCCCGTCTTTCCAGGCGCTGTTCGTGTCGAGCTGCCGAGCAAATGGCTACCGGTATAAGGATCCCGACGCCGGGTTTAGGCAGTGGGCTATCGAAGACCTTCTAAGGAATCGAAGCAGGAGCAATTCAAATGTCGGCAGAGCTGACACAGTCGAAAGAAGATCTGGTCGGCGTTCAAACGCTGATGCCGCAGTTTCCAGTTTTGACGCCTGGGCTATGGTTGCTCGTGGGGGGTGAAACCCGGTCACGGTTCACGGAATCGGGGGAGTTTCTGGGGGCCTACGAAGTGGCCTGGCGGCCGAGTTTGCCGGATTCCGCGGCGCTTGCAGAATTGAAGCAGGTTGAGCTTGAGCTTGCGGGAGTGCTGGATCCGGCGCCGCGGCAGTGGCTGACGGCCCGCATTTATAGTCTCCTGTCGCACTATCCGGGAAAGCCGCTGGCCCAAGCGGTCGAGATGGCTATCGGTTTCGACTGGGTGGAGGACCTGGAAGGGTTTCCGGCGTGGGCAGTTCAAGAAGCGGCTCGGCAGTGGAGACGAAACAAGGAGAACAAGTGGCGGCCGGCGCCGGGCGAGATGATGGATCTTTGCGAGCGGATCGTGGGTCCCTTCAAGACGCTTTCCGACCGCGTCGGGCAGTTGCTGAGGTTTGAGGCCAGGTCCAAAGAGTCCGGCCCCGTAGGTGAGCAGAGTCGTCGATCGGCAGGCGGCTTCGTCCAACTCGGGATGTTGGCCCGAGCGGCGATGGTTGTTGCTCGGGAATAAAATGCTTCGGACGAGTTGGAAAACTGCGGCCGGTCGATAGCTTACAGGGTTGGCTCGCGATAGTGGGTTCGACGGAAACCCGATCCGTCTCATATGGAGAGGTTGAATGTCTCAGGCAGTGCGCGGAGTAGAATCGGTGGTGCCGGTGATTGGGCAGGTGCCGTCGTACCGGACGCCACCACAGAACCTCGAAGCCGAGCAGGCGCTGCTGGGCGCGCTCCTGGTCAACAACGCGACCTACCACCGGGTCTCGGAGTTCCTGCGGCCGGACTATTTCTTCGAGCCGGTCCATCGGCGGATCTACGAGGCAGCCGAGAAGATCATTGAGCGCGGCCAGATCGCGAACCCACTTACGCTGAAACCGTTCTTCGAACAGGACGGTGCCCTCGCTGACATCGGCGGCGCGCGCTACCTGGCGCAGCTCGCGGCGTCGGTGGTCACGATCATCAACGCTGCCGACTACGGCCGGCAGATCTACGACCTGCATCTTCGGCGCCAACTGATTGAGATCGGTGGTGACGTGGTGAACGAGGCATTCGAGCAGGACCTCGATCTCGATGCCAAGAAGCAGATCGAGATGGCCGAAAAACGGCTTTTCGATCTCGCGACCGAGGGTGCAGCCGACGGCGGGTTCCAGCCGTTCAAGCAAGCGCTGCTGAACGCGACCGAGATCGCCGAGGCGGCCTACAAGCGCGGCGGCAAGACCTCGGGCGTCTCGTCCGGCTTCCGCGATCTCGACAAGAAGCTGGGCGGCCTGCACCCATCCGATCTCATGATCCTGGCCGGCCGCCCGTCCATGGGGAAGACCACGCTCGCCACCAACATCGCCTTCAACGTCGCCCGCGCCTACCGCCAGGGCCGCGGGCCGACCGGCGAGGCCGTGGCCGAGGATGGCGGCGTCGTCGCGTTCTACTCGCTCGAAATGTCGGCCGAGCAGCTGGCGACCCGCATCCTCTCCGAAGCCTCGGGCGTGTCCGGCGACAAGATCCGCCGCGGCGAGGTCGCACGCGACGAGTTCGACCGATTCGTCCAGGCCTCGCTCGAGCTGCAGAGCATCCCGCTGTTCATCGACGATACCCCGGCGCTGTCGATCGCCGCGGTGCGCACTCGCGCCCGCCGCCTGAAGCGCCAGCAGGGCCTGGACCTGATTATCGTTGACTATCTGCAACTGCTGACCGGCACGCCGTCGCGCGGCGCCGAGGTCAATCGCGTCCAGGAAATCTCGGAAATCACGCGCGGCCTGAAGGCTCTCGCCAAGGAACTGAGCGTGCCGGTGATCGCGCTGTCGCAGCTCTCCCGCGCGGTCGAGCAGCGCGAGGACAAGCGGCCGCAGCTCGCCGACTTGCGCGAGTCAGGCTCGATCGAGCAGGACGCCGACTGCGTCATGTTCGTCTACAGAGAGGAATATTACCTGGGCCGTGCAGAGCCTGCGCGCCGGCCGGAGGAGAGCGAGGACAAGTACCTCCAGCGCCATGCCGAATGGTGGGACCGGATGGGCAAAGCCGGTGGTAAGGCCGAGGTCATCATCGGCAAGCAGCGCCACGGCCCGATTGGTTCGATCACGTTGAGTTTCGACGGGGCTACGACCAAGTTCGCGGATTACATCGGGGCGGATCATTTGCCGGAGCACAACGAGTAGGCGCTACGAGCGGCGTTCGCCCACGATTTCTCTCTCTATGCGCTCTCTACGGTCCAGTTGCCAAACTGGTCCGTAGAGCGTCGGTCGTCACGTTGACCAGCTGCGAAGTGGATGATAAAACGGTCGAAGAGCGGAGAACGGCGCTGGTCGTTCGTCCTTGCTCATCCGATAACGACCGGTGGTTCTGAATGGATACGTGCCGTCCCGCGTGCTTGGTGATGTTGGCGGCGACTTTTTGGGTGGCTGCGCCTCGTTCTGAGGCGGCGCCAGTGCAACGAGATGCGTCGTTTGTGCCGCCGGTCGAGGTTCCGTCGCCGGGCTCGGTCGCTGGGGAGGCCCTGGTCGTTGGCGATCCATCGGTGCGTTTGTCGGATTCTGAATTTCCGACGCCGCGACATGTCACGCTGTTTTTCACAAACAGGACTGGGACGGCGGTAAAGCCGGAGAGCACTGACGTTACCGCGGATGGGCCAGTGACCGCGAAGGTCGAGGCCGACGACTGCGCAAAACTGCCGATCTTTGGCGCAGGGGACCGGTGTTCGGTCGATCTCACGGTGTCGCCAAACCGCCCAGGCGAATGGTCGGTCGATGTGAAGCTTTTTCACAGCGGTCCCGGTCGGCTCGCACATGCGATCGCGTCGAGCAAATTCACTGGAAACGGGAAGGGCGCGCTCGGCAATTCCGGCGCTGGCTTTGCGACCAGCCTCGCCGGCGGGGGCGAGTCTATCGATTTCGGCTCCGTCGTGGCGAGCAAGGCGCGCGCGTCGCGCACTGTCGAGGTTGCGAATTCCACGGCCGGCCCACTGCTGTTTGCTTCGCCCAGGCTGGTTGCGCAAACCGAAGACGTATCTATCCGACCGGAGAATTGCGCGATCGGTCAGGAGATTCAGCCGGGCGGTCGCTGTCTTCTGTCGTTGGTGTGGGAGCCGCACGACATCGGAGCGCTCTCGACGGACCTCCTCATCGGAGAGAAGGATAAGGTTTTAGTTGTGCCGGTTCGCGGGACGGCGGTCCAGGAAGGATCGAGTGGAGTTGCGGTGGCTGGCCAGGCGCCGCCCCTTCCCCTCCCCGGCGGTCGTTCGAGCGCACTACAGATTCCGGATGTGCTTGATCCGTTGAACAGCGGGAAAGGCGGGGGTGGGCTGGCGGGGTCAAGCCCGAATCATTCTAGCGGTATTCGATTGGTCGGGATCGCCGGCGACGAGGTGATCTTCCAGGACGGGGGATCTCCCGTTTTGGGGCGCCTGCATGATCCGATCTCACTTTCTGGTCGGAGCTACACGGTGGAAGAGGTGCAGCAAGGGGCGGTGGTCCTGCTGACGGACGGCCGCCGGCAGTCGTTCGCTTTGGTCGGCGGTGATCCGTCTCCGAAGAAGTCAGGTGGAGCCAAGCAGGAAAGACCCACGATCGACCAGAAGACGATGTTTGGTTCAAAAGATAACAAGAAGTCATAGCGATGGCGGACACCGAACAAATTCCCGCTCATATTTTGGAGTTCGCGCGGAAACTCCAAGTGGCATTTCGGGCGCAAGAGAAGCACCTCGAGATCCCAGAGATCCTGACGAGGTACGGGTTTTATGAGTACGGCCTGGGTCGGTCTGGGGGACGGTCCGGTTCTGACGTCGCTTCCGCATCCGATTTGCGCCTTCATGTGGCGCCCGCACGTCAAGCGGCGATGGGCGTGCATCTGGCAGGTCTGGAAGGCGGTGTGCTCAAGATATTGTCCGCAAGCAGCGTTTCGGCCCGGCTGCAGGCCGAATTGATGGCGCTGCTGAACCGGGGTAAGCTGAAAGTCGTTGATGTCGAGGTTGTTCCGACAGGACGAGCTGAGTTCAATCGTGTTGTTCGACAGCAGGCCGAGGTTTCCTCCGAGCGGCTCGTCCGGACGTTCAGCGAGCTTGCAGCAAAGTCTGACGACCCGGAACTGATCGAGAGTGCGATCAGAGACATCTTCAGCGAGGCGCTGCAGTTGCGCGCGTCGGATATTCATCTCGATGTTGGCCTCGACGACGCCGGGAACTGGATCGATTATAGGATCGACGGTGATTGCAGGAAGATGCACCTGCTGCCGGTCCGCGTTATGGCGCCGATCATTACGCGCCTAAAGACGGACGCCAAGCTGGACGCGGCCGAGCGGCGCAGAGATCAAGACGGCCATATCGAATTCGAGTGGCAGGGCCGTTCGATTGATATTCGAGTCGCCACGATTCCCAAAGAGCCGAGGGGAGAGAAGCTGACCCTTCGGTTGCTCGACAGCGAAAATCTGAGGACCTACGAGGATTTGTTCGGCCGGGTTCCGGAGATCGCGAAGCGTCTTCGGCGGCCGCTGCGGTCTTCCATCAAGGACGGTGGGTTGATCCTGCTGTCCGGGCCGACTGGCTCGGGCAAAACCACCTCGTTGTTCGCCATGACAATGGAGATCGATAGGATCCTGCGGAAGGTGTTTTCAGCCGAAGCTCCGGTTGAGTATCGGATGCCGCTGGTGGAACAGGTCGCGTGCGGCGACGGTACCATGATGACGATGGGCAGTGCCGTCCGGGCGTTTATGCGGCAAGACCCGGACGTGATTGTGCTGGGCGAGTTTCGCGATGAAGAGACGGCAGAGGCCGGCATTCGGGCCGTCGAGTCCGGGCATCTGGTTTTGGGCACTGCCCATGCACCGAATGCCGCCGACACTTTGGCGCGGGTCCACGGGTTCATACCGGATGGGTACCGGAACGCCGGCCTCCAGACCTTGATCGGTTCGCTGGTCTGTGTCCTGAACCAGCGTCTCGTCAAGACCGTGTGCCGGGCATGCCGACGCATCGTTCCAGCGGAAGAGGCGATGGGCGCGGCAGGGTGCGACGCATTCGGCTATCTTCGCGACGCCGACGTTGCGGTGGTGAATCCGGATGGGTGCGAGGTGTGCCAGGGTACGGGTTACGTTGGCCGCGAGCTGGTCCTTGAGGCTTTGTTTCCACCGGAAGATCCCCGGTCGCGACGGGATATGGTCGCTCGCGTTCGGGAGACTGGCTTTTCGGGACTTAGGGAGGTCGATGGGACATTTTGGCTTCGGCGACAGGAGTCGATTAAGGAACTCGTCCTCGAGCAGCTGGTCGACGCCAGAATGGCGGTCTCGCTCAGCGATGAACTCGCGGCGGCGTAATATCGATGAAACTCTGGACAGTCCAATACGCGGTTGGGGAGGTCGGCGGCACGTTTCGTGTTGTCGACGACGATTTCTATCTTTCCAGCGAGGCCGAGGTTCGGAAACGGCTGGTCGCCCTCGGCTGCTTCCCGATCAGCATCAAGCAGCGCAGGAAGCCGCTTATTGAATGGTGGGACGTCCGGTCGCGAAAATGGCAGTTGCAATTGCTTCGAGCTCTGAGGTTCCAGAGCGCTCGGATTTCGGCCGGTACTGCGCTTATGCGCATCATCGAAGACGAGCCTGACGGTCGCCGGCGCTTGGCCTTCTTGCCGACGCGGGCGGTGTTGCTTGGAGGTGGATCGTTCGCGCAAGCGCTTCGGGAACTGGAGCTTTTCGATTCCGCTACGCTGGCGATTATTCTAGCGGGCGAAAAGGCGGGCGATCTCAAAGGCGTGATCGCACACGCGATTGAGCATATCGAGGAAAAGGCCAAGCAGGTTCGGGTTATTCGGTCCGGATTGCTGTGGTTCGTTTTCGATATTCTGTCGATTGTGTCGACGATCTTCAGTATACATTTCCAGTTTATCCCATATCTCCGGCGAAATATGGCTGAGAACCCGGATCCGGTTCGAGCCGCTCGGTTGGAGAGCGCGATCAACCTCGCAAATGTGGTGAACAGCGGGGTGATGCTCGTCACGCTCGGCGTGGGGATCTTTGCTGGCTGGGTATATTTGAAGTATCGGTTCCGCGGTAAGAGCAGATCGAAGCTCGGGCAGAAGCTTTTGCTGCAGATTCCGTTCGTGACGTCGTATCTGCGGAACGCCGGCCTTGCCGATTCATGTGGTGTCTTTAGTCGCCTGGTCGAGGCGCAGGTGCCGGTCGTGGACGCGTTGGCGCTTACGGCGGAGACGTGCTTCGAGCCTATGGTTCTATCGTATTGGCGCGATGCGCATGCGTCGATCCTAGGCGGGCTTCAGCCTCAAAAGGCCTTGGCTCGGGCTCCGATGCGGAAGACGGAGCAGGATCAGCTGCTGAGCTATCAAACCACCGAGGATCTTGTGGGGGTGATGAAGTCGGTTGCCGAGGAGCGAAAGTTCTCGGCTCAGGATGGTCGGAAGCTCTGCGTGGTCGCGGGTATGGCGGCGATGTTTCTCGTGATGACCGTGGTGACGCTTACGGCGATCGGCCTTGTCTACATCCAGAACGAGCAGCTGCTGGATTCGATGCGAGGAATGATGTGAGGAGAGTTAACTAGCCATGCCGCAAGATTCCGTTTTGCCCGCGGCCTCTGCTGCTTCCTCGGTGGCGCTGTTCTCTGAAAGCGTCTTTGGTGCAGCGGAAGCGGGAAACCTCTGGATTCCGCCGAATCTCATTGGCGGTCGAATTCCGCATGTTCCCAATCGCGAAGACGAAATGGTGTGGCAGGTCGCTTCAGAGGCCTGCGACACCGAGCGGGTCCACTACGTGTGGTCGGCGCATGAGGGGGCGGTTTGGTATCTGGCGGCCCCCTCGGCGGATTTCGCGTCGGCCTCAGGGACGTGGTGCGTTCTGGCTGCGCTTCTGCCAGGGACGCAGGGGTCCAGGCCCGGGCCGCTTTGCTACATGCTGAAGGATCGTGACGCGGCGATCCTGCTGGTGGTGGGACGGGATCATCTCAACGTTTTTCGCAACGACGTGCCGACGATCGTCGCGAAAGCTGAACGAGTTGCGGAGGATCTTGGAGGCGTCGACGTCGTTGACGTCCTCCCGCTGTTCGAGCAGCTGCGGCGCGTCGAGTGGCGATCGGCGTCGCGTCTTGAGGATCAGCAACGGCGATCGCTGACGCGGACGGGGGTTATTGCCGGTCTCGGTGTGGCGGCACTGGCCGCGGTCGTCTGGCTGGGGGCGCTGGCGGGGGTCGCTCTCGCGCGGTCTGAAAATGAGCAGGCGATCGTGCTGGCGAACCAGTCGGCGACGAAGCTTTTGCAGGACGCGAGCGGCCTGGCGATTAGTCCGGCGAGGCGGCAGTTGATCGACCTGATGGACTTGAACGAGCGGCTTCTGCGCATCGGTGGTTGGCTCCAGGTCTACCAGATTTCCAAGGAAAATGGGGGGACGAGCTGGAAGGCAATCGTTCCCCCGACTGTGACGGCGGATGTCATCGAGGAGATGGGAGGCAAGACCGTCGAGGAGGCTGTGGGCGGTTATCTCGTCCAGAACAAGGGAGCTCGTCGATGATGAAGCTTGGGTTTGATTCGGTCGCCCGGTTGAGGTCGTTCAATTACAGCCAGGCGACGTCGCTGCTTGCTGGCATCGATACGAAGGGTCTGCAGGTCCTGACGGTTGTTTGGGCAGGGGCGCTGGCCCTCTGCGTCATGGCGTCCATGGAGGTGTCGGTACTGAGGTCGGTTCATGACGAATCGGTCTCGCCGTCTTTGGTGGCGCCGCGGGTCCTAATGCTGCCACCGCAGCAGGTCAATCAGGCGGTGCTCGAGCAGACTGCCTCTCGGCTGCGGCGCCTGTCGAAGAAAGTGGAGGTGGATGTCGGGAAGGACGGCGGGCTGGCGATCCACAGCAAGGACCCCAGCAGCTTTCGTGACTGGATCATCGAATTGACATCATTGGAGACGATGGCGCCCCAGGTTCGGTGGAGGTTCACGTCTCTGTGTGTTGGGTCGGTAGTATGCCAGAGCTATCAGATGAGTGCTGAGGTGGTGGGTGAGGTGGTCTCGTTCGGGCCGGGCGTCGCTGGCCAGGCTGGCGGGGCGTCTAAGAACTGAACTGTTTTGCGGCGGTCCTGTTCGAGCGAATAGTGAGCGCTTTGCTAAAATCCAACTGTTTATATCGGTGCTGTTTCGGTATGGTGCTCAACTGCATCTAACTGCTTCGTCGGCTCGTAGATATCGAGGGCGACGGTCTTCATTTTCGGAGGTTACCAGATGGTACATTGCCTAGCGGGCGATCGGTACGGGGAGAAGGGCTTTGCAATTGGGCCCATCCTGTTGATCGTCGCGATCCTCGCGGTTTTGACGATGGCGTTCGCCAGCAGCAACAACAGCTTCACAGTGTCGTCGAGCAGCCAGTCGAACAAGGTCGTCGCCTCGACGGTGATGGGCCAGGGAAGCGACATGCGGACCGCGGCGGACCGGGTCATCTCGAATGGCTTCCTCATCACCGATGTCACCTACACGGGCGCGGCGACACAAGCGGACCTGTTCTCGGTCGCGGGTGGCGGCACGGCTCAGCCCATCCCACCGGCTCAGGCGCTGACGTCGACGTCCAATAACTACAGCTTCATTACGACTGCCAAGATGAATGGTGTGGGTACTGCCGGCGCCGCAAGTCTTGCGGTCGTGCTTCCGATCAAGCAGGCGATCTGCCAGCAAGTCGACGATGTCCTGTTTTCGAATTCGACTGTCCCGACGGCAACAGCGAGCGCGAACTCGTTGGATCTTACGGGTGCGGCCGCTGCGCAGGGCTGGCAGGAGGGGTGCATTCAAAGCGGTGGCGTCTACTACTACTTCAAATTGCTCGTACCCGCATGACGAATCACCGGGCTGGGGTCAGAGGCGAGCGTGGCTTCGCGATTGGCCCGATACTGATGGTGATCACCTTGATCGCCGTGGTGGGGCTCTTTATGTCGGCCGGCAGCTCGACGTTGAGTGCGTCGATCACGACGGACCGGACGGCACCTAATCTTTCCTCGCAGGCCGATCTCATTCGAGCAAAAATTCTCGAGTGCTGGTCGGCTACGCAGGGGGTGGCGACTGCAGGATATCCGGTCGGGGTCGGCGTAGCGGTTGGTGCGCTGAACTGTCCTGGAGACCCGGCGGGCTCTCAAAACCTGTGGACCGGTGCGCGGCCGACGATCCTACCATTGCCGCCGCAAGGATTCGGAGCTTGGTCCTACTCGAACGACGCGTCCGGGATCCGGATACAGATCGCGCCGGTCGACAGCGCGCATGCGGCCAATTCGGCGATCCAACAGGCCATCCAGAAGTCGATCAGCAGGTATAGCTCTGTTGAGGGAACGGTCGATAGCGCGACGCAGACCGTAACGGTGTGGATACATCACTGATACCGGGGAAGTTGTCCGCTTAACGCGTGACTTTCACTTGAAGACGGTCAAACTTTTCCGGCGGGCGTACTGCGGATGTGATTCGGTTGGGAATGTCTACCGGGTGTCGTTATGATCTACCGGCGGGCGGGAAATCTGTTCCGTCGGCTGTTGGCGTTTTCGATCTGTTGGAAAGGTAAAAGATGAATCGCAAATTTGGCATTCATCGGGAACCTACGTCGTCACACGAGTCCGGAGTGATCGGTGGTCCAGTTTTATGGATCATCGGCATTCTCGGTGTGCTGACGGCCGTCATCTTCGGAGGATGGTCGCAGATCGTCAAAACGAACGTGTTGGTCACCATGGCCAACAAAAACGTCAACCTCATGCTCCAGGCCAACCGCATCCTGGCAACCGAGGCGACCTCGGACACGTCCGGGTATTACCTCCCTCCCCCGGCCGCTTTCAACACGGGGGACCCGACAAAACTTCCCCTGAACTATGCGGCTTCGGGGGGCGGTCTCATTCCCGCAACAAGCGGCGCGCCGAAGACGGATGCCTGGGGGCGGGCCTTTATCTATTGTTCGTGGAACCAGTCGGGCACGACAGCGGCCATTCAAAGCAACGTGGCGTTCGTCGTGATCAGCGCGGGGGCGAGCGGGAACCTCCAAACGACGTGCGCGCAGGCCGCAGCTGGAACCCCGCAAGGGGATAACCGGGTGGAGATGAGCACCGTCGCTCAGAGCCTGGATTATTCGTCCCAGTGGACACGGGTGAGCAACGACACGATCGCGTTTGGCGCCCAGACCGGGAATGTCGCCAAGGTCGGCGTGAACACCACGACGCCGCAGGCAAATTGGGACGTCAACGGCGATGCTCATGTCAGTGGCAACCTCGTCGTGGATCAAGCTATCAGCGGTTTGTCGCTGACCCTGAGCACGGCACTTCCCATTCTCAGCGGCGGCACGGGCGCTACCACTGCACCAGCGGCTCGGCAGAATCTCGGTTCGGGAACGACAGGCGATTCTCTGTTCACCGCTGGCACGCCCGCCTCCGCCAGGTTGACCTTGGGGTCGGGTACGATCGGCGATCAACTCTTTCAGGCCGGCACGGTCAATACCGCCCTTACCGATCTCGGCGGTACGACGATCGGTCAAGGTCTCTTTTTGGCGACGACCGCGTCGTCTGGCCGTTCGCTGCTTGGTTCCCAATCTGTTGGCGACGCCGTCTTTACCTCGGCTACGACGGCAGCTGCTCAGTCGGCGATGGGGCTCGGAACGATCGCGACGCAGAATGCGAATGCGGTGGCGATCACAGGGGGGACCCTAACGGGCGTCGTGATCAGCGGGTCGTTGAACGGCAATGTGACCGGCTCGATCGCAGGGGGTTCGGTGAGCGGGACGACAGGGTCGTTTTCGGGCCAGGTGACTGCCAACTCTCTGCAGGTGACTGGGAATGCGACTGCCGGTTCATTGAGCGTTGGCGGCACTTCGGCGCTGAACGGAGGCTTTACCAGCACGTCCGGCACGCTGACAGGAGCGTTTACGGCCGCGTCGCTGACCACGGGTGGTGCGTTGACGGTTGGTGGTCAGTCCAACCTCGGTGCCTTGAGCGCGGGTGCGTCGACGTTAGCGTCGCTGGTGGTCAGCGGCGGCACTACCCTGTCGGGAGGGGGCACGGTAACGGGCGGTGCCCTGCAGTTCACCGGTCAGGAACTCAAGTTCTTCACGGCGTCAGCGGATACGACCGGCTCCACTGGTATCCTGGCGAATCCGAACGGGTGGACACGGCTCGATCCGAATGGCAGCAGGTTCGTGACGCCGTGCTCGGCGGCCGACCAGACGTCGGGTCGTAACGTGTGGGATTTTGAGAACCCCAGCGCGACACACCTCCTCGAGTTCCGGTGCAACGGGGCAATTTTCGCGCTGAACGGGTTCCTGGGTAACGCGTCGTCGGCGACCGTGGCCACTACGGCGAACGCACTGACCACGGCGCACAATTTCTCCGTCGGCGGGTCGAGCGGCCTGACCGCGCCTGCGGTGTCGTTCAACGGCACCCAGGACGTTGCGCTGCAGTTGAGCGGCGTTCTTTCGGTCGCGAACGGGGGTACGGGGTCGAGCACCGCTGGGGGCGGACCATGGGTTCAGCGTGCCGGTGACACGATGACCGGGACGTTGAATGGGGCCGGCGGGGTGAAGGTCGGCCAGTGGTCCGGCAGTGCGACCTATTCAGGCATCTTCGGCGCGAACATGTCGGGGCAAGAATACCTGGCCATGGCGGGCGCCGGGGGGAACGGCGATCTCGAAAGCTATTTTGGCGCTCGCGCAGGTGGAGGAGTTCACCTCAGGCCGAACGCCAATGACAGTACACACGAGCTATTGGTTAACACCTCTGGGGCATTTTATGGCGGTAGCCAGCTGATAACGGCCGGGGCTACCAATATCGGTCGTGTATTTGTCACCGGGCCGAACTACGGTAGCTACGGCTCGATTGGCGCGTCAGGCAGCACTAACGGGTATTCGGGCATCAGCTTCTCGGATGCCGCGGCGACGTTGATGGTGCAGAATGGTGGTGGATACTCGGGTCTTTTTCGCAACAACACGACGTGGGCTTGGGGGTTCGATCCCAGTGGAACTCTTTTTGCCGGTTCGGTGCCATGGGGTCTGGTGAGCGGCCGGCCGACCGACCTTGGATCATTCACGAATAGTCCGGGCTATCTGGCGAATGGATCGACCCCGACGTTTGCCGATGCCTACGTAAACAACTGGTTCCGGGTGAACGGCGGTGGCGGCATCTTTTGGCAGGCATACGGTGGCGGCTGGTATATGGCGGATACGACCTTCATGCGGGTATACCAGGACAAGAACGTCTACACCGGGGCGGGATACTACGGCGGCGGTTTTTTCTATAATTCCGACCGGTCTCTGAAGCACAACATTCAGCCGCTTGAGGCGTCCTTGGAGAAGGTCAGAAAGCTCCGGGGTGTTTCGTTCGATTGGAACCGTGATGGTCGAGCGGACATCGGTGTCGTCGCCCAGGAAGTGCAGCAGATATTTCCCCAGATCATCGGAAAGTCTCAGGCTCCGGACGGAAAGGAGACGCTGACCGTCGAGTACGGAAACCTCGTGGCACCCTTGATTGAATCGGTAAAGACGCTTGCCGATCAGCAGGATGCACTGGTTGCGGATGTACGGGAGCTGCGGCACTCGGGGCCCGGGTCGGCCAACGATAATGTGCCTTGGTTGCCGATCTCGATCGTGATTGCGGGCGCGATGATTGGCGGCGGCTTGGCGGTCGGGCTTCGCCGGGCTCGTTAGGCGGACTGGGAGCCGGCGTCCCGTCCTGCAACTGGCGCGCATGGCGTTTGATCGCGCGGCTCGGTTCCGGGTACTGCATCTTCCTAATGACAGCCGGTCGGGATGCCAGCATCCTGGCCGCGTTGCTGCCGGCGTTGGGCCGAAGCGCTGGTCTTGGTGATGTGATATATGGTTGTGGCCGACAAGAAAGACGCGTGCCCGGCTACCGAACGCGTCTGCACTCGGAGAGTGCGCGAGAAAAGTGGGTGCCAACGTCTTCGGACGCGAGGGAGCCTCGGTGGCGCGCAGAGTAGCTGCAGCGGCTTGAGATCATCGGCGCCCCGGCGCGAGATTCTGCGCGGATTGGGCTCAAATTGGCTGCGCCGCTCGCCACACACCGGCGCACTTTATCTGCGACGGAGCGCGGATTAAATGAGACCAGCGCGAGATCATCGGCGTCCGCGCACATTCGATGAGATCGTACCGTTTGGGTCGAGGCCATGCTCGACGCGGCGTCCGGACCATTCCGGACAACCCTGTTGAGACGCCAAATCTGTCTCAAGCCGCCTAGCTCGATAGGGTTTACCCAAACGATGCATGATGGTCGTTCGGTGAGTTCTCAACACGGGCGGTTGACGGCAGGGTCGCGGAGAACGAGAAAGGCGCGAGCCTTGCCCGAATGGTGAGATATCGTTTCGCTCCGCCGAACATTAAGGATACCCAGCCCTGACCCCCGACCAATTTATCGCTAAGTGGAAAGCTTCCGAGCTGAAGGAGAGGTCGGCGGCGCAATCTCACTTCAACGACCTGTGCGTCATGCTTGACGAACCCGGCCCCACCGACGCCGATCCCAAGGGCGAGTGGTATGCGTTCGAGCGCGGCGCCACGAAGACGACCGGCGGCGAGGGCTGGGCCGATGTCTGGAAGCGCGGCCACTTCGGCTGGGAATACAAAGGCAAGCGGAAGGATCTGACGGCGGCCTTTGCCCAGTTGCAGCAATACGCCCTGGCGCTGGAAAACCCGCCCCTACTGGTCGTCTGTGACCTCGACCGCTTCCGTATCCACACCAACTGGACGAACAGCGTCTCGGAGGTCCATGAGTTTTCGCTGGACGATCTGCGGGACGCGTCCATCCGGCAAAAGCTCAAGTGGGTTATGTCCGAGCCCGAGCGGTTGCGGCCCGGTAAGACCCGCCAGGATCTGACTCAGGACGCGGCCGCCGAGTTCGCCAAGCTAGCACTCCGCCTGCGCGGGCGCGGACATGACGCGGCGACAGTGGCACACTTCATCAACCGCATGATCTTCTGCATGTTCGCCGAGGACGTGGACCTACTGCCGAAGAAGCTGTTCTCGCGCATGCTGGCGAGTGCGGCAGCCAAGCCGGAACAATTCCACCCACGCGCGGCAGAGCTTTTCCGGGCCATGCAGTCCGGCGGTGAGGCCGCCTGGGAACCCATCGCATGGTTCAATGGTGGGCTGTTCGACGACGCCACGGCACTGCCTTTGGACAAGGACGACATCGCACTAGCGCGGAAGGCGGCCGACCTGGACTGGGCCGAGATCGACCCGTCCATCCTCGGGACGCTGTTCGAGCGAGGACTCGATCCCGACAAGCGGTCTCAACTGGGCGCCCACTACACCGACCGCGACAAGATCATGACGCTCATAGAGCCGATTATCGTTCGCCCCTGGCTGGCCAAGTGGGCGGAGGTCCGGTCTGACATCGAGAAGCACATGGCCGCCGTCGCGGCAGCCAAGGCCAGGCGCCCTGAAACGCAGGCCGAGGCCAAGCGAGTTCATGCCGCCGCTCGCCGCGCCGAAGAGGTGGCCTACCGGGCCGCGCGGGCCGCCTTCTCGGGGTTCATCGAGCGCCTCAACGCCTTCCGCGTCCTCGACCCCGCCTGCGGTTCGGGCAATTTTCTCAACCTCTCCCTGCTGGCGCTGAAGGACATCGAGCACCGCGCCAACATTGAAGCCGAGGCGCTGGGGCTGCCGCGAGCGACGCCGACGGTCGGTCCGGCCTCGGTCAGGGGCATCGAACTCAACCCCTATGCCGCCGAGTTGGCGCGGGTGTCGGTGTGGATCGGCGAGATACAATGGATGCGCCGGAACGGCTTCGGCGTGTCCCGCGACCCCATCCTGAAGCCCCTGGAGACCATCGAGTGCCGCGATGCCGTCCTGAACGCGGACGGCTCCGAGGCAGAGTGGCCCGAGGCCGACGCGGTGGTCGGCAACCCGCCGTTCCTGGGCGACAAGTTCATGCGCGATCGCCTCGGTCCCGAGTACACGGAGGCGCTGCGGGCGCGGTACGCCGGACGCGTGCCAGGCGGCGCCGACCTTGTGTGCTACTGGTTCGAGAAGGCCCGCGAACGGATCGCCGCCGGACGTATGTCGCGGGCGGGCCTCGTCTCCACCAACTCCATCCGCGGCGGCGCTAACCGCGCGGTTCTTGACCGCATCGTGGGCGACCTGTCTATCCACGAGGCATGGTCTGACGAGGACTGGACGGTCGACGGCGCCGCTGTCCGCGTCTCCTTGGTCTGCTTTGGGCCGAAGGGAGACAGCGGCGCCCGCCTCGACGGCCAACCTGTCGTCGAGGTGTTCGCCGACCTCACCGGTGGCACTACCGACTTGACCACGGTGACCCCTCTCCCTCAGAACACTGACACGGCATTCATCGGCACCCAGAAAAGTGGCGATTTCGATATTTCTGGCGAGACTGCGCGGACCTGGCTCACCCTTCCTCTAAACCCCAACGGTAGACGGAATGCGGAAGTCGTTCGGCCCTGGGTCAATGGACAAGATTTGACGCGCCGCCCCTCTGGTCGATGGGTCATTGATTTCGGCACTTCGATGTCGGAAACGGACGCTGCGCTATATGAAGCGCCTTTTGCCCATGTGCATACCCACGTCCTGCCGATGCGAGCGAACGTCAGGCGAGACAACCACCGGAACAACTGGTGGATACATGGAGAAAGTCGACCAGGAATGCGCCGAGCGCTTGCTCCGATGTCTCGATACATAGGCACACCACGCGTGGCAAAGCATCGCCTGTTCGTCTGGCTTGATAAGGCGGTGATCCCGGACTGCCAAGTTGTCGTCGTCGCCCGCGATGACGATACGTTCTTCGGCATCCTCCATAGTCGTTTTCATGAGGCATGGGCGCTGCGTCTCGGCACGAGCCTGGAGGACAGGCCGCGCTACACGCCCAGCACGACGTTCGAAACCTTCCCGTTTCCAGAGGGGCTGACGCCGAACATCCCGGCAGTGGACTATGCCGCCGACCCGCTTGCGGGGAAGATTGCGGCGGCGGCCAAGCGGCTGAACGAGCTTCGGGAGAACTGGCTGAACCCGCCCGATTTGGTAGAACGTGTTCCCGAGGTGGTGTCAGGCTTCCCGGATCGCTTGTTGCCGGAGGACGAGAAGGCGGCGGCAATCCTGAAGAAGCGAACGCTGACCAACCTGTACAACGAGCGCCCGACCTGGCTGACGAACGCGCACCGCAACCTCGACGCCGCCGTCGCGTCCGCCTACGGCTGGCCCGCCGACATCGCCGAAGACGAGGCGCTAGCACGGCTGTTCGAGTTGAATCGGTCGCGCGTTCTGGGGGCGTAGGAGACCAGGATCTGGCCGAAGTCAGGTTATGGTCTCGGCGATCCCCGTGGTGCAGATGACGGTGGTGCGGGGAACGTTCTGAGTCAGTTCGCTGTCGTCGATAGAAGAATCGCCATCTTCGTCGGCGGCATCGTGATTTGGCGCCGTGATGAAGCGTCTCATCGAATGTGCGCCGGTTGCGATGATCTCGCGCTCTTCTCATTCAATCTGCGCTCCGTCGCAGATAATGTGAGCCGACGCGGGCCGTTCGTCTCAGCTAATTCGAGCCGGTTGCGCGCAGAACCTCGCCTCGGAGCGCCGACGATTGCGAGCCGCTACAAGTAGCGCCCCATCGGAGCCGGGGACGTCCCTCAATGGAGGATCACCAGAAGCCCAAGCGGCTATCGCCCGGGGGGCAAAGGGCGTCTCGCTCGCGAAGGTCGAGGGGCCGGCGCTCGGAGAGGCGGGTGCCGAAACAACGATCTCGGGGCCGAGCCAGGGGCTCAATGCGATCTCGGGTGGGGCTCCGGGTGTGGCCCGGCGTGGGCGCCGTGTCATGCGTAAGGGGCGAGATGGCGGAAGCCAAAACAGCGATGCCGCCAGGACGCCCGAGGTCAGCGTCGACGCTGTGCCCGTGCCGGCAAATGACGGCCTTCAGGGTCTGCTCCAGAGAGTGTTCGAGGAAGTAACCGTGATGGATGCGGCGATGACCAACATGCTCCTGGCCCTTGGTCTTCCGCCTCAGCCGGCGCGCTTGGCGCGTCTACGGAAGGTCCGCGCTGATGTAGTTCGATACGCGGCACGCGCGGGAATGCGGAAATTTTCAGCGGGGGACCTGGTTGAAGCCGATGCCCCCGATGGCGATCGCCACGCTGCAACAGGCAGCGCGGGCGCTCGGTAGCGGAAACAGCGGCGCCGTCCGCCGACGGGACAGCCGCGTTCTTTACTCGAGGGAGGGGGCCGCCAGCTTAAGGCCGGCGACCTTGAGCGATCCGTCTCCGTTGAGATAGCGGTAGGCGATGGTCAGCGATACTCCCCATTCCTCGGCGATCGCCCTGATCGTGGTGCTCCGCGCTTCGATGCGCTTCGCCGCGGTGAGGACAGTCAATGTAGAAATCTGAACTCGCCGGCGCGGTCCTGGTCGGGTTGCATTGGTCATCGCGGCCGCCCCACAGGCTGGCTGGGTTGGACCTGCTCGGGGAGAATTGCTTGGGGAAGGGCCGGCGCGGGCGCCTGGTATGTAGCCGACTGGTCCGCAGGTATGGGGTGGATAGCTCCGTCGATTGGGTCAGAGATTATCGTCGGGACCGGTGGGCGCAGGATCAAGGCGATGAAGAGGAGCCCGCCCGCGAGCAGACCCAGAGCGAATAGCGAAGAAAGGATGTCGCGATGCGCCGCGGCAAACATTTGGAGGCGCTGTTTGCGGTCCAGGGACAGCGACAGATGGACGGTATTTTCGCCCGCCGGGGTCTTGATGATGGTGGGGATGCAGCGCACGACTGTATCGGAGGGCAGGCGGTTCCAGTCCGGGGGAATCCCCGTGAAACTCGCGACAAAACCAGAGCGGCTGTTGCCGAGCCGTTTGCCTGGGTCGCCCAGCTGCTCCAGGCTTACGCCGGCATCATCCCGGACGACGACTGCATGGCCGGCCTGATCGTCAAATGCGATCGTGATTTTCATGCGATCGGAACGGTCGAACGCTGACGTCTTTTCGAACCCGGACCAGTGGTTGTCCGCCGTGAGGTTGTCGTCGAGGAAAAGTGCCGCCACCAACGGCTCACCCAGAACCAGTTCATATCTTGTGCTGCTGGGGTTGATCTTGATCGAAGCCGAGAAGCCGGGGGAGACACTGACTGGGGAGAAGCCGGAGGGAGCGAGACCCCTGCCCTGCCGAATGCTGCCGAGGAAGGGGCAGTGGTAGAGGCCGCATGCCCATTCGGGAGCGGTCGTTTCGAATTGCGCGTATTCAGCCGGGAACCCGGTGCTGAACTTCGCCGCGGCGTTAATTTCCTTGATGTATCGGGTGTAGCTTTCGAGCATCAGCGTGTTTTTCGGAGGGTCGCCTTCGACGAAGATGATGCCTTGGCTGTCGATCAAGAGGACGATGCGGTCGGGCCGCCCGTTTGAGAGAATATTGAGGGCGATCCTCCTGGTGCGCGAGGCATGAGGCGCAACGGGGAGTGCCACCCAAGCGGCAGATGCGCAGAGCTCGTTCAGAGGGGCTGTGTGGTCGAAGGGGCCCGGCATGCTGGCCAGCAGTTCGAAGTTGAGTCGCTCTTGCAGGCTCAGGAGGAACTCCTCCAAGTCGGAGATAACCTGGCGGCTGTCCGTTTCGCCCGCTGCGGGCGCCGTGAGGGAAATCACCATCGAAGGGTCCTTTATGTTTCTATGGACTGTCGGTCGGCAGGCGGTTGCCTATTGGGCGACCGGCTTGAATGGGATGGCCTGGCCGCTGGGTGTGATCGCGGTCATCGGGGCGGAGGACGCCATTCGAGCCGCGGTTTCCGCCGGCGTCTCATAGACGACAACGCGGGGAATCATGGCTATCACCAGTTCGGAGTGGGTGGTCGTGGTGTCTGTGCCGGTCATCAGCGAGTGGGAGAAGATCGGCAGGCCTTCTTCGGTGCGGCTGTCCTGCGTTTGATTGAGGCCAGCCAGCAGGAGGATGTCGCCGGGCCGAATGCGGGCGAATTGGGACGCGTGCCGTGTGGCCGTCTTGGGAAGGCTCAGGGTGGCGTTGAGCGGGCCGGCGGGAAAGGTGTCAAACGATACGAGGGTGTTGATGTCGATGCCGAGCGTCGCGAATACGGTCGAGTCATGGTACGAGCCCGTGATTTTGACCTTCAGGCCGGTTTCGAGCACATCGGTCTCGACGGTGTTCTGGCTTGCCAGGTTGGTCGTCGTGCCGGTGTTCGTGATCTGGCCAATGCTCTTCACGAAGTATTGCTTGCCGCCGACATTGAACTCGGCCGTCGAGCCGTTCACGAGCGTGGTGCGAGGCTGCGAGATGTTCTTCGTCGTTCCCTGTGTCTGGAGGAAGTTCGCCAGCGCGTTGATGCTGAAGTTCGCGCTGCTGAAGATCGTTCCAAGGCTAATGCCACCCGGCATGGGTATTGTGACGGGTGCGCCTGTGCTCGTCAGCTGCAGCTTTCCGATGTTCCCGGTCAGTTTGCTCCAGTTGATGCCGGTCTTCTTCGAATCGTCGAAGGTCACCTCCCAGATATAGCTCTCGAACACGATCTCGGTTCGGTTGGCGTCGAGCTCCTTCAGATAGCCCTCGACCTTTTCCTGCTGCTTTGTGTTCGCGCGATACGTCAGCAGCCGGCTCGTCGGATCCAGGACGGGCGCCTCGCCGGTTAGGTTGGTGAGCGAGTCGATCAGATAGACCTGGTCTTCTGTCTGCTGCACCGGGGGGAGCGAAACCGAAAATGTGTCGCTCGGGGAGACGTCGATCCGACCGCCGCGGCCGCCGGTCTTCGTGTAGTGGCAATAAACGTCGCCACTGCCACAGATCACGCTGATGGCGTCGGGAAAGGACAGGTCCGAGCCCTCGGCCGAGACGACCCGGTCGTCTATGTCGCCTGACCGCGTGAGGGTGATGCCGCGGTCCTTGGTGATGGCTTGCAGCGCCAGCCAGACCGGGGTGTTTTGGAAGTCGATGCGGGGAACACGAGGGCCTGTCGGCAATGGATCGGTCTTCGCCGTGCTCTGCGGCAGCCCGTCGAAGGGGAGCGGCAATTTCGTGACGCCCTCCCCTCCCTCGCCTGTTACCTGCTGAGGGATTTGCGGGTCATGAACGGTGCCGGAGGAGGTGACATCGTTGAACGGTCGGAGCTGCTGGCAGCTCGCCAGAACGGCCGCAGTTGCCCCCATCGCGAGGAAGCTCAGTTTTTTCGAGAGCCGGCGATGGGGCTGCGGTGTATGGCGCATGAGTTTTCATCCAGGAGAGTGGTTGGCGGCAATCTATACCGTCTCTTTTACCGGATGATCGGCCTATGCTGCAATCTGTATCGGTCCAGTTCCAAGGGAGAGAAGACGAGAACGCTATAGTTGGATCTGTCCGGTTCTGCGTCGTCGCCACGAACTCACAGGCCGCGAGTTATCTATCGTATCCACGACGATCCGGGATACGAAGAGTGGCTTTCGGCGCCTCGAGTGCCAGGCCGGCTGGTGATGCCAGCGGAACGAGGTCAGTCGCCGCGGACTTTGCGAAGTCCGGCCGGCGCTTGGCCAGTTCTTCCCCGAGGAGGCGACGGCCGATTTCGAGTTGATCGTGAAGGCGCTCAAGATCGTCCGTACCGGCCATTGTGGTGGCGAGGGCGTCGCGGCGGACCTTCGTGCCGGCGTACAGTTCGGCAAGGCGGTTGCTGTCACCCAGCCCGGCGATCGAACTCTTGAGCGTCGAATTGCCGGCATCGTCGGTAACTGAGCCCATCAGAAAGCTGACGGCCTTGTCCGTCAGGCTCGGTCCGACCTGGGGCCGGGTCGCGGGGGCCTGTTCGGCTTTTTTCGGGGGTTCGAGCGGCTCGCCATGGAGGGCCACCACGGCGCCGTGTGGTTTGTCCGGTTTGGGTATTGTCAGGGCCGGCGCTGGCGCTTCTCGGACCGGCTGGAGGTCGAGTTGCTTTGTTGGGACAGGATAGAGCGCGGTGTAGCCCTGCTCGCCTCGGGCGAGCCAGGTCCTTGTGACTGGGCTCAGATTTCGCTCTCCGGCGACCCGATTCAGGTTCTGAAGCCACTGGCTTTCCGTGATCGTGGAGTCACGTTCGTTTGTCGCTTTGGTCGCGGCGACGACGAGCCCCCTGCTCTCGGTATGAAGCGTGTCGAAATCGTCCTTCGACAGCAACGTTCGCTTGGTGACGTCGTCACCAAGCTTCATGATCGCACCCAGCGACATATTCTTCAAATTCGCGGGATCGTCGGGCGGCAGTTTCAGGCGTCGATCGGCTTCCACCGCAACGGCGTCGAGCGTGGGGCTGGTCGCGTAGAGCATGCCCACCGTAATCTGCCGGTTGCCGGCGTCGGCGCCGTTTAGGCTGTAGCTGGCGCGATAGTCAGCGATCTTTCGGACGGTGTCGGTGTTGCCATCATCGCGCGCCTGGAGGAAGCCAGCGACGGCATCGGCTCTTACCTCCTTTTCGTATCGCGCATGGGGGACAAGCGAGCTGTCCAGCGGCCACATCGCGAACTGTCCGTCGCCGCAGTGCCCAAGATAGTCGTGGTTCCGGGCCCATTTGGTCAGCAAGGGCGTGGCGACCTTGCTGGGGCCATTCGGCTCCTCTCCTTCGAATGCTCCGCTCATCATGCCTTGGAGGGATCGGTCCGAGATCTGATCGTCGACGGTGACGCAAACGAGCTTGTCCGTCGTGTCTTTCCACATGAAGCTTACCGCACCGGAGGTTTTTGACTCCTCGAGGGCGTTCTGCAGCATCTGGACCGATTTGTCGTCGGATGGGATCGCGTGGTCGGCGCCGAGCTGCTGGTTGGCGACTTCGATTGCCGATCGTCCGTCGGCCTGGCGGCCGCCGGCGGAGAGCGCTTTGACATCGATATAGGCGGAGCCGTGGCCGGTGTATTCGGCGATCGCCTGGCTTGCGGCTTGTGGGTCGAAAGAGTCGGGGTGGGACGGCGTGGTGAATGCGACGACGGTGCCCGATCGCGCCGCCGTGGCACCTGTCGCGGTCCAGCCGAGGGCGGCCGGTCCGGAGCCGTTTGGGTAGACTTCGACGGGACCGGAGCCATAGAACCTGCTGAGAGCTTCGCTCATACCGCTTCTCCTCGGCCGATTCCGACCGGCGCTGGGTAGTCTCGGACGGGGTCGCCGTCGCGACCAATTTCGCTGACCAGGACGTCGTCGCCACGACGGTGGTGGTCGGCGCACAAGCGCTCGATGACGTTTCGATCCACGTCCAAGAGGCGCATCTGTTCGTGATCGCGGATCAGCGTCAGCCCGTCATCGTCAACGAGCAGGGCGGCGGCGATGGGGTGGGCTTGCGAGGCGGGGACATGAAGCAGCCACGCGCCGGTCGGTTTCCGGACGAGCGAGTAGTCGCTGGTCCGGCTTGGTGTTTCGTGGATGGGGTTGGAAGAGTGGCTTTCTGAGCTCGGCATCAGGGCTATTCCGCCGCTTCGAGGAGAATGATGGGGTCGTCGCTCGTGAGCAGTTCCTTGAGGGCGGGTACAAGCGCCTCGCGGGCTCTGAGCGCCAGTTCGGTCAAGGCGGTCGTCCGAAGGAGGAAGGCGCCGAGTTCAATCGGTGCGGTGATATCGCGGCGAAGCCAAAGCGATTTGGGAGCTTCCGAGGAGCGCCAGGGGGCGGACGAGATCTCGTAGGAGAGGTCGCCTTCCGACAGGGGTTGCAACAGAGGACCGTAGTATTCGGCGTTTGCGATCACGATCGCATACGCGGATAGCCGCCCCTCGGCCGCATTGTAGTGGAAACAAAGCGGTCCGACCGAGGTTGTCCAACCGGCGCTGTCGATCGTCACCCGACGCATTGGGGTCGGCTGATATGCGGCCCATGTTTGCAGATAGAGGTTTGCCATGTCGGCGCTGACAGCACCGGAGGGATCGCCGGCGCTGTCGTGCCAAAGAAAACGAGATCGTTGAAGGGCGAAGCGGATGACCGCGTGGACGGGGCTCGTCATGGATCTTTTCATTCCAGGAACGCTCATCTTATCGGTATAGCACGGTCGAGTTTGCCGTTAAACGGCCGCTTACCTGTCTCGGTCGGTCCTCTTGTGCGTAATCTCAGCGGCGCGCGGAGGCGGCTCGACGATCGCTCGGGACAGGAGGGTGCGGATCGCGGTGGGTTCTCCCACAAGCAAGACTCTTCCGTCCCGGACGGCGGATGCGAGTTTGGTAAGATCTGCGTCGGGCAGCAGGATTTTTTCGTCGGCGCCGAGGTATTTCATCTGTCTGGAGGTCGTCGCGTCTCCGATGTGGCGGTCGGTGCTTGGCGATGTTGGGCCGATGAATTTAACGGCTCGAATACCGGCTGCCCAGGCGTCTCGGACGTATCGGTCGAGGGCGATCCGGTCGTATTTTCCAGCAGGATCGACAATACCGAGGAACCGAGCGCCGTCGATGCGGTCTTGAGGAAGGAAGCTTTGCCCGTGCCGCGTCTCGACGGCGAGCCGGCGGCCAATTTCGTAGCGGAGCCGAATTGCGACCTTGGCTAGGTTGAGGGCGTGTTGGTCTGTGATGAGGTGGCCGGTCGTCACGAGGCGTTGCCGTGAGGTAATCACTGCTGCCCGTTCGGTGTCGTTGACCGGTGCCAGACGTTGAGCTCGTATGCTCGCTCTGTCTCCAGGCCTGAGGCTGATTCCGCGAGAGACCAGCAAATCCGGAACGTCGTGTGCGTGCTCGGCTCGGAACACGGCCTTCACATTCTCACGCTCCGAGATGATTGCTATGAAAAGCCCCTTCGACTGTTGATCCTTGAGGAACTTATCCCGGAGAGAGGTTGCGACAAACAGATCGGCGGCCTTGGGCGCCGACAGGATGACCGCCATCCCCTTTTCGGTCGGACCGGCTAGCCATAGGCCGTCGTCGATCTTGACGATGGGCGGCGGAATGGGGCGCGCGGGGGCTGGATGCGTTGTTCTATCGGTGACCGCGCGGAGATCGATGCTTCGTTCGTGCTGCTCTGTTGCCGAGGCGGCAAGTCGGTCGGCGAGCACCCGGGCGGTGGTGACATCGATATTTGGTTCGCGCCGGCTTAGCCGCGCACGCTCCGCATCGCGCTGTTTGTGGACCTCGGCCTCGACGATCGCCTGCGTGGCACCGAGTGCCTCGAGCGCAGCTCGTTGGTGGTTCGTGGCGGTCTCGAAGCGCGTCACGGCGTCGGCACTGATGTCGGCGCTGCTGTATCGGGGATCCCGGTGTACGATCTGGGTGAGCGTCGAGCCGAGATCGATAATCAGGTGATCGCGTTTCGGTTCTTCATTTGGGCCGGGCGTGTAGGCGACCTGGGCCCGGGTGGCGAGATTGAGCCAGGTCGCGAGGCCCCGCGATTCAAAAGCCAGCATCGTGGTATCGGCGCGGGGCAGGTCCACGATACTGCCGGCCGTGACCAGCACGTCGAAATCGCCACGCTTGGCCGCCTCGAGCAGCGCGCCCCGCCGGGCGTACTTGGGGCCGCCGAAGTCGATCGGGTTCGGTCCGTCGTGACCTATGGCTTCTCGGCCGACGAGCATTCCCACTCTGACGGACCGAGTGGGCGTCCGCAGTGCCGTGAAGGCGGCTGTGATGGCCTCAGCGTGTAACTTCGTTTCGGAGTGGATCACGGTCAATCGGCGGCCCGCGGCGTTTTCCTGCCAAAGCCGAGCGGTTGCCGCTCCGATAGCGGGGGCGAAGGCGGGTCCGGACTGGAACGCGGTGGTCAGTGCGATGCGGCTGGCGTCGGCGCTGTGGCGCCCGGCAGCTAGGGCGCTGGTGAAGGCGGCAGCCAATGTGGCGTTCGCCTGGGTGCCGATTAATTCTTGAAACCGCTGTCTACCGAAAATAACCCTGCCCGGGACGGTCGCGCCAATTGCCTGTGCTTCGCTGAGGGTCATCTGGTCGATGATCGCGGTGTCGGATCCCTCGCCGAAGACGGGGGAAAGCGCCTTGCCGTCGCCTCGGACCGGGTTTGTGGTGAAACCGATCAACGGGGCCTTGATGAGGCGGAGGGCGGCCGCGGTGTCGTCGGCGACGGCACGCTGGCAATCGTCGAGGATGACAGTTCCGAAGCGACCGAACAGGGCCTGGCGGTTTGGATCGCCGGCGGCCAGGCTGAAGGCGACGTATGTCGCGAAGGCGACGTTACCCGCAAGGCCGGAGTCGAGATGGTGTTGCCCGGTATCGTCCGTTCGGACGGCGATGGTCGGGTCGGACGGCGATTCGTGAGAAATCGACGTGGCCGGCATGGTCGCCCGTGGACGGGAGAAGGCGTCCAGGTTTTTGCGGATTCGTTCGTCGGTGGATTGCAGGACCAGGACCGGCCCGCGCGCCAGAGCGGTGTCGATGGCGTCGCTTATGAAGACGCTTCGGTCGTTCAGCGTTGGGAGGATGACGTATCCGCTTCGACCGTCCAGGAGGCGACGGCCGACGCTCGCGGTGATGCGCTCCCGATACGGCGCTAAGATGTCAGCGCCGTCTACTTCTCGAGCCAGTTCTTCACCGAGGGTGGGCTGAGGCATTGGAACCGGTCGATTGCGGTGTGGATGTCATCCGGATCGTAATGACGGTTCGTCAGCGGCCGCAAATCGGGCGAGCCCGCAGCTTGGTCGAGGAGCGTCTCTATCGGGCGGTCCTCGTCCCAATGTCGGATGAGATTGATCACCAGTCTTGGCTTGCTGACCCGCTCGGACACCACGGTGAGCCCATATAGGACGCCATGGATCACGGTTCCGGCCATATTGAGGATGCCGCCGGCCGGTTTCTCGCTCAGAACGGGGAAAAGGTTGATTGTGGTGGTCGGTCCACCCGGGACGAACTGAAACCCAGGAAACGCCTCGATCCAACCGGTGGGGACTGGCTCGCGCCCGGTCAATGCGTACGCGGGGTAGGATCCCTCGTCCTGGCCCTCGATGCCCAGCACCGGGAAGACGACGACTGAGACTTGCGAGCGAAGCAGAAACGGAAGCGTCGCGCGCTGGAGCTCGACGTTCCGGATCACCGTCTCTTTATCTTGAAGAATGATCAAGCGCGTCCCTCCCGACGGACCGAGCCCGTTGTCGCAGGTGAATTGGTCAGGAGCCATGGGGCGCCAAGCGGGCGATGATCTTATTGCCCAATACGGAGAAGCGGTGGAACAGATATTCGACGGCCTGCACCACCTGGTCGTCGGTAATGTGGCCGGTCAACCAGGCCAGGCAGAGCAGCAGTGATATTGCTGCGAACAGGACAACCACCGCCTCGGCTATTTTCACGACGGCGAACGGTAGCCAAAGGGCGCTGCGAATTCCCCACTGGATGGCGGCGGCGATACGGCTCAGGACACGAAGCGGCGTGCGATGAGTGATCTGGCCCGCCGGCGAGATTGGCTCCGGTGGTTGGGGTGTTCCGTCAAGTCGAGAGGCGATAGTCACGCTAAACTGTTCCGTAGAGATTGGAGCAGTCCAGTCCTATACCGATTAAGCCCCCTCTGTCGAGCGTCACTGTCCCGTCGTGCCGCCGAAGCTGTTTCTGCCGACGAAGCGGTTGGGGGAGCCATTCGAGTACATCGGCACGCCGCCAGCTGGGTTGGGCGCGAGGCGCGCGTCATAGACGCCGTTGCTCTGGGTGGGGGTCCCGCCGAGGCTATTCGGGTGCCCGTCGAAGCTTTGGGCGTCGTAGGCATAATCGGTCGACCAGTCGCTCCGGTATGTGGGCCTTGGGAGCGAACGCTTCGACGACCACCCATCGGAATTGCTTCCGTCCGCAAGGGCGGCGGTTGCGGTGAGCGCCATAGCAGCGAACAAAACGGTCCTCGTGAGAAGGCGTTGCATCGGTTGAAATCCCTACCGTGGTGGTTTGCTTCCTTCCAGATCCTTGCGAGGAATATCGGAACGTGCCAGAGAAAAGTGGCCTGCGCTGAAATCCGGTAGATATTGCTGGCATGGTCCTGGTCACGCGCTTCCTCTCCTCAATCTCCCGGCGGATCCGCAGCGACGCGGCAAGCGATGGTACGGCTATCTCGCCTCACCTGTTCGTGGGGGATCGCCGGCACCTGTGTATTTCTGCCGGATTGCTGCTGTTTGGCGTCGTGCTGTCGGTGCTGAAAAGCCCGATGTCGTTCGGCCCGGCGATCATTGCAACTGGGGTGCCCGTATTCGTCGCCGTGCGGGTGCTTGGGCTGTTCAACGCAATCCTGGTGCTGGTCGGGTCTCAAACCGCGAGTTTCGCGCTCGGCTTAGATCGCGACGGAGGCTGGCTCGATCTGGTCGGGTACCTTGGTGAGCACACGACCGAGCTTGTTGTGTCGTGGGGCCTGGTTCGCTTGCTGCGATGCCGACTGCTGACTGCGGTAAGCCTGTATTGGGTTTTCGCCGTAGCTGCCGCGCTTGCGATCGGCGGCCAGCTGCCGGCGCCCGTGACGTTGGCGATAGGACTTAAGAGTCTTGCCAACGCGGCCCTAAGCGTGACGCTCGCCGAGCTCGCCTTGTTGTGCGTTCCGGTTCTGAAGGAGCTCTGCCCGGCGAGTTCCCTCAAGGACGCGATTTTCAATGCGGTTCTAGCCTTTTGCCTTTTGCCGACCGTCCTACTCACCTCGGCGTACATGTTTGCGGAGGCCGGCCGCCGGCACGAGAATGGCTCGGCAAAAGTCAGCGAAGGTTTGGCCGCGCTTCGCCACGATCTCGAGATCTGGGTGGGTGGCGAGGCGACCAGCCTCGGGCTTGTGCTCGATACGAGCGGCGGGCGGTTTGCGCCCGGATTGCTTCGGCAGCTATCGGGCTTCCGAAGAGTAGCTGTGTTGGCTGCGGATGGTTCCCGGTTGGCGGCGGAGGGAGATGATCCCCAGGGATTACCAGAGGGCGCCGGCGCAGCGGCACAGTTGAGAGCGGCGCTCGATGGGCGGGATTATACCCTCGTGTCGCTCAACTCGAGGGATTTTGCGAGCCGCCCGCGAATTGCGCTGGTGCGACGCGGTAGGCCGGGAGATGACCGGATAGCCGTCGGTGAACTGGATCCTCAGGCGGTCACCGAAGTCCTGCGGTCTCATTTGAGCGCCCTCAATCTCGAAGGCGAATTGATCGTCGG
>Ga0070730_10000980_pt1 | contig 28957 bp, 18 predicted proteins | sample Coa_R1_3_FD_66447 | JGI IMG/M metagenome (GOLD analysis project Ga0070730, IMG submission 66447) | Surface soil microbial communities from Centralia Pennsylvania, which are recovering from an underground coalmine fire - Coalmine... | ecosystem: Environmental > Terrestrial > Soil > Unclassified ... | reverse complement strand
CGGTTTCATTTCCAGTCACCTTCGCCGGCCGAGCAGGTTCGGCCGTGATCTCGGGAACCCCGGCCACGATCGGGAAATAAACTTTGAAAGTCGTGCCTTGCCCCGGTTCGCTATACACCCAGAGATGGCCGCCGCTCTGCTTTACGATGCCATAGACAGTCGACAATCCCAGCCCCGTTCCCTTGCCCACATCCTTGGTGGTAAAGAATGGCTCGAAGATGTGCGGCAAAACGTCGGGTGAAATTCCGTCACCGGTATCACTCACGGCCAACATGGCATGCGCGCCGGCGCTCGATCCCACGTGCTCGCGGGTATAGCTGTCGTCGAGTGCCACACTCGAAGTCTCAATCGTGAGCTTGCCGCCGCGGCGCATGGCGTCGCGAGCATTAAGCACCAGGTTCATGACCACCTGTTCGATCTGCGAAGGATCTGCCTTGATGGCTCCGAGCCGCGGATCGGTCACGGTCTGCAGTTCGATGTCTTCGCCGATCATGCGCCGCAGCATCGTGTCCAGGTCCAGGATCAACGAATTGAGGTTGAAAATCTTCGGCTGCAAGACCTGCTTGCGGCTGAATGCCAACAGTTGCCGGGTTAATGCTGCGGCTCGGCGGCTCGCTTGATCGATTCGCTCCACCTGCCGTTGCAGCGCCGGTGTGGTTGCCAACTCTTGTCGAAGCTGTTCGGTGTATCCCAGGATGACGGTGAGAATGTTGTTGAAGTCATGCGCTATGCCGCCGGACAGCGTCCCGATCGCGTCCATCCGTTGTGCGCGAATCAACTGCTCTTCCAGAGATTTTCTCTCGGTCGTGTCTCGCGCGTTCAGCACGATGCCCTGCACCGCAGTGTCGCCCAAAAGATTGGAGGCAGACGCTTCCAAGGTTCGCAGTCCGCCATCGAGCCGGCGAATCCGGAATTGCGATGCCACAGGTGTCGAAGTGGTTTTCGCCCGTTGCAGCAGATCTTTCAGGTTTCTTTGATCGTCGGATCCGTCGACAAACTCTAACAAACTCCTCCCTGCCGCAGGACGCTTACCGCCAGCGGTACGCTGGAAAGAAGGGCTTGCATACCCGATCACTCCGTATGCGTTCAGCACGAGAATGAAATCAGAAGCATTCTCAATTAACGAGCGGAACTGGGCCTCGCTGCGGCTCAAGGCTTCGTACAAATTGCTGAGCTTGCCGGACATTTCGTTAAATACTTGCGCCAATCGTCCGATCTCGTCGCTGCCTCCGACTCGCACGCGGTGCTGGAATTTTCCGCGCCCCAGGGCACGGGCGGCTTCGTCCAATTGCTCCAACCGGCCGCCGATCACGCGCCTGACCCGCCAACCCAGCATTCCTGCAATTACGAGTGTCGCAAAACCGATCGAAAGCAGGGTCACAGCAGCGCGCAAGCCAGCCTGGCGGATCTCGCGCAACTCTTCCCTCTTCTGCTCCGCCACCAAATCATCGATGTCGTGCACGAGGCCCTCGGAGAGTGCTGCGGTCACCGGGTCCCGTACCTGGGCTCGCGCGCGCACGCCATTCCAGTCTCCCGCCTTTGCCAAATCCATGAACGAGGCCATTTCCGACGAGAACAAGGTTCGGATCGCGTCCAGGCTGCTCAACTGCTTGTCGCGTTCCGGTCCAGGTGGCAGGGACTTGATCGCGCGCGCGGCATGATCGATATCGCGGTTGAAGGCGCCGGCCAGGGCGTTCGCCTGAGCCGTGAACTGAGATTCATCATGCATCTCTGCCAGCAACTGCAGTTCTGCCTGGAATCTCTGGAAGTCGGTATGGGTGAGCAGCACTGCAAGGGCCGGTTGTTCCGCTTCCGACAAGCGTTGCGCACGCTCCCGCATGATCGCAATTTGCCAAACTGCGATCACGCCACCTACCAGAATCAGGGCGCCGACCATGAGAAATGAGCGCGTGAGCAACTGTCCCGTGCTACCCCTCACCGGTGACGTTAAGCTAGCTTCGGCGACACCCTGTTCGATCTCTCCGGAATTCGTCATCAATGCCCCGCCCCAACGGCTTCAACCGGCCCAGGTTTCATCCCGGTGATCTGCTCCAGCTTTAATTCCAGTTCAGCCATCGCCTTGTCCGCTTCCACTTCGCCCGCCAGCACTGAGTGCACGGACGTGAAATAAGCACGCGACACATCGTCGTACTTTTTCCCCGCGGCGGCAGAGGGACGAGATACCGCCGCGTTCTCCAAGTCTTTCCACAATTGCTCGATCTGCGGACGTTGCTGCAAATTCCGCGGATCTTCGTAAAAGTCCCGCCGTGTCGAGAGCATCGCGTGCATGCTCCATAGATTCATTTGCGTGTCGTGACTGGTCAGGAATTTCACCAGGGCGGCTGCTTCCTGGGGGTGAGCGGAATATTTAGAGATCGCCAGCGACTGTCCGCCCAAGGTGCCGGCGCGCCCCGCTGGTCCTGCGGGAAGCAGCGCGATTCCGATTTTGTCCTTCAAAGAAGGCTCCAGCAGCTCGCCTTTATATTGCCGCCATATCCAATCGCGCGCGAAAGCGGCATTGCCGGCGTTCCACACGTTCCGGGAATCCTGTTCCTTAAACGCAACAACGCTGGAGGGTGAAATTTTCCCAATCCAACTCTTTACTTTCTTCAGCGCTTGAATCGTCTGCGGATTATTTACCGAAATGACCTTGCTGGGCTCGATAATTCTTCCGCCTCCGTAGGAGGCTTGCCATTCCAAAGCGTTACAAGTCAGTCCTTCGTAGGCAGCGCCCTGCCAGACGTATCCCCAAAAATCACGTCTCCCGGCCGCGCGCTCTCCTGCTTGAATGCGTTCCGACATCTTCTCCAACTCGTCCCAGGTGGCGGGAGGGTGACGATAGCCGTATTTGGTCAGCAAATCGGCCCGGAAATAGAGCAGTCCGATTTCCGTATTAAAGGGAATGCTGGTCAATTTGCCGTCAATGGTGTCGGCGAGCACCAGAGGCTGAAGGAGTTGCTTCGCTTCGGCACCAAACAAAGGGGTGAGATCTGCCACATCGTCGGCAATCACCGCGGGCCACACGATATCCATGTAGTACACATCCGGCGTGGCCGACTTGCGAGCGAAGTACCGGCGATACAGGTCGAGCCGGTCGGTCATCGACTCCGGCCCCGCGATGAAGTCCACCCGGATTCCCGTCTCCCGAGTGAATCGATCAATGACATTCTGATCGGCGGAGAGTTCACGCAGGGTGGCGGGGCCCCATCCGATGAAGGTCACGGCCGAGGTCTTTGAGTCGCGATCGTTGGTTGCCTTCTGGCAACCACCAAGCAGCATAAGGAGGAGAAACAGGCCAAGGCTTCGCCTGTGGCGCAGGACTTCACCACGCATGAATTCTATCCTTCTCGACACGGATAGGAACCCGGATATTTTACGCTGCCCGCAATTGTTGAAGCAGTAATCTTGAGGTTTCCCGCGCCACTGTTGCGTATTTCAACTCTCGCGCAGAGCAATTTGAAAATCTTTGACACGTTGCTGACATCCCCTGCGCAATAAATTCATAGATTGCTCTCACCCGAACAGCGCTCAAGTCTGCTGCAGGGACACCCAAAAAAACAGGAGCCCAGAATTGAAAGCACATGTCGTGTTTGCCCTGACTTTTCTCGCGGTCGCACTACCTGCCCCGATAGCGCACGCTCAGCTACAGGCTGCGCAGCGCGCCGGATTCAATCTACCCGCGGGGCAAGTGCCGGCGCCTAATACGCCGGGCGGCGGCGTGGTGGTTGGAAGCCACGTCTATGCAACGGACCAGGTAAATGGCTTGCGTCACTACATGCCCGCGGATCCCGCGAATCCCGACCCGGTCAACACGGGCTTTCTCGTGTTCGACAGTACCAATGACGGGATGAGTCTCGGCGGCGGTGGGCTTTGCTTCGTGCTCTGCAAGGGGGGTCAGGCGGCATACGACGGCAATCAGACGGTCTACATTGCGTCTTACGATCAGACGAAGGGCCAGCCCGGCTCGCTGACCTTTCCCGGGGTAAATCGGATCACCATAGATCCCGTCAGCGGCGTGTTGACTTGGAACTATCAGCTGGTTCCGACCGCGGGATTGGCGGGGAATCTGCCAACATCCATTGCCCTCGGCCCTGACGGTAATTTGTATGTCGGCTTCCTCAAGAACGACAGCGTGGTGCGCATCGTGAACCCGCAGGTGAATCCGTCGAACGATCCGAATAAGACGCAGGTTGTGCAATCGGTGGGTAAGTCGCCCAACGGAAACCATGTTCTGGCGCTCACATTTGTTGGAGGAGATCTGTACGTAGCGCACACGCAAGGACTCGCGGTGATCAAGAACGCGGTGTCCACTTCGTGTCAGGGCGGGTGCAATGCGGCGCCGATTTCCGACGGATTCTCCGGAACCGCACACGTCGGAATCACTTCCGACGGCATTAATCGCGTCTATGTCGGGATTAATGGCCAGGGAGTGTGGCGTTACACGATTTCCAGCGGCGCCATGCAAGCCGTATCCACTGGTGGTCCTGATCCGAATACGGGGGCCGCGCTGACGTTTGCCTTCGTCGGCGGTCACAGCAACCTGGTGCAACTGGACCGGCTCGGCAACTTGTGGATTGGCGATGATATATCCGACGGGAATGCGAACTTCAGCGGACGGATCTGGTACATCTCCGCCGGAGCCCTATCCACACTCCCTTAAGTCAAAACAGTCGAAGCTGTGGCGCTGACCCTGCACCGCATTCCCATTGCAGGCAAGGTGCGCCAGACGCCAGACAAATTCGACGGAGAGTGGGCGCCGTTGTTGACGTGGAATACGATCGTTTCCCGGGGGAAAAGGACATCGCTGACAACATTCCACGCCCGTCGATTTGCCGCAAACGCTGTAGGTGTTTTACAGTGAATAGGTTGGGCGCGTAGCTCAGTTGGTAGAGCAATGCCCTTTTAAGGCATGGGTCGCAGGTTCGAGTCCTGCCGCGCTCACCATAAATCCATCCGCATTTTCAATGGCTTCCCTGACCATCCGAGAGAGTTGACGGACGTACCTCGGAAGGGGGGTATGCCCAGTCTCGGAATACTCGATCATTTTTCCATCGAAAGATGCCAGGCGGCTTCCTGATTTGCCTGGCCTGATGGCTCATCCCGTGGGCCGTTGCCCCTTCTGCGCGTCCAGTCTGTGCAACAAGTCGCCGTAGTTCATCAAAGGTGACCGGCAGGTCAAAAGGTCAAAGCTTGACGTTGAGCACTCATAAAGGCCTGCGAAAAGAGTGGTTCACCGGCAGTGGCCAATGGAGTGCTCTATTTTGGCTCTGACATATTTACAGCGCTGAACGCTATCACCGGCGCCAAGCTGTGGAGCTACCATGACGCCCCTTCGGATGTAGGCACGGCAATCGTGGCGAACGGGATGGTTTACGTACTGGGGTTTACAAGAAGTCTGGCATTCGGCCTGTGAATGAAAGGCCGTCCTTGCGGACGGCCGTAGTTGTTTCACCTCAAGTGATTACATGTGACCGTTGATCACCCCGAAAAATCCGTTTGTATCGTTCGGTCCGGCTGTGAAGAATAACTGATTCTTCCCGCCGTTGTTGGTGGTTCCGCCTCCGAACTCGATTCCCCAGAGTCCATTGATCGTGACTGTGTTTCCGGTTGCGTTTTTCAGCGGGCCGATTATTTTTCCAGTGCTCAGGTTGAAGCCGACAATGGTTCCCTTCGAGTTGTTATTCGAGACCAGCAGCGCCCCGGCAAAAGTGCCCCACGTTGTAGGTGCCACAGCTAATCCCCAAGGTTGATTGAGATGCCCGCTCGATACCAGGTGCTTCACAAAGTTCCCGCTCTCGTCAAAGATGTCGATGTATCCGCCGGCGGCGCCTGAGGTGCTCGCGTAAGTCACATAGACTTGCCCAGAGATGTCCTGAATCCCGAAAGGGGCGAAACCAGCCGGAATCGTGTTGTCGTTGAACGATTTCACCAGGTTGAAATTGCCGTCGTAGACATCGACCTTATTGTTGGCATTGTCGGCCGCGTACAGAAAATTGCCCGAGGTGTGACTCGTAATGGCCAGCCCGGTATATACCGATCCCGTTGCGCGCACGCCGATCAACGCATTACTGGGTTCGAAGGAAGACCACCCGCTGATGGTGCCATCCAAGGTGGCGAACAGAAATACCGAGGTCCAGTTTTGGATTTTGAATTCGGTCGAACCGTTGTACACGATCCCAGTGGGAGTTCCGCTGCCCGTTCCGCTTGAAGAAGGCACGATCACCTGCAGGCTCTGCGGAGTTCCAGTTCCATCGTAGAGAGTAGACCAGCCATCGGCTTCGTCGCTGACCCAAAAAGGGCCCCCAGGCGCGTACGTCAGTCCCCAGGCATTCTGTAACAGCGGATCGGTATGGAGCGCTTTGCCCGAAATATTCGAGACCAGAAAAGTAGGTTTAAACGTCTGCGCCATCGCCGCGCTCGCTACCAAAACGAACGCACCTGCCAGGGCGAGGATGAGTGTACTTCTGCGAAGCTGCATTGCCATCTCCTTGTGCCGGATCAGGTGTTTTTTGGTGCAGGTTTGCACACAATTTGACGCGTCCCTGGCCGACAGCCGGAAATCTTATAGGGAGTCGCTTGTCCGCCGTGTCAGAATCTTGTCATCAACTTGTCTTTTCTTTCCATGTTGTGAAAGTTTTTGCAACTCCGGGCCGAGACGCGGCAGGCCGCCTTTGTCTTTAATGTTCCAAAATCCGGACAAGATTGCGATTCCTGAATGCGTTCCGGCAACGCTCCTATAATTCGGGACCGTCCCAACGATCGACGGCTGCGGGCCACCGATTTCCTGCCCTCTTGGCTCAGCCGTAGCCAACTTGGAGGAGCCCATGTCTGCTCCCTTGCATCCTTCTGTCCGCCTGGCCTTGGCGCACCTGGGAATTCTCTGCACGCTCACGCTGTGTTCCTGTGCCAAAAAGCAGTGGCATTACGTGCCGCCCTCAGCTCCGGCTCCCAGTAAGGACTTCGACGCTCATTTCGACGCTACTCAACTCGATCCGAATGGAGCCCCACGCAACATCGACTGGCAACCGCAGCTTCAGGGACACATCCCGAATCCCGACGAGTGCAACAGCGGCCAGCCGTACTCCTCCGCGTGCACGCAAAACAAACCGTTTCAGGATCAGCCCGACGGCCTCCACGAGGCCTTCTGCTTCATCGGCAAAGTCGCCAGCGGCAGCCCTTATCAATCTTTCTTCGGACACGCCGACTGGATGGTTTCGCAGTTTAATGGGACGGTCGGCTGGTTTAACTTCGGCGATGACTGGGACTACGATCTGTTCCTCATCCCGGCCAGCGATCATCTGCCTCCGACGCCACCTCCGCTGTTCAATGCACACGGCATCACGACAAACAACAACCACGTCAGCGACGACAAAAGCCCGCAGTATATCGAGATGGAATTTGATTCGACCGAAACCGACTCCGCGTTCACCAAAGGTTGGTGGAGCGATTTCAAGACCAGTGGGCATGATGATGATGCAGGCGCCATCGCGCACTTGATGCATCCGGAAAGCAGCAATCTGGCATGTGGCACGGCGGTTGGATTGTTCGGGCTGGATTGCGATCACGGGTGCCGCAGCGAACTGCATCCGATTTACGGGCTCGCCATTCAGCGCAAGGAAGAAGCTGACGATAATGAGTGGTCCGTTATGGCGCGCAACTGGGGGACCGGGGGCTATTGCAGCCAGTACAATGATGAGCTCGCGGAAGGCAATCTCTCTCTCATCCTTCCCTACAACTCATCACAACAGCCGTCGAGTGTCACAGTCAAAGACTTCATCTCGGCTGCGAATACCGCAAACGCTCAATTCGCTTGCCCCACGATGTACTTTCAAAACGGCCAGGCGATCGTGAATCTGACGCTGCCTCCGCCGGAGCAGCGTCCGGTGGTGTCTTTTTCTTTGATTCTTCAGTGGCCGGCGGGATCCGAACCTGTCGCCTGCACCCAGCCCTCGAAAACCGCGCCGGCGATGATGTCCCTCTCCCCGGAGCACCCGGTCAAACCAGGCCCAATGCAAGGCGAAGAGTACATGGGGTCTCTGCTGAGAGCGGCTTCCCAGAGCCGGAGCCAAAACATTCATCACCTGGCGCTCGAAAAAGACATCCTGCCCGTTGAACCGCAAGTTCAGGCACGAATGCAGCAGCTCAAGCAAATGATTGAGGTCGCTCCCTCTACGTCTTGCGATGGGACGCTCACGATAAAGCCCGGACTGCCGAAACCCGCGCCCCTGAAGACAGCAAGGAAGCTGCTGAAGGATGCGCCAAAGCAAGTCCGAGACGACGCCATTCGCAGCTATATTTGCCACACCTATCAAATTAAGAGCTTCGCTTTGCCCGCAGGCACGACCCAGCAGGATGTGGAGCAAGCCTGCAAAGGGGTTAAGTAAGGAAGAAGTCTATACATCTACGAAAGGAATTCAGCGATGGACCTCAACCAGGCGACCCTGTACGGTCAGGCCGTAGCGGCAGCCTACACCATTGATCCGGCGGACACCGCCAACCGCGCAGGTAAGACGATTCCCGTTGGCGGCGTCAACTACGACGTAGTGACCAGTGTGTACGCGAATGATCTTTCCACCGACATGAATCCCGAGCGCGGTCGAGCTCGCGTCTCGATTGGACTCATCCTGCAGGCACCGGGGAAGGGCGATGTGATTGTCGCCATCCGGGGTACGGAGGGCATCCAGGAATGGATTCATGACGCGGAGTTTCTTCTGGTGCCGTGCCCGTTCCTGGCGGGGGCAGGACACACCGAAGATGGTTTCACCGCGATGTACCTGTCGATGACCACCGGCATCGATCCTGGATCTCCAACGATGGTCAAGGCGCTACCCGGCATGGCTTTTCCCCGTCCCATCACGTCGCTGACCATAGCTGGCCATAGCCTCGGCGGCGCATTGGTGACGCTGCTCGCCCTCGACGTTGCGGCCAACACTGCATTCAAGAACCTTACGGTTTATAGCTACGCTAGCCCTCGCACCGGCGGCCCGCAATTTGCGGCAACCTACAACCAGGTCGTGCCCAACACCTTCCGAATTGCCGGGCGGCTCGACCTCGTGCCCAAACTTCCGCTTCCGCCTTTGTACGAACACGTCAACACGTTGTATGACTTGAATTCGGTTCAGCTCGGACTTCCGCCGAGAATTCTGGTGAAACCCGACCTGGTCTGCCTGCACATTATCAGCAGCTATCGTTTTCTGTTGTCGCGGCTGGCAGGTGGAACGGTGCTGCCGCTGCAACCAGCTTGCGTTCCGTAAGCGGGACTTCGGGACTTCGGGACTTCAATAACAAAAACGAACGGGCCGCCTTTCGGCGACCCGTTGTGTTTAAGCTGGAGCTCAGAGCTAAAAGCTAGCTGCTCTAATCCCCTGCGACGGGTTCGGCAATCTCCGGCTTCTTGGCGCCGTTTCCATTGCCGTTTCCGTTCGCGTTCGACAACGCTCCAAGCGGGATGAATCCATCCTGGGATTGCACTGGCTTTTCTTTCAGCACGACTTCGCGATACAGCGAAGCCATGCGGGCATTGTAAGCCTCATCATTTTTCTGCGGCCCGCGCGCGGCCGAAGTCTGAGGTCCGAGGTCTGCAGTCGCCGCCGCCTTCGCATCTCGCGCCCGCTTTTTCTCCTCGCGCGCATTCTTTGCGATGCCCAGCTTGTCGAGATCGTGTTGCAGTTCGTTGGTGACGATCTCCTGGCGCAGCCGCAGATAGTCGACGTGCTCCTCTTCCATCTTCACTTTCTTGCCGCCGGCGAAGATCTCGTGCCGTCCATGCTCCTCGTACCACTTGGTGAGGGTGGCGGTCATGTGCATCTTCTCGATGATGTTGCGCCATCCCACGCCCGTGTTGTAGGCGCAGAACGAAATCTCGCCTTCCTGCGTCGCGTAGGGGATGATGCACTGCTCTGTGCGCCGGAAGTCGTAGTTGAACAGGTCCTGGAACCACATACCCGCGATGAACAGGAAGTTCCAGCGGTCGTTGTTGCGCCGCTTCATCACGTCATCGATAGTGCGGTCCGGACCGACCTTGCCGTAGTCTTTTCCGGTCACGTGGTAATTCTTGTCAAACTTCTTCAGCAGATCGGTCAACTTGAAGTGCGTTGGCGACTGATACGGATCGTAGTTCTTCATCAGGCACAGCGCCATGCCGAACCCGGTCAGGAACTTTCCGCGGGAAGCATCGTTCACCTTGGCGATGTCCTTCGCAAGCTGATCGCCGTGCAGGAACGCCGTTACTGGCACCGCTTCTTTGGTTTCCTTGTCGATCATCACGGCCATGCCGGTGCCGCAATTGGGATGGCATCCGCACGAGAGCTGTCCCCAGTCGTTCTTCGGATCCTGGGCATGCATCAGGTCGGCCCAGTCGCTGAAGGTTCCCATGAAGCTGATCGGGAACCAATCGCGGGCGGGTTCGCCCAGACCGGTTTGGTTCTTCACGTCGTGCGCAAGATGACTGAGCGTGTAGCGCTGCGCTTGCCGGCGCTCGTCAGTGACGGCTTCGTCGCGTCCGGTGAAGCTGACGGGCTGGAAGCTGAGGAAGCTGATCGTCTTGGGATTATCCAGCGCGAACTTGATGATCCTGCCAACCTGCTCGTTGTTGATGCCGTTCACGATCGTGATGACGGGGACGATCTCGCATCCTGCTTTGTGCAGGTTCTCAATCGCCTTCAGCTTCACGTCGAACAGGTTGCCGACCATGCGATGCGCGTTGGCGGCGTTGCCGATACCGTCGAACTGGAGGTAGGCATAGCGCATGCCAGCTTCGACGGCCTGCTGTGCGAATTCAAGGCTCTTCGCGAACTCGATGCCGTTGGTCGCGGCCTGCACCGAGTTGTATCCCACTTTGCGGGCGTAGCGAACTGCATCAAGGAAGTACGGCGACAATGTCGGCTCGCCACCGGAGAACTGCACCGACATCTGCCGGCGCGGCTTGATCGTGATGGCGTTGTCGAGCATCGTCTTGATTTCTTCCCACGTGAGTTCGTGGACGAAGCCGACCTGGTTCGCGTCCATGAAGCAGGGATCGCACATCATGTTGCAACGGTTGGTGAGGTCGATGGTCAGCACTGAACCGCGGCCATACTTCACGGTCGAAGATCCATGATGATGCAGCTTTTCGTCATTGTGGGCGACGATATCGCGGCCGGGGAAGACATCTTCCAAGTGTTTCGTGAATTCGGTGTCGATCGACATTACGTCTTCGAAGTGTCCGTGCTTGGGGCAATCCTTCACCATGAGGATCTTGCCGTCGCGCTCGACGATGGTGGCCTTGATCTCGCCCACTTTTTCGTTCATGAGAACTTCGTGGGGCAGATGGCCGTCAAGAATCTGCTGACGGATTTCGGGGACACACTTCGGACAAAGAGAATCCGTGGAACGCGGCCAGCCGAGCGGAGGCTTGGACTTCTCGTACGACTTGAGCAGCGGCTTGTCAGACCACTTGGGCGTCGGCGACGGGTTGGGGCTGATGCGGTTCAGGCGATCGAACACAACCCACGCGCCCTTGGCGGCGGTGACCACTGCTTTTTCTACGTACTTGATCGGCTTGCGCATGATAGCTAAGCTCCTTAAACTCTTGTCATTCCGAACCGGCAGAGCCGGAGAGGAATCTGCTTTTTCTCTGGATAGCTCGATGGCTAGTGCTATCCCTCTGACTGCCTTTATGTTTCGCCTCGTTTTCGGATGAACCTGAGAACGCGTCACCCAAGAAACTGTGGCTCTCCCCGGGAATGCCCTGAGTCTAGGACTTGGGCTTGAAACACTTTTCCCTGGGTGTTTAGTCTGCGGCTATCCTATTGGAGCGGTGGGGAATGGCGCATCCATATCCCAACGAACGGTGCAAAATGGAGGTTTAGTGGGGAAATGGGGGATTGAGCGGGGCTAAGTTGTTGAAAGGAAAGGGACGATAATGCGCCTGAAGCAGTCTATAGGGCATTTTGCGACCCGAGCGGAGCGAAGGATCCCATTCAGGGTTCGCGCTGAATCAGGCACTGCGAGGAGTTCTCGTCATTGGGTCCGCAACTTAGTGCTGAGAACTCCCATTCACGCCATTGCTGGGTCCAAGCTGGCATGGGGTCCTTCGCTTCGCTCAGGATGACAGAATTTTGGGTTGGTGGAGCATGCGGTGGGATTTTTCTCGTTTGGATTCGTCCCCGAAGTGCTCTCGTCACCTGTTCTTCGATCATTTCTGATGCCTGGCGGTCTGCCATGAGGCCGACGCGCATATATCGTATCACGATACATGTGGAGTCAGGTGCTCCTTCGCAGTCGAGAGGCGGAGCCTTTCGGAAAATCGCTCCAATGAAGGAGAGTGGGCCCTAGGAACTCGGGAGCGCCTTCCTTAAAACCAGGGCGTCGATCCCATTGGAGTAATAACGGGGCCAGGTACGGATCACGGCGTATCCATGGCGTTTATAGAAAGACAGGGCTGAGGTGTTATCAACGGCAGTCTCCAGTCCGACGGCACGACTGCCGGTCGATTGCAATCTCTGTTCCGCGGAACGCAGCAGTAACGATCCTACGCCGGAGCGGCGCGCGGCCGCGATCACATCGATGGTCACGATATGGCCGATGGCCCCTTGATGCGCCACAATAAAACCGCTGACTTTGCCTGACTCGTTGGTGGCGACCAGGGTAAATGATCCGTGATGTCGGATGTAGGCTTTGAGCTCGGGGCGAGAGTACGAGATGCCGGGGGGGAAGCACTCCTGGTCAATGCGCCAGAGGATCTCGAAGTCGTCGGGGTGTAAGTCGCGGATGACAAAGGACACGGGGACATTGTAGCGGTCGCATGTTTCAAAGTTTCATGCCTTCAAAGTTTCAAACTAAACCGGCGCACAAAGTTAGTACTGCGAAATTGGCGGCTTTTTACCCTCGTTTTCCACAGCCTTGCAGAGGCGAGGCACAGGAAACCTAAGGGAGGGGACTAATGTCTCCTTGCTCAGGTCGCAACCTCGGACGTACCATCGGCATCTGACACTTCGAGTGAAGCGCTGTGGGACGCCTTCTCCTGATTGACGTTGTCGGCGCGGTCGCCGCTCTGGCGATATGGTACGTTCTGTTCGCCGCCTACAACCGCCGCAAAGGATCTGATGCGTTGCGCTGGGTGCAAGCGGCGTGCGCCGGAAAAGGCCGGATACTCGATTCGAAGTGGCTGAACAGCTCGCGGCTTTGCGCCCGCCTGCACTTCCCGTCCCGCAGCTTCGAAAATGCCTATGTGACGATGAGGTTCCGCCCGCGAGCCTTACCCGTGCAATGGCTCATGAGCCAACTCCAGAAACAAAAAGAGACGCTGACTTTCGAGGCCGATCTTGGCGGCTCGCCTAATTTTCATCTGGAAGTCCTTCGTCATCGCTGGTGCGCCCACAGCCGGGGAACCACTAGTCGCAAGCGGGAGCACCGCGACTGGGACATCTACGAACCGGGTCCCGTAGTCCTGACCACCCGCACGCACTGGAAAGAAGATTCGGCTCCCGAACTCAATACGCTGATGACGGTGCGCCAGCAGGATGTGTTGCAGGTCCGATTCCGTCCTGAGTCGCCGCAGTTCTCAGCCACAATCGCTCTCGATGCGCTAGATGATCCCAAGGCGGCCTCGGGCTTTTTGACTACCCTGCGCGAACTGGCCGCGGGCGCGTCGGCACACCGGCAGTAGATTCCAATCCCTGTTTGTGGCATTCCGAATCGGCGAAGCCGCGAGGAATCGGCTTCAGTGCCTGCCACGCAGAGATTCCTTCCGGCTTAGCCGCTCGCAATGACAAGTTTCCAGCGGGCTCGAACAGTCATTCTTCCGACACACGCCAAAGTAAAGTAGACTTTCGCACATGCGCTCCGGATCGATCCACCTGTTCCGATTCAAGGGAATTGACGTTTTCCTGCACTGGTCGTGGTTTCTGGTGGCGGTCTATGAAATTCAGAGTCGGGCGGGGAACTACTCCTCGATCACGTGGAACATCCTGGAATATCTGGCGCTGTTCCTGATTGTGACAATTCATGAGTTCGGACATGCCTTGGCGTGCCGTCAGGTTGGCGGACGCGCGAACCGGATTGTGCTGTGGCCGCTGGGGGGAGTTGCGTATGTGGACCCGCCGCCGCGGCCGGGAGCAACGCTGTGGAGCATTGCGGCCGGACCGCTCGTGAATGTGGCGCTGATGCCAATTTTGCAGGTTCTCGTTATCCAGGGGCATGGGCTGGGATCGAGCGATCTGTATCGATTGTTGCTGATGGTCCGCCGCATGAATTTCTGGCTTTTCGTATTCAACGTACTACCGGTCTACCCGCTCGATGGCGGTCAGATTCTTCGTTCACTGCTATGGTTTATTTTGGGCCGGGCTCGAAGCCTGATGGTGGCGACCATTCTCGGATTGGTCGGTGTGGTCGGATTCAGCGGGTGGGCATTTCTCAGCCGAGATCCGTGGCTCGCCGCACTCGCGGTGTTTATGCTCATGAATTGTTGGGGTGGATTCAAACATGCGCAGGATCTCCTGCGGCTCTCAAAAGTTCCTCGACGACATGGATACGCGTGCCCGGCCTGCAAGACGTCGCCACCCATCGGAGCGTACTGGAGGTGCGGGAACTGCGGTGCGCCATTTGATACTTTTGTGACCGGAGCAGTTTGTCCCATGTGCTCGACTCAATTTCCCGGGACCCAGTGCCTGGATTGCGGCCGGCAGCATCCGCTCAATGAATGGATGGCTCCTACGCTGGTCGCGCCGAACACGTAGCCCCGCAATTCGGGCTATGGTGGAACCGAGCCCGCGACGTCGATTCCCGAGGGGTCCGAAACACCTTGCCCGTTAACACGCAGAACGGCGTTCTTCTTGCTTGGTTCTGATCGGGGCTGGGAAGTTTTCGGATGATGAGTGTGATCGCGATATTTCACCAGTTGACGGCTAACATAGTCAGAGCAATGGGAGATGATTGCGAACAGTGAGCAATTTTGAACAGTCCGCAGTCTTCTTGTGAGGTATTGTTAGTTGCTGGAAATGCGTCGCAAGCCCTTCTATCTTTTTGGGACAGCCGACAAAGGAGCAACCATCATGAAAAAACTAAGTCGCTTGCTATTGTGTGTGGTTTTCGCTGGTCTGACTACGGCGTGGGCCATCGCGCAGGATTCCGACACAGGCGCCAACTCGAAGGGCGAAGTGAGAAGCGTCACCGGATGCCTAACGAAGGGCCCTAGTGCGAACGAGTTTCTGTTGACCGCCAGCGATGGCAGCACATGGGAACTGCACAACAACAACGCAGTCGATCTGACGACTGATCTTGGTCACACCATTAAGGTCAAAGGTGTGGTTTCCAATAGCAAAATGCACAACATGAAGGAAGACGCGAAAGGCGCAGCGGCAGACACCGGCATGAAGAAAAACACTGCCGAGCACGGTCACTTGAAGGTTACCGATGTCCACATGGTCAGCGAATCCTGTCGGCAGTAGTCGACGCGTCGCTGGTGCGCATCGGACGGCACGTGTAATACCGTCCTCAGACTGACCGCTACGGAAATGCAAGTTTGGAAGGGTTCACTAGACTTTCTTGAGCCACGGTTGATGCACTCTAGTACGACCGTCGTCATCCCACTTTACGACAGCGTCATCTTCGTTAGTGCGCTCAACGGTGCCGAACTCCTCTGTTGGTTTTCCGAAATCACCCAGACCCTCGACGCGATCACCGGCAGTCAGTTCAGGGTCTGGAGCAGACGGCATCGACAGCGATGGCCTCTTGGCGCGGTCGGCGTCAGCAGTTGCTCCGGAGTGTACCAAAGGTGGTTGTGGAGCTTTGCGCAGTTTCGGTATCCGTTTGTTGGTTCGAGTCATCTTCCAATTCTCTTCTTCTCTTCGCCGTGCGCTCGATCTAATCCGCTGACATAATCGCAGTCATGTTGCTGCGGGAACTCGTGATCTGCTTGACGTAGCACTCCTCGTGCACCGCCTTACCGTTTTCGTCGGCAGAAAGATCAGCCGACAAATCTACTGGTTTGCTGCAAAGTTTGCAGGGTATGTCTGGGAAAGGGTGACCACCCATAATGCCTCCTTTGGACGGTCACAAGTAGCTTAAGCCACGATCGAAATCATAGATGGTCAAGATTGATCACCGTGAAATCGGTGCATATAATGCGGGCCATGCCGCGCGAGCTGGTGTGGATAGACCAACCGCGTTTTCGTGGTTGGGGCTGTTCCGAATGTGGATGGGTCTTCAACCCATCCAGTCCGCCTTCCGGGGAAGATTTCAACGCGATGATGCGGAATTTTGAATCTCAACGCGACAAGGAGTTTGCCGCGCACCGTTGCGTCGAGCACCCGCGCCAATCAAAGCCCACCCGTGCCACCCCGCCAAAAGTCTAGCCTAAAGCATTTCAAAAGTGAGCAATACTGAGCAGACCTTAGTTTAGACCATGAATTACTGTAGGACTCTCGTCCCCCCTGGGGTGAGATTCCCTATTGGTAGCCTGTTCTGAAGAAATCAGGTACTACATGGATGACGCAACATCTCAATGGTGGTATCAGCTATGCGCCGCAGCCGTTATCGAACTGGATCCAAAGCGATTGATTGAGCGCGTGGATGCGGCTGACGCGGCAATTCACGGGCGTCTGCGGGATTTGCAGTACGACAGCGACCATCATGACGAGCGCCAACTCATGGAAGACGCGCAACGCACACTAGCGTTCTTGCGTCGTTGTCCTGAAGCGATTGCCGCGCGCGACGCCAACCAAAGCAGCAAAGTGGCGCCCGATATTAAGCCAGAGCAAACGTCGCCACCTCCGGGAGATCCTCCTGCCAAGGCGGAGAGCGAAAGTGTGCAGTTTTGAACAGACAGTCGCCGACGATTCGAGCGAAACTTTCAGAAAAATATGATGGATGTAGCGTTTTGCTCCGCAAAACTGCATAACGCTTATACAGTGACAATGAATCATCTTCGACAGCCTGCAGAACCCAAGAAGGAAGTAGTGGAATGCGCTATCGTTGAATTGTTGGAGATAGCCCAACGCCACGGCATTACTCCCGCGGACTTTATACAATTGCTGGACTCGGGAATGACCATATCTGATTTCTTGGCAGCGATGGCTCCGCTCGCAAATGCCAACAACAGCTTCGATTGCGACTCATAACTACTCACTGACAGTACGCGATTCGAGTGCAGGCAGTCCCCCGGGCCAAAACACTCAACTCAGGAAGGGACCAAAGAACGGTATGAAACTTAGATTCAGGACTAGGACCAAAACCTAACCTGTCTCGACGGCTAACGTCGAGTTCATTACCGGTTCGGGGCGAAGCGGAAGATTTCTATCAATTACGGTGAAACGCCGGGTGGCGAGTCGACGGTTGTATCACTCGAAGTCCAATAGCGGTAACGAGCGCTACGCAACACTTTAAGATAAAACGGTTTTATCCCTCCGATCAGCTTTTTCGATTGGCTCAGGGCCCACCCCCGCGCTATGCTTTCGAGTTCCAAGCAAGCCTGTTGAAACCAGCCATTTCAACTTCCCAGTATCCGTAACGTGGTATTAGCCCAAAACATTTCCGTCATCAAAGGAGACTGAACGATACCCATGTCCACCGAACTGCGCAATTTCCTGGCACTGTCCTACGACGAACTCGAAGAAATGAATCTGAAGGCGAAGGAGCAGCGCAGGAACCGGACCGCATCGCACAAAATCCAGGAAGAACGGGTCAAATATCTAACCGACGAGAAGCGCATTAAGGCTGTAACCGTGCTCTTCAGCGACCTTGAAGGCCGGCTGCACATGCTCGACTATGACAAGAAATTCCTGCTGAAGAGTTGGGACAATCTTACCTTCGACGGCTCTTCGATCCGCGGGTTTACGGCGCAACGCGAGAGCGATCTCCGACTCGGGATCGACTGGGGCTCATTCTACTGGGCGCCTGCCGACGTCTTCGGCTCCGGCAAAGTGCTTGTATTTGGCGAAGTCATTGACAAGGGTGGAACGTCGTATTCCGGCGACATTCGGGGCGTGCTGAAGAATTATGCCGACGATCTGCACAAGAAAAAGGGCTATACGCTCAACGCCGCGAACGAAATCGAAGGCTTCCTGTTCAAGAGTGCCGACGCCGAGCGGCATTATCATGAGACCGGCAAGTTCGAGTACGTCAATACCGGCGGCTATTATCATTCGCTGCCCGGTGACCCGCTTCGCACCTTCATCGATACGACCGCCGAAGTACAGCGTGCGATGGGCTTCCAAAACGAGAAAGATCATCCGGAAGTTGCACCTTCGCAATTTGAAATCAACTACGGCTATGGCGAAGTGGTATCTGCGGCCGATCAGATCCAGCTCTACAAATTGATTTGCCGTCAGGTCGCCACCAACATGGGCCTGACCGCGTCGTTCCTGCCTAAGCCGGTTGTGGGCGTGAACGGCAGCGGCATGCACACCAACGTCTCGATCAGCGAGAACGGCAAGAACCTTTTCTGGGACGCGAAGGGCGAAGAGAAGCTCAGCAAGATGGGCTGGGCGTTTCTCGACCGCATTCTGACGCATGGCAACGACATTTGCCTGCTGCTGAATGCCAGCGTGAACGCGTATCGCCGGCTCGATCCGCACTTCGAGGCGCCGAACCAGATCAAGGCTTCTCCGGTGGATCGCGGCTCGATGATCCGCATCCCGATCGGCAACGAGAAGAGCATGCGCGTGGAGGTGCGATCGGTCGCCCCGGATGCGAATCCTTACATGGTCATGCTGGCCATCTTCAAGACGGGGCTTGACGGCGAGACTGCCAAGATCAAGAACCTGCGGCAGGCTGAACGCTACCTGCCCGACAACATCTATGATGCGCTGGACAACTTCCGCAAAGCGGGGTGGATCAATACGTTGCTCGGCGAGGATGTGAAGGGACGTTATGCGGACCTGAAACAGGCCTCAGCCGACCGCTGCCCCCGGGCCCTCGGCACCTTCGTTAAGGCGCAGGAAGTGCAATTCCATCACGAGGTATACAACCAGTTTCTGTGGAATCTCTTCTAAACCGCACGCAGTTCTGCCAAGACGCCCTGGCGAAAGCTGGGGCGCTTCTTTTTCAGGTCTGTCGAGGAGAGGGCTTGGTCTTCCAATAGACCGCGTAGCGCTCGTGGATCACATCCTTCAAAGGAACCAGAGGAAACGACTGGGCCTGCCCCACGGCTTTGAACGTCAGAGATTGCTTCGCGTCCGGTTCGATCCAGGCCGACGGCTTGCTAGAATCAGCGACGATTTCGGGCACCGTTTGTTGCTCATCACGTTTGGGGCCCATGCCGATGAAAGACATTTCTTTCGAGATGGTTTCGAACCGCCCGGCCAGGACTAACGGCCCATACATCGCTGCTTGCAAGTTCTCGTCATCCGGCATCGGTTGCATGTGCAAACCCATCGGCAAGCTGAGTTCGACCTTATCGCCAGACTTCCATACGCGATTCAAGGTGAGATAGCTGCTCGGCCTCGCAAACGCGGGAAGCTTTTCTCCGTTGATCTTTACGCTACCGCCCTGTACCCAGTATGGGATGCGCAGATGGATGGCTAATGGTGTGGGTCGCTCGGCGGAAACTGAGATCGTGGTTCCCTGCTCTTCCGGGAAATGAGTTCCCTGCTTGAAACGCAAGCCTTTTTCGAGCCACTCGAGTCGTGAATCGATGTAGAGGTTCACGTAGAGCGAATCGTCATCGTGGAAGTAAATCGAGTCGCCGAGCTTGGCGTACTCTTCTGATCCGGTTCCGGTGCAGCACCAGAACGCGTCGAGTGGTTTGCCGAACGTTTTCCAGTAACCCGACGCGAGCGGCAGGTAGTACATCATGGTGCCGTCTTCCGCATTGATCGTGCCGAGGCGATGATTGAAGAGGGTGCGCTCGTAGTAGTCCATCAGGCGCGCGTCCGGAGACCAGCCGAACAAGTGGCGGGTCAACTTCATCATATTGTAGGCGCAGCAGCACTCGGTCGTGGTGGGGCCCAGTTCGGTCGAGAGCACGCCCGCGTCACTGTTCCAGCCCTCGTTGTTACTGGTGCCTCCGGTGCAGTAGGAGCGCTCGCTCACAACCTCGTCCCAGAAGTATTCCGCGATGTCGCGATATCGTTTTTCGCCAGTTATGTCGTAGTAGCGAGCCGCGGCGATGACCTGGGGAATATGCGTGTTGACGTGCAGGCCTTTCAGTTCGTCGCGGTGCGCGGCCAGCGGGTCGAGGAACCGGCGCTTGTCGAAGAGGTGAGCAAGCTGCAGATAATCTCGCGTGCCGGTCACCGCATACAGATTGCACAACACTTCTCCCATGCCGCCAAATTCCGTGCCCAGCACGCGCTGCATGTGCTCATAGCTGAGAGATTCTGTGTAGTTGTCGACCCAGCCCGCCATCTTTTCGGTCATGTCGAGCGCCTGCTCGTTTCCGCAGTAGACGTACATATCGAGCAGTCCCGCCATGATTTTGTGAAAGGTGTAGAAGGGCGCCCACACTTTCTGCCCCTCGCGCAGGCGATCGAAGAACTCGATGGGAAACGCGCTTAGATATCCACTCTTCAGCGCGGTCTGGCACCGGCCGAGTCCGGTCACCACTGCGGTGGCTTTGTTCTTCAGATCTTCATCTCCCGTGCTGGCAAACATCAACGCGCACGCAGAAAGATAATGTCCTCCGGCGTAGTGGCCGCGTAGTTCGCAGTCGGGAGTTTCCCAGCCGCCCAGTGGTTGTGCTGTGGAAGCAAGCCCGGCCGTCAGTCGAAATGTGTGGAGCAAACGGTCGGGAGCAAGCGAGTGCAGATATTGGCGATCCGCTTCCATGGCGACGTTGCAGGGGCCGTCTCCCAGTCGCACTTGCTTCGTGGGAAAGGGCAACACGCGCCACGGAACTTTTTCGCGGTGAACGGGCTTGCCATCTTTGAACGTTGTATTGACGACTGGATCTTGCGCTACGGCCGTCAGGGTCCTGGGTAAAAAAGTGGAACCGGCCGCTACGGCTGCGGTCGTCAGAAAGTTTCTGCGGGAGAGAGAATCGATCTTCATCGTCTGTATTCCATGCCGGATGCTGGCTATTGTATGCCGAGGCCATCGGTCCTTTTGCTTCTAAATTGACCACGAAGGACACAAAGTTACACGAAGGAAACTCCGCCTACGATAGAATTCACAGCGTCGTTAACATGATCAGTAAGTATCGAGGTGGCAATGAAAGCCCTCCGTTCTCCCTTTTTTGTGTTCTTTCTGCTGGTTTCAACGTTTGTCTTCTCCCAATCGAGCGGCCCTGATGAGCGCCAGATCACTGATCCGCAATCGATCACTTCCCCGTCGAATCCCAACGCGCGCCCAGTTCCCATCGACGACTTGTATTACACGCGCTCGCTGGGCGGAGCTTCGTGGTCGCCTGACGGGAAACAGATCGTGTTCACGATGGACATGGCAGGGCGGGCGAACTTGTGGAAGGTGGATGCGGCCGGCGGATGGCCGACCCAACTGGTCCAGTCCGACGAACGGCAATATGGGGCGAAGTTTTCTCCGGATGGCAAGTGGATCGTTTATCAGCAGGACACGGCGGGAAATGAATTGTGGGACGTCTACGCTGTCCCGAGCGATGGCGGAGAGATTGTCAATCTGACCAACACGCCTGACGTTCGCGAGGAGTCTCCTCTGTGGTCGCACGACGGCGAGATGCTGGTGGTGAACTACAAGCCGAAGGAAGGCACGGCGTACAACCTGGAGGTGATGGATTGGGCCACTCGCAAATTCAGGCCGATCACGCATGAAGAAACGCCGAATCACTCCTGGGGCGCGGTCGCGTGGAGCCGGGACAACAAAACTCTGTACGCGGTACGCGTTGAAGTCAGTTTTACCGACTCCGATGTCTATGCGGTCGATGTGGAAAGCGGCAAGACTACGAATCTGACTGCGCACGAAGGCAAGGTCCTGAACTTCGCGTCTTCGCTGTCTCCCGATGGAAAATCGCTGCTGATCACTTCCAATCAGAAGGGCGGATATCAGAATGTCGGGTTGCTGGACATCGCCACAAAGAAAGTGACGTGGGTTACCGACACAAAGTGGGAAGCCGGGGCCGGAGATTTTTCGCCCACCGGAAAGTCTTTTACGTACATCCTCAATGCCGATGGCGTCATTGACGCTTACGCGGTAGATGCGAAGACGCTTCGTGCCGAAAAGATTCCGTTCGAAACCGGGCTGAACGCATTTGCGGCATCTCCCACGTCCTACTCTCCCTCAGGCGACCGGCTATTGATGATGCACGAAACGTCGGTTCGGCCGGCTAACTACTACGTTTACGATGTTGCGTCTGGTAAGTCGCGCCAACTCACGCAGTCCAGCGTCGCCAGTTTGAGTTCTGCCGCCTTGCCGCCGTCACAAATTGTGCACTACAAAACTTTCGATGGAAAGACCATTAGCGCATTGATGTGGGTGCCGTTCAATCTGAAGCGCGACCATTCGAATCCCGCGCTGGTTCTACCTCACGGGGGACCCACCGGGCAGGTTGTGGACTACTTCAGCGCCCGCGTCGCCGCGCTGGTTTCGCGAGGCTATATCTGCATCGCCCCCAACGTGCGCGGCTCTACAGGATACGGAATGGATTTCCAACGCGCCAACCATCAGGATCTGGGCGGGGGAGACCTGCAGGATGAAGTTTACGCGGTGAAGTTCATGGAGGCCACCGGCTACGCCGACTCGAAGAAGATTGGCATCACTGGCGGCTCGTATGGCGGATTCATGACATTAATGGCGATCGGCAAAACGCCGGACGTTTGGGCCGCCGCAGTCGAACTGTACGGCATCATCGACTGGAAGACGATGCTGCAACACTCCGATCCGGAACTTCAGCAGTATGAACGCGCGCTGCTCGGCGATCCGGAGAAGGACGCGAAGGTGTACGAATCCACGTCGCCGATCAATTACATCCATAACGTGAAAGCTCCTCTGCTGGTCTTGCAGGGGAATAACGACCCGCGAGTTCCCAAGGAAGAGGCCGAGCAGGTGGTGGAGCTACTCAAGAAAGATGGGAAGACTGTGGATGCCCATTACTATCCGAACGAAGGCCACGGCTTTGAAAAGCGCGAGAACCAGATCGACTCCATCAAGCGTACGGTGGAGTGGCTGGACAAGTACTTAAAGTAAGCGCAGCGAGTGTGCCAGAGGTCGTTGCGTTTCGATCGAGTCATCCTAAGCGGAGCCGCTTTTCAGGCGAAGGATCTCCCCGCTACAACCTGTGCCGCGGGAGATCCCTCGGCCCGCTGGTGAAAGCGCGGGCCTTCGGGATGACGCACACATGATGAACATGAGATTGACTCTTCTGAAACTGCTCCCTAAGATGTCACTCCAGAATCGCGGAAATTCCGCCTGAGGCTTGAATGTCCGAACCCGCATCGCGCAATCTGTTCCGTGCTATCGCGACTGATATTCATTTCTGGATTCCGCTTGGGGTTCTTGCCGGCGGGCTCCTTCTTTTGGACAAGCTCCGTTGAACGCGCTCCCGTCCAACCTTCAGTCGACAGAAGCCCGGTCGCCTGGCGCCGTTCCCATCGACCGGTTGCGCAGCCTGCAGGCGCTGGGGATCTTTTGCGGATTTGCCGCTGGAGCATGGCTGGGCGGGGCCGAAGCTCCCATCAAGCTCGTCAATCCCAATATCTCGCCGATCACCGTTTCATTCATTATGGTGCTCGGAGTGTTTCTGGCGCGCTGGAGCGTGCCCGCCTTCATTCGAGGGACCTCGCACGTTCGCGCTGATGTGAGGCAAGCCCCGCATTTGATTGTGTGGGCTGTGCTCGCTGGATGCATGTGGGCCGTAGCGAACACGCTAACGATTTATGCCATTCGCAACGTCGGCCTGAGCATCGCGTTTCCGCTGTGGAACAGTAACAGCTTGCTGGGAATCCTATGGGGCATCCTGCTCTTTAACGAGCTTCACTATGCGGGATGGAAACGCTGGCTGGGTGTGTTGGGCGGTGCGCTTTGCATGTTTGCGGGAGCGACGTTGCTCGCGGTCGCTTCGTCGCATCAAGCCGCGCCCGGCAAGGCCACGCTCGGCATCCTCGCCGCCCTCGGCGCCGGAGCACTCTGGGGCACGATGTACATCCCCTATCGCAAGGCATATCTCACGGGAATGAATCCGCTCTCGTTCATCACCTTCTTCACCGTCGGAGAACTGGTCACGATGACGCTGCTTGCGGTCGGCTATCGCGGCGGGGCTCAGTTGTGGAGCGAACTGGTCTCTGCACGCACGGTTTTGTTCTGGCTCATGCTCGGCGGATTCGTGTGGGTGCTCGGTGATTTGTTCCAGCAATACGCGACAAAGTACGTAGGCATCAGCCGCGGCATTCCGCTCTCGAACACGAACCAGCTGTGGGGACTGTTGTGGGGCATTCTGGTATTTCATGAACTGCAGGGGGCGGGTAGAACTGTATACGCGCAAGTCGCTGGGGGATCGATTTTGATGGCGCTGGGCGCGGTGGCGATCGCATTGTCCTCCGCTGCGCAGCGGGAGCATGCGTCCTGGCAGGAAGTGGCCGAGCGGGAGAGCGAGCGTTATCAAATCGAGAAGGAATATGTTCGCGCCGGGCTCGAAGGCCGTGCTCACCAACCGGGACCGGCGGGTCGAACGTTCGTCGATTGGCTGCTGATCGTCGCGACCACGGGCCTGTTCGTCGTCCTTGGCGCGATGGCTAGTTTGCCGCGCATTGACTTCAGCATGTCTTGGGCGCTGGTGCTGACATGTGCGATGCTCGTGCTGCTCACGACGTGTGGCGTAGTCCTGTGGCGCACGACGCGATTTCGGTGAGACCCAAAGCTCATCTGAAATTGGGGGTGCCCCAGGTCTCGCTGCAGTTGCGAGACCTGGGAAGAATGACACCTGATTTAACAGAATTAGAAGGAAGTTCTCCCAGGTCTCGCAAAACCGGCGAGACCCGGGGCATCCCCCGATACAATTTGTTCCTCTCGCACGAAGCACAAAGGAGGCTTCATGAAACACATCGTTCTTAGGTTCTGTTTGCTCGTGTTGACAATCTGCGCGCAACGCGCCGCGGCGCAGGTGAATCCTTATAAAGACGGCACGCCCGGCGTGACCGGGTACCGCGCGGAGGTGATGGCAGAAGTCATGGTGCAGGAAGACAAGTTCACCCGCCTGGCCGAAGCGATTCCCGCTGAGAAATACACGTGGCGTCCATCAGCGGACGTGCGGTCGTTTGCGGAAGTTTTTCTGCACGTTGCCGGTGCGAACTATAACTTGTACAAACTGGTGGGCACGCCTCCCCCCGCAGACTTCAACCCTCAGGGATTCGGCAAATCCACCACCGACAAGGCGAAGATCATCGGCACGCTGAAAGATTCTTTCGCTCACGCCAAGGCTGCGATCAAAGCGATGCCTGAAGCAGATCTGGGGAAGAGCATGGACTGGTTTGGAGGCAAGATTACTGAGCGCGGCATCCTGCTATTTATTGTGCGCCACGCCGCCGAGCACTTGGGTCAGTCGATCGCTTATGCGCGATTTGCCGGCATCGTTCCGCCGTGGAGCGAGGACCAGGAGAAAAAGCAGCCCGAAAAACCGAAACAAAATTAGGAAGAAGCGCCCAGGAATAGGACGGATGTGGTCCGTTCCCGGGTCTCGTAACTACGGCGAGACCCGGGGCACCCCACAGTAGCTATCTTGGCGGTAGTCCCACGTTGAACTTAAACACTGTACCGTCACCAAACTGCCCTGAAGCGACTTTGCCGTATTCGCCAGTCGTTCCCCAGAGCAATCCGCTTTTCGCCTGAATGATCATCGCCGTGAAGGCTCCCGCCGGCGCTTTTACACCGAAGGGCGACAACCTTTGCATGAGGCTCCCATCAACCGGCGAGAGTTGGATGATGTCTCCATAATCACTGGTGCCGTTATAGTCGGCCATCCAGAAGTTGCCGTCACTGGCAACTATCAGCCCCGTTGGGAATCCCGGAACGGTGGTGTAGAAAGGAAAGAGTTGCAGGTTGGTGCCGTCGGGCTGGACTTCGTACACTCCCGCGCCCGACTCCCCGTAAACAGTGTACAAACCGTAAAAGTTTCCGTTCGGTCCCTGGATCACCGCTCCTGCGCGCGCGGGCAATCCATTGACGAAAGGAAAACTCACCGGATTGGTCTTCAGCGTAGCCGTCGTCGGAATGAACTGAAAGAGGTTGTTGCTGGTCGTGCCGAAGTTCAAGCCGTAGAAAGTACCATCGGACGCGAGCGCAAGATTTGTCGGAAATGCTCCCGTGGTCGACTGATCGAAGTTGACCACGACCTCATACTTTCCCGTCGAGGGAGTCACCTTATAGATCGTGCCGCAGCCGATGTAGTAGATTCCACAATTGCCTGTTCCGCCAGAGAATGACGCGCCGTACAGATTTCCGTCCGGAGCCGCGACTACGGCGCCCTCGCCTCCATCCGTGCAGTTCGTAACGGAGCAGAATCGGTGCAGGATCTGGAATCCCGTTCCGTCTTTATTGATTCGATACAAAACGCCGGAGCCACAGTATCCATTGCAGCCGCCGACTCCACCGTAGAGTGTGGTGCCGTACAACTTTCCATCGGATCCCTCGGCCAGGTTCCCTGGGAGATTGCCATTGGGATAGTTCTTGTTCACGCCCGGCGAGAACCGATGCAGTAAAGTGAACGTTCCGGCGGCAGTCAGAGAAAATATGGTTCCGCCTGTGGGAGTGGAAGTCCCTTCATTCGAGACCTGCGCTGTGCCATAGAAGATTCCATCCGTGCCCTGCAAGAGCGAGTCCGGCCTGCCACCGTTCGAACAAGTTCCGGTTCTCTCAAATGCGTTTCCGGTGCAAGCGAATGTGTACATCGGCACCGGCTGGGGCGTTGATGCGTAGGTGGAGATTACGAGCGCCGTAAGGCCGAGCAGAAGAAGCTTGCCGGTCATAGGGGAGCCTCCATGAGTTTTGATTTTCTTTCCGGGCCTGATTGCTGCTTTTATATCCCGATTTTGAAGATCTGATTGTCACAGGAATGTAAAACGCCGCCTTCGTACGGGCACACAACAGCGTTGAATTGTAATGTCTTAGAGAATGGGGCACACATCCATCAGGTATGCTAGATTCGAAACTTTCATGCAGGTTTTACCTACCATATCCACTCAGGGCCTGACTCGGCGTTTCGGGGAACTTGTCGCCGTCGATGGCGTCGACCTCCGTGTGGCCCCGGGGCAGTTTTTCGGCTTCCTTGGCCCTAACGGGGCGGGAAAATCCACCACCATCAAGATGCTCACCGGCTTGCTAGCTCCCAGTTCAGGCAAGATCGAGATTCTCGGGCTCGACCTCGACAAGCAACCGGTGGAGGTGAAGCGGCAGATCGGCGTCGTACCGGAAGGCATGGCTCTTTTCGGACGCCTTACCGGCGCCGAATTTCTCAGCTTCGCCGGACGCATGTACGGGCTCGACCGAGAAACTGCCGCCAAGCGCGCCGCCGAGTTGCTCGAGTTCATGCAGCTGGCCGATCAGCCCAAGAAGCTGGTCACGGACTATTCCCATGGCATGCAGAAAAAACTCGCGATGGCGGCGGCCGTCATCCACGGGCCGAAGGTTCTGTTTCTGGATGAGCCGTTTGAAGGAGTCGACGCAATCGCCGCCGGAACCTTGAAAGCCATGCTGCAGCGGATGATCGCGCGCGGCGCAACAATTTTTCTGACTTCGCATGTGCTTGAAATTGTCGAGCGCCTTTGCAGTCATGTAGCCATCATTCAGCAAGGACGCCTTGTCGCCCAGGGGTCGCTCGAAGAACTCCGCGCGGGAGTGGAAGCGCAAGCTCCATCCGGCGACGGACCTCAACCCTCGCGGGAGAAGTTAACGCTAGAAGAAATTTTCCTGCAAGTAGTCGGCGGCGTACGCCCCGCTGAACAGGAGCTCTCATGGCTGGGATAGGAGTTCCGAACGGACCCCAGCTCGCCGCCATCGCAAACCTGCGCTGGCGCATGTTTGTCAACGGCCTGCGCAGCCGGAGGGCAAAAGCCGAACTGATCTCGCGCGTCATCGTGACGTCCGCCTTCGCCATCGGCGGCTTCGGAGGCTTCGCCGCCGCCACGGGCGCTTCCTGGTGGTTGGTCTCGCAAAACCAAGCCGAATTTCTCGCAGTTCCTCTCTGGACAATCTTCTTCTTCTGGCAATTTTTCCCGGTGATGGCCACGGCCTTCACGAACAATCCCGACTCTTCGGAGTTGCTCCGTTTCCCGCTAACGTATCGCTCTTATTTCCTCATCCGTCTGGTCTATGGGTTCTTCGATCCCGCCAGCGCTCTGGGCGCGGTCGGACTGCTTGGAATCCTGCTGGGCACCGGCGCCGCCCGGCCGCTGCTGTTCCCGTGGGCACTCGTGGTGCTGGTCACATTCGGGCTCTTCAACCTTGTGCTGATGCAGATGGTGTTCGCCTGGCTCGAACGCTGGCTTGCGCAGCGCCGCACGCGGGAGATCTTCGGCGTACTTTTCATTCTCTTCCTGCTAAGCTTTCAGCTGATTGGCCCGATTTTGCAGCATTTCGAGAAGGGCCCTCGTGCGGAATTCGACCGCGCCGCTCAGCTGATTGGACGAACGCAGTCGGTTCTTCCTCCAGGCCTCACGGCCACCGCGATCGCGCAGGTGTCGCACGGGCAGATCATTCAGGGTTTCGCGGCCTTCATCGAACTGACTGCACTCACTCTCGGCGTGGGATTCTTGCTCCACGTGCGCCTCCGCGCACAATTCCGCGGCGAGAATCTCAACGAGGCTGCCGCCACGCCTCGAGTCCAACAAGCGCAAGCCCTTCGGCTCGGCTGGGACTTGCCCGGATTTTCGCAATCGGTGGCAGCGGTGTTCGAAAAAGAAATGCGGTATCTCGCACGGAGCGGTCCCATGCTGCTCACGTTAGTCATGCCGATATTCATGTTGCTGATCATCCGCATGGGACCAATGAGTTCGCTGCGCCACCAGAACGCCTTTAGCCGCACGCCGGATATGGCATTCCCTGGGGCCGCAGCATACGCCCTTCTGGTGTTAACGAATTT
>Ga0070730_10000979_pt1 | contig 29054 bp, 23 predicted proteins | sample Coa_R1_3_FD_66447 | JGI IMG/M metagenome (GOLD analysis project Ga0070730, IMG submission 66447) | Surface soil microbial communities from Centralia Pennsylvania, which are recovering from an underground coalmine fire - Coalmine... | ecosystem: Environmental > Terrestrial > Soil > Unclassified ... | reverse complement strand
TGGCGGCGCCGGCAGGCTGGTCCCCGACTGAGCAGAATCGGATTGCAGCGACAGCACCAGGCCAACAAACCCTGTGGCCATACCCCCAAACACGATCAGCAGCGCCGGCAGGCCATAGAGGTAATAAGCGAGGCCCAGCCAGGCGCCCTGCACCCACAAGCGCTTCAGGTCGTTCCACTCGGGCATCGGCGTCGTCTCGCCGCGCGCCACGCGCCGCGCCACCTCCACCTGGTACCCAATCCCGGCCAGGTTCAGGATGGGCGCCAATGTGATCAGGGCGCCCAGCCCAACCTTCTGGCTGGCCTGTGGATCCTCGCTCATAAACGTCAGCGCGCGCCGGATGTCGAGCATGGTGCAAAAAGCAGATCAGCGGAACACCCTTACGGCGTTTGCGCCGCTGGCGCCGCTCCATTGGCGACCACCAGGATCGGCCCGCTCAACTTGGCCGCCAGCCGGGCATTACCCTGCGCCGATAGGTGAATAGGGCTGTCCGTGTATTGGTCATTGCCCACCGCATCCCACAAGTCCAGGTAACGCCACCCATGCGCCTTGGCCTCAGCGGCCAGCAATTGGCGATAGTCATCGTACGCCCAACGCGGGTAAAAGAAATTGTACCGGATATCGCTGTTCTGGCCATTGCTCACGAAGGTCGGCTCGTTGGCAATCAGCACCGGCACATTGCCCGCCTCGCTCACCCCCGCCTCCAGCACATCAAAGGCCAGGTCGCTGGCCGCCAGGTGCGGCGGCTTCAAGCCGTGGAACGTTGGGTCCGCCGCTAGGTCCACCGTGCGGGGTGTGTACGTGGCCGGGATCGCCTGATCGATGCCGGTGGCCGCCCAGGCCACACCATATAGTTGCAGGCGCAGCAGGTCGGCCAAATCGCGGCGGCGCCCAATAAGGGTGCGGTCCCAGAAGTTGGGGTTAACAAAACTGGGGTCCTCCAGGTTGAGCGTCAAATGATAGCGAGCGATCAGGTCACGCATCGGACCCGGATTGTTCTGCACGATGGGCGGAAACAGCTGCTTGTCGGCTGGAAACGATTCAAGCGTCACCATCCACACGATGAGGTCTGGCTGATAGCGCCGTACGACTGACAGCAGCAACAGATCCTTGGTCAGCGACAGGATGGGATAACCCAGGTTGTACACCCGCACCTGCTTGCCGGCCGCTGTGGCCGGGTTCACCCGGTTGAGCTGCGCAGCCAGCGTGTCGTGGGCCGGCAGCAGCCAGCCCCAGATCGAGGAATCGCCCACGAGCAGCACGCGGTACTCATTCGCCGCCTTGGGCCGCGCCACCTCGTGCGAGGCAAACATGGCATCCAACTGGAACAGGCTCAGGTTATAGTCTTGATCCGGGGCAGCGCCGTAGGGCAAGCGCAGCCGCCCCGGCAGCAGGGTGTTATAGGCGGACAGGCGGCCCAGCACCGGCAACGGATCCACCAGTGCCACCAGCACGTCCACCAGGGCGAACAGCAGTAACGCCTTGACAACAACATTGCGCAGAAAGCGCGCCGCCGTCGTTGCCGCCGGCTGAGCCGCGGCGGCGCTAGCGGGCGCGCTCATGGCCCACCACCCAGGCCAAACAGCCGCCCGAACACGCCCAGCGCCAGGGCGGGTGTGGGCAGCGCGAACCACACCCAGCCCAGCGCCACGAAGTGAAACGTCAGCACCACGCCCAGGAGGTTTGCCAGGCGCTTGAGGCGAGGCCGGCTGTCCAGCAGCGCGGCGTGCGGCTTGGTGAAATCCGCCCAGCGGTTGTGAACGAACAACCCCAGCCCATGCCAGGCGCCCCAAATCACAAAATTCACGGTCATGCCATGCCACAACCCAATCAGCACCATCGTCACCGCTTGGGTGATGAAGATGATCACCGGCACGGGCACCGGCCGGGCGCGCAGGGCGCGGGTGAGCGGGTTGAACACGTACGCCCGAAACCACTGCGCGAGCGTGATGTGCCAGCTATTCCAGAACAGGGTCAGGTTTTGGCGCGCGTAGGGCCGGTCGAAATTTTCCGGCAGCTTGATGCCGAAGAACCGCCCCAGCCCGATGGCGATGTCCGAGTAGCCTGAGAAATCCCAATATAGCCGCCAGGCATAGGCGTACAGCAGCACCCAGGTCCATAGCATCGAGTTGGCTTGCGCGGCGTTGGCGGCGTTCAGCGCCACCAGCGCCAGGCTGTCGGCCAGCACGAACTTCTTGAGCACGCCTAGGGCAATGCGCGTGCCGCCCTCCAGCACCGCCGCTGCGTCCAAGCGAAACGGTTGGCGCTGGTCCTTGACGAAGCGCTCGACCCGATCGATGGGCCCAGCTGTATAAGCGGGAAAGAATAGCGCGTAGGTGAGGAATTCGCGCAGCGAGACTGCCGGCAGGCGGCCCGCCGTGCGGTCGCGCAGCATATGGATCAGTCGAAAAGCCAGGTACGAGAAACCCAGCCAGCGCAGGTCAGAGGCCAGCGCCAGGTCCGCCGGTTGGCCCGCGGCGGTTCGCAACCCGGCGCTGGCCAGTTGGCCCACCGGCTCCAGCTTAGTAACGACAAACAGCCCGATGAGCGCTGCCACGCCCACATTGAGCCAGCGGGCCGGTGCCGGCCGCCAAAAGAGCAGGGCCGCCACACCCGCCACCACCGCCAGGCCCAGCAGCACGCTGCCCACCGCCGGCGGCGGGGATGGGGTCAGGCAGCACAGCGGCCCCAGATACCGGCCCAGCCCGATGAGCAGCACCAGCCCTGCCACCATCAGCCCGGTGATTAGCGTTGTACGGCGCTCGTCGTCCTGCGCTGCGGCCGCGGAGGCCGCCGCTGCCGGCGCGGCCGCCGCCATCCGGGCCCGCGCCGCTGCTTGGGCCGCGCTTGGGGCGCTGGCGCCCGGCCGCGTGGCCGCCCAGGTCCACACCGTCAGCCCCAGCGCGGCGGTCGGCAGCCAGAAGTCGAGATAGCGGATGGGGGTAAGCGGCTGCAGCCAATAGATGGCCATCACGCTGACGGCCAGCATCAGCCATTGCCGCGCCCCAACGCGCGCCCATAGCCGCGCAATCGGGGCCAAGGCGCTAAACACCAGCAGTTGGGCCAGGGTCACGCTAGAGCGCTTATCGCTCGGATGTCAGGCATGGTTAACCGGGTGGAGCGAACGAAGCGGCAGACCTGTGTCATAAGCCGAGCGGTGCGCGCTCTAGAAACCCTGGTAAATCCACTGCGGCGAGTTATCGGCGGTGACGATCACCAGCGCAATCAGGATCAGGCACAGCGCCAGAGCGACCAGGTTTTCGCGCGTCAGAATCCGTTTCAGCCAACGCGGCCACGCGAATGCGGGTCGCCGCATGTTGGTCTACCGGCCCCCGGTCACTGCGTGCAGCGCATCGCACGCCGGGCAGCCGCCACCGGGCCGGATCATGGCATAGCCGGCCTGCGGGTCATCGCCATAGCCCTTGAAATCCACGTTGAAGATCACCACCAGGCGCACGATGCCGCTGTTGCGCGCCAGCGTGGCCACCTGGCTCAGCCACTGCGCCTGCTCGGCCACCGTGGTATTGCCCGCCCAGCCGAAGTTGCCTGGCAGCGGGCCATAGCCTTCGGGCGTCAGGTAGCCCAGCTCGGTGAAACACAAGGGCCGCGCGCCGCCGAACGCATTGTAGTAAGTGGAAACCATCTGGTTGTAATAGCGCGTGTAATAGTCATCGCGCGGGTCGCCGCTATCTTGGGTCGGGCTGATGATGCCCTCGTTATAGTGCACCCCAATGCAGTCGGCGTAATTGGCTGCGCCGGCCGCGGCCAGCCCGGCCACGTAGCGGTCGTCGTTCCAAACATGGTCCAGCCCAAACGCGCCCTCGGCCCCGGTGGGCGACAGCGCGCCGCTGATCACCAAGGTGTTTGGGTTGCGGCCCTTGATGCTCTGGTACGACTGGCGCAGCAGTTGAGTGTAGGCGTTCGGGTCGATCTGCCCGGCCGGCCACTCGCGGTCCAGGTTCATCTCGTTCCAGACTTCGATGCCATCGGCGCCATCGGCCGCCAGGTCGCCCACAAAGCGCGCGAAGTCGCCATAGTTGGCGCCGCCCCCAATGTCGCCGGGGCTGCCCAACACGCTCAGCAGGATCTTAAACCCCTTGGCGTGGGCGTCGTTGATCTCGCCTGCGTCGGCCCCCGCGCCCGGGCTCCAGCGCACCTGCCGCTTCACCCAGGTCATGCCGGCATAGGCCATCAGATCAGGCCGGTCAAAGCCTGCCACCTGTCCGCCCAGCTCAAATCCGCCCCCACCGCCACCTCCGCTGGGTGGTGGCGCCGGTGGAGCCACCACCGGCGGCGCGCTTGGCAGCAAGTTGAAGCGGGCCTGATCGTATGACGTCCCGCCCCCATAGATATTCACCGGGTTTTCCACCGGCCCCTCCCAGCGCCCGGCAGCGCTGCCCACCACCGCCACCTTAATATCGTGCGCGCCCGTCGGCAGATCGAAAACATTGCGCCCGTTGGAGCCCACATTCCCGATCGGCGCTCCGTCAGCGCTCACCTGGCACCAGGCATCATCGGCGGGGGTGGCGGTGCTCACGATGCACAAAACGCTCAGGCTGCCTTTGAGCCACTCCTTGACCGGCCGCAGATAAACAAACCGCGTCGTGTTGGCGTAGGTAAACGCCTGCACGCTTAAATCGTCAAAGCGGTAATCGCCGTTGGCGGCCGGGTCCGTGACGTTGCGTACCTCCACGGTGTGGGCCACGCTGGGCGTGGTAAACACCTGCGCGGTGTTGGCTTGCGGCGCCAACAAATTGCCATCCAGGTAAATATCGCCCACCAGCCCGGCCGGGAAAACGTTGATTTGGAACTGGCCCTTCAGCAGGAATGAGGCTGTCTGCCAGCTAAACCCGCCCGCCACCACGGTCGGCGTATCATCGCGGGCGGTGGTGCTCCAATTCTGCGCCTGGTCGCCTACCAGATCGGTATGCAGGGCGTGTGGGCCTGGATCCAATATGAAATGCGTGATGCCGCCGGCCGGCACATCTGACTGGGCCACGCCGTCGATGGTCGGCCGGCAGGCCACCGAGTCGCTAACCTGGTAGCCAATCGGCTGGCAGGTGTAAGTCAAGGTGCCGCGGATATATTGCCGGTGCGCAAAGAAGTTGACCCGTGTATAGAACCCGGCCGCTGTTTGCGTCGTCACGCTGACATCCGGATAGATGAACAGGCTGCCATAGTCAGGCGCGCCGGGGTCCTGCATGTTGCGCGCCTCGATGGTGTGCGGCGTGCCGGGTGTGCCCATCAGCCGGGCGCTGCTCACGCCCTGGGCCGCCAGCGTGCCGTCCAGGTACAGATCGGCCACGGCGGTACTCGGGTAAACCGTGACATCGAAACACGCTGAGGCCGGATCGCAGGCCGTTCCGGCCTGGGCCGGCGCCACGCCCAGCAGCAGCGGCAAGCTCAACAGCAAAGCCAATGGCAGCAGCCAGCGCGCGCGCGCGTCAAATTGGAGCGCTCGTATGGACATTAAATTCTCCTGTCGGCTCACAAAGGGCCCCTGACCAACCGGCCAATGCTCGTCACCGGTGACCACCAACTACTTATTCCACTTGAAGACGCCGGTATACGTGTGAACGTGAGTGCAATTCGGCTCCGCACTCGAGACGAAGGAGCGCGTGAGGAGCAATGTCGTGGGGCTGGTAAACTGCACGACCATGGTGACGGTGCCATCACCGAGGGAGGTGGGTCCAGAGTATTGCCACAGGTTGGCACGCACGCGGGTCATGGTGTACGGCGCCGGCTCCTGGTTTTTCCACACCAGAGTAGCGCCTTGCGGTGTGATCTGCACCAGCCCATACACCGGGTTCACCGGGTTGCTGCATGTGCCTTGCATCTTGTCGGTCGGCGGGGAAAGCTCCGTGTCCCACACCGAGACCACCTGGGGGGTGAATTCGGCCGCGGTGGGCTTGGGTGTCGGCGGGAGCGGCGTCAGGCTGGCCGCAGCGGTGGAACTGGCCGCCGCGGTGGCGCTGGCCGCCTGGGTAGCCGCGGCGGTGGAACTGGCCGCGGCCGCCGGCGTGGACGTTGTCGAGGCCGCCAAGGTTGGGCTGGATTCGAGAGTGGGGTTGCTCGTCGCGCTGGCCGCCGGTGTGCTGCTGGGTGCGTCAGTTGGCGGCACGGTGGCCATGAAGCTAGCCGTTGGTGCCTGGGTAGGCGTTGGCTCAGGCGTGGCGCCCGCGCAGGCGGCCAATACCAATAAACCCACGCTGCAACCAATAAGAACGACCTGTCTAAAGCGTCGAGTGTACGTTACGTCAACTGGCACAAGGTTCTCCGCGCTGAGATTATAAGGTATCCCCTACACCTGAACAAGATACGGCTCCCCCGTTCCGGTTGTATCCATTTGCACGAACCGGTAAAATGCTGGCTTGATGGGAGACGAAACACCATGAAGCGATTGCTGCTGTATACGGGGCTGCTCGGGCTGGCGCTGGCGTTCTTCTTAACTGGCTGCCAGGGCGGCCAGTCGGGCGCGGCCAGCGCCATCCAGAAGTACTTGCAGGCCCGCGCGGCCAGCGATGTGGATCAGATGACCTTGCTATCCTGCCCCGCCTGGGAAGCACAGGCCCGAGTGGAGGCCGCCTCGTTCAAGTCGATGAACGCCAAGCTAGACGGCGTCATCTGCCAGGTCAGCGGCAGCGACGGCAGCACCACCCTGGTCACGTGCCAGGGCCACATCGTCACCACCTACCAGGGTGAGGCGCGCCAATGGACCGTCGGCGACCACCCGTTCAAAGTGGTTCAGCAAGATGGCCAATGGCAGATGTGCGGGTACGCCAACTGATCACAGGCTCAGCTTCACCAACTGGTGTCCCATGGCCGGCACCGCCAGGCGCAGCGTGACCAGGCCGGCCTCAACCTCGCTTGCAGCGCCAACCACCGCCGGCTGGCCGGCCGGCAGACCAACCTCCCCCAACTTGAACCGCAGCGTCCGCTCCACCGGCTCGGCCTCCAGGTTGAAGCAGTTGATGACGCACGCCCCCAAGTCCGGCAGGGTGTGCCCATGCGCCAACTCATCCAGGCCGTAAAAGACGCCCTGCGTGAAGAAGCGCTTGTTGGCCAGATAGACCAGCATCGCCTGCTTATGCGCCGCCCACACCCGCGGGTCGGCGTGCCGGCCCCCAAAGCCCAGATGGCGGCAGGTGCTGGCGAACCACCAGAACCCCACGGCGTTGGCGTTGTCGGTGCGCAGATCAAAATGCAAATACACCGGCAGGCTGTAGGCCAGATTGTAGTCGTACAGTGAAAACGCCCGGCGGCTGTGGAGGTCCTCCAGGGCATTCAGCATATATTCAAAGCCCCACAGCTCATCAAACGCGCCCGGTTTGCCGTGCATAAAATAGGTCGGCGTGTAGCGCGGCGTGCCCGGTCCGGTGATCGGGTCGTGCTGTTCAATCACAACCTCGGGATGCGCCGCGTGCACGCCCTGGGCAATTTTCAAGATGGCGTCTACGTGGTCCTGGCGCGCGGATGGCACGCCGTGTCCGTGGCTGGGGTCATAGCATGGCCGTTCATACCACGAGCCGTCATACATCAGGAAATGCGCGCCGTTCCGGCACAGCTCCCGCAGCCGCTCCACCTTGATTTCGATGTATTGTGAGCTGGCCACGCACAGATCATCGCGCCGCTGCCCGTCACTCTCCATCTGCCTGGTTTCCAGCGGGTAGGAGGCGTGGTTGCTCCACGGCGCCAATGGGGTATGCAGCGCCAGGACCATTCCATATTGCTCCTTGAGCCGCTTGACGAAATCAACCTGCCGCCCCAGCCGCGCCTCATCCCAAAGGGTCGAGCCGAAGTCGGTGTCCCAGCCTGGGTCCATGTAAAAGCACTCGCAGCCGATCTCATGCGCTTTGTCGATTTCAACTTGCATATCCGCCAGCCCGTAGAGCTCGGCCCGCCGCTCTGGCCGGTCAACATGCCACGGATCGCGCGCGACCACCCACCAGTAGGGGTTGTCATACAGTTCGTTCCAATGGACGGGTGGGTTGTAATCGGCCGGGAGACTGTGCCCTTTGCGGTCCATGTCGGCGCGAAAATCGGCGTACCCCGCTTGCCAGCCGCCTGCCAGCAGGCTGTAGCGTGTCTCCCCAAAGGTAAAACCCACGCCGGGCGCCAGGTTAGCCGCGCCATCCGGGTCGCCCAGCTTCCAGCCCGCCGCTCCACCAAAGCGTAGCAGGGTCTGCTCAACCCCGGCGGCCTGCCGCTTGGTCTTTTCGATCACCGACCACTCCATGGCGTCCGAGTTGTATTTGCTCACCAGCAAGACCGTGTCCGGGCCATACCACGCCCAGGCTTCTGAGCCATAAGCCGTGCTCTGCCGCTTGCGATACCTTGGGCTGCGCATAGGGCTGTACCAGCTTTCCGATTGCAGCAGCTCCGCGATTGTGAAGTCGCGCAGCGCCCCACTTTCGGGGTGGTGGCGGTAGGGCACTTCACACAGCCGGGTGCCCGCCGCGTCGGCCAGCCAGCGAGTCCCCTCCTGGACCAGCTTGCCAAAGCCGCAGGCGAACAGTGAGGTGTCCACCGCGTGCTGGCCCGGGTTTAGAATTTGAATCACTTCGACGATGACGTTTGGTTCGCCGCCCGGCAAACTGAAAGTCTGCTCCAGCGCCAGGCCGCCCTTTCTTAGCTTGAACGCCGCCGTGCCGGTTCCATCTGGACGCGTTGTCAACACGGGCGGCTCGATCAATGCGGCCGGTTCCCAATCGCTCCATACATAATCGCTGTCGGCGAACGCTCGCCCGCTTTGGAGATCTCGCAAACGGCTGGGGTTATACGAGGGCCGCGTCTCAATCGTCAGCTCAAGCCGGCCGTTCGTGAGGGTCACTGTCCCGGTGGACGGATCCAATTGAAGTGATGGCATATTTTTGCCCGCTCGGGTGGGGCGGTGCGCCGGCCTCAGCCGCGGCCTCAGCCGGCGGCCTTGAGCACCGCCTGCAGTGCCTGCAGCGTCACCAGGTTGCGCACCGTGAAGCCATATTGCAGGTCATCCGGGATGAACAGGTCCACGCGCCCATCGGGCGGGACCGACAGATGAATGGTGTCGGCCGGGTTGACGCCGTGGTTGGGCAGTGGCTCCAATGCGCGGTTGAGGTTGATCAGGGGGATGTCATAGTCCTGCGCCACGCGCACCACAATCTGGTTCAAGAGCAGCGATTTGCCCGGGTTTTCGGGCCGGGTGGGAAACGTGCTCAGCAGCGGCAGTACCCCGCTGTTGATCGTCTGGTCGATCAATGTGCGCAGAAAATAGTCATAGCTGGCCGCGTCGGTGTAGCCCACATCGTTCGTCCCAAACATGATTAGCGCCACGCTCGGGCTGGCCACCCGGTATTCGCACGCCGCGGGTGATTCGCCGCCCTGGCACCATTTCGGGTCGGCCCAGGTCGAGTCCAACGGCGCCGCCACGTTAAACCCACTGGCCGCCGCCAGCCCCACTGTCGCAAATGAGTCCTTATCCCAGCCCTGGCCGCTGCGCGCCGGCACGCCCCTGTAGTAATCCAGCACGCTTTGCAAGTCCGCATACTTCCCCAGGTTGTATTGGTGCTGCGAAAACGTCACCAGGAAAAAGGGGTTCTCGGTCATGCAGTCGCCCAGTTTGGAAAACACCCGCGCCCGGTTGCCGCGCGCCAGCCCGGCGGCATAGATGGCGCGCGCGTTGGCGCTGATCGTGGGGACCACCGGGTAATCGTCCAGCTTGATGCTGCTGACGCTGGCCGGGTTGAAGCCGCCAAACACCGCTGTCGGCGGGTGCGCAATCGCGGCCGGCGCCGCCGTTGGCGGGGCAGTGCTGGCCGCGCGGGTGGCCGTTGCTGCCGGCGCCGGGCCGCACGCGCCTAGCACCACACCGACGCCCAGCATCAAACCAATGGGCCAGCTCAAAATTCCACGCCACCACCGCATACGCTCACGCTCCTGTCACCCAAACCTGCGCGCGATTGTACCCTCAATTGCTGCCTGCCCCATCCATTTTGCGACCTGGGACCGGGGGGGTCAGGTCAACCCCCGCCGTTGACGATTGCACCCCGCCCGCGCTATCATAGCCAGCGGGGAATGCGATGCTAAAGGACAGAAGAGTATGCTAAAAAACGCCCTACGCCTGTCGTTGGCCCTTGGGTTTGCGCTGGCGATGCTCATCACCCAACAGCCGCTGTCGGCCGCCGGCCTCACCACGCTCACCGTCACCGTCAAGAGCACCTTTCTGAGGGCCCAGCCGGGCTTTGGCGCGATCGCCGCCTATTCCGTCTTCAAGGGCCAGAGCTATACCGTCTTAGGCCGCACGGCCGATAGCAGTTGGGTGCAGCTTGATTTCGCCGGGGCCACCACTGGCGCCCCCTGGATTTTCTCGAGCTATGGCTCCATCACTGGCGATCTGGCCGCGGTGCCCGTGACCGGTGTGGTCCAAACCAATTTCGTGAATGCCGCCGACGTGCCCATCTTCTCCAGCACCAGCACGCCCCGGTCCGCCAATGTTCAATACACCGTAACGGTTAAGAGCCTGTTTGGCCTGGCCGCGCCCGACCCGCAAGCCAGCCGGGTCTACTCGCTGTTTCGAGGCCAGAGCTACCCGGCCGCCGCCCGGAGCACCGATAGCAACTGGCTGCTTTTGAATTTGTGGGGCGGCGCGCAGGCCTGGGTGGCGACCGTGAATGGCAGTGTGCAGGGATCGATTGCCGACCTGCCAACCGATACCGCTATTGTGTCCGCGCCGGCTGCCACGCCCCCTCCGAGCGTCCCGACCACTTCTGCCGCGGTGCTGCCGACGGTCAGCGCCCGGGCGCGGTCCATCTACCACTTGGGTCTCTCGCTGGGCAACAACCCGCGCGCCTTCTCGAAGATCGGCGATTGCAACTCGGTAGCGCCCTTCTTCCTGGCGCCCTTCGACACCGGCGACTACCGCCTGGGCGCCACCTACGCCCCCTTGCAGGCCACCATCGACAACTTCGCCGGCTCGTTCAACCGGGACGGCGCCGCTGCTCACATCGGCCTGAATGTCGATTCGATCATGGATCCGGACTGGGCGGACCCGCACATCTGCCTCACGGGCGAAACGCCGCTGTCGTGCGAAGTGCGCATTCAAAAGCCCAGCCTCGCCATCATCAGCCTGGGCACCAACGGCTCGTGGCAGACCAACGACCAGTACGAGACCGGCATGCGCCACATCCTGGACCAGCTCATCAGCCAGGGTGTGCTGCCCATCTTGAGCACCAAGGTCGATAACCTGGAAGGCGGCGATCGTTTCAACCAGATCGTGATCCGCCTGGCGAGTGAATATCAATTACCCCTGTGGGACTTTGCCTCCGCCGCCCGCGCCCTGCCCGGCGACGGCCTGGCCGACACCTATCATCCCACCTGGGGCCGCGCTTACTTTGACAACGGGCCTCTATTCGCCGGCTGGCAGGTGCGCAATCTAACTGCGCTGCAGTCGCTGGATATTGTGTGGCGCGGGGTGAAGTAGCAAGCTCGACCTATGGCTGTATCACCTGCCGCCAGACATCATCGAGCGCGTACAGCGCGCCTAGGTTGCGCACCACCATGCCGTATTGCAGATTCTCCGGGGTGAAGTCGGCGCTGTGGCCGGCCGGCGCCGCCGTCGGGTGCACGCCGTCGCCGCCAATGCCCGAATTGGGCAAGCCTTGCAGCGCCGACCCATAGTCCCACAAGGGGATATCGTATTCCCGCGCCAGCTTCACGATAATCACGTTGAGTTGGTCGGACCGGCCATCCAGCCCAACGCGGAACAGCGGTGGGATCGTGCTCAACACGGGCACAATCCCGCTGGCAATCGTTAGATCGAGCACCTTACGCATGTCCGCGTCAAACTTGTCGTCGGAAGTTGACACCACGTCATTGGTCCCCAGCATGATCAGCGCCACCGACGGCTTAACCAACCGGTATTCGCACGCCAATGGCCCCTCATCGGCCTGGCACAGCGTCGGGTCGCCCGAGCCCGGGATCATCTCGGCCAGCGCCCGCCAGCCCACCTTGGCCGCCAGCGACGTGTTATTGAAGGAGTTGCTGTCGCCCCGCGCCGGCTGCGCGCTGAAGTAATCGATCACCGGCTGGAGCGCGGCGTAATCGCGCAGATTGTAATATCCATTGCCGATCGGGCTCAGGAAGACCGGCGACGCGGTAATGCTGTCCCCCACCTTAGAGAAAACGTTGGCCCGGTTGCCCATCTGCTGGCCCTGCAAGAAGATCTGGCGCGCGTGCGCGCTGATCCCGCTCACGGTGTTGTAGCCATTCGGGTTGGGTGCCGGCGGCGGGTCCGCAACCGTAGTTGCGGCGGTGTCCGTTGAGGCCGCCTTCGACGTTGCCGTTGGCGGCCAGGCGCCGGCCGGGGTGGCCGTGGCCGGCGCCGGCAATTCAACGTTGACGATCGGCACCTTCGCCAGGGCCACATACACATCGGTCCACGAGGTCGTCACCCACCCGTTTTGCCCGGTGGGCGTGACCACCTGCAGCCAGGTGCTGTCGGCGGTCCGGCCAACCACGTTTAGCCGCGTCAGCGCATCAAGATAGCCCAGCACCTGGCTCGTAAGTGTCGGCGCTGCCCGCAGCCGCAGCCCGCCGCCGTCCACGCGCACCTCGGCCGACGCATTGCCCGGCGTGGGCACCACGTCCTTGGGGCCAGGGATGTGGATGATGTCGCCCGCGTGCAACAGGTTGGGGTCGAGCGTTGGGTTGGCGTCGATCAGGCGCTGGAGCGTCACACCAAAACGCTGGGCGATGCCCCAGATCGTATCCCCGGCCACCACGGTATAGTCGGTCGCCGCCAGAAGCTGCGTGGCCGCCGGAAGCGCCGTAACCAGGGCGGTGCTTGTGGCGGCCGTAGCCGCCGTGACCGAGGCGTGAACGCTGGGCGTGCCGGTAGCCGTAGCACCCGGACGTGGGGAACCGAAGGCCAGCGCCACGCTTGAGGCCGTTGGCGCTGGCAAAGCCGCGGGCGGGTTGATCCCGGCGCACCCCGCGAGCAGCCCGGCCAGCAGCCATAAACAGGTTGTCCGAACCAAAGGCATGGGTCTGATTGTAAAAGCAGGTGTCCAGCCGCGCAACGGCCGGCTTAGCATGGTTACAATTCAGCCAGGGTTCAGCGGCCTAAATAACCAGACATAACGGGGAAGTCGTTATATCTCCCGCCGCGTTTTCTAGCGGCGCCGCCAAAACTGACTGTCTCTGGCCAGCAGAGTAGTTTTCGGCAAACGAAGGCAGGCGGGCAGCAAAGCTGTCCGCCTGCCTTCGTTTGCCGAGCAGATGCGGCTGATAGTGTTATGGGTCTGGGGGCGGGCTCATAAAAGCAGCCCGGAGCGCGCCGACGACTTCGGTCAGAGTCGCGCCTTTTTCAACATAGGACTGGGCGCCCGCCTCCAACGCGCTGGTGCGCAGCGAGTCGCTGGCGCCATAAATGCTCATGGCTACCAACCGGGGTGGGCGTGGCTGGCGGCGGATCAACCGCATGGCCGCCAGCCCGCCCATGCGCGGCATCTCGATGTCCATCAACACCAGGTCCGGCCTGAGGGCCTCCACCATCCGCACGGCTTCTTCCCCATCCCCGGCTTCGCCAACGACTTCCACGCCCGGCTCATCGCTCAGCATCAGGCGCAACGCCTCGCGCACCGCCGCGACGTCGTCCACAATGAACACGCGCATGGCCGGGCTGGCAGCCTTTAGGGCTTGAGCAGCCCCGCCAGCACTTGTGAGGCCTCTTTCTCCGGGTTGCCCTCGGTCCAGGCCAGGAACACGTCCCCATTGCCGGCGGCCGCAAACAGCTCATCCTGTTTGGCACCCGGCGCCCGCCGCAGCCCGCCGGCTGGAGAATCCAGCACCCAGTTGCCAGTCTGCGGGTCGGAGGCCAGGTGGCGCAGTTGGGTCGAGAAATTCCCGTTCCCGTCGTCTTCCTGCCAGGCCACATACGGCACGGTTCCCACGAAGATGATACGCGGCAATTGCGCGTCGTGGTTCGGATCCACGTTCAAACTGCCGCCCACCTGCAGAAAGCTGTTGCGCGTGCCCGGATCGAGCCGCGAAACCACGATCTGGTACTTGCCCGTAGGCCCTACTTCCGCCCAGGTAATCCACGGCACGGGCGCATTGCCCGCAGTCACCGAGCCGGCTGCCATGGCGCCTTCCTTGGCCTCTTTGCCCGGGTTCAGGTTCAGGGTGCAGGCCTTTTCATCTGGTACGCAGGCCGGCACATTCACCCATTTGAAACCGCCGGGCGTCTTGGCGTCGGCCACCCCGCGCGCTGTGAAAATGCGGCCCGCGCGGCCGGCGGCGAACTCGCTCCAGGTAATCCACGGCACGGTGCTGTCGGTTTCCGCAAACACGCCGCTGGGGTGGGCCGAGTCGCGTTTGACGTCCACATTCACGCTTGGTTCGTTATTGGCATTGTTCGCGCCCACCAGCTCAAAATGAAAGCCGCCGATCGCAGCGTCATCCTTGACGCCCTTGGCCACAAAGATTTGGGCAAAGTTCGAAACGCTGCTGTCCTCGAGCCAGACCACCCACGGCACGGGCGGCTTGCTTGGGTCGCCCGAACCGGAAAAGATGAAGGGGTCGATGGCCGGCTTCTTGGTGTCGTGGTTCAGGCTGGGCACCTTGCTGCCCCGGTCCAAACCGGCGGGCTGCCAGGCATTTTTGGTCGCATCAAATCGGCTGGCAAACACCTGGGTCCCGCCGGCAAAGGTCTTACTGTCTTCGTACCACGCCGCCCACGGCACGGCGCGGCCTTGTCCGGCAAAGGTGATGGTTGGGTCGTGCCCCTGTTGTGTGGGGTCAAAATTTAGCGCCCCGCCGCGCGGCGCGAACACATCCTCCACCAGCTCGCTGGCGAAGATCTGGCGCGGCGCTTTGGCGACATTCTCGGCCATGATCACCCACAGGTCCGCCGGGTCGCCGGCCGTGGTGGCGCCGGTGGTCAAGGCCGGCTCAAAGGCCGCGTCAGCCGGATCGCGATTGACCGACTTGGCCACCAGGGTAAAGCCGGCGGCCGCGGAGGCCGTGGGCGCCGGCGGTAAGCTGGCGACAGTGCCCGAGCTGGCTTGCGGCTCGCCATAAATGAAATCATCCATTACCGCCACATTGTGGGTGGCGTCGTCGTTCGGCCCCAGCGCCACCGTGCCATACTGCACCCGCACATGCGCGACGACCGGGCTGCCGAAGACCACGCCCAGGAATGACAGGCCTTTGCTCTGGGGCGGCACGGTATAGTTTCCAAGCGACTGGCCGTTCTGATCGAAGTACTGGTAGGAGGTGTGATTCCCCTCGACGTTCGTATAGACCGCGCCAAAGCCACGCACCAGGGCCGGCGTCTGTGTTCCGGGCACGAAGAAGGATATGTCGACGATGTTGCTGCCCAGCGGCGAAAACAGTTTCTCGGGGCTGAACGTCTTGAAGATATCCACATAAGTTGGGTTGATATTCCCAAACAGAGGCGGGGTATTCGTGGGATTTTTGCTGGCGGCGCTCACCTGCAGACCCGTGCCAGGGGTAGTGAACACGATCCCGCGTGCGCGCGGCGTGGTGGTAGCGTTGAAGAAATCCGGCGGGAAAGAGTTTGGCGCGGACTGGGCGTCCGGTACGGCATCCCAGTTGATCTCGCGCCGTCCGGTCGGCTTGGTAGCCGGGTCGCCGCCATTGTTATCGCCCAGCAGGGCACGATACTGGTCAACTACCGCAGCGATATCGCCGGCGCCCGACACCACCACGGGCTGGGTGCTGGCCGGCACCGTGGTGCCAGCAGCCGTGGCGACGGTGGCCGCCGGGGCCGCGGTCGCCGCCACACTGGTGGCAGCCACGGCGGCCGTGGGAGTGGGTGCGGCGGGCGTGGCCTTGCCGGCACAGGCGGCCAGCAGCCCCAGCGCGAGAATCAGGCTAGTTGAAGCAGCGATCCGGCGAGGGTGGTACGGTGCATTAGACATCACAACTCCTTGGGTCACGGATTGATGGGCTCCGTTTTGCCGTCGATCGAAAGCAAGAAGTCAAACAGCGCCTGGCGCTGCGCCGGGTCGCTGATCGCCGCCCGCCCGCCCGCTGCCAGGTGGGTTTGGTTCTGCAGCACGCACAGCAGATCTAGGCAGGCGCCATTATGCAGGTAGGGCGGGAAAGCAAAGATGCTCAGCAGCGAGGGCGGATTGTAACCCAGCTTGCCCAGCGCGGCCTGGTTGGCGGCGGTGTGTTCAAGCGGATTGGCCGGGTCGAACGTGCCCACTTTGCGCAAGAACCGCGCCAGTTGGGCTGTCGGCGGCTCGGGCGCCACGCCCAGCGCCAAGGTCTCTTGAAACGGTGAGACGCGCGCGAAATCCACCTGGGCCGTGCTCCACTTGGCCCCGCCGTGGCATTGCTGGCAGTTGGCTTGAATGAACAGTTTGCGGCCCTGCGCGATTTGTTGCCCGAGGGTGCTGTTCGGGTCAACATGCGCAAACGCCGATTGGGGCGAGACGACCCGATGTGCGACCCAGGCCGTAATGGCGTCCCAGGCCCCCACCCCGTGCACGTGCAGTTGCGGCCGGCCAGCATTCGGCGGATCGAAGGCTTTGACATTGGGTTCCGCATCGGTGCTGCCATCCTTAACGATCAGCCCGGCCCCGCCCGACACCCCGCGGATATTGAGCTCGAAGTCCTGGATCTCGTCAAAAATCGCTGAGTCGTTGAGCACGCGCTGGTTGTGGTCCGGGTCCGCCGGGCTAAACGTGCCATTCAGCGGGATGGTCCGGCGCGGGCCGGAGGCGAAGGCCCAGACCACGCCATCGGACAGGCCGTCGGGATGGCAGCTCGCGCACGACTGCCAACCCTGCGACGACATGCGGCCCGAAACACCCTCGTCAAAGGTACCCACCGAGGTGTTGAACAAGTAGTTGCCGATCAGAAATTTCTCCGCGTCCGATCCGGACGGGGGCAGGCCGACCGATTGCAGCCGGGCCATCTCCGCCTCGGGCTGCTTGCTCAGGTCGACGACCGAAACATCTTTGGAGAGGTAGTTCATCACATACGCGCGCGTATCGGCATTGTTAATGGTGATACCCCGCGGTGTCTTTCCCACGGGGATCGACAGCACCTTGTTGGTGTTGTTATCGGCCGGCACGCTCACCGTGCTGGGCACCCCGCCGCTATCCAGGGTGATCTTCACCAGCACATCGCTGGCTTCCGACACCACATAACCCTCATCCGCGCCGTGCTTGAATGCCACTGCCCACGGGTTGGCCAAGAACAGTTTGTTCGGCGAGGTTTGGGCCTTGACTGCGGCTTGCAGGTTGATCGTGCCGTTGGGCAGCTCGGCCTGGCTGGCGATGTCGAGCACCGACAGAAAGGCCTGCGTGTCCACGTTGAACTTCACCGGTCCCTCGGGGCTGGCGGCCACGTTGGGCAGGTAAGCATGCCCGCCTTTGATCACCACCGACTGAAGCTGGTTCGGATAAGCAAACGTAGGGTCCTTGGCGGTGCCGCCAAAAGCCGTCCGGTCGGCAGTGAAACCCGTGTCATGCGCCGCCAACGTCACCACGCCTTTTATCTTGCTCAGGTCATCGGTGGAGATGACGAAGACCTTGCCTTCACTGCCTTGATCCAAACCGGGGCCGCCATTGGCAGTCGGCTGCGACAGGAATTGCGTGACAAATACCAGTTGCGCCCCCTGACCGCCGTTGTTGTTCGTGATGGCCAGGCCGCGCGGCTGCACGCCGGGGATCAGGATCACCTTGGAGATGGTGTTGCTTTTTGTGTCAATGACCGCCACGTCGTTGCCGGCCGAATCGGCCACAAACACCTGGCTGCCGTCGGGCGTCACCGCTACCCCATACGGCCCGCCGCCGACGGCGATGTCGGCCACCTTTTTCAAACCGCTCAGGTCAATCACCGACACCGAGGCGCTGCCTTCGTTGCTGACGTAAGCGAAGCGCTTGTCGGGCCGGATGGCCACTGTGGCTGGCTGATCGCCCGTCTTAATCTCCGCCAATTTGGTGTTGGCGTCGCCCGCCACGTTGAACACTGAAACGCTGCCGTCGAGCGGGTTGGCCACCACCAGCATGCTATCGTCGTCGCTGATGGCAATTGGGCTTGAATAGCTGGGATTCTTAGCCCGCACCGATGGCGCCGCTGTCGCGGCGGTCGCGTTGGTCGCCGCCGGCGCGCTCGTAGCCGCTGCGGCGGCCGTCGGCTGAGGCGCGGTCGTCGGCGCCGGCGTGGCGGTCGGCGGCAAAACGGTTGTCTTGCCGCAAGCCGCCACAACAACCATCATGAAGACATAAACCAGTCGAAGATTGCGCTGCCAGGTCGTGCGAATCATGGCGACCCTCCTATCGATTGCGACGCCGGTAGCGCCTCATGGAGGCATTACGGGCCAATGCCATGATAGGCCTTGCGCCGCCGGCGCGCACCGGTCGGAGGGCACGTTTTGGAGCCTTACTTTAGGAGGGTATTAACTGGGATCAACCAGGCCGCGGCGCACAGCATACAGCGCGGCCTGGGTTCGATCCTGCAGGTGCAGTTTGGAGAGAATGTTGCTGACATGGCCCTTAACCGTGCCTTCGGTGATGTGCAGGGTGTCGGCAATCTGGCGATTGCTCAAACCGCGCGCGATCAAGCCCAGCACATCGCGCTCGCGTTCGGTCAGTTGCGTCAGGTCTGACTCGTCCGATTGCGTGCTCTGCGGCCGGGTGAGGTGTTCCAACAGTTTACGCTGGGCCTCGGGGTGCAGCGCCGGTTCCCCGTGGACGGCCTGGTGAATGGCCTTAACCAGATCGGCCTGCAGCACATCCTTCAGCAGGTAGCCCGCTGCCCCGGCCTGCATGGCCGACAGCACGTTCTGGTCATCGGCGAAAGAGGTCAGAACGATAATCCGGCAAACCGGCTGCTGGGCCAGGATGCGACGGGTGACCTCGATGCCGTTCATGCTCGGCAGCATCAAATCCAGCAGGATCACATCCGGCTGTAGGGCCGCCGCGGTCGTGATGGCCTCGGGGCCGTCGGCGGCCTCGCCCACCAGGTCCAAGTCGGGCACTTCGCCCAGCAGCATGCGCAGCCCTTCGCGCACAATGGCGTGATCGTCAACCAGCAGGAGGCGGATCATGCGGTCATTTGTCCTAAGGCGCGCGGCCTCAACCGTGCGCGGGCGCCAGGCGGGCCGCCGGCATGGCCGCGGCCGTAGCGGCCACGACCCGGTCGACCTCTTCGTCGCGCAGCTCTGGATAGCACGGCAGCGTCAGCACCTGCGCGCAGGCGGCCTCGGTCAGCGGCAAAAAACCGCGTGCCTGGCCCGAGTCCTGCCAGCCCGGCTGCAGATAGTCGGCGATGGGATAGTGGACGGCACTGGTGATGCCGGCCTTGGCCAGCTCCGTTTGCAGGCCGTCGCGCCGGTCGCTGCGGACCACGTAAAGGTGCGTCACGTCGTCCGGCCCGCGGCGGGCCGGCAGCCGCAGGCCCAGGCCGGCCAGCCCGCGCGCATAAGCCGCGGCGATGTCTCGGCGCCGCGTATTCCACCCATCCAGGTGTGTCAGCTTGGCCCGCAAAAAGGCCGCTTGAATTTCGTCCAGCCGGCTGTTGCGCCCGCCGGCCACGCTGGAATGGTATTTGCTGCTCCAGCCATACTGCCGCAAGAGCCGCACGGACTGGGCCAGGGCAGCGTCGCCACACACAATCGCGCCGCCATCGCCCAGCGCGCCCAGGTTCTTGGTAGGATAAAAACTGTAACAGCCGATCGCGCCCCAGGCGCCCGCCCGTTTGCCGCCCAGAATTGCGCCGTGCGCCTGCGCGCAATCCTCGACGATAGGGATACCCAGGCGATCAGCGGCCGCCAACAGCCTGGGCATGTCTGCCATTCGGCCATAGAGGTGGGTAACGACGACGGCCCGCACCGCAGAGGTGAGCACCCCCGCCAGGGCCTCCGGGCTCATGGTCAGGGTATCGTCGTCGATTTCCGCATAAACCGGCACACCGCCGAGGGCGCGAATCGCGGTAGTGCTATATCCGCCCGCATTGGCCGCCGTGGCCACCTGATCGCCCGGCCCCACCCCCACAGCCCGCAGCGCCAGCTCCAGCGCCTCGGTGCCGTTGCCCAGGGCCACACACTGGCTGGTGGCGCAATACTCGGCAAATTCGCGCTCAAACGCCTCCACCTCCGGCCCCAGCACAAACCAGCCCCGGGCTAACACACGTTCGGCCGCGGCGCGCAGCTCGTCCACAATGGAATCGGTGTGGCGCTTGAGATCGTTGAGGGCAACTGGGTCGGACGGCATGTTTTTGCGCCAATCAAGAATGCGCTGCGTTCATGTTATACCACGGGTTGCGCGGGCGCGATGACGATCCTGTCAGGCTGGCAGCGTCACTGCAACCTTAGTGCCCGCCCCAACCGCCGACTCGATCACCAGCCGGCCGCCCAAGCGGTCCAGCCGTTCGCGCATGCCCACCAGGCCCAGTCCGCCACCATCCTTGTTGGCCGGCCGGCCGTCGGCCGCCTGTGTGTCAAAGCCCTGGCCGTCGTCCACCACCGACAGCCGCACCTGCCCATCTGCCTGCGCCAGCCGCACCGTCACGCGTCCGGCCCGCGCATGCTTGACGACATTATTGAGCGCTTCCTGTACCACCCGGTACAGCGCTTCTTCATAGTCGCGATTGTGCGGCGCATAAGTCTCGGCGTCGAGCTCAATCTCCAATTTCTCGCGCGGCCCAACGCGCTCGAAGTGTTTTTGCAGCGCCGGCACCAGTCCGGTGGGCACCGGGCCGGCCGGCCGCAGCTCGGTCAGCAGGGCGCGCATTTCGGCCAGCGATTGCTGGCTCAGCTCGACGATGCGCGCCAGGCGCCGCTCGCCTTCGGCCGGGTCGCGCCGGTAAGCGGCGCCCACCGATTGGGCGATCAGCGTCAGGCTGAAGACCAGTTGAGTCACTGAATCGTGCAGATCGCGCGCCAGGCGCTGGCGCTCTTCCAACACGCCTACGGTCTGGGCGCGCTCGTAGAGCGCCGCGTTTTCCAGGGCCACGGCCAGTTGGTCGGCCATAATCACCAGCCCGGTCAGGTCGTCATCACTGAATGGGTTGGCGCCCGCCACATCCAACACACCCAGCAGCCGGCCGCCCAGCAAAATCGGCACCGCCAGCTCGGCCCGGATATCCGCCTGGGGCACAGGCACGTAGCGCGGGTCCACCGACACGTCATTGACCATTTCTGGGATGCGCCGGGAGGCCGCGGCCCCCAGAATGCCCTGGTCGGGGCGCTGGCGATAGGCCACCTCCGACTGTGGCGCCCAGCGGCTGGCGCGCGCCCGCTGCACCAGCCAGCCGCCGTCGCCCGCCTCTTCCAGCAGGAACAGGCCCACGTGGTCGTAACCCAATGGCCCATGCAGGGCCTCCACGGTGGTCGCCAGCAGCTCGCTTGAGTTCAGCCGGGCGGCAATGCCCCGGCCCACCCGCGCCAACAAGGCCAGCCGCTCGGTGCGTTCCTTTTCACGCTGGAAGCGGCGGGCGTTGTCGAGCGCGGCGGCGATTTGGTTGGCCGCTGCCCGAAAAACGCGCAGCTCGGGTTCCAGCCACTCGTGCACCCGCGAATGTGACAGCACCAGGTTGCCGATGCGGCGCCCGCCCACCACCAGCGGGATCAGCGCCAGGGCCGGCCGGCCTTCGGCAATTTGTTGGGCACGTAAAAAGGTAGGCACGCGCGGGTCGGAGGCCACATCGGCGATGGCCACCGTTTGGCCATCGTCCAGCAGCGGATTGAGCGGGTCATCGCCGGTCGGGACAAATTCCTCAGCCTCGACAATCCCTACCCCCGGTTCGTAAAAGTAGGGCACGTAGAACCGCACCGGCCGCCCGGCCTCGTCGAAGTCGAAGGGCGCCACCGTGCAGCGATATTGGCAATGGACCGCCAGCACCTCCAGTGCGGCACGCATCAACGCCCGCAAATCATCGACCAGGCTCAGCCGCTGGCTGAGCTCATACAGGGTCGAAAGCTGTGCCAGGTTGGCCTGGGTGTCGTCGAACAGGCGGGCATTCTCCAGCGCAATGGCGAGCTGGTCGGCGATGATCTCAAACGCCGAGGCGTCGTCATCGGTGAAAGGCTGGCTGTCCTCGATATTCAGCACCCCGATAAATCGCTCGGGGGTGCAGATGGGCACCGCCAGCTCGGCCCGCACGCTTTGGGCCTGTGGCCCACTTGTAGGCAAATAATCCGGGTCGTTGGCTACATCGTTCACCAGCACCCGCCCGCGCTGGCGCGCCGCCCGCCCGACCACTCCCACCGTCATCAACTGGCGGTACTCGCCGGCGTTGATCACCCCGCGATAGTAGCCGCCCACCGCGCGGGTGACCAGCCGATCGGGCTGGTCCGGGTCTACCAGCATCACCGCGACGTTGGGATAGTGCAGGTCCCGGTCAATGGCGTCTACCGCCACCGACAGCAGCGCCTCCACGCTCAGGCTGGCCGCAATCTGCCGCCCAATCGAGTTCAGGATGGCGATACGGTCAGCGCGTCGGCGCTCCGATTCCAGCAACCGTGCCTTGCTCAGGATCACCACCAACTGCTCGGCCAGCGCCTCCAGAACCTGCACGTCGTCTGGCCCAAACGCCCCCTTGCGTTCGTCCTCGACGTCCAGCACCCCCAACACGGCGTTGGCCGTCTTCAACGGCACGCTAATTTCGCTGCCCGGATCCCAGCCCCCGGGCGCGCGCACATAAGCCGGGTTGCGTGAGGTGTCATTGGCCAGTTGGGTGCGCCCCGTCTGGGCAGCAGCGCCCACCAGCCCCTGCCCCACGCGCACGCGGGCGCCCGCCGGAATGCGATCGCGCAGGTTGGTCGAAATGGCCGCCGCCACCAGAACCTGTTCGCCGTCTTCCAGCAGCAGGATGCTGGCCATGTGGTAGCCCATCACATCCTGCACGGCCTGCACCACCACCTCCAACACCTGCTGCCGGTCGAGGTTGGCCGTTGCTTGCCGGCTGACATCAAACAGCGCCCGCAAGTTACGGGCGCGCCGCTCGGCCTGGCCGCGCTGCCGCCGCAAGATCAGGCCCAGTCCAGCAGCCAGGGCCAGCAGCAGAAGGGTAATCAGGACATATAGACCGGGCATATCGTTATTCTACAACCGGGAGCCGCCCGGCGCGCAGCGGCCTGGGGCTAAGAGTGCATTTGCCGTTGGCGGTCGTTGGTAGGGGCGAAGCCTCCGCGTCAACGGTGCGCGTTCGGCCCAACCTGCTGGTGCGGATGCTTCGCCCCTTCGGCGAAAATTCCCGCCTGCGCCCGGGGCTAAGCGGTCCCGTCCGGCGTGATTGGCTCGCGCTTAAGCCTCCATTGGTTGCAAAGCGAAAAAGATTCGATATACTATTTTTTGAAATCGATCCCCTAGCGCCTAACAGCCGGGCCAAAAAAGGAGCCGCCAACCATGTTCAGGATGTATCCGGTCAGCCTAAAAACCGAAGTCTGGGACCGCATTGATGCCTATCTGACCAATTATTCTGCCACCCACCGAGATTTCACCCCCAACCGCGGCGCCTTCCTGGAAGAGATCGCCATCGCCTTCCTCGATGCCGAAGACGCCAAGGCCAACGCCTCGACCGACGATACCAGCAGCACGGATGATACGAGCAGCACCGACGATCTGAGCCTGGACACCAGCACGGATGACCTCAGCACGGACGACACGTCGCTAACCGAAGAATCCACGGAAGAGGCCACCGAGGAGACCACCGAAGAGGCTGAAGAAGCGCCTGCGGAAGAAGAAGCGGAAGAGGAAGAGGTCGCGGTTGAGGAAGAAGAAACGGAAGAAGTAGTGGCGGAGGAGGAAGAGGAAGAAGAAGCGCCCAAGCCGGCCCGCAAGAGCAGCAAGAAGGCCGCCAAGAAATCGGCTAAGAAGTCAGCTAAGAAATCGGCGAAGAAAAGCCGCAAGTAAGCGCCAACAGAACCAAAATCCAGCCGGTTGGGGCCTCCCAGCCGGCTGGTTGCGTTTCCCGCCGGGCCTACGTCAGCCGCGGCGTCAGCGCGACATCCGCGCCGGGTCCGTACACGCGGGGCTCGCCCGGGCCATAAACCGTCACTTGCCCAATGCCCAAAACCCGTGCCTCGGGCAGCAGCAGGGCCGTGGCCTCGTCAATTCCCACCAGAGTCACCCCGGCCGGCAGGGCCGCCGCCATGGCGGGAGCGTTCCAGCGCGCGGCCAGCGTGGCATGGTGGGGCAGCACCGCCAGGCCCGGAGCCAGGCCCAGTCCACTAGTCCAGCTGTCGAACTGCCACAGCCACTCGCCCAACACCATGGCACCCGCGCTCGACCCGGCCACGAGCCCGCCGCGCACAGCCACCGCCCGCACCGCGGGCCAAGCCTTAGAGCCCAACAAGGTATCGCGCAAATAGATGGGGTCGCCGCTGGTGAAATACAGGCCGGCGTAGTCTTCGATCTGGCCCACCAGGCCGGCGTCGTTGGCGCTGTCTTCGTCCACGATCATCAGCTTGTCGGCGCGCGCGCCCAGGCGCCGAAACTGGCGCACCCCGTTTTCACCGGCCACGAAGGGGTTTTCATTGGTCGCCGCCGTGGGCAAAATTACGATTTGCGCGCCGGCGCCCCCCAGGCGCTCCACGAGCACCCGGTCCATGGCGTCGCAGTCACGGCGAAATTCATTGCCGCCGACCAGGGCGATGGGGCTCATCCGGCCAACGGAGGCGCGAAATAGGCGCGCGTGGGCGGCAGCAACAGACAGAGCAGACATAACACGGCCACCGGCGTGCCAAAGCCCACATACAGCAGGCAGGCGGCCACAATGACCAAACTAGCCACAAAGCCCCAAGGCCGGCGCAGATACACCCCAAAGCTCGCGCCAATCAGTCCTAAGCCAAACGCCACAAACGTGAAGGCTAACTGGTTGGGGTCCAGGCCGACGGCTCGCGCCAGGCTCGCCCAGGGCCCAAGCTGGCCGTTGATGCGAATATAATCGCCAAAGAGCCGGCTGTGCAGGCCGTCAAACGTCATCCACCACCCCATCGCCCAGCTTCCCGCCATAAACAGCCACACCGTCAGCGGCCGGCTGACGGCCGGCCGGGCGCGCACGGGGGATGAGGTGGAAGCAGCATCCATGGGTGATCGATCAGTCAAGGGAGGTCGTGGCGTGATGGCTGGCCCGGCAACGGGCTGCGCATCAACGATGCGCCAGCCCATCATAGGGACTAGGTATTCAAGCTGTCAAGCGCCAAATCCGCGCGGGTGCATTTGCCTTTCGTGGTCGCTGGTAGGGGCGAAGCATCCGCGCCAGCCGGTTGGGCCGAACGGGCACCGTTGACGCGGATGCTTCGCCCTTACGGCCAAAATTCCCAAATGCACCCATCCGCGCCAGATGATTGTCAGGGCGCCCGCAGCAGCGGCAGAAAGGCGCGCGGGGTGAGGGGCACGCCCGGCTGCAGAACAAACAGGGTGATCGATTGCGGTGGGTAATCGGACGTGAAGCCGGATATTGTGACCACCTGGTCTGGCTGGTGGACGATCTGGTGCAGGTTAGCAGCGCTGTAGCGATAAACCGAAGCCAGCGGGGCTGGCGCGAAGCCGGATAGCGCCAGGCTGCTGGTAAGGGTTTCGGTCAGGCTCTTGTTGACCACCATCAAGGTCAGCGCGCCGTCGCCAGCCCGCAGCGCCGCATAGACCGCCAACCGGCCCTGGTCGGCGCTGGCAGCCGGCACGCTGGTGTCGCCGAAGCGATGGTGCAGGCCGTCATAGTTGCGATACATGCGGAACGCATAGGCGCCGGGTTGGCCAGTGGTGGGCGGGTCCCACAGCGTCGCCAGGTCCAGCCCCTCGCGCCCAAAAATGCCGAGCACATCGGCCTGTGCCACAGCGCCATTGATATGGTCCAGCGCGCCCCAGTTGTACTCGGATAAGGCCAACTTGGTACCGGGGTAATCGTTGGTTACCCAGGTACGCATCATGGGGATCAGGTCTACCGCCTGCCCAATCCAGCTCTCGTCCAAGTAGGTCGGGTCCCACAGCGAGCGCGTGGAGCGCAGCCGAAGTTGCTGTGTGGCAGCTGAGCCGGCCGGAGACAGGGCCACGCCATTGGCCTGCGGGTACATGTGTAGATCGAGATAGTCCACCAGCCGCGTGCCGTGTGACAGTTCGTAGGCGTGCATCTGTTGCAGGTACCACTCGACCAAGGGTACGTCGCCATGGGCCTTGCGGTCGCTGCGCGTATCCCACCAACTGCCGCCGTCGGCCACATCCTTAGCTGAATAAAAATACTCATCCCAGCCCCAGGCCACCGGGCCAAGCAGCTTCGCTCCAGGGTCGGCGACTTTGACGGCGGAGGCATAGGCCACTGTGCGGCTGTACAACTCGTCGTAGCTCACCGGCTGCGGGTGGACGTCACGCTGGGTGCTGTTCCACAATGCCGTCTCATTGTCCAGGTCGTAGAAACGCACCCCGCCCTGGTTGGCGAAGCCATATTTGCTGGTCAGATGATTAATCCAGCCCACAACAAAGGTGGGGCTTATGGCAAGGCTGGTATTGAGCGGGTTGTTGCCCACAATGGGCGTCCCATTGAGCAGCTTGCCATTGCCGCAGGGCGCATCGGGCGCGATGGCCTGCTGAGAGCTAAAGAGGCCGGTGCTGAAACCGCAATTGCGCGGACTGGCGTTGCGCGGGCCTTTGGGCGTCCAGCCGATAAGCGGCAGCGTGATCAGGCCATCGCTGCCGACAGCGCGGTTCTGGTCGATGAATTGGTCGCTGGACGAGCCGTTGGGCAACTGCGCAGGCTGAGCGTTGGCGTTGTCGATGTTCTCAAAAAACCAATCGCTGGCGTGATTGCTGATGTCAAGCTGCCAGTTGTAGCGCGTGGTGGCGTTGCCGCCCCAGCGGGCCAGCGGCAGGTCGATATCGGCCGCCAGGTTTTGATCGGGAAAGTTTAGGCCGTAGATATCCGGACTGATGGCGTGCTGGCCGGCCGCGGCGTTCACCGAGAGCGCAGGCCCGCCGCTGGGCGGAGGGTTGGTCGGGGTCGGCGCGCCGCTGTTGATCAGCGCGATATCGTCCAGGTAGTAGGTGGGCTGCGCGCCGGACGTACTGTTGAACCAGTCGACGGCCGTAATCGAGCTTGGGCCCCCGATTTTAGACAGCGGCAGCGCCATCATGATCCAGGTGTTGGCAGTCGGGGTGATGACCACGCCGTCGCCGCTGCTGCCTGTGCCTTCCAGTTGAACGGTGATGTGCTGGCTGCTGCTGCCGCCGCCGTTAACCCAGAACCTTAACGTGTCATAGACGCTGCCGTCGATGCTGCTGGGGTAGGCCAGCTTAAGCCCGCTCCAGCCACCGGTATAGGTGACGGCGATGGAGGTGCCGCCGCTGCCATGGTGCGGCGAAGCGTTGGCCAGATCGCGGGTGATGGGATTCCAGGACCAATCGTTCCAGCCCGCCCCGAGCGCATCCACATAAATGCTCAGGCTGGCTGCCGCCGGCCGCGCGGGCAGCGTGAAGGCCAACGCCAGCAGGATGAAGGGCAAAGCCAGGACGAGCACAGCGCGCGAAAGGCGGCGGCGGGTAGACAAGGGAGATAGTTAGAATCTGGTATGGATGGCGCTAAGCAGCCCCGAATTCCATGCGGCGGCGCCCTGGACGAGACTGCACTCAGGGCGTAGGCGTCGGCGGCAGGCCGGTGACGATGTTAGAAAAGACGTTGCCGACCGACAGCCCCAGGAAAGCAGGCACCACCACAAATGCGATGCACGCCACCACGATACAGATCAGCACAGCCGCCACCAGGCCGATGATGCCGATCTTGATCCAAGTGTTACTCGAACCCGAAGCCGATGGAACCAAGCTGCTCATGGCATCCTCACTCCGTCACCCGCTTTTCGGGCATGTTTTCCAGCCGCGTGAGCCAGTAGTGCGCGTCGAAATTGTCATCGCCCGTTAGAAACCGCCAGAACTTGATGCGGTTGAGAATCTCCAACCGGCCGTTCCCACCCTCGAACCAGGGTTCAATGTTGCCCAAGATGGCCTGGATGTCGTCTGTGGGCGTCTCTTTGGAAAAGATGGGGTGCTGCTGGCCCACGCTGGCATCCAGGTCATCCGTATTCCACAGGCGCATCTGCCGCACGGTAGGGTTCAGGCGCACCTTGAACATGTAGCGTTTCTGATTGGTCTTGTTCTGCCGGCCGCAGTGCCAGATGCCGTGATGCAGCACCAGGATGGTCCCGGCTGGGCAGACCATGGGAATTTGCCCGACGATATTCTGATAGCGGCCGATGTCCGATTCATTGATGCGCCGGAAATGGCTGCCGGGCACCAGTAGCGTGCCGCCCATTTCCAGGGGCACAGCATGCGGAAAGTACATCAGCTGCATGTCGAAATGCATCCGCAGGTCAATGGTGGAGTCACCGTGCAGATGCTGGGCGGCATCTTGATTCGGCTCGCGCACATGCACGTATTGATGGTCAAAGAGCGGGTCTGGCCCCACCAGACTGTAAATGATGCCGGCGATCTCCGGCGAGCGCAGGATTTCGCCCAACGCCGACGGCGGGGGGTAGCAGCGGGACAGCGGCGTGCCGGCCGGCGCAGACGGCACATCCCCATCAATCTCGCGCATAGCGCGCTCGTTGAGCTCGGACGGAATGAGGCCATCGAACCGCAAAAAACCGCGCGCCGCGAATGACGCCATCTGGCGCGAATTCAGCAAATGGGTTTTGTCAACCATGGACTTCCTCCAACTGCTCGAAGATGATTTCGTATTTGTAAAAGGAGGTGCTGAATTCCGTGCCAGGGTAGGGCGGCGTCAACTGCGAAAACTGGATAGCGCGCCACCCGGCCTGGAGGGCCTCCAAACCTGTGGTGTAAGGTGGTTTGTCGCTGTCGCCGGTGTTGTGGCTCTCGCGCCGGGTGCCGTCATACATCGTCCAGCCGATCACTTTGCTATCCAGCGCCGAGTCGGCCAAATAAAGAATCAGAATTTTCTGTCTCAAGTTTGACATGCCTTCTCCACTTATTTGTTCTATCTGACCCCCCAATTGTTGGGGCCTCCGCCACTGCCCCCGCCACACCATTTGCCTGTTTTTGAAGCCTTCCGCCACACCCGCCACTGCCGCCACACGAAAACTGATAGGT
>Ga0070730_10000978_pt1 | contig 29057 bp, 28 predicted proteins | sample Coa_R1_3_FD_66447 | JGI IMG/M metagenome (GOLD analysis project Ga0070730, IMG submission 66447) | Surface soil microbial communities from Centralia Pennsylvania, which are recovering from an underground coalmine fire - Coalmine... | ecosystem: Environmental > Terrestrial > Soil > Unclassified ... | reverse complement strand
TTCCTGACGCCGTTGCTCGACCGAATAGGCCAGCACGCCGTAAATCCCTATGCCGGCCAGAACCAGCGCCATCCCGGAGAAGATTCCAACCAGCACCATCATCAGGCGCGACTGCGCCCGTGCGGCGTCCATCAGTTCATTGGCAGTTTCGATTGCCGTGACCGGCTGGTCCGGATCCACAGCGGCAATCTGGGCCCGCACGGCTGACACCATCGCGCTCGGATCGGCCGCGGTGCGGATGATCAAATACATGTTTGCCCACGGGAGTTGGGGAAAGGGAAGATAGAGCTGGGCCTGTGTGTCCTGCGCCAGGCCGCGGTTCTTGGTGTCGGAAGCCACGCCCACAACCTCCGACGATGCCGGCCCGCGTCCCACAACAATGTGCTTGCCGACCGGATTCTCATGCGGCCAGAACCTTTTGGCGAAGGTCTGATTCACGATCACGACTTTGGGCGCCTGGGCGTTGTCAGCCTCGTTGAATCCGCGCCCTGCCGTGATTGGAATGCGCAGCGTGTGAAACCATTGCGGGCTGATGGCTTCAATGTCGATGAACGGGCGCTGCGGCAGCGGAACTTCCGGCTGGCCGTCCGGCAACACAGGCGTAATCCGTTTCCAGCTCAGGGGCTGGGCCGCGGAGATCGCAGCGCTCTGGATTCCCGGGCTTGCGGAAAGCCGCGTGAGCAACTCGTCAAAGAAGGCGACCTGCTTCTGCGGGTCGGCATACTTTACGTTCGGCAGTGAGACGTTCATGGTGAGAACGTTGCGTGGATCGAAGCCGGGATCTACGGTGAGCAGGCGGGTAAAGCTGCGGACCAGCAGCCCCGCGCCGATCACCAACATCAGCGAGATCGCTACCTCCCCGATTACCAGCAGTCCGCGAAGCTGCATCCGGCGCTGCCCGCCCGTGGTGCCTCGCCCCTCATCGCGGAGCGTCTGGTTCATGTTGGTGCGTGAAAGCTGTAGAGCGGGGATCAGGCCGAATAGCAATCCCGTAAGCACGGAAATTGCCGCCACAAAAGACAGCACGCGCAGATCGATCACGATGGGAATTCCCTGCGGCAGATAATCCCGGCCCAGTGTGCCCAGGTAACGCGTACCGACCCAACCGAGCCCCAGCCCGGCTACACCGCCGATGATGGCCAGCAACACGCTTTCAGTCAACAGCTGCTGGACCAGCGCACTTCGGCTGGCGCCCAGAGCCGCGCGTACGGCGATCTCCTTCTTGCGCGAGATCGCGCGGGAAAGCAGCAGGCTGGCCACGTTGGCGCAAGCGATCAACAGCACGAAGCCTACAAATCCAGAGAGGATTTTCAACTTGTCACGAATGCCTCCCACCACCGACTCCTGCAGGCCGGTGAGGACGGCATTGACGTCCGGCCGCGCGTCCGGAGCGCCATGATGTTCCTGCTCAAATTGTCGATTCAGGACGTTCACCTCAGCCAGCGCGCGGTCGCGAGGGACGCCGGGCCGCAGCCGCCCGACGATCGCAAGATAGCCCACGCCCATACGCAGCCGCTGCGTGGAGAAAAGCGAGTGCTCAAAGTAGCGCGGCGTCCAGACGTCGGCGGGGCCCAGGAATGGAAACTCGATGCCCGCGGGCAACACGCCAATAACGGTGTGAGGGATGCTGTCAAGCGCGATCGTCTGCCCCACAATGCTCTGATCACCGCCAAAGCGGGTGTGCCAGAAGGAGTTGCTCAGCACGATGACCGGCTTGCTCTCCGGACGCCCATCGTCGGCGGAAAACAACCGGCCGGCCTGCGGCTTCACGCCCAGCATCTCGAAGAATTCGGGGGATACGCGTCCCGCTGCCACCTGCACCGGCTCGCCCCGGCCTGTCAGGTTGAAATTGTCCGGAGCCACGGCAGCCACGGCGCTGAATGACTTAACGTTGTCATGAAACTGGTCAAACAGGTTCAGGCTGCAGCAGTGCGAGTTTCCATCCTTGGTCTGCAGGTCAAGCGTGTAGAGCTGCTGCGACTGCTCATAGGGCAAGGCTTTCAACAGCACCGAGCTCGTCACCGTAAAAATAGCGGTGTTGCCGCCGATGCCGAGGGCAAGCGTGAGTATGGCTGCCAGCGCAAAGCCCGGATGCTTGAGCAGCATCCGCGTGCCGAAGCGGAGGTCCTGCAGAAGGGCGTGCATAGCGATCAATTATAGGACGTGGGTTTGGCCCGGAGTTTGTCCTTTGCGCTTCTTAATATCCGCCAGGGAGCGCGTCCCGGCGCACAAACATCACCAGCGTGTTTCCCGGGCGCAACTCATGCGTGCTGAAGCGGCGATAGTCTTTGCCCAGTTGCCGTTCCAACTCGGGCACCTGGGGCAGCAGCCCGATTACCACCGGCTCAGAGGTGTCGACGATCTTTCCCCAAAAGCCTGCGTTGGGATAGTCACGCAGGTACCACGGCAAAGGCCAGTGTTCCGGCGACATAACGGTGATCCCAATCTTGTTCTTGGCCGGATTCTTCGCCGCAATCGCTTCGATCTCCTGCACCAGGCCAAGAAAGTCGCGGTTGGTGTGCGCGTAGACGTAGGCGTAGTTATCGTCGTCATAGTGGATGAAGCTGACATCGATCGCCTGGTACAACGAAAACACCACACCGGCTGTCGCTGCGAGAAAACTGAAGACACCGAACACAAAAGCAAATCCGCCGCCTGCCCCCGCCTGATATCCCTCTTCAACCAGGTATCCCGCCATGAGGGCCAGAGGCAGAATCAGGCTGAGCGTGAGCCAGGGTGTTTTGTACGGGACCAACGAGTAAGCCGCGCAGATCCCGGTAGTCCAGAACGCGCAGAACACCAGGAACCGGCTGCGCGACTTTATCAGCACCAGAAGCGTTCCTGCGCCGCCCAGGAGGAGGATCGGCGATTCTTCCTGCCACATCCACTGAAAGTAGGTCGACCACTCGCGGTTGTAGATGCCGTTCTCGCCGGTCCTGGCCCAGTAACTAAAGGTGCGAAAGGCGTCGAGGATGCCGCGGAGATTGGTGAAGAAGGAGGTGTACAGAAGGACTGCAATCGTCACAAACAGCAACCCGGCCCACACCCATGTTTTGCGAGAGGTCTCAATAGCGGAGGTCTTGTTTTGCCTCACCGGATCGCCGCTTCGCGTGCGCAGGCGCAAATAAACCAGCGTGCAGGGAATCGCGATCAGCCACACCGCCGTGGTGATAATCCAGGTTTCCTTGGTCGTGAAGAGCATCGCCGCGGAAGCGGAAGCCAGCATCAGATACCGCTGCTGCCCGGTCGCGCGATAAAAGAGCCAAGCCACCAAAATTCCCAGCGTAAAAAACACAAACAGGATTTCGTGAATGAAGTAGCGCGAGAAGAAGACGAATCCCGGCGAGACGGCCGCAAAGGCGGCTGCGGCCAGCGAACCGGCCGATCCGAGCCAGCGCCTGAGACAAAGCACGAGCCAAACCAGTCCGGTGCCGAATGCCGCAGGGACAAAGCGGATCACAAACGTGCTCAGTCCGTCGCCCCAGTGAAGGACATTGTTGATTGCCGTGGGAATTACTGCCAGGTAATAGAGTGAGGGACCGTGGTAATTGGCAGGATCGTAATGATAAAAGCCGGTGCGGAACAGCGTGACCAGGAAGACGCCGTTCACGCCTTCGTCGTGGTGCAGCGGTTTTTCCGTGAGGAACAGCAGGCGCAGCAGCGCAGCCCCGATCAGGATGGCCATGCCGCTCCACCACCAGGCATCGCGCGGCTGTGGCGCCAGACCGGACGTGCGAACAAATTCAGTTCTGTGCGTTCGCGCCTTGCGCAGGCGGGCCTTGGCCGAAACCTGTTTCATCCGTGCGCTTATATTAAATCAGGAGCTGTGCACCTCTTCAGCGTGCCGTTCAGCCAGGCTGTTGACCACGTCGATGAATTCCCGGGTGACGCACCGGTTTTTCGATACGGCATCTGAAATGGGCACGGAGGTGATGTTGTTGCCCTTGAGGGACACCATGCGGCCGAATTTGCCCTCATGCACAAGGTCGATTGCGCCGATGCCATACCGCGTGGCCAGCATGCGATCGAACGCAGTAGGCGATCCACCGCGCTGCGTGTGCCCCAGGATCACCGCGCGCGTCTCAAAGCCCGTCCGGCTCTCGATCTCCGCCGCCAGCGTGTTGCCGATCCCGCCCAGTCGCACGTGGCCGAACTCATCGATTTTGCGTCGCTCGCTGTCTATCGTCTGATTGGCCAGCTTGGCACCTTCCGCCACAACGACAATGCTGAAGTACCGTCCACGGTCGTGACGCTGCTTGATAGTGTCCGCCACGTCGGCGATGTTGAACGGCTGCTCGGGAATCAGAATCACGTCGGCGCCGCCGGCCACGCCGCTGTAAACGGCAATCCAGCCTGCCTCGCGCCCCATGACCTCCACGACGATGACGCGATTGTGCGCTTCGGCAGTCGTGTGCACGCGGTCAATCGCTTCGGTGGCGATGCTCACCGCCGTATCGAAACCAAAGCAGAGGTCGGTCCCGCTGAGGTCGTTGTCGATTGTCTTGGGTACCGCGATGACCTTTACGCCGAGTTCAAACAGCTTGAGCGAGACCGACTGCGTATCGTCGCCGCCCAGGGCGATCAGCGCTTCTACGCCGTTCAGCACCAGGTTGTTGATGCAGCGCTGCAGTCCCTTTTCCTTCTTCGCCGGATTGGTGCGCGAGGTGCGCAGGATGGTGCCGCCGCGCGGCAGAATGCCTGCCACTGCGTTCAAGTCGAGCTGCATGGTCACGTTGTCCATGACGCCGCGCCAGCCTTCCATGAAGCCGACGAACCGGTCGCCATAATGGAAGATGCCTTTGCGCACGATCGCGCGGATCACCGCGTTCAACCCCGGGCAATCGCCCCCTCCGGTCAGAATGCCGATCTTCATTGCCCCATCCTCACTTCACGCTTTCGTGATCAATCTTGTACAGGCGATACGGACCCGCCCGTGCCACCTCTCTATATTGTGACAAAAATCCTTCATTTACCCCTAGTGTTGCGATTTCGTCGGGGCCAACCAGCACGAAATTGATCCCATATTGATGCAGCAGGGCGCCGGACTCCGGCCCTCCTGAATAGATGCGCTCGATGTCCAGATTGCGCTGGGCATAATCCAGGCCGCGCGACCAGATCCATCCCGGATAGCCGAGCAGCGAGCGCCTCCCGGTCAAGAAGACCGGCGAATTATAAGTTGGCGCATGCAGCACCAGCGCGCGCGGCGCCGCCTGCTCCGAGATCGCTTTGGCGATCGTGATTCCTGGAGCGTCAAACTCACGCAGTTCGGTCGTTCCGATGATCACGCGCCAAACGTCGAGGCTTCCCGCCAGCACCATGCTGGCGAAGACCACCGGAGCCAGCCAGCGCCGGCGCGAACGCTGCTCCCACCACCTGGCCAGGAATCCCGCTACCAACGGTGTAGACGCGATATACCACAGGAAAAGCACCTTGATGTTGTCCCACACCCAGGGCGCCAGTTTGATCAGGTTGGGACCAAGAAAGCAGAAGGCGAACGGGACGTAGAACTTGACCAGTCGCGGTGGCAGCCGCAGATCTGGGCGCTGCCACAGCAACGCCACAGTGAGGGTCAGCAGGAACGGTCCGGCATTCACAAACCAGAACCACAGGACATTGTGGGTGCCGTGGTCCCAGCCGGGCTGCCAGCCGAGAAAGCTGTGCGCATTGACGGCTCCGGCGTGCGCGAGCCACAGCAGCTCCGGGAGCGATAAGGCAATCGCGGCCGCGAAGAAAACGAGCCAATCTCGCCAGGCCGAGCGGAACAAAATGGCCAGACAAGCGGCCACCGCCATCACGGCCAGAAAGGTGTGCGCGTGGATGAGCGGCAGCAATCCGGCGCAGATGCCGGCGGCGAGCATGCGGTTCCACGCCGGAACTACAACTGGCGGTCCCGCCCGGAATGTTGCCGTTACTTTGACATGCCGGCCGTCTCGCGCACCGGCATCTGCCCCAGTTGCAGGGGGCGGTTCACTGCTTGAAATCGTTGTCCACCATTGGCAGACAATAAAGATCGCCAGCGGTATACCGAAAAGAATGCTGCGCTGAGGTACGAAAAGAGTCGTAAGCGAGTTTCCCCAGCGTAAGAGACTGTTGGGCTCGGCGATGATCGTGTAATCGTGGGGCAGGTTTCCGAGCAGTGAGAAGATCCCATCGCTCGCACCGTAATCGGAGAAGAGCAGCCACCATCCCAGACCTCCGCTGAAGAGCACCAGCAGCGGTGCGATCAGGCCGGCCGTGCGATTGCGCGTGAGCAGCAGCGTCCAGTAATGCAACAAGCCCACCAGCGCCAGCGAGAGCAGCATGTTCTGCAGCCACATCGCGCTGATCACGCCGGCGCCGGCGCGCACCAGCATCGCAGCGAGAAAATCGACCATAAACGGGTAAGCAAAGCGCACGCCCGTATAGGTAGGATCTTCCGGAGGAATGTTCTGCCCGTGGACGAAGCTGTTGACCACCTGCATGTGGAGGGGCAGGTCGCCCAGGTTGTTGGAAAATCCGGTGTAGATGCCGTCAGGTTGTTGATAGACGGCGCGGCCGAACACAAGTCCGAGAAGCACGGCGATGGCAATGTAGAAGAGACAATATCCAACTTTGCCGCTTCTTTCTGGTGAGGGGCGCTCTTTCGATGTGGTCCGCACCAGCCAGAATTGCCCGAACACCCGAGCGCGGTACTTGGAGCTGATGAGCAGTAAAAGCGGCAGCAGGAGGATGACCGCGCTGAGCGCGATGCTCGCTGCGTTCAAGCCCATCCCTAGCGCAAAGAGAAACCCGACTGCTGCCAGCAGAGCCATGCCCATGCAAGCGCCCATGCAGAGGCGTGCTGCGCGGGGCGCGCCCGGATCGAAAACATAGGAAAGTATCGTTCCGCCAATGACTGCACTCGCGAGCAATAGGCAGGCGGCAAGCATGTTCAGCCGGCGGTGGCAGGAAACTCGTGATGAGTCATTGCAAACAAGAAGGGAGGGCGTCTCCGGAAACGCGTCTTCATTCTAAATTAAAATCGCGCTGCTCCCGGGGCCGGTGCGGCGTCCGTGTTATATATAGGTCTTATGCGCCTTCCTTCGATCAGGGCGGTCGGGCTCGTCGTCCTCATGATCGCTCTTTCCGCAGGGGCGGGTGAGCCGGCGCCAAGCCTGGAATTGCGCGATCTCAAAGGCGCCGCGCACAGGCTCCAGGACTATCGTGGCAAGCCCGTGGTGCTGAATTTCTGGGCTACCTGGTGCGTCCCGTGCGCCACGGAGATGCCGCTGCTGAACGAAATGCAGACCCGCTACAAGGGCAAGGTTTTGTTCATCGCAGCTTCGGTTGACGATGACGACATGAAAGCCGCGGTCCAGTCTTTTATCAAAAAGCATAAAGGAAGCGCTCTGACCGTCATGACGGGTGCGAGCCTGGACAGTTTGAATGACTTCCATCTCAAGCCAGTGATGCCGGGAACTGTATTTATCGACAGCGACGGAAATATCGTGGACCGGCTGAGCGGCGCGCTCAAACGTTCGGAATTGGAAGAGCGGCTGAAGAAACTCGCGGCCGATCCAGATGCGCTCCCCGCTGCAAAAAGCCGGCCGAAGAAGTAACTGCCCTAACCCGGTTAAGTCCAAAATTCAGGCAACTTGCCTCTGCTTTTCCATTTCAGACTATAGGCGGGCTCACCTGGCCAGAGCCTCAGGAATTCAGATACCGAACCAGGAGACCCCGGGTGAAGAAGCTTCTTTACTGCCTCGTCCTGTCGTTTGCCGTTATCGCTCAGGCGCAAGTTCCACAGTCAAACCACGTGGTTTTGTTGCTGGAAGAAAATCAGAGTTATTCGGCCGTGATCGGCAGTTCCTCCATGCCGTTCCTGAACAGTCTGGCAAACAAGTACGGGTTGGCGACTCAGTACTACGCCAACACGCACCCCTCGATCGGAAACTATTTCATGCTCACTGCAGGGCAGCTGTTCACCAATAATGATTCACTGAATTCCACCATCAATATTGACAACGTCGTGCGCCACCTGCTGACGGCGGGTAAGACATGGAAGAGCTACGCAGAAAGCCTGCCCTCGGTCGGCTACACGGGCGGTGATGTGTATCCGTACATCCGCCATCACAACCCACTTTCGTATTTCAACGACGTAGTCAACAGCAGCGTGCAGCGGCTGAACCTTGTCCCCTTTTCGCAATTGGCGACCGACCTCGCGAACAATCAGCTGCCGAACTATTCATTCATCGTGCCCAATCAGAACCACAACGCTCACGATTGCCCGACCGGTCCCACCGGCTGCACCAACGCGCAGAAACTGGCGACGGCGGACACCTGGCTCAAGAACAACATCACGCCGTTGTTGAACAGCCCGGTGTTTCAGACGGACGGCATCCTGATTATCGTCTTTGATGAGAGTTTCTCGACCGATACCGCTCACGGCGGCGGACACGTGGCGGCCGTGGTGATCGGCCCCAGGGTGAAGCCGGGTTTCAAATCAACGGCTTTCTATCAGCACCAGAGCGTATTGCGGACGATGCTGGATGCTTTGGGGATCCACACCTATCCGGGCAGCGCCGCCACCGCACCCGATATGGCGGACCTGTTCGGGACAACGTCAAGTTCCGGCTGCACCGCCTCCGTAGACACAGTTCACGTGTGCTCACCCGCTGCTGGAAGTACGGTGGGTTCACCGGTGCATTTTGTGGCTGCCGCCGCTTCCACCCACCCCATTACCGCAATGCGCATCTACATCGACAGCGTGTCCAAGTTCACCGTCAACGCAAATTCGCTGGACACGTCGCTTGCGGTACCTTCGGGTACGCATTCGGTCGTGGTGCAGGCGTGGGACTCGAGTGGCGCGGTGTTTAAGTCATCGTTGACGATCACAGTGCCATGATTCCGCAGGCGAAGTTATAGGACGAACCAAAAAAGCCCCAGGAATTCTGGGGCTTCCCATTTGACGCCGAAGGGTAATCAGCCTTTTCTGTCGCGGCGCATGTCCCTGCGATCATGCCGGATGTCGCGCTTGTCTTTCCGCGCATCCTTGCGATCCTTGTGCAGGTCTCGCTTGTCACTGCGGATATCGCGATTATCGGCCCGCAGGTCTTTCCGGTCGTGGGCGATGTCCCGTTTGTCCTTGTTGATGTCGCGCTGTTCGATGCGGGCATCAGCCTTGTCGCCGTTCTTCAGGTCCTGATTGCGTTCGCGCCGGTCTTCGGCCAGGTCCTTTTGGTCCTTGTTCAGATCGCGGCGGTCCTGATTGCGGTCTACGCGGTCTTTGTTGAGGTCGCGCTGATCAGAGCGGATATCCTTGCGATCGTTGTGAAGATCGCGCTTGTCCTTCCGCAGGTCTTTCCGGTCTTGTTTAGTATCGGAGTTGGAATCGGTCGAAGTTCCGCTTTGCGCCCAAAGGGAGGTCCCCAGTCCCAGTACCGCCAGCGCCAGCAGATGAGTGATGTGTCGTCGAATCATTGAAGCTCCTTTCATGCCCTCCAGGGTCATTGGTTGCCTGCGGGTAATAACCCGTCTCGCCGCAGAAGTTGCATCGCGGACTTCAGGCGCCGACATTACCCTGGCTGTAGAACCGCCCTGAAATTCTTTCTGATGACAGAGAAATCGCTGCAACCTTTGCGCGTGATCGGGGTTGTAGTAATCTTCCATCGCCCGAGCAATTACTCGAGTTTGCTCTCTTCAAGGCGTCGTCTTCAAAGTCAAGCATCCAATATTCGTTTTATTATTGTTTTTGCCAAAATGGTACAGTCAGTGTCCGTTGGTACATTGTCCTAAAGGTCACAGCACCGGTGTGAGGTGTGTGGCGCTCCTTTACGACAAATTCAGGAATATTTTTTCACTCTCTCGCAATAAATATAATTTCTTTTTAATCAGTAGCTTATGTGGCATTTCCACTTGGCAGCAGAGTAGCTGGGTTAGTATGGTTTGGTACAAAAGTCCAGCCACAAAAGTCATCCACTTGCCGGCGCAGTTTAGGGCGCCGAGTGGACGATTTTTGCAGATAGAAGCCGCAGGGTTTTCCGTCCGCCTTGCGGCGCCCAGGGCCCAAATCGAGCGAAAGACAAGGGAGAAGTAAGAGTGAAGTTGGCGACCAGCCCCGGGGAAGGTCGCGCCTCGGAAGCAGGATTCACCCTAGCGGAGCTGCTTGTAGTGGCGTCGATCGTTGTGCTTGTCATTGGGATGTCCATTCCGAGCCTTTCGCGTGCGATTGACAACGCAACGCTCAAGGGCGCGGCGCAAACTCTGATTTCGGTTTACCAGGACGCCCGCCTGCGCGCCACACAGAACAACACGCCGTATGAGGTCCTGGTTTCAGCCGCGGGCGTTACTCCGGCGCAGGTCTGCGTCGACCTCAATAGCGATGGAGTGTGCGGCGCATACGATTCTGTGATCCCAATTCCCGGCCACGTGATACTGAACAACAACGGAGTACCGTCAGGGTTGAATGCTTCCGTGCTGGGATTTTCGCCGCTAAATACTGAAAGCTCGATCATGCACGATCAGAACAATGATTTTGTGCCCGGACTGGCCTGGAACGGGATGGGAGTGCCCTGCCAGCGTAGCTCGTCGGCCTCGCCGTGCGCCGCAGTGGGATGGGTGCAATACCTGCAGCTCCCGCGATCGGGCGGCGATACGCTTTACCTGGCAATCAGCGTGAGTCCGACCGGCAGAATGCGCACCTGGACTTATATTCCTTCGGGCAACGGAAACGGAAACTGGTTTTAGAGCACTATTACTTTATGCATCAGGGCAGCCCAATTCGGCGTTGTGGGAAGCATGGAAAGGTGCGCGGCTTCAGCCTGGTTGAGTTGATCATCGCCATGGCCGTACTTGCTGTCGGATTGCTGGGAGGCATTGTCGTGATCGGCGTGGCCACGGCGAACAATGGCCGGTCAAAATTGCACAGCACCGCCATCACGCTGGCCGAGAGCACGATGGAAAGGATTGTGGCTATTGGCTCCAAGGCCACCGGAACGGCGACGCAGACCAGGATCACAGATTGTGCTGGGAATACTTTCACGATTGAAACTGCGCCAGGCGGATCAGAGGTGATTACCAGCGGCGCCTTCGTGAACACGATCGATTTTGCCAAGCCGGCGCAGCCGAATTATTCAATGAATTATGTGATGTGCTCTTCCGGCGGCGGTATGACGTATGACGTCCGCTGGAGAATCGATTCAGGTTACACGCCCGCGACGCAGATCGTCACAGTCAGCGCCAAACCGCTTCCCGGAGCCGCTGCGGTCGTGGCGCCGCTCACGCTTCCTGTGACTTTGCGCCAGACGAGAGGAGACCGCCAGCCGTGACCGGCAACTCCAAATCGGCTACAGCACGAGCGAAGGGCTACACGCTTGTGGAGTTGCTGATCAGCATGTTCATTCTGCTGACCGTGGCCGGCGCTGTCTTCGAGCAGATCAACCAGATGCAGAAGAAGTCGAGCGCTGAATCCATGAAGCTGGACATGACGCAGGCGGCGCGCGACTTTCTGGACCAGACTGTCCGCGATCTGCACATGTCAGGCTACCCCGGCGCGTCGATGTATTCCAATCCGCAGCAGGACACGAGCCGGGTGGCGCAGGGGCTGGTCAGCGTTTCGCCCACGCAGATTCTTTTTGAAGGCGACGTAAACAATGACGGTCTGGTTTACAGCGTGACCCTTCAGTATCTGTCCAGCGATCCTAACAATCCGGGGAACCCCAACTGTCCATGCATCCGGCGCAGTGCCGTGCAAAAACAGGCTGCGTTCGATTCACTGCACCAGCCGGCCGGCGCCACCTTTACGGAAACGCCACATGTTTTGCCGCCGGGAGCGGGCAGCGGGCAATCCGGTGAGGACCTGTTCGCGTATTACGACCAGAACGGGAACGTGGTACCTGTCGGCAGCGGTATTGACATCTCAAGTGATCCGGCAGACGTCGCCAGGATCAAAACCATCAAGATCAACCTGAGCCTGTTGACCCCGACGGTGGACCAAGGCTCGATCGCGCGAACCTCAATGTCAGCGACAGCGAGGCTGAACCAGTAATGCGGAAGAACATGGCCAAACCGGTGCGGACGAACGAGCGTGGCATGGCGCTTCTGCTGACGCTCTTTGCCCTTCTGCTGCTTTCCGGCATCGGTCTCTTCCTGGTGGTTTCCTCGAATACTGAGACCCGCATCGACGCGAATTATGGCAGCGGCCTGCGTGCTTACTATGCCGCCCGTTCCGGCCTGGAAGAGGTACGTGACAGGATGAGCTACGTCACCAGCCTCCCCAGCAACCCGGGTGGTCTCGCGGACAAGCTGCCGCTGGACATTGCGGGAAACCCGGGCGGCGTTTTGTACGTAGTAAATCCTGCTGCCGGGGAGACGGTGGATCCCACGGATTCCACCAGCCCGTATTTTGATGACGATCTTTGCCACCAGTACAACTCCGGAACGCCCAAAGGCGTAAAGTGCAGCACACAGCCGACGATAGCGAATTGGCAGCTGCCGGCGCAGTTGTCACTGGCTTCCGGACAACTCACGTACAAGTGGATCCGGATCAATATGAAGACGAACCGCAGCGTGCTGCCCAGCTTTTGCGTCGACCAGCAGCAGGACTGCACGACCGCACCTCTGGATACACGGGTCTGCTGGGACGGCAAGACTGAGCAGCTCTCGCCCGGTGGCGTCAATGCGGCCTGTGATGCCAACGGCATGCAGACGGTTTATATGCTCACCGCGCTCGCCGTCACCGGCGGAGCATCCGGCCCCAGCGCCGCGCGGAAGCTTCTGCAGGTTGAATCGGTGGCGCCTTCGATCCGCCCGGCCGGCGTCGTGACTGCCGCATCGATGACCGCCAGCACTTCAGGCAATGCAGTCATGCCGTCACTCGTAATCGATGGCAGGGTCCATAAGCTGGACGGCACACTGGCCGATCACACGCAGCCGAACGTTTGTTCTGACATTTCGGCGCTGGGTACCGATACCGGCGCCGCGCAACTTGAGTCTGTACTTGACCAGATGCGCAAAAACATCGTCAACCTGGCCAACAATTCCTGCAAGTCCGATGGTTCGTCCATGAACGGCAACGCGTGTACCCCCGGATTGTGGTGGGTCCGCGGGACCGATTCCAGCACGCGGTTTGTAACGACGGTCAGCAGCAGCGGATCGAGCGGCTCCAGTGACGGCGGCAGCAGCAGCACGAGCGGCAGCACCAGCGGCAGCGATGGAGGATATCATAGCGGCAGTGGCAGCTCGACGACCTGTAATGCGACGACTCCGAACTGCTACACCTACCTCAACCTGGCTTCGCCGCAGCTCTTTGGCACTTCTGCCAACACAGGTCTCCATGTTCCCACGGTTACACCTACGGCCGGCCCCGCGCCGTTTAGCGGCGGCTCCGGCAACCAGAGCGACAGTACTATCTACCAGCCCAAGCTCACCCAGACCGTGGCCGATCAGATCTCGGCAGTCCGGAACCTTCTGACCATCCCTTCCAGCCAGCAGAACACTTTTACGGCTTCGTCGAGCACATTGGGCGGTACTTATGGGAGCAGCAGCAACCCAGTGGTGCTGAATTTCACGGATTCGACGCTAAGCCTGCCGAACAGCTCCTTGACCTCGCTTACTGGCTACGGCGTGCTGGTGATTCCTAATGCGCTGGAGATCAATAGCGGCGCGACGTTCAACTGGACTGGTATTGTGTTGATCAACTCCGCCGGCGGGCACATGACGGTTTATCCCGGTGCAAAAGGCTTCATCAACGGCGCTCTCCTATTGACTCCCGGGGCCACTTTTAACAGTCCTGCCAGCAATCCCGTCTCGGGTCCGCCACAGTTCGCGATCGGCTATAGCTGCGAAGCCATTGACATGGTCTTCTCCATGCAGCCCTTCAAGGTGATCTCCGCTTCGGAAACCTCGTTCTAGATCAACTGTGACCCTGCTGCAGACCTGTATGACGTGTGTTTTCAGGAACTTTTTTGCCGCGGCGTTCGTATTGATTGTCAGCAGCCTATGATCAAATTTCTTTTGTGGTGCATTCTGTTTGTGCTCTGCTGGCCGCTGGCGCTGCTGGCGTTGGTGCTCTATCCGTTTGTGTGGCTCGTCCTTCTGCCCTTTCGCATCGTGGGAATCGCAGTTGGCGGTGTATTGGAGTTGATGCGGGCGATCATCACCCTGCCGGCACGGGCGCTGGGCGGGCGCGGCCGCGCCTACCGCTAGACGCCGATAATCTCCCCTCTTTCGTTTACGTCGATCGTCAGAGCGCGCGAGGCTTTGGGCAGTCCCGGCATCAGCATCATGTTCCCGGAGATGACCACAATGAACCCTGCGCCGGCGGAAACGGAGGCATCGTTCACGTTCAACATCCATCCGGTGGGCGCGCCCAGGAGCTTGGGATTATCGCTGAAGGAATACTGGGTCTTGGCAATGCACACGGGCAGCTTCCCAAAACACCAATCCTTAAACAGGTTCAGCTTGGTGCGGGCGTTCTCGCTGAAGTTGACTCCCGCTGCACCGTAGATTTTGGTGGCTACGCTCGTGATCTTGTCTTCGAGCGAGGTTTCCACGGAATAGATGGGCCGCACGTTGGGCGCAGGATTCTTTTCGATGGTCTCGACCACCTTCTCCGCCAATGCGGCCGAGCCGGGCCCGCCTTTGGTGTATCCCTCGCTCAGAGCGGTCGGGACGCCCTGTTCTGCGGCGTAATCGGCCAGCTTCTGGAGATCGGATTCGGAATCGGCAGGGAAGCGGTTCACGGCGACGACGATCGGCACGCCGAATTGCTTCAGGTTCTGGATGTGGCGGAGAAGATTGGGCGCGCCGCGGTCAAGGTCGCCCCCACCCTGAGTGCGCAAGCTCTGCACTGTGGTGACCAGTACGGCGCAACTGGGAGCAATCCCGGAGGAGCGCATAACAATGTCAAAATATTTTTCCGCGCCGAGGTCGGCGGCGAAGCCGGCTTCATTGATCACGTAATCGGCCAGCCGCACTCCCATCTTGTGCGAGATCACGCTGCTGGTGCCGTGCGCGATGTTGCCGAACGGCCCGGTGTGAACCATCGCGGGTACGCCCTCAGTGGTCTGTACCAGGTTGGGCAGGATGGCTTCGCTCAGCAGGGCCATCATGGCGCCCGTCGCACCCAGATCGGCGGCCCGAACGGGCTTGCCCACTTTGGAAACGCCCACAACAATGGCATCGAGGCGGCGGCGCAGGTCTTCAAGACCGGAGGCGAGCGCCATCACCGCCATGATCTCTGAGGCGGCAGTGATGACGAAGCCGGAGTTCCGCGTCAGCGCGCCCTTTTTCTCGCCGATGTCCAGTGTGATTCGGCGCAGGGCACGGTCATTCATGTCCATGGTGCGCGGCCAGGTGATGCGATCCAGATCGAGTTGCAGGTCGTTGCCGTGGAAGATGTGCGCGTCGAGCAGCGCGGCCAGCAGGTTGTGCGCCGAGGTGATGGCGTGGAAGTCGCCGTGAAAGTGGAGATTGATTTTCTGGCTGGGCTCGATCTGCGACTTGCCGCCGCCCGCCGCCCCGCCTTTCATGCCGAAGACCGGCCCAAGCGAGGGCTCGCGCGAGGTGATGATCGGCTTGCGGCCGATGTATGCCATGCCCTGCGTCAGCCCAATCGAAGTTACGGTCTTGCCTTCGCCGGATGCCGTGGGCGTGGTAGCCGTGACCAGGATCAGCTTGCCGCGCGGCGGAAATTTCGGATCAGAAAGGATATCGAGCTTGAGCTTGGCGCCGTAACGGCCAATGGGTTCGAAATACGATTCGGGCAGGCCCAGACGCTCAGCAATGGTATGGATGGGAAGCAAAGATTGGCTCATAAGGCAAACGGAGGAGTGTAGAACTTCCCAACGCAAAGAGGCAAGTACCAACGCGGTTTCTGATCATGTGCGGCGCATGCCCGGCATTCAGGATCCCTGGTACGCTCGTTGCAACTCCTTGATTTCAATCTTGCTCATTTTCAGCATGGCCTGCATGACGCGTCTGGATTTTTCCGGGTCCGGATCTTGCAACAGCTGCATCAGCGCTCGCGGGATGATCTGCCAGGAGAGCCCAAACTTGTCTTTCAGCCAGCCGCACCGGCTCTTCTCGCCGCCGGCGGAGAGCTTTTCCCAGAGCTCGTCGACTTCTTCCTGGGTCTCGCAATCGATGAAGAACGATATCGCCTCAGTAAAGTGGAACATCGGTCCTCCGTTCAGCCCCATGAACTCCTGTCCCTCAAGCTGGAACGTCACCGACATCGCCTTGCCTTCAGGGCCGGGACCGCCCTTGCCGTAGCGCGTAACGCGGCCGGGCCTGGAATTCTTGAAGATCGAAGTATAAAAATGCATGGCCTCTTCGGCCTGGTCGTTGAACCACAAGAATGGCGTGATTTTCTGCATCGGGTCCTCCCCGGTTGCTTCATTCATCTTGCGAAGGCAGCTAGCCTGTCGCTTTGAATTGATCGTCGATTTCAACCTGGTGGCCGGCAACCAGCCGGTTGTTCTGGTTGGCCAGCCCGACGACCGCCAGCATCTCATTGAACATCGCCTCGGTCATCCCCTTCTTACGTGCGGCTGCCGTGTGCGCTGCGATGCAGTAGTCACACTGGTTGCTCACGCTTACGGCAACGTAGATCAGCTCTTTCATCAGCGGATCGAGCGCGCCCGCAGCCATGATTTGCTTGGTATCTTCCCACGTGCGCTTCAGGCGAACCGGATCATGCGCCAGCGCCTTCCAGAAATTGGTGACCTTGTCGATCTTGCGCGTCGCCATGATGTCATCATAGACAGCGCGGACTTCAGGGTTGGCTTTCTCGTACTCGATGAATCCCAGCGTGGACATAAGACTCCTTGGTGTGAGTGGCGATCATGAATGATTACGAACGCTTTCCTATTCCGTCGACCAGCAGTATGACTGCATCGGATCCGGCCTTGCGGTCCTTTGCGATCCCAATGTATTCGGGCGACTCTGCCCACTCCCGAAATGCGGCTTCGTCAGGAAACTCCAGCAGCACCACTTTCTCGCGATCCCACTTGCCTTCGATCACTTCAGGGTGCTCATCGGCTGCGAGCACGCGGCCTTTGAACTGTTTCATCACGCTCATGAACCTTTGCTGATAACGGTCGTAGGTGGCGCGATCGGTGATGGTGAGTTGCGCGATTGCGTACACCATCATGGCACCAGCAGAATCTTGCCCGTTGTCTTGCGGGCTTCCAGATCGCGGTGCGCCTGCTGGACCTCGCTCAGCTTGTAAACGTGCGGGATCCGCAGCTTGAGCTTGCCCGAGCTGATCAGGTTGAAGATGTCGCTCGAGCGCTGGTCCAGTTCCTCGCGCGTGGCAATGTAATGCAGGAGGCTTGGCCGGGTAAGGAACAGCGAGCCTTTCTGCGATAGCTTGATCGGATCAAAGGGCGGGACGGGGCCGCTGGCGCCGCCGAAGAGCACCATGTAGCCGCGCGGACGCAGCACATTCAGCCCTTTTTCGAAGGTGCTCTGGCCCACGCCGTCGTAAACCACGTGCACGCCTTTGTTGTCCGTCAGACGCCTGGTTTCGGCCTCGAAATCCTGTTTGGTATAGATGATGACCTCGTCGGCCCCGACTTCGCGCGCGAGACTTGCTTTCTCTTCACTTCCCACGGTGCCGATCATGCGCGCGCCGATCTCCTTGCCCATCTGCAAAAGCAGCAGCCCTACTCCGCCGGCCGCAGCGTGCACCAGAGCAGTCTCGCCGCGCTTGAGCGGATAGCAGCTTCTTACCAGATAATGCGTGGTCATTCCCTGGAGCATGGCCGCGGCAGCCTGTCGGTCGGTAATCCTGTCCGGCACCCGCACCAGACGATCGGCCGGCGCGGCGGAATATTCGGCATAGGCGCCAAGGACGCCGGTGTAGGCCACGCGATCGCCAGGCTTCACTGACTCCACTTCACTCCCGACCTCGGTCACCGTGCCGGCCGCTTCCTGGCCGTCGACAAAGGGTAGCAGTGAAGGGTAGCGGCCTTCACGGAAGTAAACATCGATGAAATTCACGCCGATCGCCGCAATCTTGATTACGGCCTCGTTCGGCTTTGGCTTGGGAATGGGGAGATCGACCAGGGTTAGAGCTTCAGGACCGCCCGTTTTCTGGACTTGAATGGCTTTCATAAGAGACTCCGGACGCGGCCGCGCATGGCCGCAAGTGTCATTCAGAGCAACAAAAGATTGTAATTGCCCGAAAGTATTTTGTGTTGCGGCCACCGGCCGGACGGGCGAAGCAGCTTTGTGGCATTTTCATTCCGACCAAGTGCTGCCATAATCAGAGCTGAACATGCCGCAGATACCCAACCTGATTCATCTGGCGATCCCCGGCTTTATCGCGCTGCTGGTGCTGGAAGCCGTGGTGGACGCCATCATGCGGAGCGACCTCTATGAGTTGAAGGACACCGCCGCCAGCCTGAGCATGGGCACTGGGAATGTGCTGCTTGGGCTGCTGAGCAAGGCCATGATCTTTGCGATTTTCACTGCGGTGCATCGCTTCGCGATTTTCAAAATCGGCTATCAGTGGTGGGCGTGGGTGCTGCTGTTCTTTGCCGATGACTTCACCTACTACTGGTTTCACCGCACCAGCCATGAGTGCAGGCTGTTCTGGGCCTCGCACGTGATCCATCATTCGTCGCAGCGCTTCAATTTGGGCACGGCGCTGCGCCAGACCTGGACCGGCAACTTCATGTCGTTCATCTTCTGGCTGTGGCTGCCGCTGGCCGGGTTTGAGCCGATCATGATTCTCACGATGCAGGCCATCAGCCTGCTTTACCAGTTCTGGGTCCATACCGAACTGGTCCGCAACCTGGGACCGCTGGAGTGGGTGCTGAACACGCCGTCCCACCACCGCGTGCATCACGGATCGAACCGGCAGTATCTCGACCGCAATCACGCGGGCGTGCTGATCATCTGGGACCGCATGTTCGGGAGCTTCGAACCGGAAGGCGAGAAGGTGGTCTACGGGCTGACGAAGAACATCGACAGCTATAACCCGCTGCGCATCGCCTTCCATGAATGGATCGACATCTGGAATGATCTGCGCCGCGCGGGGAACTGGAAGCAGCGGCTGGTTGCGGTCTTTGGATCGCCGGCGAGAAATGCCGCAAACAAAAGTGCCGCCGCAACCAACGCTTAGCTCTTCTTCCTCGGCTTCATCATCTGCCATTGCTCTTCGGTCAGCAGATCGCCGAGATGGACAAACTCGCTTGCGCCCTGGAGTTGCTCGCCGCCATCCATGACGATCTGCTCGCCGTTGACGTAGCCTGACTGGTCGCTCACCAGAAACGCCGCCAAGTCGGCTAGCTCCTGGTGCGTGCCGAAGCGGCCGAGCGGATTACGCTTCTTGGCCATCTCCTCCAGCGACTTCACCGGCATGAGCCGTGAGAACGCTCCTTCGGTCGGCACCGGGCCGGGTGCGATGGCGTTGAAGCGGATGCCGCGCTTGCCCCATTCGACGGCCAGGCTGCGGGTCAGGTTCAGGACGCCGGCCTTGGCCACGGAAGACGGCAGAACGTAGGGTGAGCCCCATTGTGCATAGGTCGTGGTGATGCTGAGCACGCTGGCCTTATGTTTCTCTTTGATCCAGCGCTTGCCGCAGGCCATGGTGCAGTGAATCGTTCCCATCAGGACTATGCCGATCACGGCTTCAAAGGCGCCGATGGAGAGCTCTTCCGTGCGGCAGAGAAAGTTGCCGGCAGCGTTGTTGACCAGCGCATCGAGCGGCCCGTCTTGCCAGATGCTCTCGATCATTGCTTCCACACGCTGATTATCGCGGACGTCACAGGAGAACGTCTTCACGCTGCCGCCGGTAGCCTGTTGCAACTCGTTCGCGGCCTCTTTCAGGACGTCTTCGCGCCGGCCGCAGATGTAGAGCGAGGCGCCAAGCTCCAGGAACCGCTTGCCCATGCTCTTGCCCAGCCCGGTGGCGCCGCCGGTGACGAGGATTCTCTTGCCCGAAAGCAGATTTTGTTGAAACACAGGTACATCCTTTCGCACTAAAGGGAATGACGAGACATGGTACACGGCAATGGCGGATCCGGCCAGCGCGGGGCCATTGGCTTGCGCGAGCGCGTTTTCTGGGGCATAATTTCGGACTCGAAGGGGGTATGTGAATGCGCAAAGCGGTATTCCTTGCTATCGCCGGCCTGCTCTGTATGTCAGCAGGCCACAGCTCTCCGAACGACTGGGCAATCAATGCCACCGCGATCGAAGCGTGCAGCTGTCCTCAGTTCTGCATGTGTTATTTCAACGACCATCCCGCGGGTCACCACGACCACGGCCAAGCCCACAGCTACTGCAAGTTCAACAATGCGTATAAAGTCAACAAGGGCCATTACGGCGAGACGGACTTGACCGGCGCCAAATTCTGGATCAACGGTGACCTGGGCGACGATTTCTCCAAAGGCCAGATGGATTGGGCCACTGTGACTTTTGACAAAGCCACCACTCCGGACCAGCGGAAAGCGCTGGGCGAAATCATCGGCCACGTCTTCCCGGTGAAGTGGAGATCGCTGCAGACCGCCGAAGGCAGCATCGACACCTGGACCTTCGACAAGAACTCGGCCCATGCCACCCTCAACGGCGGCAAGACGGCCGAGGTCAAGCTGAAACGGTTCCAGGGCATGACCGACGAACCCGCAGTGCTTAAAAATGTCCGCTATTGGGGCACGCCGCGGAACGATGGCTTCATCATGATGCCGAACGAGATTGAAGCTTATCGCGAAGGGCCGAAGGCGTATGAGTTCAAGGGCACGAATGGGTTCATGCTGACCTTCGATATGACTTCAAAGGACGTGCCGAATTCGAGCGGATCGATGGGCAAGTAGCGGCATTTCTTTTTGAATTTGAATGCGCCGGTTTTTCCGGCGCATTTTTATTTGTCTTTTCTCTGTTCCCGCACGGCGACAAGCGGAAGATCGCGTGCGGCGGCCCAGCTCTCCCAGTCCGCAGCACTGCGTTCAAGGAAGATACGTTCGAGTTCGGCGCGGTCGGCTTTCTTGAGATTGAGCTCCAGAACCAGCCGCTCGGCAAAGTGCGGCTCCAGTGCAGCAACCGCTATCCAGCCATCGCTCGCCTGGTAGAAACCGTACAGCAGATATCCGCCTCCCAACAGTCCGCCTGGCGTGGTGAGCCCCGCGCGCAATGGCGCGGCCAGATCATGTGCGCAGTCATGAAGAGAAACCCAGGCGCAGCCGGATTCTCCCGTCCGGGCGCGCTGGTGCAGGAGCGCCAGCGCCATCGTGACGGCGCGCTCTGCGCCCGCCATGTCGATGAAAAGAGTCGGCGGCATCTGCGGCGGGCGAAGCAGGCCAAAGTCTGCCTGGTAGGTCAGGTCGTGGCCGCTGCGCTCTTCATCAGGCGCGGGATGGCCGATAATTCCCACAAAGCAGAGCCGCGGATGGCGCGCGTGCAGCGGTTCCCATTCCAATCCGAGGCGCCGCAGCGCCGAAGGACGGAACGATGCCAGCAGCAGATCGGCATTCGTGAGGAGACTGTCGAGGTGGTTTTTCCCAGCGGTGTCTTTCAGGTCGAGCCGCAGCACGGTCTGGCCGTGGCAGAGCTCGGCATACCATTCCGGCGCGAATTTGCTGGTGCCGTCCCCTTCAGGGGGCTCGATCTTGGTGACTTCCGCGCCGAGCTGTCTCAAGCGTGCGGCTGCTGCGGGCCCCGGCGCGTTCAGCGCGAGGCTGACGATCTTTATGCTGGCTAATAGTGACGAGTCGACGCTCTCTTTCATTGTGGCCATTGTGGCATTCGAATCTTACAGGACGGCCTCGAACATCGACAATCGCGGTGGCCGCGCATGTTAGAATCCGCTGCGCCATGAGAAAACGATTTTTCCTGATCGCGTTGTTGCTTGCTATAGCCGCGGCGGCCCATGCCACGGAGCGGCAGCCCAATGCCGACTATCGCGCGCGCCGGGTGGCGCTGGCCAAGTCACTGGAGGGCGGCGCGCTCGTGCTGTTCGCGCCGACTGAGGCGGAAGGCCCGAACAACCTCTACGGGTTTCGCCAGGAAGACAATTTCTATTACCTCACCGGCTGGGGCGAGCCCGGAGCGGCGCTGCTGATCAACGCGAATCCTTATGTTGAAATTCTTTTTCTGGCCGAGCACAATTTGACGCAGGAAAAGTGGACCGGACCCAAGCTGGGGCCGGACGATCCGCAGGCGCCACAGAAGACCGGCTTCGACAAGGTCGAAAGCCTGGACAAGATGCACGATGAGCTGGTGAAGATCCTGCCGCAGCCGCGTGCCATCGTCTACTCTGACCTGGGCGCCAACGGGCAGACCACGCCGTCAACCGGGCCGCTGGAATGGCTGCGCCGCAGCAATTCATTTCCGAATTATGTTTCGTTCCGCGACGCCAAGACGCTGATCGCGCGGCTGCGTATGGTCAAGGACACCGGTGAACTGAATATGATCGCCCATGCCTCGGACGCATCTGTCGCGGCGCACCGGGCAGCGCTGAAGGCGATCCATCCCGGAGTCAATGAGCGGGAGATCTCCGCGCTGATGCAGTATGAGTTTGGCAAGCGCGGCTGTGAGCGCCCGGCATATGCGCCGATTGTGGGCTCGGGCTTCTACTCTACGGTGCTGCACTATTCGGCGGACGACCGCGTGATGCAGGATGGCGACATTGTGGTGATGGACGTGGGCGGCGAGTACTCCATGTATGCCACCGACATTACGCGGACAGCGCCGGTCAACGGCAAGTTCACCGCGCGCCAGCGCGAGATTTACAACATCGTGCTGGAAGCGCAGGAGGCGGCGATGCATGCGTTCCAGGCAGGGAAGTCAAAGCTGGCCACGAGCCGGACGGACCCGGATTCGCTCTACAAAATCGCCTTCGATTACATCAACACGCACGGCAAGGACATCCATGGCGAGCCGCTGGGCAAGTATTTCATCCATGGGCTGGGCCACCACGTGGGGCTGAACGTCCATGACGCAAGCGATCCTACGTTGCCGCTGGATAAAGGCATGGTCTTTACTCTCGAGCCCGGAATCTACATTCCCGAAGAAAAGCTGGGCGTACGCATAGAAGACATCTTCGCCGTGGGGCAGGACGGCAAGCTGGTGCTGCTGAGCCACGATCTGCCAAGGACAGCGGATGAGATGGAGAAGGCAATGGGGAAGTAGTGCGCGCGCCTGCGGACCACATTCAACCAATCAAAAAAATCCGGAGTGGTGCGTGACTTCCACTCAGTGATGGGTCGTAAACTGCGTACTGCTCTTGTTGCGCTATACGTACTTGGACGCTTACAGATTGCAAAAAGTTACGCGCCGCGGTGCGCCAAACAAAACTTAATTTTTGTGGCCGGGAATAAACGAGCCGTAATCCAGGGCGAGAGTTTCCGTTATCCTTATAACTATGCGAGTTAAAGTGCTGCTGTTTGGGCAGCTCAAAGATATTGTCGGGCTGGCGGAAGAGTCGCTGGAACTCGATTCGGGTACGAAGTTGTCTGTTGTGATGGCGCATTACGCGAACAAATATCCGAAGTTCGAGGGCCTCAGCAAATCGATCGCCTGCGCGATCAACCAGGAGTACGCGCCGGGAGCGACAGTGCTGCGCGAAGGCGATGAGGTCGGCTTGTTGCCCCCGGTAAGCGGAGGCCGTCGATGACACGCGGCAGCGCCGAAGTGAAGACGCTTCGCTCGGAACATTGCGCGATCGTGCGCGAGCCGATAGACCTTCGCGATATTAAAGAAGACCTTCAACATCCCGAAGACGGCGCTGCGATCCTTTTTGAGGGTGTGGTGCGCAACAACACCCGCGGCCGGCGAACTTTGTACCTCGATTATGAGGCCTACGAGTCGATGGCTCTGAATGAGATGGAGAAGCTTGCTCAAGCAGCACTTGAACATTTTAAGGTACGTGACGTGTGCCTGGTGCACCGGCTGGGCCGGCTGGAGATCGGAGAGACCAGCGTAGTCATCGGCGTGGGCTCGGCGCACCGGGCGGCGGCGTTTGAAGCCTGCCGGTGGTTGATCGATTCGCTGAAAAAAACTGTGCCCATATGGAAGAAGGAGTACTTTGAGAATGGCGCGGTCTGGGCCGACGGTGAACCGTTCCCTCAAGAAATTACCAGAACTGAATAACTCTTTACCGCCATTTGCATCTAAAGATTGCAGAATATCCTCTGAATCAACTATGAAACGGATCTACGACTGCCCCAGCAAGCCAGAGTCGGGATTGCCGGGGGCCCGGGTGGTGCCTCCGTTGTTCAGGCTGGCGGCGTGCCTGCTATTGCTTGCGGGCAGCTTTGGCGTTGCGCAGGACCCCCAAAAAGGCGACCAGATTCCGCCCGGGATGCACTCGCAGCAGGGGGAGCCGACCTTTCGCGTCAACGTGCGGCTGGTCAACGTCTTCACCACAGTCACCGATTCGCATGGCGCTCCCGTTCCCAATTTGACCAAAGAAGATTTCCGGTTGCTGGAAGACGGCATTCCGCAGGAGATCAGGATTTTCGAAAAGGAATCGGCGATGCCGCTGAGCATTGCGCTGGCCATCGATACCAGCGAGAGCACGCGGCGGGAGATCACGCTGGAGATGTCCTCGGCGCGAAAGTTTGTTCACTCGATACTGCGTCCCGTCGACCGGCTTTCATTGTTTCAGATCAGCGAGAACGTTGACCAGGTTACGCGGTTCACCTCAGACATGAAGCTGATTGAGCACGGGATCGACCACCTGACCGCCGGGGCCGGGACCTCACTCTACGACGCTATTTATCTTTGCTCTGACTCGCTGCTGGACCGCGAAGGGCGGAAAGTCCTGGTGCTGATCACCGACGGCGGCGACACCACCAGCGCCACCAATTACAACAACGCGCTGCGGCGGGCGCAGCAGGCCGAGGCCATCGTGTACAGCATCATCATAGTGCCGGTGGCGGCGGATGCGGGCCGGAACATCGGCGGCGAACATGCGCTGATCCAGATTTCCAAGGATACCGGCGGCAAATACTACTATGCTGAAAGCGGAGAGCAACTCGATGACGCCTTCCGCAAAATCAGCGATGAGCTGCGCACGCAGTACCTGCTGGCCTACTACCCCAGCCGCCGGCTCGCCGATTCTCCCTTCCGCAAAATCCAGGTGGAACTCAATAAAAGGGACGAGGACGGAAAACTCTACCAGGTGCGGCATCGGGCGGGATACTACACGGCTCCGGCGAAGTAAGTATTCAGCACTCAACCCAAACAGCATTTCTCAGGCTGAGTGCTGACTGCTGAATGCTGACTGCTGAGTGCTTTTTATGCATGTGCAACACTTTTTAGGCTAAAATACTCCGCATGTCCTTTCGCGCTTCCGCACCAGCCTTCGCCAAAAAAACGACCAAGACACCGCCTCCGGAAGATACGGGGATGGAGTCCTCTTATCTGAAGGCCCTGGGTGAGAAGCAGACGCCGGTTACGGTGAAACTGCATTCCGGTGAGACTTTCCGCGGCTGGATCGAATACTACGATCTGGGCATGATCCGGCTTACGCGCGAGGGCGCGCCCAACCTTTTCATCTTCAAGCACGAGATCATGTACATCGCGGAAGACAGCGGGCGCCGCGCCCGCTGATGCGGGACCGAATGGCCTTTCAAACAGATTTTCTTACTCCCATGCAGGAACTGGCCCGCGAAGCCGGTGCGCTGCTCCAGTCGTACTTCGGCAAGGTTTCCATCGAGTACAAAGGCGACGTCGATCTGGTGACGCAGGCTGATCGTATGTCGGAAAAAATGATCGTGGAGCGCATCCGGCGGCAGTGGCCGGACCACGACCTGATTGGCGAAGAGGGAAGCCGGCGCGAGAGCGGCAGCGACTTTCGCTGGTACGTGGACCCGCTCGACGGCACCACAAATTTTGCGCACGGCTATCCGGTGTTCTGCGTTTCCATGGCGCTGGAATACAAAGGCGAGCGCATTGCGGGAGTGGTCTATGATCCCAGCCGCAATGAGATGTTTGCGGCGGAAAAGGGCAGCGGTGCGCAGCTGAATGGGCGTCCTGCGCGGGTATCGTCGACGCGGTTGCTGAAAGAGAGCCTGGTGGCAACGGGATTTCCCAGCCACAAGCGGCATAAGAATCCGAACATTCACTTCTACCAGCAGATCACGCTGCGTTCGCACGGCGTGCGCCGGGCGGGCTCGGCCGCGCTCGATCTTAGTTATGTGGCGTGCGGCCGCTATGACGCGTATTGGGAATTCAATCTCAATTCGTGGGACACCGCCGCCGGGGTCCTGCTGGTGCAGGAGGCAGGCGGGATGGTGACGAATTTCAGCTGCGGGCCATTCAACATCGATAGCCGCGAGGTCCTGGGCAGCAACACTCTTCTGCATGAGGAGCTGCTGCGGGAATTTCAGGCGATCATGGAAGGTCGGGTCGAAGGGGTGCCGAGCGTGGTGGAGTATTTTCAGTCGCGGCGGTAGACCGCTACCGGCTGGACGCTACTTCTTATCAGGTTGCTCCGCGGCGCCCAGGGACTGCAATGCCTCCTTCGCCAGATCGGAGTCAGGATTCAACTTCAAGGCAGTCTGGAATGCCTGAACCGCACTGTCGGTCTGGTTCATCAGGATGTAGTACTTGCCGAGATCGATCCAGGCGTCCGCATCGTTTGGATTGTCTTTGAGATACGCTTGCGTGTATTGGGCCGCGCCGCGGAAATCATGCTGACGTTCCGCAATGAGCGCGCGGAAACGCAGTATGGTTACGCTGTGGGTCTGCACCAACTCGCGGCCGGCAACGAAGAGGACCAGGCTGGTGATAACTACGGTTGCGAGTTGGAGGAGTTGGTGCTTGCGGGCAAACGCGCCGAGCGGCAGGCCGACCAGCAGACCGGTCACAAATCCGCCGAGGTGGCACATGTTGTCGACATTGGAAAACATGCCGATGTTGGAAGTGCCCAGCATGAAATTGATGACGGCAAAGCTGATCGCGCTGGAGATGATCGCGCGCTTTTCGCCGGTGGAGATCCGCAGGTCACCAAATTTCACTCCGGCGATTACGGCTCCCACAATACCGAAGATCGCTCCGGAGGCGCCCAGTTCACCATGCTCCGGCTTATTAGCGATGCTCAATAGCGCACCGCCCACGCCGGTGACCATGTAGATGGCGAAGGTCTGCCATTTGCCGAAGAGCCGCTCGGCGAGGCGGCCGACGCTCCAGAGACACCACATGTTCAAACCGATGTGGAGGAAATCGGCGTGCAGGAAGCCTGCGGTGAAGAGCCGCCAATATTGGCCGCTCAAGGTGAGCGGGCCGTAGTTTACGCCCCAGTCCTTGAGATTGAAGCCGGGAATAAGGTCGAGAACGAAGGCCAGGACGGAGATGGCGATCAAAAGGACCGTGACCGGCGCGCCGCTCAAGGCCAGGCTTCGGCGGGCCTTGCCGGTGGCGATGCCGGCGCAGCGGTCACAGAGTACCGGCGCGACTCCTTCTTCGTTGACAGACAGCGGAGCCCCGCATTTCAGGCAGCTAGGCATGGGTACAGGATAGCAAACGGGCCGGCGAAAAAAGCCAGACGCTGTTCTTCAGCGTGGCTTGGCGTCAGTGCTTTTGGAAGAACCACCGACGTCCAACAGATCGGCGGCTCGTTGCTCGGCCTGCGCTTCTTCACCCCTGCCCTCCGACTGCAGAACTTCAGACAGTAGCCGGTGTGCTTCCATCAGCTTACTGTCAAGACGAATCGATTTGCGCAATACGGTTTCTGCCTCTGAGAGATTGCCTGTCTGTTTCAGGGCGATGCCATAGAAATACAATGTTTCGGCATCAGGATCCGCATGAGGAATTCCCAGGGCGAACAGCGGAACGGCCTTTTCCGGCTTTTTCTGGGCGACATAAAGAATGGCGAGGTTCACCTGAATGAAATGATAGTTAGGATTGATGGCCAATCCTTTTTCATATTCCCGGACTGCGTCATCAAACCGGCTGGATGCCTGGAATGAAGACCCGAGCAAGGCGTGCGCGTATTCGTCAGCCGGCCGGGCCGAAGTGTATCTCTGGAGATGTTCGATGGCCGCTCCGTAGTCTTTTCGGTCATAAGCTTCCTGACCTTTGTCGAACTCGACCGCGTACTGCTTGGCCTTGGCGACTGGAACGAACAGCAACAAGACTGCCGCGGCACTGCCTGCCAGAATTTTGCGACGCCGGGGTGGCCGTTCCTCAGGCGCAGAAGTAAAGGTCCGGGCAAGAAACAGGCCGGTCAAGAGGCCCGTCACCAAACCGCCCAAGTGCGCCATGTTATCGATATGGCCTTTCAGGCCAAAGAGCAGGTTGATTAGAGCAAACTTTACGACATAGCCAAGCAAAGTTCGCACTGCTGCAGGCTCCAGGTTGAGCTTGCCGTAGTAGAGGACGGTGATTAACACACCTGCGATTCCGAAGATGGCGCCGGAAGCACCTGCGCTCACGCGCATCGGCTCCCAGCTGAGGCTCAATAATGATGCTCCCAGTCCGGTCACCAGATAGATTCCGATCACGGTGAAAGCCCCCAACATTTTTTCGGCCAATTGCCCAAGCGACCATAGACACCACATATTGCCGAACAAATGAATGATCCCAAAATGGAGGAACATCGAGGTCAGCAAGCGCCAATACCCTCCGTTTAGAGTTGCCGGACCGTAGTCGGCGCCCCAGCGAAGCACTTGGTCTGTTTCCGGCTCAATCCATGAGATCCCAGACAGCACCATCACAGCGAAAATAACGATGTTGATGGCGAGCAGCAGGTAGGTTGCCGGAGTCGCATTGGCTGCGAACGGCATCGGCTGGGACAAGACGCCGATTTCCGGCGGAACCTGGGTTTCGAGCTGGGATTGGCAGGTCTTGCAATAGGGTGAAAGCTTGCCAAAGCTGAATGAAGGCAGCTTGGCCCCACAGGTTCGGCAATTGGCCAATTTCGTTCCTCGATCTTCAGAAATTTGCACTCATTCTACCTGCTGCGCGCCTGCAAATACTTCCTAAACTTGCTAGAATTTTCCTGTGGAACCGTCTCTTCTTACCCGCGCAATTCAGAAGCGTCCGGACAAGTGCAAGTTCGAAGGGCGCATACTGTTTCTGACTGAAGATCCTGAGCTGATCCGCCGGCAACTGGCCGGGGAAGACCTGCCCTGGGACACCAGGAACCCGCA
>Ga0070730_10000976_pt1 | contig 29142 bp, 26 predicted proteins | sample Coa_R1_3_FD_66447 | JGI IMG/M metagenome (GOLD analysis project Ga0070730, IMG submission 66447) | Surface soil microbial communities from Centralia Pennsylvania, which are recovering from an underground coalmine fire - Coalmine... | ecosystem: Environmental > Terrestrial > Soil > Unclassified ... | reverse complement strand
CGTCGGATCCATCCGCATATCGAGCGGTCCCTCCGCCTGAAAACTGAATCCCCGTGCGGCATCGTCCAGTTGCAGGCTGCTGACGCCGATGTCGGCAAGCAGGCCGTCGATGGTCGCTGGTCGTTGGTCGTTCGCTAACTCAGCGAACGAACGATGCAGTAACGTCACCGTCGGCCAGTCGGGTTGTTCGCCAACGACTAACGACGAACGACCAACGACGAGCCTCGCGCCCGCAATCTTCAGCGCCGCTGGGTCTTTATCGAGCCCAATCAAATGTCCCGGTGCGCCGAGGCGTTTTGCGATTTCGTAACTGTGCCCGCCAAGGCCCACCGTGGCGTCGATATACGCCCCACCGCGCCGCACGGCTAAAAAGTCGATCGCTTCTTGTAAAAGAACCGGAACATGGCTCACTTCCCTTCCACCATGCCCAACCCCCTGGGGGGTGTCTGTCAATCCCTCGTCGCCCACTAGATGCCCAGTTCGTCGAGCGTCTTCTCATCCTCAGGCGTAAACTTTTCTTCTTCGATCTCCCGTTTGAACAGCTCCAGGTTCCTGACCACCAGGTACGTCAAGTTCCCCAGAACCGCTACCTCGCCCTTGATTTGTCCTGACTCGCGCAGCAGTTGCGGCAGCAGCAACCGGCCTTGCCCATCCATCTCGACCTGCTGCCCGTAATAGTTCGTTCGATCCAGAAACTTCTTCTTCGTAGGATTGAAACTGGAGAGCGCCGCCAGCTTCTGCTCGATCCGTTCCCATTCTTCGAAGGGATATACTTGAGCAACCTTGCCATCCAGGCTGGTGATGTAAAATTGCTGCCCGTATTTCTCGTCGATCACCCGCTTGAACTCGGCCGGGACCTTTAATCGGCCCTTTTCGTCGACCCGGGTTGGATGATTGCCGCGAAACATGTCTCAGTGGCTGCGTTCCTACATCACTTACGGAGGTAAAAGCGGCGCAATACAGGGTCAAACTTGAGCGTTTCGGGCTGTTCGTCGTGCTGTTGGGTCGGATTTCCACCGGCTCCTCGATTTCAGCTCCTGACTCCCACGAACCCTACTGCTCTTGCCACTTTCTACCACAATATCCCACATCTTAGCCGTAAGTCGTTTATTGTCAAGAAGAAACTTGAGGGTCGACATCCCCCCAGTGCATCGATTTCAGAAAGCACGAAATCTTGTGGTGAACCAGCCAAGTCACCCCAACTAATTGCGTTTACGCACTTGGTTCTTTCGCTATTCTTTCGCTCATATTTTTCTTGACCTCCGCGACTGACGCGCATTTTCTTGTGGAAATTTCCATGATTCGCCCTAGGGATTGCGTTCGTCCACGAACTTAAACTCAGTTCAACGAACGCCAAAACTACTGTCAGGTGTCTGACAGATTGAGGGTGAGTCATGAAATGGATGTGGTGTTCCCTTCTCGCTGTCCTCTCCTTTATCCCTTTAGCATTCGCCCAACAACAAAATCCTGCGCCGCCCATCTATCCCGCGCCGGGAAATCCAGCAGATGTGCAATCGCAGCAAAACGTAGACGCCGCCACGCAGAGTTCACAAATGCCGGTTTTTCGGGTCAACGTGTATGCCCGAAGTGCCAAGGCCGTGAACTACCGCAATCGAGGCGGATCGACGACAGTGGATTTCAAGGGCACCGATCTCATGCCCTCCATTAGCGGCCACGCTAAGGTTGATGGCAAGGCCGGTCGCCTCGTCATTGATGCAGAGCTCGACCATATGGACCCGCCGAAGACGGTGGGCAACCAATACCTGACCTATGTTATTTGGGCGGTCACGCCGGAAGGACGTGCCGTCAACCTGGGTGAAGTTTTGCCCAGCGCGAGCGGCAAAGACAAGCTCACCGTCACCACGAATTTGCAAGCGTTTGGCTTGATTGTGACGGCTGAACCCTACTTCGCAGTGACGCATCCCAGCGACAAAATCGTCGCTGAAAATGTTGTACTTCCCGACACCAAAGGTTTTGAAGAGAACATCAACGCGAAATACGACGTCCTCGAAGGGCGGGAATACATCATCGATGTACCCGCCGACCAGCTTCCCTCGGCCCAAGCGGATATGAACGTTCCTCTCGACCTGCTTGAGGCCCGGAACGCCGTGTCGATCGCAAAAGCCGCGGGCGCGGACGACTATGCGCGAGACAGCATGATGAAGGCCGAGGACATGCTGCAACGCGCGGAGGACTACTATCAGCGCAAGCAAGGACGCACTCCGATCGGCACCGCCGCGCGCGGAGCGACGCAGATGGCGGAAGATGCCCGCGTGCTGACGCTCCGCAAGAAAGAGAGCGAACGCGAAGAAGCTGCCCGCAAGGCCGCGGCTGACGCTCAGGCCAAGGCTCAGGCTGACGCCGAAACCGCAAGACAAGATGCAGAACGTGCCCGGACTCAGGCCGATCAAGCCGCACAAAGCCGCGCTGAGGCGGAGCAGGCGCGGGCCCAGGCGGAGCAGCAGCAGGCCGCACTCCAAGCCCAGCAGGAGCAAATGCAGGCTCAGGCGGCCGCCGCGCAACAAGCCGCAGACGACGCGCAAGCCAAAATGCAGGAAGCTCAAAATCAACTTGCGGAGGCGGAGGGCCAGCGAGAACAGGCCGAAGCCCAGGCGCAGCAATATCAGGCTCAGGCCCAGGTGGCGCAGGGTCAGGCTGCGCAGGCCGAACGAGAAAAGCAGCAAGCCTTGCAAGAAAAGGAACAGATGCGCGCTCGTCTCGTAAGTCAGCTGAACCAGGTTCTTGAGACCAAGGATACGGCTCGCGGAATCATCGTCAGCATGCCCGATGTTCTCTTCGGCTTCGACAAATACAGCCTCAAGCCCGAAGCTCGCGAGCGGTTGGCCAAGATCTCGGGAATTATTCTGGCGTATCCGGATCTAAAACTGAATGTCGAAGGCCACACCGACAGCATTGGCTCGGAGGAATACAACCAGAAGTTATCGGAAAAACGGGCCGATTCGGTCCGCGGCTACCTGGTTTCGAATGGAGTTTCTCCGGACAACATCAGTGCCGCAGGTTTGGGCAAAGCCAATCCGGTGGCCGACAACAGCACTGCCTCAGGACGAAAACTGAATCGCCGCGTGGAGATGGTGGTTTCGGGCGAAGCGATTGGCAATCTGCAGGGCACGCCCTCGATCATGCTTGAGCCGACTGCCCAGAATCGTTAAATCCACGGCTCGGAAAACATGCGGTCAGCCGAAAGGCTGACCGCATCCGTGCGCAGGTGTGACCAACTTAGCCCCATCCATGCCGCAAAAATCACTATTTTCCTGCCGGTTGCCAGTTCAGGAGCATGGTCAGGGGCGAGCTTTGCCGGCCGACGTAGCTCGACATGTAGATCTTGCCGTCGCGGCCAATATCGTAAAAGTCCCACGCAGGGTGAAGGGGCAGATCCAACAATTTGCTCGCATTGCTATGCTCGAACTTTCCGTTTTCTAGCTTCACGCTGGCCACATACAACGTCGTGCCTGATGGGTTGGCAAAGAACAATTCCTTGCCGGTTGGGCTCCAGCGCGGCTGATTCCCACCTTCAGTGCTGACCTGCCAGCGACCGGCAGCCAACACATCGGCGGGCGATGCTTGGGGTTTGAACGGAACCACATAGACCTCTAACCGGCCCGATTCCTCGGAGGTATAGGCGAGCCATCTGCCGTCGGGCGAAAGATCAGTACCAAACGAACTGATGTTGCGCATCAATAAGTGTGGCGCCTCACTGGATTTGAGCGGCACCACCCAAATCTCTCCTGGGCTGTTGGGATCGATGCCGTGATGCTCAATTACGATGTAGTTGCCATCCGACGACCAGCTTCTGGCTAGAACGTCTCCTTGCATCCTCGTGATGACTTGTTCCTGGCCAAGGCCATCGCTGGTGCGGACCACTATCGAATCTCCGCCGACGCCATTCTGGTATGCGACTCGGCGTCCGTCTGGCGACCAGATGCCATAGGCACCGCCCTCGTTCTCCAGGCTGATACGTGTCCGGGGGCCACGGCCCAACTGTGCCACCCAAACATCATTGCGAGCGCCTTGCGCTCCGATGTAAAGAAGCTGATCGCCCCGCGGAGAAATCCGCACCGACGTGTTGTTGTCCAAGCCCACAACCGGTAGGCGTCCGAGTTCCTTACCGGCATGATCGAACCACACCAGCTCATTGTGTGTGTCTCCCGAGCCTTCCTCGTACGCGATGGCGCCGGATGGCGAGACGCAAAGGCGGCATAATTGAATTGGCCATCGAATCCGACGGGTTTGGCTACCACCTCGATGTCCGCTTCGAGGGACAGCTTCTTGAAATCGAAGCGCTGTGCCAGCAATGTGCCGTCCGCGCGCACGTAGAAGATTCGTCCTTTACTGAAGGCCACAGTGGAGACAACTCCTGACAGTATCGTTGGACGGGTGTCGTTCAGGGCAATCACCTGAACTTGGGCCAACAGCGGCGACTGTACGACATAGGCAAGATGTTGGCCGTCGGGCAGAAAAGTCGGGAACCGGTGATTGGCCTCTCTGGCGCCTCGCTTTGTGAGTGCGACCGGAGTCCCCCCGGACGCTGGCACGCGAAATAAACCCGTAGTCCGCGACCCAAACACAATGTCACCCCGATTGTTCCACGTACCACCCCGCCCCTGTTCGACGGCACACAAGTCCATCACCGACCCGCCGGCAACTTCGACGACTCTCAAGGCATTGCTGGTAAAGAAGCCGATCTGTCTACTATCGGGCGACCAGAAAGGATAGGACGCGTCCTCCGTTCCGGGCAGCGGTGTGAGAGCGGTGCGATCGAGAGAGCGCAGCAACAACTTGCGGGTGCCGCTGGTGTCTGAACCCACCACGACAATGCGAGTGCTATCGGGAGAAATTGCCGGCGCGCCATACAGGCCGCTGAAGCTTAAAGTGACGCCGGGAGAAGGCAAGATGGCCAACGCAGCCATCGGTACTGGTGCCGCCGGCGTCAAAAAATGAACAGCCAGTCCGCCCAGCAGCAAACTCGCGAACAGCGCAACCGCAACCCACGCCTTCGGCATTTGGGTTAAGCCCGCCGCGGGCTCTTTCGCCATTTGCGAAATCCATTTCAGCTCGACGGCAATATCGTGAGCCGACTGATATCGATCTTGCGGCTGCTTCTCCAGGCAGGCCCGCACGACATGGTCGATCTCCGCCGGCAGGCCAGGATGAACCTGAGAAACGGGCCGCAGATCATCTTCCAGAATCGCGGATACGACTTTGATCTGGGTCTTGCCGGCGAATGCACGATGTCCGGTCGCCATCTCATACAGCATCGCGCCGAAGGAAAAAATGTCGCTCCGCGTATCCGCCTCTTTGCCCGCGAACAACTCCGGCGCCATGTACTGCACAGTTCCCACCAGGCCTCCGGAGGACGTCAACGGGGATTGTGGACTCGCAGAAGAAATCGTCAAGGCTATCGAATGCAACGGCACAGAGGCTGCAACGGCTGCAGTACCCGACGTGCCAGGCTTGGCCAGGCCAAAGTCAAGCAGCTTGGCGCCCCCCTTCGTCAGCATTACATTGGCGGGCTTCAGGTCCCGGTGCACAATGCCGGCTCGATGCGCTTGTTCCAGCGCATCCAGTATGTCGATGGAGATCTTCACCAGTTCCGGTAAGGGTAATGCGCCTCGGCTCAAACGTTGCGCCAGCGTTTCGCCTTCCAGGTACTCCATAACGAGGAAGTCGGTGCCGTCCTGATGGCCGACGTCGTGCAACGTGCAAATGTGCGGGTGATTGAGGCTGGAGATGCTCTTCGCTTCGCGTTCAAAGCGCTGCTTGAGTACAGGGTCGGACGACAGATGGGCGGGCAGAATCTTGACGGCCACCGTGCGTTCCAGGCGGGTGTCCCTGGCACGGTAAACTTCTCCCATGCCGCCAGCGCCCAGAGGCGATTGGATTTCGTACGGCCCGAGCTTTGTACCCGACGCGAGCCCCATCCGTGCGGCACATTATAGACCCCCCGGAGCCCCCCGCCCAGAGTCGCCAAACCATTCCTCGAAAAGATGCGATCAATACCCGCGCTGAGAGCGCTTTGGCAGCGTGGACGTATTAGTCTCCGATGCCGGCGCGCTTCCGTACATCGCCGGAAATGTTGCCGCCACTGACAACCAGGGCAACGGATCCAGACACTGGTTTCGCCAGGAACCCCGCAGTCGCAGCGGCTCCGGAAGGTTCAGCAAGGACATCCTCGTGCGCATAAAGACGACGAATCGCATCTATCATCTGCTCTTCGCTGACCAGCACCACATCATCGACGACCTCGCGGATTCCAGCCACATTTTCGGGCTCCGGAGTTCGCGTTGCCAGGCCGTCAGCGATGGTGTCGCAGGTATTGGTGGGAACCGGCTTTCCTGCGCGCCAGGATAAAACATACGAGGGCGCCCGCTCCGCCTGCACTCCGATGACGCGAGTCGTCGGAGAAACTTTTTTGATGGCCGCGCCTATCCCTCGAATTAGAGCCGTGTCTCCCATCGGAACGTAAACGGCCGAGACACCCGGCAGTTGCTCCACAATTTCCAGGCCGATGGTTGCCGGACCGGTGGGTAGATCCGGATCGGTCGCGTCATTCAGGAAATAAACTCCAGGGCGGCGGGCATACTCACTTGCCGCCTGGGTTGCGCCGGCCAGATCGATGCTGCCGTTGCACACGATGCGCGCGCCCAGCTCTTCTATTTTTTTGCGCTTCACCGGATTCGGATTTTCGGGCAGAAAGATGGTCGCTTTTACACCGAGCGTTTTGGCAGCAAAGGCGACCGCCGCTCCATGATTCCCCGTACTCGACGCGACGATCTCCCCAACTGCTCCTCGCTGCAGATTCTTGGTTAGCGCATAAATCGCCCCGCGAGGCTTGAAAGAACCGGTCGGTAACGCAGTTTCGTTCTTAAGAAAAACCTCTGAACCAGTGTTGCTCAAACTAGCCGCTCTCACGAGCGGAGTGGCAGGAAAATATTTTGCGAGCATCTGCTGCGCTTCGCGAATCGCCTCAGCTTTCGGCAGAGCGGAGTGGGCGGTCATAGATCTAACCTCTGAAGGTGTATTAAAAGGTTAGGTAGAGGATAGAATCTGCCTGGCTAACTCGTCAAGGTGCATTCAACGGTTAGGAAGCGGACCGGAGCGCTTCACTTCGCGGGTTCGACAAAGACTGCCGTGCCGTACGCCAGCACCTCGGTGACGCCCTGCATGACTTCGGTCGCATCGTAGCGCGCGCCCACGACGGCGTTCCCTCCGAGTTCGGCGGCGTGTTGCAGCATGAGGTCAAATGCTTCCTGCCGCGTCTTCTCACAGAGGTTCGTGAGCAACGTGATGTTACCGCCGACAAGCGTTTGCAGGCCCGCACCAATCGTGCCGAAGATCGAACGTGAGCGCACGACGATACCGCGCACGACCCCGAGCGTGCGCGTGACGCGGAAACCATCCAGTTCGAACTGCGTGGTCACCATATTGTGAGCCACCATTCTGCCTGCACTGTAACCTGTCGCCATGAGATGAGTCCTCTCCGAACTGCATACTATAGCTCGGCTGATGGCATGAGGCGAGTATCACGGGCGATCAGGGGGCTGGTCTTGGGTCTTGGGTCTTGGGTCTTGGGTCTTGGGTCTTGGGTCTGAGGCCGTAGGCTGTCGGACGGTCGAAGCCGAAGTCCCAGGACTAAGACCTAAGACCTAACACCTCACTCGAGTTCCGCCGAGATGAAGAACTCAAGCGTCGAGTTGTCGTACTCGATCCGCAGGACGTTGGGCTTGCAGCAGACCTGGCAATCTTCCACGTAGCTCTGGCGGCGTCCGGCTGATTCGTCCACCGACGTGGTATTCCATTCTCCGCAGGAGGCGCATTGGAAGCCGGATTCCACTGATGCAACCGAGCATACCTGACCCGCAAGTCTCGAGTGCTCCTATAATGACGGTTCACAGAGGAGGAATTGCTCGATGATCTCGCGTCGGAAGTTTCTGGGAGCGAGCAGTCTGACAGCGACCGCGGTGCTGGCGTCGGGATCGCTCGGACCGAGTGCAGAAAGTTTGCAGGGCACTGGGCTGCCGCCGTCCATTGCGGCCTTGAAATCGCGCAAGAGCGAGGCCCAGCCAATCACGCGGGAGGAGCGCGAGGGACGCCAGGAGCGCGCGAGAGAGCTGATGGTGGAGGCCGGACTCAGCGCGATCGTGCTGATGGAAGGCACGTCATTGCGCTATTTCACGGGCATGCGGTGGTGGGGCGGGGAACGGTTGTTCACGCTAGTGTTGCCGGCGAAGGGAGCGGCTTTGTATGTCTGTCCTGCCTTTGAGGAGGGCCGGGCGCGCGAGCAGATCGCCAATGCGCCGGAGGGCGCGTCGCCCGACGTTCGCATATGGCAAGAGGATGAGGACCCGTATCAGCGCGTCGCACAGGGGCTGTCGGATCGGGGCATCGCCAACGGGAAGATCGGATTGGAGGAAACGACCCGGTTCGTTTTTTCGGACGGGATGACGAAAGCCTCGCCTCACACCACCTTTGTAAGTGCGACGCCGGTGACGGCGGGTTGCCGGATGATCAAGAGCGCCCACGAAATTGCTCTGATGCGGCTCGCCTCGCAGGTGACACTGTCCGTTTACGAGGCCGTTTATCGTGCACTTCGAGAAGGAATGACGCAGCACGATGTTTCCAACCTGATCGAGTCCGGCTTTTCTCAGGCGGGTTTCCCGGGCGAGGCCAGTGTTATGGTCGGTGAATTCACGGCTTTTCCCCACGGGTCGAATGCGCCGCAGGTCATTCGCGAGGGTACGCCTATCATGCTCGACGATGGGTGCACGGTCGAGGGCTATGAATCCGACATCACGCGAACGTTTGTGCTGGGGAAGGCTTCCGAGAAGATGAAACAGGTCTTCGACATCGTGCATCGTGCGCAGTCCGCGGCGCTGGCAGCCGCTCGTCCGGGCGCAGAGTGTGGTTCCGTCGATGCGGCGGCGCGAAAAGTAGTCACCGACGCCGGTTACGGGCCGGACTACAAGTACTTTACTCACCGCCTGGGACACGGGCTGGGGATGGACGGACACGAGTGGCCCTACCTGGTTCGTGGGAACCAGACGAAACTGCAAGCGAATATTACGACGAGCAATGAGCCTGGCATTTACATCCGCGGAGAGTTCGGGGTGCGCCTGGAAGATGACATGCACATCACGGAGAATGGCGCAGAGCTATTCACCCCGCAGAGTCCGTCGGTAGAGAATCCATTCGGAAAAGGATAAGCGGGTCTGGAAGTCGCTTTAGCTGGACTTGATGGAGCGGCGCCATTTCGCGTGCAGCCACGCGAGAATGCCCAGGGCAGAAACTTCCAGGGGGCCGGGACGCATGAAGTCAATATGCCAGAGGCTGGCGTAGTCCTGCGTGGCGACGTACACTCCCCAGATCACGCCCGCGGCTGCGATAAGGCTGCCAAACCGCTCTTCCCCTTGAATCGAGAGCAGGCTGCCCTGGCTTGACGGCTTTCCCAAAGGCTTCCCCTTGTATGCCGTGTAAACATCGGCCGTAGCGCGAGTTGGGACGTAGCCCTCCCGTCCCGCGTCCCAGTCGATGAAGTCGCCTTTGTCTGATTTACGCACTCTTTCCAAAGTGCCACAAAAGCAAGGCAATGGGAGCGTTACCTTCGGGCTAGTACGAATGCCGGGAATGCGATGAAGGCGAGGGAATTTAGGGGCCTCGAATCCCCAGGTCTCGCAAAATCGGCGAGACCTGGGGCACCCACCCGATTTGGGGACCCACGGCGTCCAGTCCGGCTTCTACCAGGTCAGCTTGCTCAAGTACTCGTAGCTGGTCTTGATGCTGTCGAGCGGCTGCTTGGGGTGGTCGTGCTCGACGATGTAGTGCTTGATTCCGGCCTTGTCGGACTGCGCGAAGATCCGCTTCCAGTCGATGATGCCGCTGCCGACCTCGGTCAGATCGACCGTGTCGCCGAAGTTCTGCGCGCCGCCCTGGGTGACATGGGGCAGTTTCTTCACATCCTTTACGTGCACCAGGGGGAAGCGTCCGGGATATTCGTTGAAGTACTTCAGCGGATCGGCGCCGGCCGTGGTGATCCAGCAGAGATCCATTTCCATCTTGACCAGGTCTTTGTCGCACAGTTTCAGAAGCTGGTCGTAAGGAAGCACACCGTTGGTGGGGAGAAATTCGAACCAGTGGTTGTGATAACCAAACTGCATGCCGGCCTTCTTGGTTGCCTCGCCGGCGCGGTTAAATTTCTCGGCCGCTTGCTTCCAGATATCAGGAGACTTGCGCAGTTCCTCTGGGATCCAGGGGCAGACGATGTATTCGAGGCCGATGGTCTTCGATGCTTCGATGACGGATGGAAACTTGTCATCGAGTTCATCGTATTGCACGTGGGTTGAAGGGGCGGAGAGGCCGTTCTTCTGAACGACCTCGCGCACTTGCTGCGGAGTGCGGCCGAAATACCCGGCAAACTCTACTTCCTTGTATCCGATCTGGGCGACTTTCGCGATGGTGCCTTCGAAGTCTTTTTGCATCAGGTCGCGGACGGTGTAGAGCTGTACGGCGACTTTGTTGATCTTGTGATCCCCGGCCGCCCATCCAAAGCGGCTGGTGAGTAGAGTAGCGGCGGTGATGCTGGCAGTGGCTTCCAGAAACCTGCGGCGGTTCATAGCATGAAGACTCATGATGACGTTCCTCCGGGTGCTCCCGTTGGGGTGGAAGTTGGATTCGGAAGCATTATACGCGGGTGAGGAACTGCGCGAAAAAGTTCTCGAACTCGTGGCGCTTACTCAAGGCAGCGCCGCGCCCCCGCAGAAGAGCATCGAGATTCCGATGGGAGCATTTTATTTTTGATCCATCTTTATTCCCCGAATTGGAACCAGTGCCAAAAATATCTGCGTCAACCGTCAAAAGCAATGGGCGGGCTCCAATAGAAATTGAAAACGGCGCAGATGGCGGCTGTGGAGGGTGTTGCCAGTGGGTACTGGCCGCCGCCTGCGAAGCGGTCGAGTGGCCTCGTCAGCCACTAGGGTTCGAGTCCCTCGCCTTCCGCACGGTCACTCGACATTACGGACGAGCCTTGACAGCCCCTTCCATTGAAATAGAATTGATAGTGCAGGCGGCGGTTCTGGTACTCACATCGGCCCCGAGTGACTCTCGGGGCCTTGGCTTTTTCCATGGCTACGAGGTTACGAAACACAACCGCCCCGCGCCCTAAGAATCCGGTTTCAAACAGGAACTGGCGGCACTCCGATAACTTGGTTGTTCCCTTCACGAAGGCTGCACTTGCAGATTGTTGGTCACCTCGAACGTGCCGGGGACACCTTTGGCCCGCATGCCAGCCATGTCCTTGTCGGTCTGGTTATCCACCACGCCTTCCAAAGTCACACGGCCATTCTTGACAATGATGCGGATGGGCTTCTGCACACCTAACGCGTATTTCTCCAGTGCGGGGAAGCCGTAGATGGCGCGGTATTCCTGGAGACGGATTTGGTCGTCCATAGAAGAGGGTGGAAGAACCTCGATTTGATTGTCGACCCGATCCACACCCTCGATGTGCTTTACTGCATTTTCCGCATCGGACTTCAGCGAGGGGCGCACCACTTGGCCCATTAACACGACCGTGCCGCCTTCCACTTTGTATGCGAGGTTGTCGAAAACTCCGAAATAGGGAAGCATCAGCAGTTCGTGACGCACCTCTTTGTTGATGCGCTGCTCGGACTTGGGGGACATTTGATCACGCGAGGTGTTCTGAGCGGTCACACTAACCGCGGCCAGGACCATCGTGGCGCAGGTAATCAGTATCTTCGTCTTCATAGAGCCTTCTCCTTGCGGCAACTTCTGCTTCTATTGGTGGATGCGTTTCTGCTCAACATAGTTGGGAGGTAAAAGCACTGAGGAGGAAAAGGGCAGGAGATTGAAGACTATAGCTTAGGGTAATTCCGTCAGCAGAATGGTCAGATGGTCCGCTGCCTCATTCCCTATTTTGATGTCCGCACAATTGCGTAATACCCAGTCGGCACCAGACTCGCGTAACGCAGAACTCTGGACGGTTGTCGGGAAGGCGATGACCTTCGCTCCGGCGGCTTTCCCTGCACGAACACCGGCCGGAACATCTTCAACAACAATACATTCGCGGGCGGGAAGTCCCAGGGCAGCGGCGCCTTTGAGATACGGTTCCGGGTTCGGCTTCCCGTGAACAATGTCGTTGGACGTAATCATCGTCTCCGGCAATGGAAGTCCCGCAGCCTTGATGCGAACCTGAGCCAGGGGACGAGTGCAGGAAGTGACGATGGTCCATCGGTGTGAGGGAAGGCTGGCTAGCAGATCGAGGGCTCCTGGCAAGGGAACGACTCCTTCGAGATCTTCGATCTCGCGGCGCTCCACTTCTCGATTCTCGGCTTCATGATCGGCATGGGGGAGATAATCCCGCACCGTCGCGAGACTGGGTCTGCCGTGGGCGCGTGCTACAACTTCTTCAGGATTGAATCCATGCTCGACGGCCCAGTGCCGCCATACACGAGCGACGGCGGGAGTGGAGTTGATGAGTACGCCGTCCAGATCAAATAAAAGTGCAGCACAATGAACTTGAATCATGCTTGCTCGCACACGAACCACGAAAATCTCAGGCGCGATTGTAAACTAATGCCAATCGTGCGATTGTCCATGGCCAACCGCGACGCTGTTCCAGTGATGAACGTCACTAGTTTGGGTGTCTGCGGTCACCTCGTTGAAGCCCCGACCGGATTATGATTTTCACGGTGGTTTTCTGGGTGCGCCCATGCTTTACCAGAGCGCCGAACCCGAACATCTGAGTTGTTCCGCAATCCCTCCGCAGCTTCCTCTGCCCTGTTTCGCACCAAGAACCGGAGCAACTCCACGGCAGATCCGCTACGCCTGTGGCTCAGGCGCGCGCTGGCGTGATGCTCACCGCGTCGAGGGGATGAATTGACGCGGCGCGGGAGGTGCCTATGGCCCTCGCACAGACGCAGATTCAAGCGCAGCAGCAAACCCTGGTTTTTCGACACATTCTGGCAGCAGTGGACTTTTCACCTGCTTCGAAGAAGGCGCTCTCCGAGGCCCTTGCTCTCGCTGCATCGAACGAGGCCCACTTGTCTGTCGTACATGTGCTTCAGCCCGACTGGCGTTACGAGATGTTGGAGACTCCCCCGGCAATCGATCTGGAGCGGATCGATGTTCGCCGGCGACTTCAGAACTTTATCGAGACGCCTTACTCCGGACAAAAGATCGAATCCGTTCACGTAGAGCATGGTCCCATTGCGCCAGCCATCATCTCTGTAGCTAGCGGCACGACCCCTGACGTGATTGTGGTCGGAACGCACGGGCGCGGCGGCATCTCGAAGTTTGCTCTCGGCTCGGTAGCGGAAGAACTGCTGCGCATGGCTCCTTGTCCGGTGATCACGGTGGGGCCGAAGGCAAACCACGAAATGCTGAAGCCAGAGAGCGCGCTGTGCACGATCTTGTTCGCGACGGACTTTGGCGCCGGATCGGCCCAGGCATTGTCACTGGCGATGAAGCTGGCGAAAGCACACGGGGCGAAACTGGTGCTGGTGCACCTGATCCCACCGATGCCGGCGACATCGGCGAGCTTGTCCGCGTATGCGCCTGCGACCGCGGCAGCCGATGAACTCCAGGAGTGGGAAGTCGCCTGCAAGAAACGCGCGTTGCGACAACTCAAAGAGTGCCTGCCAGCGGGGAGCGATCTGGAGCGGGAACCGGAATATGTTGTCGCAACCGATTTCTTTGCGGAGGGGGTGCTGACGGCGGCAGCGAAATTCAACGTGGACCTGATTGTGATGGGCACGAACCGAACCGGTGCGGCACGCCTGGCGGCTCACATGCCATGGACGGCGGTCCATGAAGTTTTGGCGAATGCGCCTTGCCCGGTATTGACGGTAGCAAAGTAAAAAGGAGCGGGTCGCAAATCGATGAACGATTCGCGACATGCTCCCGTGAACGGACAACTAACTGCCGACCCGACGATCAGGACTGCACAATTTTTTCCAGCGCCGGCCGGTTGCGAATCAGTAGGGTCGAACCCTTGAGCTGCAGCAGCTGCTTTTTCTTGAATTCAGAAAATAAACGGCTGACGGTCTCGCGAGTCGTTCCGATGATCTCGGCAATCTCCTCGTGGGTCAGCGTGAGCTTTACCTGGGTCGCGCCATCGTTTGGCGATCCCTTGGTCGACCAGGAAAGCAGCAGCTTGGCAAATTTTTCCGAAGGCGAGGTGGAGAGACCCAACGTACGGATCTCCTCGTATGCGGTGTAGTAGTTGCGGCTCAACTGTTCTGCAACCCGCAACGCTACTTCTCCGTACTCCTTAAGAAACTGCAACAAGGATTCGCGGGGAATGAAGTTCGCCTGGCCCGGTTCCATCATTTCGGCAGTCACTTCGTACGGATGATTGGAAATGACGGAGTTCAGGCCTAGCACGTCACCCGCTTCGGAAAGTTTTGTGATGATGGTTTTGCCTTCGCGAGAAGAGGTTGAAAGTTTTGCCTTCCCAGCGCAGAGCACGAATACTCCGCGCGGTTGCTGCCCTTCGATGAAGAGCATGGCTCCCTTGGGATAGACAGCAGTGGATTTGATTTCATTGAGACGTTGTCCGGCGTGAATGGAGAGATTACAGAAAAGGTGTTCCTCCCGCACCGAACAAGTCAGACAATTATCAAGAATATTAAGGCCGTAAGGGGCGCGCATGGAAGCAGCACCTCTCTTTCGTTCAAATTGTAGCACCGGAAAATCGCTTGTGATCACCATCACGAGCACTAGTGATTTGGGTCATATTGTGATCACAGACACACGGAAGAAACTATGCGAGTATGGGTGAGGTGTGCCGGCAGAGTGCCGCTGATCTTCCACTCGCGTTTAGGAAATAATAGGTGGTCCATGCCTCATCGGAGGAATTCCTAGTGAGCCAGTTATCCAGCCCGCCTCGACCGTCACAGGTGGACAAGATTTATCCTGCGCCGCCGACCCGCGCAGGGCTCGAGCCATTGTTTCTGCCGCGTTCTGTGGCTGTGGTTGGAGCGACGGAACGCAGCGGGACTGTCGGACGGAGCGTTCTATCGAATCTTCGCGAGAGTAAATTCCCCATCAAGCTGTATGCGGTAAATCCCAGCCGCGATGAGATTCTTGGCATCAAGACGCATAAGAGCATTGCCGACCTGCCCGCGGGAATCGATCTTGCAGTAGTTGTAACTCCGGCGCAGACGGTGCCGAAGATCATCGGAGACTGCGTGGATGCCGGGATCAAATCGGCAGTCGTGATCTCTGCGGGATTTCGTGAACAAGGCCGCGAGGGCGCGGCGCTGGAAGATGAAATCAAGAACCATCTTCGCCGGGGATCACTTCGGCTGGTTGGCCCCAACTGCATGGGATTCATGAATCCAACGATCGGCTTGAACGCGACGTTTGCGAAGTCCATCCCGAGCAAGGGCAGCGTCGCGTTTCTCAGTCAGAGCGGAGCGTTGCAGACTGCGATTCTTGACTGGAGCAAGGGCGAACATGTGGGGTTCAGCGCAATCGTTTCGACCGGATCCATGCTTGACGTGGGATGGGGAGATCTCATCTATCACTTCGGGGACGATCCGCACACGAAGAGCATTCTGGTGTACATGGAGTCCGTGGGCGATGCGCGATCGTTCCTGTCGGCCGCGCGCGAGATTGCGCTGAGCAAGCCGATCATCGTGATCAAGGCGGGACGTTCTGAAGCGGCGTCGAAGGCCGCAGCGTCGCACACGGGCGCGTTGACAGGAAGTGATGATGTGCTCGAAGCGGCGTTCCGGCGCTGTGGCGTGCTGCGCGTGCAGAACATCGCAGATCTGTTTTACATGGCGGAGGTCCTCAGCAAACAGCCGCGTCCGCGCGGTCCACATCTCAGCATCGTGACGAATGCGGGAGGGCCTGGAGTCCTGGCTACGGATGCGCTGATGGCAACCGGCGGCGATTTGACGGTGCTATCTCCAGAGACGATCCACGAGTTGGATAGTTTTCTTTCTCCGCATTGGAGCCACAGCAACCCGGTCGATGTACTGGCCGATGCCGACGCGGAACGCCTGACCAAGGCGATCGACGTCGTGTCGAAAGATCCAGCGAGTGACGGACTGCTGGCAGTGATTGCGCCGCAGGGACACGCCGATCCCACCGAGGCCGCGACGCAGATGGCGAAGTACGCGCACACCACGAGCAAGCCGATCTTGGCGAGCTGGATGGGCGGCGATGGCGTAGCCGAGGGCACCGCCATTCTTAATGCGGCGGGAATTCCGACGTTCGCGTATCCCGACACCGCGGCGCGCGCATTTACGTACATGTGGCGTTACACCTATAACCTGCGGGGCCTGTATGAAACACCGGCGCTGGTCGAGGGATCGCTCGGAGGCGAAGCGCGACGTAAAGTGGCCGAATCGGTACAGCAAGTGCGGGCCAGCGGCCGGACGATGCTGAATGAGTTTGAGGCCAAGCAATTGTTGGCTGAGTACGAAATTCCGGTCGTGGAAACAAGGGCAGCAGAGGATGAGGACCATGCGGTCGCAGTCGCGTCGGAGATCGGTTATCCGGTCGTTTTGAAACTTCTGTCGAACACGATCGCGCACAAGACCGATGTCGATGGGGTGCGGCTGCGACTGGCGTCCGCGGAGGACGTGCGAGGCGCGTTTCGCTCGATTCGATCATCGGTGACCGAGAAGGCTGGGGCTCAGCATTTTGCCGGAGTGACCGTACAGCCCATGATGCGGCGGGAGGGATACGAACTGATCCTCGGCAGCAGCATTGACGCGCAGTTCGGCCCTGTCATTTTGTTCGGAACCGGTGGAGTGATGGTCGAGATTTACCGGGATCGCGCCCTCGCTTTGCCGCCGCTCAACACCACACTTGCCCAGCGACTGATGGAGCAGACAAAAATCTATGGCGCCCTGCAGGGTGTGCGCGGCAGGAAGCCAGTCAATCTCATGGCTCTGGAGCAGTTGCTGGTTCGCTTCAGTCAACTGGTGCTGGAGCAGCCGTGGATCAAGGAGATTGACATCAATCCGCTGCTCGCCACTCCCGATCATTTGCTCGCTCTCGACGCCCGCGTGGTGGTCCATGATTCCAGTACGACAGCGGCGCAGCTGCCGCGGGCTGCGATTCGACCGTATCCGTCGCAGTACGTGTGGGAGTGGAGACTCAAAGATGGAACTCCCGTTACGATTCGTCCGATACGTCCGGAAGATGAGCCGTTGATGGTGCAGTTCCACACGACGCTTTCCGAGCGGAGCGTGTATTTGCGTTACTTCTGTTCGCTCAGCTTAAGCACGAGAGTGGAGCACGAACGGCTGGTGCGCATCTGCTTTGCCAGCTACGATCGTGGTTTCGCTCTGGTAGCAGAGCACCAGAATGCTGAGACCCGGCGGAGCGAAGTGCTCGGAGTTGGCCGCTTCAGCGCATTGAATCGCGCTGAGGCGGAAGCGGCGGTGCTGGTTTCCGACAAGTGGCAAGGACGTGGACTTGGAACCGAGTTGCTCGCCGGAGTCGCTCGCGTGGCTCGCGAGGAGAAGTACCAGCGCTTGTGCGGAGAAATTCTGCGCGACAATCTGCCTACGCAGGCCATCTTCAAGAAAGTTGGATTTAAACTGCGCGCGACGGACGATCCGTCGAGCGTTTCCGCCCTGCTGACTTTGTGAACGCAGCTGATGCCAATGGAAAAGGCCCGACGATGGTCGGGCCTTTCTGTGTCGAGCGACTTCTTTCAGGCTGTTTATGCAACGGGCGCGGGCTTGGCGATCTCCAGTTGCGGCTCAAACTTAACGTTCGTTCCGAGCGCGCGCGAAACCAGGCACAGCTTCTCGGCTCGTTTGAGTAGATCCAGAGCCCGGTCCCTCTCTTCGGCGGATGCGATCTTGAGATTCGGCCGAAGGACGATCTGCGTGAAGCTGTAACCGGACTCGGCCTTACGGATGGTTCCGCTGGCTTCCACTTGCAGATCGGTGAAATCAATCTGGGCGCCGCCGGCGATGGCGCGAACTGTGGTCGTGTAACAACCCGCGATGGCCGCAAGAAGAAGTTCTTCCGGAGTCCAGCGGCCCTCCAGGCCTCCAAATTCCGTGGGTGCAGTGAAGTGGATCGCGTTGGGTGCGGAGTCGGACTTGGCAAGTCCAGTGCGTCCGGATGTCCACCATGCGGCTACTCGGTATGCGTGCTCTTCGCTCATGTTTTCAACCTCTCCTTGGGCAGAATCTTTGGGGTCACACCCGCGCTGGGAAGGGCGCCAGGCGTGACGCGATCATTGGTTGAGGAACCGGCTTCTAGGCCACGCCCTCTTTTTGGGAAATGCCTCGTTCGCGCTCGATCCGTTCGATCTGAGCGCGCAGCCAGTTGGCCAGAGCCTCTTCCATTTCGATCTGACTGCCGGTGCGATACAAATCTTCTACGGTCCGTCCGTCCTTGCTGACCGGAATGAAACGGCAAGGCACGCTCTCTTTCTTCTGACCCTGAGGAACAAACTGCTCCAGCAGGCAACTGTCGCAGGGGTGGGCGTGAGAGGGATCGCAGAAGTTGGGACAGATGGGGGAATCCTCAAAAATCGCGGGAGCGCGCCATGGAGCTTGCGGAGAGCGCCCATAGCCTCCGTCCAGCAGGAAACTCAATTCGAATTTCAGGACATCCAAAATATCTCGACCATCTTGTGCCATAGGTCACCTCAATTGGAGGTAAGGATGCCAGAGGACGTCCGCCAAGACCGTGCATTACGTCACTAGGAAATGTGATTCGCGTCACATTTGGGAGACAGGTTCCGCACTGCCAGCCAGCGATTTAGCTCAATTTTGGAGAATGGCCGCGGGCGAGGGTGTGATTGAAATCACCAAGAGTCGTGAGTCCACTCACGAGGCGGGAAGGGCGGATTCAGGAGGTGCGTGCCTCGTATGAGTGAGAAGGTGTTCGCGATGATGCCGTGTACGAATGCAGCAAGTTCAGACTGAACCACTCACCAGAAATATTTTCCCGCCAATGGGTTCTGGTCCCCAAGTACCTCCCCTCCCTCCCCCTCGGTCTATCGAAATCATCGGGTTAGGGGAAAATTGCGAAATAATCTAATGGGGCTCAACATTTTACGGGTAAAATCCTCAAAACATTGGGCTTCGTGGCGCGTGCCACGGGTCATCTCATTCTTATTTTTCAGCCGCAACTCTCAAAATCTTGATTTCAAAGAACTTGGATGGTGGCAATCCCATTTGCCCTTCGCAAAATCTTGAGCGCCTGGGACTTACCCGCAAAATATTGCGGAATAAGTACTTAGGTCTTTTTGCCTTCGAGATCGCTGCCACGCCTTTTGGCTGTGGCAATGATCGGACGTCGGGCCTGTGGAACGCAAGGGCGGATGTCACACGGTTGAGTGCGAAGCTGTGGATCACTTCCGTGGTTGCGATGGCGTAGTCCTGAGCGACGGTAGCCCCACTGGCAACATGCGTCCCGAATACCCGCCCTTGCAAAAGCGCAAGGACGGGGCACCCACAATAGTGGCGGCCTCGTCAGATCAAAGGGTGGGCCGCCCCGCCACTCAGAATCGCTGATCAGCGGAGAAGAAACGGCGCAGACTGCGCTAAGGCCCTGGTTTCGACGTTGGAAAAGTCGCCAGAGGTTAGGTGGACAAAAAGAAACGGCGCGACCGTTAGAACAGATGGCGCAGCCTTTCCCCTGAATACGCCGCGCTTTAAACGTGACTTGTGACGGAGGGGTTCGAGTGGGCAATCTACAATTCAGTACACACAATTCTGATGGTAGCCTCGGCTACGTTGTTCGCCTTGAGCCAATCACGGTACGCTATTGCCTCTGCTAGGCTTGGAAAAAAACTGATCCCACTGTGGGGACCGTAGTGAACCTGGACCCGATACTTCGCCATACCTATCAGCGTAACAGGTAATCGAGCAAAGACTGAGAGAATAAGACGGAACGGAAGCTTTCGGAATATCAAGCGACTCACGGCGAGTGATTCGTAGGTGAATTATTGCAAAATCGCCATAGCACGCATAAAGGGCCTTGCGCCACTTGAGTGTATCGGCCTTCCATGAGAAGGCCTGTCGGAGTCAAGTAAGTTCTTTCTTCTGGGACAAGGTTTTTCTCCCGCCGAGTGTGCCACTGTCGCCATGCTTCCATTCGCACTCTCAAGGAGCGATTCGTATCGCCCGGTGCAGTTTGGGCGTTCTCGGTTCAGCCGGTGCTGCCATCTGTTTAAAAAATCTCCCTCGCGTGCTCCTCTCCGAAGAAAAGGCGACAGTCTGTTGTTCTCAGAGGCATCCAGGATCAAACTCATCCGCGGGCTCTTCGGCTCCACTAAGGCGGACGACCACGTACGTGCACGGCGATGACAGCCTAACCCGTTTTCATCCGTCGTTGTGCTCGAAAAAGCATGTAGAACTCATCCCATCTGATTTAAACAGTTGAGAACGGTGGCGCAGGCCGGGCTTTTTGAGTGGAACTGAGGATGCCCCCCAGCTTCATTTGCAAAAGTGAGCAGTTTTGAGCAGGCACACCACGGCTGCGCTCTTATCATCGCGGAATCGTAGTTTGGGCGTTCCCTGATATTCGTAATGCCAGAGGTCGTTCCCGCGCAATTCCAGTGGCCCGCGCGGCCTCTCGGGCAGACGAGGAACAACCGTGAAGTCGCCTTACGGTGTCAACATCCTGGATAACTGTACGACGTGCCCAGTGCGCGAACAGCATCTTTTCTGCAATCTTTCCGTCTCCGCAGTGCAAAGATTGGATGAAATCACATCCGCCGCAGTCTATCCCCGCGCCGCCATGCTGCTCATTGAGGGCCAACACGGGCGTGGGGTATTTGTCCTTTGCACTGGGAAGGCAAAACTGTCCACCACCTCGCGGGAGGGCAAGACGATCATCACCAAAATCTCCGAACATGGAGACGTCTTGGGACTGAGCGCAACGATTTCGAACCGACCCTATGAGGTCACGGCGGAAATGGTGGAGCCAGGACAGGCCAATTTCATTCCCGCCAATGCCTTGCTGAAATTTCTGAACGACTATGGCGAGGCAGCGTTGCGGGTAGCGCAGCAACTCAGCCGCAACTATTACTCGGCCTATGACGAAATCCGCACTCTCGGATTGAGCAACTCCCCTGGGCAAAAGTTTGCCAAATTGCTGCTGGGCTGGTCTGCGGAGCGGGGTGACTCAAGCCATTCGCTGCGTCTTCACTTGGTCCTGACGCACGAGGAACTCGCGGAAATGATCGGCACCAGCCGCGAGACCGTCAGCCGTCTGTTTGGGGGCTTCAAGATGAAGCGCCTCATCGAGTCGAAAGGTTCCAATCTCACGATCCTTGATAAGTCTGCTCTGGAAGCAATGGTGCAAGCCTGAAATCGGATCGCCAATGAGTAGAGGATGCCGCTATGGATGAGCTTTCGCCGCTAATCTTACTGCACCAAAACGGATACAAAGCTCTGGCTCCGAGTAAGGGTCGAGATAGTTCGCGGCCTGTTACGCGAGACGGCCCGGCGACAAAAGTCGTAGATATGAATGGGGAGCACCGAGGCATTAAAAGCAGAGTGGAGTACCGCCCAGTGAGTGACCACCAAAAGTGCTCTTGGTGCGCCGACAACGCTACGCAGGAAGCCGTCCAGAGCCAGCAAAACCTGACTGTCATCAGCGTCTGCTGCGACCATCCAAAGTGCATCTGGCTTTCGGCGGAGAGATGCGAGCGCATGACCGCATGAGAAATGGAGGGGCAGTCTGCTGGAGTAAGCAATCCTCTGTGATTGCGGTCTAAACGGATCATGACTTCTCGCCGGAGTACAGGATGGCTTAGCGTAACATCCCCGTTCCACTCAAAATGCCCGGATGCAAGGGTCAAGGCGTGTAATGGCCTGGTTTTGTCAACAATCCTAGAAAAGAGCAAAGAGGGTACAATTTCCGCTCAAGCGAACTAGGCGCAGGCTTTGGAGACGCGACTGAATGGCCAGTGGGCTTACCAGACTTCTGAAACGGTGGCGGGGCAACTATTACGTATCCGTGTTGCTTGCATTCGTCGCGAGGCCGCTTCACTTTGTTCTTGCCCGAGCCGCGCTAAACATTGAACAAAGCGTGCAGAAAAACGGGTCCAAGTCGGCGGAAGTGACAGGAAAAATCCAACGTGAGACTGTGACGATCTAGATGGCAAATTCCACCACAAAAAAATCGAGAGCCGTCGCCGAGACACCACGCATGATGTCTGTACTCGCGCCTGCCGTGGGCTGGCTTATTCCGGGCGCCGGACATTTGATACAGAAGCGTTGGACTCGCGGCCTCCTGCTGCTGGTTTCGATTGGGGCCATGTTCCTGCTTGGTCTTGCCATGCAGGGGCGCACTTATCGGGTAAACGGTGGAGATATTCTCCACATCCTCGGATTTGTTGGCGATGTGGGCGCGGGAGGGCTTTACATTCTCACCCTGGCCAATGACTGGGGGCATGGCCCCATCGCGTTTGCAACCGCTGAATACGGAACGAGATTCATGGTTGCGGCCGGGCTGCTGAATTTTATTGCCGTGGCGGACGCGTATCACATCGCGATCGGGAAAAAGAAATGAAAACCTTGCCAGCAGCCAGCGTCCTTACGACCACGTCGCGGGGACAAAAACAGTGACCATCACTCTGACTCATTTCAGCGCCGCGCTGGTGTTTTCGGTGTTTGCGTCGATCGTGCTCAGCATTACCCATCGCGACAATGCGCGTGACATGGTGCGCTAGGGCCTCTATTGCTTTGCGATGTTTCTCGGGGGCGTGTTCGTGGCCGGGTGGTTGATGTGGCTGTTGAGAAGATAACCGCCTGAGGACCTTCTTTTCCCCAGTCCTGGTAGAAATACATCAACTCCTGCGAAGCGAAACAATTGGAATGAGCCTTTGCGAATGCCGAGCATACGCACGACTTATACCAAGGAACTTGTCCATTGGACTCGGCTACATCTCGTCGGGTTGGCGCAATATCGCCATTACACTCAAAATGGCTGAACGTAGTTCCTATTTGGGCTTCGCTGCGTTGAATCGTGCTCCACACTCGGGACAGATCTGCTTTTCAAAGTTGACTCGCCTGATCTCTGCGGGCTGAATCACCCTGCCGCACTTGGGGCAGGTGGTCGATAGTGAGGTTCTTATCTTCTCCAGGTCGATTTTCCCGCGTGACATAGGAGCGCCATTCTAGCCCTAGCCGAAAGAAAAGCGAACGCCATTTTTGTCAGGATTTGCGCCGTGCGTCCGGTAAAGCTCGATTTTTTCGATCATGTCTTCACGTGTCCCCTGTGCAAGGCGGAGATCGTCTACACGTCAATAGAGACGGTCATCCTCTCTTCCCGGGCGGGTGGTCCACTCTTTCGGTCTCCCTAGATGTCATCACGAACGAGGGTGGCCTGTCCCTTCGGCCACGCTCAGGGCAGGCTCTTGCGCTTTTTGCAAGGGCAGGAGGCACGGACGTCTGGAGCGCTGGAGTTGGGAGCAGACGTGCCCTACCATGGAAAAGCACTCTGCAGAGGCAGCATCGTACCCGCCCTTCGCAAACCGCGAAGAGCGGGGCACCCACGGTTTGGTCGCAGCAGCAAAATCGAAAGCGCATTCGGAAGGATGGGCCACCCGGCAAAAAAGGGCCAGCACACATCGCTGGCCCCGCCTACATCAGCTCTGCCGAAATCTACTTCGTGCAGGTTTCGCTGATCATCTTTACGTCGGTCACGCTCAAATTGGCGATCGCCTCTTTGCTTGACGCCTTTTCGACCTGCCCTTCTTTCTTCTCCTCAGCCTTCGTTTCAGGACTGGCGATTCCGGTGACGGTTACCTGATGGCCAATGTGCTGGTCAAGCTTAACGCTATCGCTTCGCAGGTCATAGCTCTTACCGTCTGCTCCGGTGATAGACACTTCGCCTGGCTGAGTGCCTTTTTGCAAACACCCGGTCACCGTGAGGGGTTGGGCCGCTGCCGCCGGCGCTAGCTGTGCAGGCGCCGCAACTGGCACGGTTTCTGGCTTGGCGGCATCTTGAGCAAGCGACACGGTCGACACCAAAAGCGTAAAAGCAAACAAGACGAACATCAACTTCTTCATATATTGGAACTCCTTCGGCCAGAAGCAAGAACGGTGATCCGTCAGTCTGAGGAGCGCCAAAGCTGCTGCGACGTCAGCATCTTCCGCTAGTCCTCCATTACAAATTGAGAGGGTTTCTGATCTGGCCGGTTGAGAGGCACTGATGACTCGGCCTCGGACCTCGTCCCGACGATAAGGTGCTCGCTTTGAGAGCAGGCGCCTGGCTAATCTGCCAGCCAACGCGCCACCTGCTCGCGCACTACAAGCAACATGACAATGTTATGTTGTCGAATGAATGCCCGTCTGCTCACAATTGCACATCTCTGAGAATCCTGAGGCGGGGCGGTTGGACTCTGGCGCTGAATCTCGATTGAAGAATGTACGAGCGTTTTTGATCAGACACATCGTGCCCGCGTTGGTAGCATTCAACCAGGTTGCGGCTCAAGGCGAATATTAGACGAACAGTATGACCGCGTAACTCAATCCCGCAATCATAATGACAGTCGCCAAGGCGGAAGGATCAGAAACTTATGACGTACACGATGACGAAACCCTGCCCTATCTGCAAACAGCAACTCACGAAGCAAAAACCCACGGACTCTGTGCCGTGCACCTGCGGCAATCATGTCTGGCAAGGATAAAGTCAATCAGTGCAGAAAATATCAAGCGCTGTCGCGCCCAACGCGATCGTCTGGCTATGAAAGCATTGCCCTGACTGCAGGATGAGACCTGAGCGCTTGTCGCCGTCAACTCCCGAGTTGTCGGCAAACCTGAAGGAATCCAAGCCGCGTCTGCCACCCACCCTTTCGCACAAAACGCGAAAGGATGGGGCACTCACGGTGTGAATAGCGCAAACAAAACAGGGCGAGAAGCCTGGGCCACCCGCGCGATTGCTCCCACTAAGTTCTAATTTTTCGCGTAAACCGGGCCGGCACTGCGCGACGGCGGGTCGGCTACGGCACGGATATAGGCGATGAGCGCCTGGATGTCGGACTTGCTGAGGGTGTTACCCCATGCCGGCATCAGCGCTGACTTTTGGAGTGCCGGACCGCCGTGGGTGATGATGGCGGTCAGGTCCGCGTCGCTCATTTTGTTGAGAGTGTCGCCCTCCGTAAACGGATGCGGTTTTATCTCGAGGTTGTCGAAATTGGAGACGCGCTCGGCGGTGGATTCGGGATTGTGACAGCGGTCGCAGTACTGCTCGTTCAAATGATGGCCGAGAGCCTGCTGATATCCGAGCGCGATCTCTTCGATTTTCAGTTCGACCTTCTTGTGGGATTTGTCGAATGTCGATGCGGTGAGCTGATAACGGCCAGCCATCCCGCCCAAGGCCACGTTGGTTGTGACCTGCCCGCTCGAGTCTGTGAGCCCGTTCGGCGGATCGAAGGTCACTCCCGAAACAGCGGCGAACTCGACCAGCGCGCCCGGCACGGCTGTTCCCTGCTCGTCGTTTACCTGCACGACGACCGGCTGAGGCAACAAGGTCCCGGTCTGAGCGAGCTGCTTGCCTCCACTGGACTCAACGATGGCTGCGCCGAATGCGGTGGGCTTGGGCAGCGGTGCAGACTCACTCTTGCGCGAGCAGGAAGCTGCCAGCAGTGCGACGCTTAGTAAGAATCCGACGCTAAGGTAGCGATTCATTTCCTGGCGACCTCCACATGGTATGAGCGGGGCTTCACCGCGTTCGAGGCATGAGCAGATTTCTCTCCGCCCTTCTGTGAAATCAAGAACGCGGTGAGGGCGCGAGCATCTTCGTCGCTCATGGCGCGATTGGGCTCGATCGTTCCGGGGCGCAGAGCTTGCGGATTCTTCATCCACGCGTAAATCCAGGCGGCGGTCAACCGCGAGCCTACGTGGGTCAGGGTCGGCCCGATGTATCCTTTGTCGGTTTTCGAATCGACGATGTGGCAGCCCTGGCAGGAGTACTTACCGTAGAACAGCTGCTTGCCTAATTCGATCTGTCCCTGCGGGTATCCGCTTAAAGGCATGGAGTCGCGATCGACCGCGGGGCTTTGGTACACCGTCATGATGTAGTCGGTGAGCTCGTTGATCTCGCTGTCGGTGAAATTGAAGCGAGGCATGCGGCGAATCAGGGCGGGGCGCAGGGTTCCGGGATTCTTGAAGAATTGCGCCAGCCATTCGCGCTGCACCGAACTGCCTTCCCACGTGAGGTCGGGAGCCATGTCACCGCCGTGGCCGTTGATGCGGTGGCAACTGAAGCAGGCGAGATCGGTCATCAGCTTTCCGGCTTTGCCGGCGGGCTGGTAGTCCGTCTCGGGCGTGGCCGGAACCGCCAGCGATGGAGGCAACGAATAAGACTTGTCGTTCAGCGAGAGCAACGCCGTGGTCAGGGAATCGATCTGTGCCGCGGTAAAGGTGTATTGCGGCATCTTCAGACCGGGCGAGAATGCGCGCGGGCTCTTGATTTTTCCTGCAATGTAGTCCGGCAGTGTGTGCGACATGCCCGGGAGGAAGATCAGTTGCGTGACCGGCTTGCTGCCAATGCGGCTGAGCTCGGGAGCGAAATTTTCCGGTTTCTTAATGCCCGCGATCTCGTGGCACGAGGCGCAGCCGTAATCGGAAACGAGTCGCTTACCGTGCGCAATCTGCTCCGGCGAGGCGGCATCGAGATGGACGTTCGACAGCAGGTCGGAGTCGGTCTTGGCTTCGAGGAATCCAGATAAAGTCGCTACCTGGGCATCATTGAAGCGATAGTGCGGCATGGCAGTTTCGGCATCGTAAGCGCGCGGGTTGCGCAGCCAGGCTTGCAACCATGCGGGCTTCACTTTCGAACCCACCTTGGTCAACTCCGGGCCGACGGTTCCGCCCACCATATTGCCCGCCGCGTTCTGCACGGCGTGACAGGAGGCGCAGAAGGATTCGCCGTACAGGCTGGTTCCCGCCGCGGTGTCTCCAGCTTTTGCGGGCACGGTGAGCGTGTCGCCCGCGAGCGGCGTGCTGTTGGCAACGAGGAATGCGGAGATGTCGCGCGCATCGTCGTCGCTCAGCTTGAAATTGGGCATGGTCGCGGTCGAAGCGTAGGCCTGCGGATCCTTGAGCCATGCGAAGATCCACTCGCGCGTCGTCTTGTCTGCGATGTGCGAGAGAGACGGCGGATCGTCGGTCGCTTTCATCGTTGTACCGTCGGGCAGCTTCACCGTGTGGCAGTGGACGCATCCCTCGCGCGCCAGCAGATTTCGTCCTTGATTCAGCTGCGGCGTGCCGGGCAGCGGCCCGCGATGGCATTGGCCGCAGGATGACTCGATGTATTTCGCGGGAAGAATGGGCTGTTCCCAGGCCAGGGTGCTGTTATGCGCCTCAGCGACCGTGGTGGCCGCGCCTTGTCCGCGGTGGCAGACGGTGCATCCGAATTGATCGAGGTTATGCGGAATCGCCGGATGTTTGCGATACGGCTGAGTCGCAACATCGGTCAGGCTGGCTTCCTTCAGTCCCACGTGACAACTGGTGCAACGGTCGACCACGCTGAGCTCGGGCAACCAGATCTGGTGAATGCCGCCCTCAAAGTGCCGTTGCAGCGTATTGGCTTCGCTCCGGTTACGAATCAGGCGGACATAGCCGTGCTGGTAGTGGCGCCACTCGCTGAAGAAATTCTTGGCGGGAGCAACCGCCATCGACGCCAGAAAGATCAGGCTGACGACGCCGAAGGCGCGCACGCTATCTCCGAATAATTTTTGCCAGAGCGACGTAAGTTTCTCTCTCATAATCGCCGCACCTTAATATGTGCCTTGCCATGGCCAGACAAACGACCAGCCCGGCCCGCGGAAGAATGTGCCGATGGCGGTAAGCACCACCAGCTCGAATAAGAACCACGTCATGACCCAGTAAGAAAGCGGCCTGCCGCTCAGGTACCGGCGGAAGGCCGAAGATGATTGCGGAGAACTTTGAGCGGCCATGAGCATGAATCCGGCCATGATCAAAGTCGGCACGAGTGCTACATAGACTTTGAACAGAAGGAGGAACAGCGACAGCGCGGACACCACGATATAGAAGATCCGCAGGCGCTTTTCGCGATCCTTCAAGAACAGGCCATCGGCTTCGATGTTGACCTTGAAGTACGGGATGACGATCAGCGCCATCACCACCAGGCCGGGCACCAGGACGCCTGCGACGACGGGTGGAAAGTAGTGCAACATTTCCTGCAGCCCGAGGAAGTACCACGGCGCCTTCGCCGGATTCGGCGTGTGAGACGGATCGGCCAGCCCTTCCAGGGGGGCGTTGAACATTAGCGCAATCCATACCAGCACGGTCGCGAGCGTCATGATTGCGACCGCCGCGCGAAATAAGACTTCGGGAAAAGTCTGGAGCTGATCCTCGGTCTCGGCCTTGACCTGCGCCGAAGTGCGGCGTGTGACGAAAACGACTCTCCGCGGTGAGCGCTTCGCGTTCGAATCGACGCCCGCGATGAAGTCTTTGGAGTCTGCCATGACTATTTCGCCTCCTTCGCAGGAGTTGCCACAGCCTGGGCTCGTACCACCGCCGGCTCACTTCCATGCGAGTACAGGCCGCCATCCTTTCGAATTCTCCAGAAGTGAATTGCCACGAAGAACATTGCGGCGAGCGGCAGGATCATGCAGTGCAGAACATAGAACCGCAGCAGCGCATTTGCATTGACGGCGTTACCGCCTAACAGCAGAAAGTGAATCTTATTGCCGATCAGCGGGACGGCCGAAGCGATATTGGAGCCTACGGTGATTGCCCAGTACGCCAGCTGGTCCCAAGGAAGCAGATATCCCGTGTAGCTGAGCAGGAGCGTGACCAGGAGCAGGATGACGCCGATGACCCAGTTAAATTCGCGCGGAGGGCGATACGCGCCGCGATAAAAGACTTTGAACATGTGGGCGAATACCAGGAAAACCATGGCATGCGCCGACCAGCGATGCAGGTTGCGCAGGAACAATCCGGACGAGACGACGAACTGGAGGTCTTTGGTGTCGGCGTAGGCTTGCGGCGCCGACGGGTGGTAATAGAGCATCAGCGGAATTCCGGTCGCCACCAGAATGAAGAAGGTCCCAAGCGTGAGCGTGCCCAAGTACCAGGTCGCGCTGAATCCCAGTATGCGCGTGCGCACCTTGGTGGAGAACAGGTGCAGAAACACGTTCTGCTGAAT